>Ga0164290_1000078_pt1 | contig 347242 bp, 294 predicted proteins | sample Micstemetagenome_FD_108782 | JGI IMG/M metagenome (GOLD analysis project Ga0164290, IMG submission 108782) | Contaminated culture microbial community from soil near Moab, Utah, USA - Microcoleus steenstrupii SON62 (Illumina Assembly) | ecosystem: Environmental > Terrestrial > Soil > Soil crust...
GGCATTCGGAGCCACGCTCGCACTTCCGTTTCTGCCTTCCTTGCTGGGCGCGGAGCGCGAGGCGCGTGCGGCGTACACCACCCGGAAGTTCTTCGTCAGCATGGCCACCGAGCACGGCGGCGCGTGGGGCAAGAACATGTTCCCCGCCGATACGACCCTCGGTGAGAAGCGCTCGTATGCCGGACACGAGATTCGCCGCGGCGCTCTCGCGCCGGTGAAGAGCGGCGCGCGTGCGTCGCTGTCGCCCATCCTCACCGCGAGTGACGCGAAGCTGACCGACCGCATCGCCTCGAAGATGAACGTCCTGCGCGGCCTCGATATCCCTTTTTACATCGCGCACAACACGGGCGGCGCCTTGGGCAACTACGCACGGAACGACGGCAACGGCGCCGACGGCGTCGTCGCGCAGGCGTCGCCCATGCGAACCATCGACCAGATCATGGCGTGGTCGCCGAGCTTCTATCCAGATCTCTCCACCATCAAGGAGCGCGCGCTCGTCGCCGGTAGCGCGATCTCGTTCGACCATTCGAATCCGCAGACGCGCACCGGCCCGATTCAAGCGATCGCGAGCAGCTTCGACACCGACGAGCTCTTCAAGCGGATCTTCGTCTCGAACGACCCGACCGCGCGTAAGCCGATCGCCGACCTCGTTTTGGAGGACTACAAGCGTACGCGGAGCTCGCGCGGGCTCTCGAAGGAAGATCAGCGCCGCCTCGACGACCACATGCAGCGCATCGCCGAGCTCCAACGGCGCATGAACGTCCGCGCGACGTGCGGGTCCGTCAAGAAGCCGGGCTCGAGCATGGAGATCATGAACAACCAGAGCTACAGCATCGATGCGACTCTCCAGGAGTCGGCATGGCAGCTGGTGAACGACGTCATCGTCGCGGCGTTCACGTGCGGAACGTCACGAATCGCGGTGACGAGGCCGGCAGTGACGTTCTCGGACTATTCGGGCGACTGGCACCAGGAAGTGGCGCACCAAGCCCATCTTCCCGACGGTCAGAAGCAGAAAACCCTCTCCGACGCATATCAGCGGTTCTTCGAGAACGTCTTTCTCGACCTCGTCACGAAGCTCGACGCGACGACGGACGGAACGGGTCAGTCGCTGCTCGACAGCGCGCTCGTCACATGGACGCAAGAATGTGGCGCGTATACCCACGACTCGCAGTCGATCCCGATCGTCACCGCCGGTGGAGCCGCGGGCGCGCTCAAGACTGGGTTTTATTGCGACTACCGGAATCTCTTCCGCCAAGTGAACCGCGGCGGCTACCAAGGCTCGACGGAGATCACGCACGCGGGCCTGCACCACGCGCAGTGGCTCGGTACGGTCCTTCAGGCCATGGGCGTGGAGCGCTCCGAATACGAGGATCCGAGTGTCGGCGGATATGGCCTCCCACTGGTAGGCAAAGACGACGCGGCCTCGTATCCATCGTCGGTTCTCCAGGCTCGAAAAGAGCTTTTGCCGTTCGTCACGTGAGCGAAGCACGATGAGGCGAATCTCGGAAATCGGGGTCATCGCTTTCGCGTTGGCGGCGAACGCCTGCGGCGCGCCCGAGGTCGGGAGCGGAGGCCGCCGGACGGCGGGGTCGGAACAAAGCGCGCCGGGCGGCGAAGTGACGCCGAGCGCCGACGGGGGCACGAGCGCCGTCGGGCTCGAGCTCGTATGCCCTACGAAGGCTCCCTTCGACACGAGCATCCCAGGGCTCGTCGAGAAGTGCACCGACCGCGTGCTCCTGGCCGGCTTCAATCAGGGCCGGCTCCTCGTATCCCGCGATGGTGGCGCCTCGTTCACCGAAGGTGAGGTGTTCGCGGCGAGCGAGGAGATGTCGACGGTCGGATTCGCCTCCGGTTATGGACTACTCGCGGCGATGACGCCTCGGGGCGTGTACGTCACCTCGGATGCGGTCGCGTGGACGAAGGTGCCCGCGACGAACAGCTCGAGCTTCTCTGCCGCGATCGCGTTCCACGAAGGTCGCTTCATCGCCGGTGGGACGGGGGGCACGTTCTCCTCCGCAGACGGTCGGACGTGGACGGGTTACGTCGCGGGCGACGTCTACCCGAGCGGCATCAAAGCCGGCATGGGAACCCATGCCGCCGGCTTCTTCAACGGGCGCTGGCTGCTCGCCGGCGAGCTCGAAGGGCGCCCCGCCCTGCGCTCCTCCACGGACGCGTCGAGCTGGGCGGATCAGCCGGTCGGACAGCCGCCGGTCGGGCGCTTCACCTCGATCGCCGCGATCGCAGGGCACGCCGTGCTCGTCGGGGCAGGAGCCGCCGAAGGAGAGGCGCTTCTCGCGCACTCCGTGGACGGGATCACCTGGACGATGCGTGCCGACGCTGCGCTCGGGATCCGTTTCGTCGTCTCCGACGGCAAGCGGTTCGTCGGGTTCGGGAACGCGGCCTTGTTCACGTCTCCCGACGGCACGTCGTGGGCTCGAGCGGCCGACGCGCCGCGGTTCGACGGCGCCGCGTTCGGCGAGGGCGTTTGGTTCGGCAGGGCGGGAAACGAGTATTCGACGTCGGCGGACGGCGTGACGTGGACGCGCGCGACCACGCTTCCCCCGGGCGCCTCGGCAGAGGCGGTCGGTGTCGCGCGCCTCCTCAAGCGACGCTGATCCGGACGACGTCTCGCATCACGGCGGCGTCGGCTGCGCGATGACACGCAAGAGCGACTCGAGCTGCGGGCGGAGATCTCGTCGCGCCTTCGCGAGACGCTCGATGACCGGTGGGGCGTTCGCCGGGTCGAGGACGAAGAGCGAATGCGCCAGCGCGATCACCACGCGCGAGCTCTCGCTGGTCGTGAGCGCCTTGAAGAACGAGCTCACGACGCCTTCCTTCGGGGTGAGCCGATCGACGAGGAAAGCCAACGCGCGCGTCTGCGCCTCCGCCGTCGCGCTCGCCAGCGCATCCGCGGCCTGAGCCCTGAGCGCGTCTCCTGCACGCTTCTGGCCGACGATGATCCGGGCGAGGCGTTCGACGACCACGTCGTCCACTGCACCGAGCCGCTGCAGGCTCGCGATCGCGATCTCGCGGAAGTCGTCCTGCTCGGCGTCCAAGACGCCGACGAGCAGCGGCTTCGCTCGCATGCCCCAGAGGGCCGTCGTGGCCTTCAGCGCGGCGAGGCCGACGGTGGGCTTGTCGAAGCGCACGAAGCGCATGGTGATCTCCCCTGCCGACTCGAGAGGCGCCTCGGGCAGCGCTCGGAGGAGGTCCTCGGCGAGCGCCTCGTCGTGGCGACACGAAAGGGCGGCGAGCGGCTCGAGAGCCGCCACGATCGCGCGCACGGCGGGTGAGCCGATGAGCGCCAACATCGTCACGCTGCGCGCACGTGTCTCCAGCGTTTGCGGAGACCGCCCACGCGCTTCGACGATGGCACGCGCCGCCAGGGGACCGCCCGCGCGGAGCACCTCCACGGACGTCTCGCTTCGTTCGACGCGGCCCTCCAGCATGTGCAGCGCGTGCGCGCGTGCCACCTCCGGATCGCGCAGGACCCTCATCGCGCGCTCGAGGAGCTCCTGCTCCTCGGGGCGTACGACGGGGCTCGCGGAGCGCTCGCGCAGCCAAGACACGAGCTTGCGCGTGACCTCCTCGGAGCCGCTCGTCACCGCGGCTCGGAGGGCATCGGCAAAAGCCGCATACGCGGCGCGCCGCAGCTGCGGGCCGATGCTCTCGAGCATGGCGAACGCGCGGCTCGCATCCGTTGCGAAGTCCGCCGCGTCGGGGATGTCTTCCACCGACACGCGAGCATGCATCCCGGAGTGCAGAGGAGAGTCGTCGTCCACCAGCCTACGGAGCTCGGCGCGAAGCTCCCGCACGTCACGCGGTCGCCGGCTCGGCACCTTCTCGAGCGCGCGGAGGATGACGCGCTCGAGCGCTGGAGAGAGTCCAGGGACGAGGCGCGAGGGTGGGGGCGGCCGCTGCGCGAGGTGTCCCATCAGGATGGCGCGTGCGTCGTCCGAGGCGAACGGGAGGCGCCCCGTCGCGAGCTCGTACAGCACGACGCCGAGCGCATAGACGTCCGTGCGGGCATCGACCGGCTCGTTGCGAATCTGTTCGGGCGCCATGTACCCGGGCGTGCCCGCGACGAGCGAACGATCCGGCGGCGCGCGGCGGTCTTCATCGCGCAGCGCGGGCGCGCTCCAGGCCGCCTGAGCGATGCCGAAGTCGCACACCTTCACGAGCTCGATGTCTCGACCGTCGTCGTCGCGCGTGCGCACGACCACGATGTTCTCCGGCTTGATGTCGCGGTGAACGACGCCCGCATCGTGGGCATGCGCGAGGCCGGCGCACGCTTGTGTCACGAGATGCACGATACGCGGCAGCGGCAGCGGGCCGACAGTGTCGAGGATCTGCTGGAGGCTCTCTCCTTCGAGCAGCTCCATGCCGATGTACAGCGTGCCGTCGGCCTCCTGCCCGTAGTCGATGACGCGCAGTACGTTGCGGTGATCGAGCCGGCTCGCCGCGAGCGCTTCCGCGTAGAAGCGCTCGCAATAGGCGCGATCGTTCTGGAGGTTCGGGTGCAGGACCTTCACTGCGACCGCGCGCTCGAGCGACGTGTGCGTCGCCCGGTAGATCTCCCCGCTCGAGCCGCCTCCGATGAGCCGCTCGAGCGCGAAGCGGCCGTCACCGAGAATGCGGCCGCGGAAGGATCCCGGCGCGCGCGCCGTCGCCGTCGACGGGGTACCGGCGCGGCGCAGCGCCATCGCATGCTCGTCCGTGAGCACGTGCGGTAGGGTCGGCTTGTTCGTCGGACGGAGCCCGCTCTCCGGCTCGGGCCCGTCGAGCATCGGCGGCGCGGGGAGCGTGGGCCGCGAGTGAGGATCGCCCGGCTCGGGCTCCGCGAAGAGCTCGGTGCGGAGCTGACGCGCTTGCTCCTCGTCGAGGCAGCGGAGCTGGAGAGGAAACCCGCGCTCGTCAGGCGGGCCCATCGGCTCGGCAACGACGACGAGCGGGAGGTCCCATCCTTCCGCGTAGACTTCTAGCGCATGGGGCGAAGCGTCGATCGGCGCCGTCTCGAGCGGCAGATGCGCCACCTCTCGGGCGAGAGCCACCCAGGCCAGGTACGCGCGGTCGTTCTTCTCGAGCACCTTCGTCGACAGAACGGGGAGCGGGACGAGCATCTCGGGCAGCGAGTCGTCTCGTTGCGGGCTACCCGCGGCGGCGTCTTCGGTCAGCGGGGCGCAGGACATAGGGTGCTCGGCTCCGCATCGCCAGCGACGATGTGATTGATGGGATGGCTCTGCACGAACGCCCCCGCCGGGAGCTCGTCCCACGTGACTCCGTCCGTGCTCCGGAAGAATTTCTGCGACTCGTACCAGGCGCCCCAACCGGAGCTCACGGCGACGAACGTCCCGCTGTTGCCCACGGCGACAGGACCGATGGGCGCGCCGGCCGTCGTCCCACGCAGCACGGTCGGAGTCGCCGTCCAGTCGATCCCATTCGTCGAGCGGAACAGCGTGGCCCGCGACGGGGTGCCCGTCGATGTCCCCCACACGCAGAGCGCTCCGCCGGAGCGCACGAGCTCACCCTCCAAGCGTTCGGCGATCTTCTCGACCTTCCACGACGCGCCTCCGTCGGTCGACGCGCAGACGACTCCGTCCTCGCCCGCAATGACGAGCGCAGAACCGAGGCCGAGAACGCCTCCCGTCCACTGTATTTCCTTGCCGCACGCGGGCGGCAACGCGGTGAGCTCCTTCCACGACTGCCCGTCGGCCGTGATGGCCGCTTTCGGTCCGTCGCCGATCATCAGGAATAGGCCTGCACCGAACCCGGCTCGTCGTGCGCCGAACTCCGGTCGACCCCCAGGGCGCCACGTCATTCCGAGATCCGTCGAGACCTGCGGCTCGCCCGAGACGGCGATGACCTTTCCGTTGCCGGCCACGGTGGACGCGAAGTTCGCGCCTTCGAGCACGGTCTCCCACGTGACGCCGTCGCGCGAGCGCCGGATTCGGCCCGGTGCTCCCCACCCGAAATTGGCAATGAAGAATCCGGACTCGTACGTGATGCCCCGACCGGCAAGACCATTGTGATCACAATCCGGAGTCACCGCGGGGTCGAAACACCGGAGCTTGTCATCGGCAGATTGATTCGCGATCCACGTTTTCCCGTCGTCGCACGAAACCGTGATGCGCCCGGCGTGACCAATCGCCACGAACATCGGGACCTTGCCGGGCGGTGTCTCCGCCGGTGCCGTCTCCGGCGGGCGAGGCGCGCGGGTCGGCGGAGGCGCATTCGTTGCCGCCGGAGCGGGCGCTGCGGCGGCGGCCGGTGACGTGTCGTCGGCGGAGCACGCGGACAGCAGCGCGAGCGCGAGCGCCAATCGTGACGTGTGCTCGCTCACGGCGACCCTTCTTTCTCGGGGCCGCCGGCCCAACGAAGGATGCACTGCTTGTCGTCCGCCGAAAGGTCGCCCGAGGGCGGCATCACGGCTCCGAACGGGGGAGGTGCGTTCAGCTTCGTGTAAAGGACGCTCGTCGTCGGAGAGGCCGGGTCCACGAGCGTACCTTTGCCGCCCTGCGCGGCCTTGCCCTTCAAGGCTTCGAGCGCTTGCGGCGTGTCGAGCGCGAGGCCGCCGAGCGGGCTCGCCGACGAATGACAGCTCGCGCAGCTCTTCGCGAAGATGGGCGCCGGGTCGCATACGGAGCTCGACGTCGTCTCCGCCGTCGCCGAGGTGCCATTCCCCTTTTCGAATTGTTCCCGATCTTCGAGAGAGCCGGGGCACGCGGTCAGACCAAGGAGGAGAATCGGCACGATCATGCAGGCAGGGAAGGTGTTTTGCATTCAGTACTTTCCGGCGAGCGCGAGCTCACCACGCATCATCTGGTCGAGCGCGCCACCTGCGACGAGCTCGTCTCGTGCATTCGGATCGAACGAGTAGAAGAACCGTGTGTACGCGGCGCCGAGCGATGCCTCGAAGTACCGTCCGAGAGGCGTGCCGACGTAGGCGCGCGCCTCGACGCCGCCGATGCTCGCGCCGCGCACCCGACCGGCAGCCTCGCCGCCGCTCAAGACGACGAGATAGGCGGCCGACGCGCCGAGCGTGATGCTGGCGAGCTTCACGTTGGCCTCGAGCGCAGGGCGCAGAAACGAGTACGACACGTTCGGTACGGCGCCCGCTCCCGGAAGACCGACGTCGAACGACTCGTGCCCGTAGCCGAACGCGCCGCCGACGTGGACGCGCCCGGCGGGAAAGAGCGCGCGGACGCCGACGTCGCCACGAAGCCACTGGCTCGAGGCGGTCTCGCGGGTCGACTGCGACGAGAGCCCCACGGCCGTCGTTGCACTGCCGTACGCGCCGACACCCGCCGCTGCGCGCGATCGCGCGAACGGGTACACCTCGAGACGGCCGCCGAGAGTCGGAACCGCGCCGAGGTCGTAGCTCCGCAACGCGGACGAGAGCTGGTCGTTGTACGAGAAGCTCCGGGACGCGACGCCGCCGACGACCGCGAGCCTCACGAACGGCGCCGGCTCGCGCGAAGCGACCGGCCGCGTGCTCGTATCTCGCTCTGCGCTCGCGACGCCGGACGCCGGTGCATCGTGCGAGCTCGAGGTCTCGCGCGCTGCCGCCGCCGTCGGAGGCTGGGCGGTCGCGACCGCGGCATCGCTCCCGGTCGCGAGCGTCGGGCCGTCGTCTCCGACGAGGGGCTCCGGGTCCGCCGCCGTGCTCGCGGCGCGTCGCGGCACCTTCGCGAGCAGCGGCTGGAGGGCGGCGGTGACCTTCTCGCCGTCGCGCGCGGTCGCCCGCGGGGGAAGCGCGAGCTGCATCTCCTGCGGAGGAGCGGCGCCGGACGTGTCGACGACGAGGAGCGTGACCCTTCGCGCGTGTTGCGTGCGAACGACGCGGACGAGGACGACGGCGTCCGCATCGACGGTCGCACCGGCCGCGCGCGCTCGGTCGGCGACGTCGGCGCGCTCGCGTGGCTGGCTCATCGACGATTCGAGCGACCGCGCCCGCGCGGGAAGCGCGCCGGTGACGACGCGGGCATTCCACTCGTCGGTGCGCAGCGTGGACGACAGCCCGCTGACGATCGGTTCTGCCGTCTTGCTGGCGCTCGCGAGCGCAACCGTTCGTGACTCCGCCATCGCGGAGGCGGGAACGAGGAGCGCCATCGAGAGTCCGAGGTGGAAGCACCAGCCGCGCATCACGCGGGGCTATCGCACGCCGCACGCCACGCGAGCCGGCGCGCAGAAAACCCGCAGACCGTGGTCGCAACCGATGGGGGAGCCTTCCCCCGCGACGGGGGCGCATGGCCCCGGTCGACCCTCGCGGCGTCGCGCGGAAGTGAACCGGTCCGGCGCTCACCCACGCGGAATTCCCTGGGCCGCGACCGCGAAACGAGAACGGCGGCGCCCCGACCTTTCGGTAGTATTAGGCCGTGCTCGTCAGGGATCTCGGACGGTACCTCTTGTTCGACGAGATCGCGGCGGGCGGCATGTCGTCGGTCCACATCGGGCGAATGCGCGGCCCGGCCGGGTTCGGAAGGACCGTCGCCATCAAGCGCCTCCACGGTCATCTCGCGAAGGACGCCGAGTTCGTCGCGATGATGATCGACGAAGCCCGAGTCCTCGCGCGCATTCACCATCCGAACGTCGCGGCCACGCTCGACGTCGTACACACGCCGAGCGACCTCTTCATCGTCATGGAGTACGTGCCCGGCGCGGCACTCTCGACGCTCGCGCGGCTCGCCGGCGATCGTGGAACTCCCATCCCCGTGAGCATCGCGCTCGCCGTCGCCGTCCACGTGCTCACCGGGCTCGACGCGGCGCACGAGGCCAAGGGCGAAGACGGCGCACCTCTCGGCGTCGTCCATCGGGACGTCTCGCCTCAGAACGTGCTCGTCGGCAGCGATGGCAGCGCGCGACTGCTCGACTTCGGCATCGCGCGCGCGACGGGCGCGAGCCACCAGTCCGACGTCGGACAGGTCAAAGGCAAGCTCGCGTACATGGCGCCCGAGCAGCTGGATGCATCCCCGGTCGTCGACCGGCGCACGGACGTCTATGCAGCGAGCGTGGTGCTCTGGGAGATGCTGACCGGCCGCCGGCTCTTCGAGACGACCGACAAGGCGCAAATTCGCTACCTCATCCTTTCGGGCGCCATTCGCTCGCCCCGCAAGCTCGTTCCTTCGCTTTCCGAGGAGCTCGAAGAGATCGTCATGCGGGGGCTCGAGCTCTCGCCCGAGGCGAGGTTCGCGACCGCCGGTGAGATGGCGACCGCGCTCGAACGCTGCGGCCCGATCGCGACCGTTCGCGAAGTGGCCGCGTGGGTCGGAGAGATCGCGGCAGACGAGATGGGGGAGCGCGCGCGAAAGGTCGCGGCGATCGAGCGTGAGACGGCATCGACGCTCGATCTGCGTACGCTCGCGGCGCAGATCGCCCAGGGCGAGGGAGCTGGTGCCGCGGGGAGCGGGCGCGCCCCGGCGAGCGAGCGCACGCCGGTTCCGCGATCCCGCGAACGCACGCGCGGCCGGCGCCGCGCCGCGGCGCTGGCGACCTTCGCCCTGCTCCTCACGACGGGAGCGCTCGCTACCCGACGCTTTCCACGAGAGCCCGCCGGTGCGTCGCCCGTCGCCGCGCCGGGCTCCACGTCGGCGTCGGCTGTCGTTGCTACGGCTGTCGTCCCGCCCGAGCCGCTGACCGCGCCGTCGGTCGCCGCGCGCTTGGCGGCCGTCGAGGCATCTTCGGAGGCGGCCGCGAAGGTGACGCCGAGCTCACGTCGCTCCGGAGCTGCGCGCCCAGGAACGACGGAGGCCCCGCGGAGCGCTGCTGCGCGGGGAGCGAGCAGCGCGCCGACCCCGCAACGAACGACGAGCTCCGCTCCCCATGATCTCTTCGACCGGAACTGACCGCCTTTGCGCAGCCATCGTCGCCGCGAGCCTCTTCTGCTCGGGGCAAGCGCTCGCGCAGAGCTCGACGCGGCAAGGCACGGCGCAGACGCTGTTCGACGAAGCGATCAAGCTCTTCGAGGCGCACGACTACGACGCCGCGTGCGAGAAGTTCCGCGCGAGCGAGGAGCTCGACCCCAAAGGTGGAACGCTTCTCAACCTGGCGCTCTGCCGTGAAAAGCAGGGCCGCATCGCGTCCGCGTGGACCGCGTTCTCGGAAGCTCGAAACCGATCGTTGAAAGAAGGCAGAGCCGAACGTGTGTCGTTCGCGGAGAAGAAGCTCGCCGAGCTGAAGCCGCTGCTGCCGACACTGCGCGTCGTCGTCGCGGACGCCGTGCCCGCGCTCGTCCTCCGCGTCGACGGCGACGATCTCCCGCGGCCGGCGTGGACGGCGAATCTCCCGGTCGACCCGGGCTCGCATGTCGTTACTGCGAGCGCGCCGGGGCACCGCACGGTGACGGTCACGTTCCAGGCATCGCCGCGCGAGGAGTCCGTCGTCACGATCCCGCCGCTCGCCCCCGAAGCGCCGCCGGCTGCCGTCGCGCCTGCGCCCGCGCCGGAGCGGGCGCCCGGCCGAGGGCCGCCGAGCTGGGTGGGGTGGACCTCGATCGGAGCGGGCGCCGCGTTCATCGGGACGGGGGCGGTGTTCGGCGTGCAGGCATTCGCGCAGCGCAGCGAGGCAGAGAGCCTCTGCTCGGCGGGCCGCTGCGACGAGGGACGCCGCGCGAACGACGAAGGCGTGCGCGACGGATGGATCGCCAACGCGGGTATCGCGCTCGGCGTCGTCGCCATCGGCGCCGGCCTGTACATGTTGCTCGTGCGCGGTCAGTAGGGGGCCGCGCGTCGGCGACTACTTCGCGATGCCGACCGCGTAGTGCTCGGCGATGCGCACGTCGCTGAGAGCGCGATCGTAGATGGCGAGCTCGTCGTAGTCGCCGGGAAGCTGGCCGACGACGAGGGAACGCGGACGGAACGGCTCCGTCGAGGAGCCCGGCGAGCCGTCGTAGCGCGTGCCGTTCACGAAGAGCGTCGCCGTCGCGCCGGAGTTCACGACGACGAAATGGAAGACGCCGCTCGGCGTCGGCGCCAGAGGCTGCGTCACGTGCGCATAGCGCACCAGCGTCGTGGACCAGCGCTCGTAGCCGACGTACGGCGTGGCCGCCGCGAAGTAGAGCGTGGATCCCGACAACACCTCGTCGACGCTCGTGAGGTTCGTCATCATCGCGCCTTCGGGCGTCGGGTCGCTCGGGCGGATCCAGAGCTCGAACGTCGAGTCTTGCGCGAAGTCGAAGTCGAAGCGCGGATCGAGCGGCAGCCCGGCACCGCCGCCGAGGCGGACGCTTCGTCCACCGGGATCGCCGAGCGCGCTCGGCCGGCCTCGCTCGAACGTCCCCGTGAGATTCGCATCGGCCGCGCGGCCACTACGGTCCGCGCATCGAGCGCCTTCGGGCTCGTCGAACGTGTAGTACGCGACCGGCTTGTCCGAGAGCACGACGGCGGCGTACCGCGACGAGGTCCCCGGCGTCGCATCTCCTCGCGCGTCGCCGCTCGCAGCGTCCGCCGCGCCGTCGCTCGTGCCGCCGTCGTTCGCGGGCGGCGCGTCGAGCGGCTTGTCGAGGCCTGCGAGGAGCTGGCAGCCGAGGAGCGCGCACGCGAAGAACGGAACGAGGAAGGACACCAAGATCCGTCGCGCTGACCTCCGCGGGGGCACGTCCGTCATGTAGCGCATCGCGCGACGTCGATCGACGACGGACGACGGAGCGGTCGCACGCCGGGTTCCTTGGACGCGAGCTGCCATTGAGTCGGCGGTGACGATCGGGCACGCTCGCGGTCATGAGCGACGAATCGACGGCCCTCGAGCCTCGTGCGCCGGGCTCGGGCATCGCCCAGAACGTCGGCCTCGTCGCACACGTGCTGACCGGTTCTGCGCGCGGCACCTCGAAGCTCGTCGGCAAGCATCTCACCATCGGCAAAGCCCCGGGCAACGATCTCGTCCTCCGCGACCGAACCGTCTCGCGACGACACTGCGAGCTCGTGCGCGGACCCGACGGTGTTCGCGTTCGTGATCTGGGCTCGACGAACGGAACGCGGATCAACGGCACGCTCGTACGCGACGGGATCTTGACCCCCGGGGCGACGCTGCGCGTCGGGCAGGTGGACATCGCTCTTCGCCCGACGGCGCAGCCGATCGAGGTCTTACCGAGCGAACGCACGCGGTTCGGAGACGCGATCGGCGCGAGCCTCGCGATGCGTACGCTCTTCGGCGTGCTCGAGTACATGGCGCCGAGCCCGGCGACCGTTCTCCTCGAGGGCGAGACAGGTACCGGCAAAGACCTCCTCGCCCGAGCGATCGTCGCCGAGGGTCGCCGGAAGAAGGCGCCCTTCGTCGTCGTCGACTGCGGCGGTGTCACGGCCAGCCTCATCGAGAGCGAGCTCTTCGGGCACGAGAAGGGTGCGTTCACGGGCGCCGTGGCTGCGCGTCGCGGCGCGTTCGCGCAAGCCGATGGCGGCACCATCTTCCTCGACCAGGTAGGCGAGCTTCCGCTCGACCTGCAGCCCAAGCTGTTGCGCGTGCTCGAGACGCGTGAGGTGAAGCGCATCGGCGGCAGCAAGTTCCAGAAGGTCGACGTTCGCGTCATCGCCGCGACGCGCGTGCCGCTGCTCGCACGCGTCGCGGAAGGGACGTTCCGCGAAGATCTCTACTTCCGGCTCGCCGTCGTCCCGCTCCAGGTGCCGCCCCTGCGCGCGCGGCGCGAAGACATTCCACTCCTCGTCGCCGCGATGCTGGAGAAGCTCGGCGCGAAGAACCTGAGAGTCACCGACGAGGCCATGAGCGCGCTGCTCGCCCGCGATTGGCCGGGCAACGTGCGCGAGCTCGGCAACGTCGTCGAGCGCGGGGTGTTGCTCGCGCAGGCCCACGGCGAGCTCACCGCCGCGCACCTGGCGCCGTCGTTGAGCGTCGAGCCGAGCTTCCGCTTCGACGCGGCGATGACGTACACGGAGACGATGGCGTCGTTCGAGCGCGCCTACACGCAGTGGCTGGTCTCGCAACACGGATCCGTGGAAGCCGTCGCGGCGCGGATGGGCGTCGACCTGGAGCGGCTCCTCGAGCTGCTGAACGACTCGCGCGACGATCCCACGCCGCCTGCCTCGAGCCGGCTGCTCAAGTGAGCTTCGGCGTCACGAGTGCGCCGCCCGCGTCCGCTTCAGTCGGCCGCGTCTTTCGCAGGAGCATTGGCCGCCGCGTCGACGTCGGCGATCTGCGCCATGACCGACTCCGGCGTCACGTCGTGCTCCAGGGGGCGTAGCTCGGCGCGCTCGCTCGCGTCGACGCCGACCTTCTCGGCGATGCGATCGACCACGGTGATGAGCCGCGTGAGCTCGTGCTCGGCGAGGAGGTTGATCTGCAGATCCAGGTCCGCTCGTCGATCGGCGAGCGCCGCCGCGCGATTCTGGCTGATGAGCACGAACGTGGAGAGAAAGATCGACTCCACCGAAGCGGTCATCGCGAGCATCACGAACGGGTAGGGATCCCACGGCTTGATCCCCAAGAGGCCGAGGTTCACCGCGAACCAGAGAACGATGACGGTGCCGTGCAAGAGCACGAAGGTCATCGACCCGGTGAAGCGGGTGATGGCGCCGGCAATGCGGTCTTGCAGGCCTCGGGTACGGTCGAACGCGGAGCGAGCCTCCGTCAGCGCGCGGATGTTCTTCGCGAGGACGGTGTCGAGCTCGGGCGGCAGGCTCCGCGACGACATCAGTCGTAGTACTCCGTGCCGAGGTGCGTGATGAGCTCTTCACCCTGCAGCCAGCGCAGCGTGTTCTTCAGCTTCTTCAGCTGGATGAACAGATCGTGCTCCGGCGTGAGGCCCGGGGCCGCCATCGGCGCCTTCCAGTAGAAAGAGAGCCACTCCTGCGTACCGGCGAGCCCTGCGCGCTGGGCGAAGTCGAGGAACAGCGCGAGGTCGAGGACGATGGGCGCCGCGAGAATGGAGTCGCGGCAGAGGAAATCGATCTTGAGCTGCATCGGGTAGCCGAGCCAGCCGAAGAGATCGATGTTGTCCCAGCCCTCCTTCGCGTCGCCGCGCGGCGGGTAGTACTCGATGCGGACCTTGTGGAAGATGTCTTTGTAGAGCGAGGGATAGAGCTCGGGCTGCAAGATGAGGTCGAGCGCGCCGAGCTTGGAGACTTCCTTCGTCTTGAACGAGCCGGGATCGTCGAGCACCTCGCCGTCGCGGTTGCCGAGGATGTTCGTCGAGAACCATCCCCGGACACCGAGCATGCGCGCCTTCAGCGCGGGCGCGAGCACGGTCTTCATCAGGGTCTGCCCAGTCTTGAAATCCTTACCCGCGATGGGCACGCCCTTCTCGCGCGCGAGCTGCCAGGCCGCGGGGAAGTCGACGGTGAGGTTCGGTGCGCCGTTCGCGAAGGGCACCCCCTCCTTCAGGCAGGCCCACGCGTAGATCTGCGAGTTCGAGATGGCGGGATCGTTCTCGAGGAGCCCCTTCTCGAACGCCCGGATCGATTCGTGGACCGGCTTCGTCTCGAGGAAGACCTCGGTGGATCCGCACCACACGCACACCGCGCGCGAGCACTCGCGCGAGCGCATGAACTCGCGGATGTCACTTCGGACCTGCTCGACGAGGTCCGCCTTCGTGGCGCCCTTCTTCACGTGGCTGCCTTCGAGGCGGCGCACGTACGACTTGTCGAACACGGCCGGCATCGGCGTGATCTTCGAGAGCTCCTCGCGGATCGGATCGAGGTGCTTCGCGGCGAGCACGTCGGCGCTCACCGCCGCCTCGTACGCGTTTTCCTCGAAGATGTCCCAGCCGCCGAAGACGATGTCCTTCATGTCCGCGAGCGGAACGAAGTCGGCGATGCGCGGTGAACGCGCTTCTTTGCGAGAACCGAGGCGGATCGTGCCCAGCTGGGTGAGTGAGCCGACCGGTTCCCCGAGCCCTCGGCGTGCGAGCAGCACGCCGGCCATGAACGTCGTGGCGACCGCTCCCATGCCGGGCAGGAGGACCGCGAGCCTTCCCTCTGCCGGCTCGATCTTCGTAGGCTTCTTCATCTGGACCTCCAAGGACGGCGACGTGCCGTCCGCGTGAAACCGAAGCTCGTCACGTCGCGCACCGCTCTCGCGGCTCGCGATTTGCACGTCGCGCGCGCATGCACAGACCGAAGCTCTCCCGCGTTCGCCTCGTGACCGAGGGCGATGTCTCCATCGCGCGCCTCGCCTCCGAGCTGCCGACGGTGAGCGTGGAGATCACGAACATGCCCGGCGCGTGTGACCCCATCGTCGACGCCGACGCGTGGACGACCACCACGAACATCGGCGCGATCGACTCCGAGGTCGCGCGCCGCGCAGCCGAGACGGTGAGCGTTCGCGGCGACGCAGGCTCGCTCGAGCAGACCGCCATCGAAGTGCTCACGCGGTGCCAGCGGTTTCTGGATCGGCGCAACGCGGCTTCCGCGACGTCGCTCTTCGACGCGGTGCTCCGCGCGCACGAAGGTCTGCACGACGTGTCGAAGCCGCTCGTGAAGGCCGACCTCGATCACGCCGTCGACGCATGGCAGTGGATGCTCCGTCTCGATCCCGACGCGAGCCTCGCGGCGCAGCTCGCCGCGCTGTTCCACGACATCGAACGGCTCGAGAGCGAGGCCGACAAGCGGGTCGAGCAGCACGCGCCCGATTACGCGAAATTCAAGAACGCGCATGCCCGAAGGGGCGGAGACATCGCGTACGACGTGCTCGTGAAGGCCGGCGTCGACGACGCGACCGCATCGCGCGTTCGCCAGCTCGTCGCCGTGCACGAGGTGCGCGGCACGGACGCCGAGGTCGATTTGCTGAACGACGCGGACGCGCTCTCGTTCTTCTCCTTGAACAGCCCGGGCTATGCCGACTACTTCGGTCCGGAGCAGACACGGAAGAAGGTGCGCTACACGCTCGCGAGGCTCGGGCCGCGTGCGCGCGAGCGTCTCTCCTGCGTGAGGCTGCGCCCCGACGTGGATCAGCATCTCGCCACCTGCGTGAAGGAGCTCGCATGAAGATCGTGATCTTCGGACTGTCCGTGACGAGTGCGTGGGGCAACGGCCACGCGACGCTGTGGCGTGGTCTCCTGCGCGGGCTCGCGAAAGACGGCCACGACGTCACGTTCTTCGAGCGAGATACGCCCTACTATGCGGCGCACCGCGACCTGCCCAAGGGCGACGGCTACGAGATCGTCGTGTACCCGAGCTGGGGAGCCGTCCTTCCGCGCGCGCAGCGCGAGCTCGCGTCCGCCGACGTCGGCATGGTCACCTCGTTCTGCGTCGACGCGAAGCCGGCCAGCGACCTCGTGCGCGGGTCGCGCGGTGTGCGCGCGTACTACGACCTCGACACCCCGGTGACGCTCGACAAGCTCGCCAAGGGAGAGGCCGTCGCCTACCTGCCCGACGGCAACTTCGACGGCTTCGACGTCGTGCTCAGTTACACCGGCGGCGCGGCGCTCGATGCCCTCGTACGGGACCTCGGCGCCAAACGCGCAGCGCCCCTCTACGGCTCCGTCGATCTCGTCACCCACGGCGCAGGCGAGAAGAGCGACGCGCTCCTTTGCGACCTCTCGTATCTCGGGACGTACGCGGCCGATCGCCAAGACAAGGTGGAGGCGCTGTTCCTCGACGTCGCGCGCCTCCTGCCCGAGCAGCAGTTCCTGCTCGGAGGACCCATGTACCCGGAAGACATGCGCCGAACCGCGAACGTGAGAACGCTCGCTCACGTTCCGCCGCCGCTGCATCCGGCGTTTTATGGTTCTTCTCGCCTCACGCTCAACGTGACGCGTGGCGCGATGGCACATATGGGTTGGTGTCCTTCGGGGCGACTGTTCGAGGCCGCGGCATGCGGCGTCCCGATCGTGAGCGACGTGTGGGCGGGGCTCGAGGCGTTCTTCGAGCCGGGGCGGGAGATCGTCGTCGCGGAGAAGACCAGCGACGTCGTCGCCGCCCTCTCTGCTCCGGGCGAGGAGCTCGCGGCGATCGCCCGGAGAGCGCGTGAGCGCGTGCTCGCCGAGCACACCGCAGAGCGGCGCGCACGCGAGCTCGTCGCGCTCGTCACGCGTAGCGGCGGACCATCCGAGCACAGAACTCCGCAAACTCCTCCACCCGCTGCGGAGGCGACGTGTGGTCGGAGCGAAGCCCGCACGAGCCGGGCGTGAAGCAGAACGTGACGGTCACGTCGAAGCCCTCGAGCGCCTTCATCTGACGGTCGAACCAGGCGTCGGCGTTCGGGCGATGGCTGTCGGCCCACGAGAGACCGGTGCGAAGGCGCGTGACGCCGAGGCGGCGTAGCCAATCGACCGCGTCGTCGAGGCGATGATCCTCGTAGTGGAACCACTGGCAGATGCCCATCTCGGGCGCGTACTCCGTGAACCGGCGCGCGGCGCGCTTCGGCGTGCCGTCCTCCTTGAGGAGGCCCATGTAGAAGTGGCGGTAGTACGACGAGCCCTCCGCCTCACGGTGCCGCGTGGTGGCCGGCCACGCGCGGGGCAGGTCGTAGAGGCTGTACCAGTGGATACGCGGGACCTTGCCGAGGAGGAGCTCGGCCGTCTTCGCGAGCCCGAAGTCTTGCACCTCTTCGGCGCCGAACGTCGAGACGCCGACCTCGCTCACCCAGATCGGCTTCGTCGTGACCGCACGGATCTCGGCGATCTTGTCGGGCCACTCGTGAATTTGCCAGTGATTCCAGTCGAGCGGAAAGCCGTGTACCGCGACGACGTCCACCGCATCGACGACGCCGAGCGTGTCCATGTTCTTCACCCACGCCGGGTCGATCGGCGACATGCCGCCGAGCACGCGCGTGAGGCCCGGCTTCTCGCGGGCGATCTCCTTCGACGCGAGCTTCGTCATCTCGGCGAAGATCTTCCAACCCTCGTCCATCTGGAAATCCCAGTGGGAGAGGTTGTTCGGCTCGTTCCAAAGCATCACCGCTTCGACGGCCATCACGCACCTCCCGCGAGCTTGCAGACGTAGACCTCGTCTTCGGGATGCGCGTCGATGCGGAAGCCGGCGCTGCGCAGCATCGCTTCGACGCACGCGCGGTTCGGTACCCACCAGTTCGTCGGGTCCTTCGAGTAGCTCTTCTCGATGAAGTGCATCTTCGGATACCCGGGGTCGTCGAAGATCTCGGTCTCCGAGAACGGGTAGTCGTCGGCGAGCTGCATCACCGTCTGCGAGCCGCGCTGCATCGACTGGAAGATCATCGTGTCGCCGACGACGTGCTCGCGCAGGAGGTCGAGCGCGAGGAGCGGGTGGCGCAGGTGGTAGAGGACGCCCATGAAGAGGACGACGTCGAACTTCTCTCCGAGCTGCCCGACGTCGTAGACGTCCATCTTCCGGATCTCGATCTCCGAGCCGGTCACCTTCGCGGCGAACCGCGCTTGGTCGAGGTACACGTCGTCGCTGTCGATCGCGACCACGCGTGAAGCGCCGCGGCGCTTCATCTCGATGCTGTAGAAGCCGCCGTTGCAGCCGATGTCGAGCACGCTCTTGCCGCGCAGGTCGGCAGGGATGGCGTGCGCGAAGCGCTGGAACTTCTGCCTCGGGTAGTCACCGAGGAAGTGCTTCGGCGCGGTCCAGACGCCCTCGAGCTCCATGTTGTGGAACCAGGGACCGAGCTTCTCTACCTCGCGTGCGATCTCTTCGCGCTTCACGTTCGCCTGCCTCGTTCTTCGTTCTTCGGAGTGGTTCTGGCGCTCGGACCGTCAGGTCCCGAGCGCGGTGATGCGCCGGCCGTTCGCGACGCGAGCGACTGCGTTGGTCGTCCCATCCGCCGACCGCCAAGAGGGGCCGTCGAGCTTCTGGGCAGCTCCCAGGATCTGGATCGCTTCGCGGTAGCCGTTGACCGTGCCGACGTCGACGTACGAGCGGCCGACGTTGAGCGCGCGCGCCTTGCCGCCTCGCGCGAGCCACGCGTTGACCAGCGTGCCCAGGTACGGGTCGACGCGATTCCGCTCGAGCCAGAGCCCGTGGAGCTCACGCAGCGCGCGGCCGCGCAGCTTGAACGCGCCCCATATCCAGCGGCTCGTCGCCTTCTCGTCTTTCACCTGCACCTCGCGCACGTCGCCGCGTTCGTCGGCGACGACGGCGTCGAACAGCTCGGGGCGCTCGACCGGGAAGCAGAGGAACGAGAGGTCACCGTCGTCGAGCTGGGCCAGGCCATCGGCGGGGAACCACACCGTGTCGGGCAGGCCGACGAGGACGTGCTCGTCGTCGTGGACCAGCGGCAACGCGCGGAAGAGCGCGTCGCAGAGGCCGAGCGGCTCCGGCTGCACGACGTAGGCGATCGGCACTTCGGAGTTGCCGGCGCCGAAGTACTCGACGATGTCGCTCTTGCCGGGCGAGATGACGAACGCGATCTTCTTCGCGCCGCCGAGCACGAGGCGGTCGACGAGATACTCGCTGACCGCGCGCGGACGCTCGACGCCGTTCTCGCGGACGCTACCTACCGGGAGGAGCTCCTTGCTGAAGGCGAGCGGCTGAATTCGGCTGCCGATTCCGGCAGCCGGTACGATGCCCCACATGGGTCTCTTCTCCTTCTATTCCGCCGAGCCGCTCATGACGGCACGACGTTCGGGGGCACGCGAGCCGATGAGAGTCGGCGCCGAGACCACGCGAGCCTCGTCACGGACCTGCGTCTCGAAATAGGCGATGGTGCGGGTCAGGCCCTCGCGCAGCGGGACCTTCGGATCGAACCCGAGCACCTTCTTCGCGCGGTCGATGACCGGGCGCCGCAGCTTCGGGTCGTCTTTCGGCAGCGGACGGTACGTGAGCTCCACGTCGGTGCCGACGAGCTCGCGCACGAGCTCGGCGAGCTCGAGGACCGTGAACTCCGTGGGATTGCCGAGGTTCACCGGATCGGTGCACGACGGGTGCTCCATGAGAGCGACGATGCCGTCGACGAGATCGTCGACGTAGCAGAAGCTGCGGGTCTGGGTTCCGTCGCCGTAGACCGTGAGGTCCTCGCCACGGAGGGCCTGCGTCACGAAGTTCGAGACGATGCGGCCGTCGTTCGGGTCCATGCGCGGCCCGTACGTGTTGAAGATGCGCGCGATGCGCGTCTCCACGTGGTGCATGCGGGCGAAGTCCATCATCAGGGACTCGGCGCAGCGCTTCCCCTCGTCGTAACAGGCGCGCGGACCGATCGTGTTCACGCACCCGCGATAGCTCTCCGGCTGCGGATGCACCTCGGGATCGCCGTACACCTCGCTCGTCGAAGCGAGGAACACGCGTGCGTCGCACCGCACGGCGAGACGAAGCGCGTTCACCGTGCCGAGCACGCTCGTCAGCGTCGTCTTGATCGGGTCGGCCTGGTAGTGCGGCGGGCTCGCGGGGCACGCCAGGTTGTAGATGCGCTCCACCGGGATGTGGAACGGCTCGGTGATGTCGTGCTCGACGAACGAGAAGCGGCGCTGCTTCCGGAGATGCTCGATGTTCTCGAGCCGGCCGGTCTGGAGGTTGTCCATGCAGAACACCTCCCAGCCCTGGCCGATGAGGCGGTCGCAGAGGTGGGAGCCGACGAAGCCGGCCCCGCCGAGCACAAGCGCACGTTCTCTCGTCATGATTGCACCCTGGGTTCTGCGGATACGGCGACGCGCGAGCGTCGCGTGTGTTGGTCGAGCAGCTCGCGCGTGTACCGCTCGAGCGAGATGGCGCGATGCATGGCGGTGTGCTCGCGCAAGAAACGATCACGTGCAGCGGAGGCGAGCGCGAGGCGCTGGTCCTCGCTCGTCTCGCGCATCATGCGCAGCGCCTCTTCCGTCGACCGCGCGATGAGGATCTCGCGGCCGGGGACGAACACCTCTTCGAGACCTGCCCACGCGTCGCTGATCACGGGCGTGCCGCACGCGGCGGCCTCGAACAGGCGCACGCTCGGCGACCAGCCGGCGCGCACCATCGCTTCGCGTGTGACGTTCAGCGTGAACCGCTGCTCCGCGTAGAACTTGCGGTGCTCGCTCGGGTGGAGGTGCGTCGTATGTTCGACGTTGGAAGGCCATGCCACGTCGGCCGGGTACTGCGCGCCGGCGACGGCGAAGCGCCCTTCCTTCCAGCGGCGCGCCGGCTCGAGGAGCAGCCGCTCGAGCATCGGCTGCCGGTCGATGCTGTACGTGCCGAGGTACCCCATGTCGAAGCGCGTCTCGTGCTTCTCCGGGTAGTAGTCGTCGGGATCGGCCGAGCAGTAGAGCGGCCGCACGCACGGCGAGCCGTAGCGCGATGCGATGTGCTCGAGCGTCGGCCCCCCGGTGAACGACAGGTACATCGCGTACCGCGGGATGAGCGCGGGCGAGAGGTACTCGGTGTCTCCGGCGGCGAGCTTCGCCAGCGTGACCGGCGTATCGATGTCGTAGAACGCCGTGCGCTCCGGCGCGACCTCCTGCGCCCACTTGCCGACGGCCACGCCCTCGGGCACGTACGATCCGACGACGACGAGGTCCGCGTCGCGCACGACGGAGCGGTAGCGATCGTCGAGCTCCTCGCGCGACGCGTAGAGGAACGTCTTCGCGTACGGCGGGTTCGCGAGGTCGCGGTTCGCCGCGTAGAAGGGGAGGTCACGCTCGAGGAACGTGATCTCGTGCCCGCGCGCAGCGAGCTTCTTCAGCAGCGCGCGATACGTCGTCGCGTGGCCGTTGCCCCACGACGACGTGATCGAGAGGCCGAGGAATACGAGCTTGAATTGGCTCACGGCGAGACCTCGAGCGCGGCGTGGTCACCGCCTTCGAGGAGCTGCTCGACGAGCTTCGCGCGCTGCGCATAGGTGTGGTGCGCGAGCACGCGTTGCCGAGCGGCTTCACCGATGGCCTTGGCGCGTGCGGGCGAGGTCTCGCGCACGAGGCGCGCGACCTCGGCGCCGTCCGTTGCCACGAGCACCTCGTCGTTCGGAGCGAGGAAGTCTTCGACGCCTTGCCAGGCGTCCGTGATGAGGCACGAGCCGGCGCCTGCCGCCTCGAAGACGCGCGTGGCGGGCGACCAACCGCACGAAGCCATGCTGTCGCGCGCGACGTTCAGCACGCACGAAGCGCTCGCGTTGAACGTGTTGTGGTCGGCCGTGTAGACGTGACCGACGGCGCGCACGTTCGGGGGCAGCTTCTTGTCGTGCCACCCGTTGCCGCCGAGCACGAACGTGCGATCGGGCAGGAGGCTCGCCGCGCGCAGGAAGAACTCCTCGATGCGTGCTTCGCGATCCGGCAGGCGATTCGCGAGCAGGGACAGGTCTGCCTGCCAGCGCGGGTCCGGCTCGGCCGGGTGGTGGGTCGCCGGATCGAGCGCGTTGTAGATGGGCGTGCAGCGCTTCGCGCCGAAGCTGCGGTAGCCGCGAACGACGGGCGGCCCGCCCCCGTACGTGAGGACGAAGTCGTACTTCGGAACGAGCGCGCGGAACGGGTCCGCCTCGTCGTTGCGCAAGCGATCGAGCGTCGCCGGTGCGTCGACGTCCCAGAACACGGAGAGGCTGCCCGGCCGCTTGACGTCGATCACCGCCTTCTCGAGGAGCGCGTCGAAGACGCCCACGCCGCTCGCCTTCACGAGCACGTCGGCACGGCGGGCGCGCTCGACCATCGCGAGCGCCTCGTTTTCGTCGGTGCCCGAGTAGACGACGACCTTCGCGTACGGCGGGTCTTCGATGTCGCGATGCTTCTGGCGGTCGTACGCGTCGGGCTCGTAGAACGTCACCTTGTGTCCGCGGTCGGCGAGCGCCTTCACGATGCCGCGGTAGTACGTGGCCGCGCCATTCCAGTACGCGGAGACGAGGCTCGAGCCGAAGAATGCGATGTCGAGAGAACGCTTCATGGATGGGCTCCGGCCGGATTGGCTTCGCGAGGGGGAGGGATCGCGACGCCGAGGTCGCCCGCGATGGCGAAGAGCTCGGAGACGCGATGCGCGCAGGTGTGCCGCGCGAGGATGGTCTTGCGACCGTGGTAGGCGAGCTCACGACGCAGGGGAGCGTCCGCGAGCACCATGCGAAGGTGCGACCGCATCTCGGCGCCGTCGCGCGCGACGAGGAAGTCGAGGCCCGGGGTGAAGAGATGCTCGGCGTCGTCCCATGGCGCGCTGACGAGCGGGATCCCGCATGCGAGCGCTTCGAAGACGCGGATGGTCGGGATGCCGGGCAGCGCCTCGACGTACGGGCGACGCGGCACGTGCACCGTCACGCGATGCGCGGCGAAGACCTCGGGCGCGCGGAAGTTCGGCAGCCAACCGGCGTACTCGACGCCGTGGTCGCGCAGCATGCGGAGGCCCTCTTCGGGGTAGCGCACGCCGTGAACGCGCGCCTTCAGGCCGAGGTCCTTCACCGGCGCGAGGAGCATCTCCTCGAGCTCCTTCGTGCGCTCGCCGTCGCCCCAGTTGCCGATCCACACGAGATCGCCCTGTGCGTCGGCGACGTCGAGCGGGCGGAAGACGCGCGTATCGGCGGCCTCGTGCCAGACGAACGCGTGCTTCGCCCAACCGCGCCGCACGTACACGTCACGGATGGCGGCGCCGAACGCGAGAACGCCGTCGTAGCCCGAGAGGTCGTACGCGCGCATCGAGGCTTCGTCGGTCACCGAGCGATGATGCGTGTCGTGGAAGAGCACGCGGTATCGCGAGCCGGCGCGCTTGCGGTGCTCGCCGATCTTCGCGACGAGCCCGTGGTCGTTCCACTCGTGCACGAGCACGAGGTCGGCGCCGTCGAGCGCCTCGTCGAGATCGAGCGTCGCGAGGTCGTAGCGCCGCGAGCGAACCGCGGGGTACACCCGCTCGGCGAGCCCGAGCGCCTCCTCGCCGTGGTCGCGGACGAGGTTCTCGACGCTCCACGCGTCGCGTGGCTCGTACACGCGTACGTCGCACCCGCGCGCGGCGAGCTCGGTGACGACGCCGCGGAGGAAGTGCGCGTTCCCGTGGTTCCAGCAGGAGAGCAGCGAATGACAGAAGACGACTACGCGCACGTGAGCATCTCTCCCTTGGCGATGGGTTCTTGCGTGATGGCGCTGGCGGGCGCGAGCACGCGCGCGTAGGCGGCCGAGTACCCGTCGGCCATGCGCGCGGGCGTGTAGGTCGCAGCGCGGGCGAGCGCACGCGCGGCGTAGTCCTGGCGCAGCGCATCGTCCCAGGCGAGCCGCTCGAGCGCGGACGCGAGCGCGTCGTCGTCGTCGGGCGAGACGAACAGCGCCGCGTCGCCCCACACCTCGCGGAGGCTCGGGATGTCGCCGAGCACGAGCGCGCATCCACGATGCGCCGCCTCGACCGGGCAGAGGCCGAACGGCGCGTAGCGCGCCGGGTGCGCGAAGATTGCGGCGGCATCCATCGCGCGGCCGAGCGCAGCGTCGTCGAGCCATCCGAGGTTCTCGACGCCTTCGAGGCTCTTGCGCGACCCGTCGGGCAGCAGATCCGAGCCGGCGACGCGCACCGGACCACCGAATCCGCGCGCGACGCGGGCAAGCGCCTCGATGTTCTTCGCGCGATCCCAGAGGCGGCCCGCGGCGAGCACGGAACGCTCCTTCCCGGGGCGCTTGCGTCGGGGCGACGGGGTCGGCACGCCGTTCGGCACGACCATGCGCGCACCGAGCGCGCCGTAGTCGCGTTCGAGGCAGCTCATCATCGCGTGCGTGGGCGTGACGACGAGGTTCGCCGCGAGGAGGCCGGTCTGCACTTCGCGGCGGTAGCGATCCCATTCCGCCGGCGCGGTCTCGCCGAGCACCGCGTTCCACCACGAGAGCACGCAGGAGTGCCCGACGACGACGACGGGCGCCTTGAAGCCGATCCCCGCATGGCAGTAGCCGTTCAGGTGCACGACGTCGGGCGCGAGCGTGCGCTCGAGGCCGAGCAGCCACTCACCGGCACGCGCGACGTCGTCCCAAGGCTCGTTCATCCATTCGAGCGCGAACGTCGATTCGTGCACGACGAGGCCGCCAATGGCCGACGCCGCAGAGCGCTGCGCGGGAATCATCGCGGTGCCCATCGTCGCGAGGTGCACGGACGCCCCGCGCCGGAGGAGCTCCTTCCCGAGCGTCAGCGCGTACGTGAAGACGCCGCCGACCGCGTCGACGGTCATGAGCACGCGCGTACCGAGCAGGGGCTTCGTCTTGCTCGGATCAGGCATGGCTGACCCGTTCGAGCTCCCTGAGCGGCGCGGGCCGGCTCTCTTGAACGTCACTGAAGCGATCGAACTCGCGTAGGTAGTGGTCGTGCGCACGCTCCCACGCGTCGTCGTCGGCGGCGCCGAAGCGAATCGTGTACTCGGGCGAGCCCGGGTAGGGGAACAGCGGCACGGGATCGTTCGCCCACACGCCGTTGTCGAGCAGGCGCTTGCGCCAGGCCTGGACCTCTTCGCGGTTGTCGCACGTCGCATCGAGCAGGTTCGCCTGCACGAACGGGACGGACTTCTTCGCGTGGATGAGTCGGTCGGTGAGCTCGCTCGTCGAGAGCTTGCAGTGCTTGCCGAGCAGCGATCGTCCGCGCTCGGTGATGCTCTCCATTCCGGCCTCGATCGACACGCACCCGGCTGCGCCGAGCAGGTCGAGCATGTCCGGCTGCCAGTTGTCGATGCGCATCTGGACGCCGAACTCGATCTTGCGCGCGCGCAGAGCCTCGAGGAGCTTCGCGTCCGGCACGAAGATCTCGTCGATGAAGTACACGTACTCGACGCCGCTCTCGATCATTGCGTCGAGCTCGCGCGTGATGGCCTCGAGGGGGCGCTTGCGGAACGCGTCGCGGAAGTTGTCCTTCGCGCAGAACGTGCAGTGGTACGGGCACCCGCGCGACGCTTCGAGCTCACCGCCGGGCGCCGCCGGCTTGCGGTCGAAGCGGTGATGGTGGTGATGGTGGCGCGCGAGGATCTCGGTCGGCCAGCGCAGCGCCGGCAAGGCCTTCATGTCCGTTGCGTTCTTTTTCGGGCTGCCGTGGATCGCGCCGGTTTCGTCGAGCCAGGCGACGGACTCGAGCTCGGCGCGCGGGTTGCCCGTGCGCGCGAGCTCCACGAGCACGTCTTCGCATTCGCCGATGACGACCGCGGCAACCCCGAGCTTCTTCAACGTCGCGCGCGGCGTCGTCGAGGCATGCGGTCCGACGCCGATCGTCGTCCCGGCGACATCGCGGATCGCCGCGAGCGTCTTCATCGGAACGCGGAGCTCGGGCGGCGCGCAGCGCCAGAACAAGTAGCTCGGCGCCGTGGTGATCGCCGTCATGTCGGGACCGAACGAGGCGAGCGCGTCACGCACGTCCGCGTCGCTCATTCCGTCTTTCGTCTTCGCGACCGCGCCCGTCCACACCGCGCCGAGCTGACCGTCGACCAGCATCACCTCGTGGCCGGCCGCCTCGAGAAGGGCCTTGGCGTACCCGAACTCGAGCGGCAGGTGAGGGTCACGGCATCCGAAGTAGATGCTGCCGTCGAACGACCACGGCGGATTGACGAGCGCGACCTTCACGGCGAGGCCTCGAGGGCCGTCGTGCGCGCCGGCCTGTTGTCCGGCTGCTGCACGAGCCAATCGAAGAGGCGCTCGACGCCCTCGTCGACGGACGTGCGCGGCTGCCAGCCCGCGGCTTCGAGGAGCGCGCGCGGATCGGACACGTAGTACCGCTGGTCGGCGAGGCGCCACGGCTCGAACGAGAGCGAGGGCGCGCGTTTGACGAGCTTTTCGATGCGGTGGACCAGCTCCGCGAGGCTGAGCGTGTTCTTCGGTCCGCCGCCCACGTTGAATACGCGGCCGGACAGCTCCTTCGAGCGCGCGCGGACGGCGAGCATCGCGTCGACGAGGTCGTCGACGAAGAGCACGTCGCGCACCTGCTTGCCGTCACCGTAGATGGTGATCGGCTCGCCGCGGAGCGCGCGAATGAGGAAGTGAGCGACCCAGCCCTGGTCCTCGTTGCCGAACTGACGCGGACCGTAGATGCAGCTCATTCGGAACACGCTCGCGGCGAGCCCGAAGGTGCGCGCGTAGTCGAGCACGTACTGGTCGGCGGTGCCCTTGCTGCAGCCGTAGGGGCTGTGGAACTCGAGCCCGCGCGACTCCGAGATGCCGTAGGCGCGAACGGCGGGGTCGAGCGGCTGGTGCCGCGTGCCCGTCGTCTCGAGCTCCACGTCGTCGAGCGAGCCGTAGACCTTGTTCGTCGATGTGTAGAGGATGCTGGGCGGCGTCTCGCGACGGCGCGCCGATTCGAGCACGTTGAGGGTTCCGAGCGCGTTCACCGCGAAGTCCGCGTGCGGGTCGACGAGGCTCGTCGTCACCGCGACCTGCGCGGCGAAGTGGAAGACGTGGGTGACGCCCTCCATGGCCTTGTCGACGGCGCGTGCGTCGCGGACGTCGCCGACGACGAGCTCGAACTTGCTCCCGTGGTTCTCCTCGAGCCACTTGACGTTCTTCTCGACGCCCTTGCGCGAGAGATCGTCGAAGACGCGGACCTTTTCGCCCGCGCGGAGGAGACGATGGGTGACGTTGCTGCCGATGAAGCCGGCGCCGCCGGTGACGAGGACGGTCATAGGGTCAGCCCCCGCGCTTCGAGCTCCGCACGCGCTTCGGCGGCCCGATCCTTCGCGACCTGCCCGTCGAGCCAGAGCGCGAGCTCGGCCAGACCGTCTGCCCAGTCGACGTTCGGCTCGAACCCGAGCACGTCGCGCGCGAGGGAGATGTCCGCGAAGCAGTGGCGGATGTCACCCATGCGGTACTTGCCGGTGATCTCCGGCACGACGCCCTTCTTGCCCATGACGTTCGCCATGTCGCGCGCGATTTCTTCGATCGAGCGCGCGCGGCCGCTGCCGACGTTGAGCACGCGTCCGTTCGCTTCGCTCTTCTCGAGGGCGAGGCGGCACGCGCGAGCGATGTCTTTCACGCTCACGAAGTCGCGCATCTGCTTGCCGTCTTCGAAGACGAGCGGGCGGTTGCCGTTGAGGAGGCGCGACGCGAAGATGGCAAGGACGCCGGTGTACGGGTTCGAGAGCGCCTGGCGCGTGCCGAACACGTTGAAGAACCGCATGGCGACCGTCGGGATGTCGTACGCGCGGCCGAGGAGCAGGCACATGCGCTCCTGGTCGTACTTGGAAAGGGCGTATATCGACTCGAGCGTCACCGGCTTCGTCTCCGGCGTCGGTACGGGCGAGAGCACACGCCCTTGCTCGTCTTGGACCTCCCACTCGGCCTTCTTCAGCTGCTCGAGCGAGCGGCCCTGACCGGCGCGGACGACGCCCTCGGCGTCGCGGAACATGCCCTCGCCGTAGACGCTCATGCTCGAGGCGACGACGACCTTCTGCACCTTCCGCTTCAGGATCTTCTCGAACACGACGGCCGTGCCGAGGTTGTTCACGGAGGTGTAGTGCTCGACGTCGTACATGCTCTGGCCGACGCCGACGGCGGCCGCGAAGTGGAACACCGCGTCCATGCCTTCGAGCGCGCGCTCGACCGCCGCGCCGTCACGCACGTCACCGATCTGGAGCTCGACTTCCTTCGCGAGGTACGAAGGGCGCTTCTTGCCCTCGCCGTGGACCTGCGGGGTGAGGTTGTCGAGCGCACGAACGCGATATCCGTGCGCGAGCAGCTCGTCGGCGAGATGCGAGCCGATGAAGCCGGCGCCGCCGGTGATGAGAACACTGCGAATGGACATGAGCCCTCGCGCCGGCCGCGCACGTTCGCGGGCCCGCTCGAATGAGTTGCCGGGATGCGGCGCGAAGACCCCGCACGGGCGCATCCCAAATGCGGGAGGCGGCCGCGAGACTGCCGGTCTCACGCTGCGCGCCCGTCACGCGATCGCTCGCCGTGGCGGACGGCGGGCGCATCTGCAGTGGCCGTGCCACGGGGGGCTGTGGAAAAGGTACTTACCTTCGCAACAGGTACATACCTTCCAAGCGTGAACTCGCGTTGGGGGCGAGTCCTACGGGAGTGTGCATCGGGAACGGGGCAGTACGCTACGAACGGGCAGCAACCGCGTCGCAGGCACCGTTCGGTAACACCGCGGCGCTACTTGTCGCCCTGCACGACGACGAGCTTGCCGTTCCGCTCGGCGATGACCCACTTCGCCTGTTCGAGCCGTTCGAGGCCGGCTTCGCGCACGGCGGTGAGCACGTCCTGATCTTCGATGAGGAGCTTCTCGAGGCGCTCACGCTTCAGCTCGCCCTTCTCGTACACGAGGAGGGGGGTGCCGGAGAGGATGCGGGCGAAGCGCGGAAACTTGAACTTCAAGTACGCGAGCGCGACGTTGAGCCCCAGCAGCGTCAAGATGAGGAGGAGCGCGTTCGCCATCGACAGATCGCCCGCCTGCATCGCGGGGACGGCGAGGCCGCCGATCATCAAGAGGAGGATGAACTCGAACGGCGTCACCGAGTCGAGCGACCGTTTGGGCGAGAGGCGGAAGACGAGCAGGAGGACGAGGTAGAAGAACGCCGCGCGGAGAATGCTGTCCAAGGGAACCTCTTTCCTCAGGGCAGGACGAACTGCCGGATCGCGACCGCCGGGTTCTCGCCGACGGTGATGCTGCCGCCGCACGCGCCGAGCGATCGCGGCTGGAGGTGGAAGCGCACGCGAACGGGCTCGCTCGTCGACGCCCGCCGGAACACGTACGTCACCGCGTCGCCCCCCTCGCGCTCCTCGACCGCACGCGGCGCCGTGCGTTGGAGGCCCGAGCACCGCACGTATTCTTGCGGGAGGGTGATCTCGACATCGCCATTTCCGGCCGCACTCGGCGAGACGGCGACTTCGAGGTCGTAACCGAAGTTGAAGCGCCCGATGCGCTCCCACTCGACATCGACGCCGTTCATGCTCTTCGACGCGCTCGCGAGCGGGCCGCGTCCGAAGGCGCCGGCGAGCGCCGCCGCCGTGACGATCGCGAGGATCACCCACGCCGTGCGCTGGACGGTCCACCAGCGCCGCTCGAAATCGGCATCCTGGCCCACCTCGAGGGTGTCGACGACGGCTACGGCGTGACGCATGGGGGGATTCTCCGCGGCAATCGACGCTGCAATCGACGCGCCTCTTCAGTAGGACGTCTGGCGGCCGGACCGCGCGTCGACGGTCGACGGCGGTGCGCTCGTGAGGAGCAGCTGGTCCTCGCGCCAGAGGTCGATCCAGAACCGCACGACGCCGAGGTCCGCAGCCCGCTGGTCCACCACGTCGATCCAGCGAACGCGCGCATGCGCGGCGCACGCGGCGTCCACGACCGCGTTCCGCTTCTGCGACGTCAGGTCGGCGCAGAGAATGACGAGCGACGCGTGCGTGCCCGCGAGAGCCGCGCAAGCCTCTTCGTGAAACGACGGAGCGACCACCGGGAGACCGAGGTCGACGCCGAGCTCGACGACCCGCGCCGTGAAGGCGTCGGACGTTCCGTACACGAGCAGGACGGAGGATGAACAAGCGGTCATGCGGCGGGACCTCGGGGAGGATGGCGGAACACGGGCGCGGGAAGCCGCGCGCCAGAGCTAGGTGACGCGCGGCCGCGAGCGCTGCTCGGCTCGTCCAAAGAAGAGCAGCGCTCGCGGTCCGCAACGTCGGCGAGAACGGCAGCGGAGTGTCGTCCGAGGCTCACTGCCGGTCCTGGCGGGGTGCTGGTGCAAGGCCGCGGCCACGTGTCTCGTCGCCCGTGAATGCGCAGATCCGCCGACGTGCGCCGGCGATCGTGACCGTCCGTTCTCGCGGCGCGCCCGGCGACTGCGCGTGGCAAACGGGGATCGCGGAGGGCGCCGGTGCCGTGGGCACGGCGCGACCCATGCGCGGACGCGGCAGCGGCGCGCCCCGGGCGGGGACGTAGTAGGCTGCCGTGCGATGGAGAGGAGGCGGCGGGAAGAAGGAGATGAAGACCTCCCCGGAGCTTCGGCAGGTCCGGAGAGCGCTCGGGGCGGTGCCGGTGCGTTCGAGGCCAGCGAGGTCGCCGGCAATCCGCGTCGCGCCGCCGAGCTCGTCGCAGACCTGAACATCTGCCGTGAGGAGCTCTCGACGGCGGAAGAAGCGCTCCGCACCCAGGTCGATGCTCTTGCACGGAGTGTCGCGAACGCGGAGCGCGAGCGGACGCGCTATCTGGAGCTCTTCGATTCGGCGCCGGACCCGTATTTCGTGACCGACACGGCCGGCGTCATCCGCGAGGTGAACGGCGCCGCCGCGTACATCCTCGGCGTCGCGCCTTCGCGCATCGCGGGCAAGCCGCTCCTCGTCTTCGTCGAGCGCAACGGCCACGACGCCGTGATGGCCGCGCTCGGCAAGCTCGAGGAAGCGCCGGCTTGCGCCGTCGAGGTGCGCCTCTGCACGCGCGCGGGCGAGCTCGTGTGGGCGGACCTCCGTGCTCGCAAGCGCGCCGACGGTCGCGTGTTCTGGATCGCGCGAGACGTCACCGAACGTCGGCGGGAAGCGGACGCGCTCCGAGGCGCGACGCGGCAGCTCGGCGAGGTCGTCACCGCGCGAACGATCGAGCTCGAGCGCGCTCTGCGTGACCAGCAGGAGCTCCTCGAGCGAGAGCGGGCGCTGCGTGCGGAGCTCGAAGCGGCGAACGTTGCGAAGGACCGCTTCCTCGCGATCCTCTCCCACGACTTGCGCGGACCGCTCAACGCGGTGCTCGGCTGGACGAGCCTTCTCCGTCGTGAGCGCCTCGACACGACGGCTCGCGAGCGCGCGCTCGCGACGATCGAACGCAACGCGCGGGTGCAGGCCGAGCTCATCGAGGAGCTCCTCGATCTGTCACGCCTCACGGCGGGCAAGCTGCAGCTCGAGTTGCGTCCCCTGCAGCTCGCCCCGCTCGTGACATCCGCCGTCGATGCGGTCACGCCTCTCGCGCTCGAACAGGGCGTCACGCTCTCCTGCGACGTCGGAGCGGCCGACGTCCGCGTCGTCGGTGACGTCGGCCGCCTCCGGCAGGTGCTGTCGAACCTGCTCGGAAACGCGCTGAAGTTCACGTCGCCGGGAGGGCGTATCGAGGTACGCCTGGAGACCGGAGCCGGCACCGCACGCGTCGTCGTCGCGGACAACGGTCGCGGCATCCGGCCAGAGCTCTTGCCACGCGTGTTCGATTCGTATCGTCAAGACGAGCGCGACGGAGCCGCGAGCAAAGGGCTCGGGCTCGGGCTCTTCATCGTGAAGAACATCGTCGAGCTCCACGGCGGCCGTGTCGAAGCGCAGAGTGAGGGGCTCGGCGCGGGCGCAGTGTTCACCGTGACCCTGCCCACGCAGCAGCGCGCGCGGAGCGCGACTCCGCCGCCCCGTCCGGCTCTTCCTCCAGGAGCCGTCGACCTGTCGGACGTCCGCGTTCTCGTCGTCGACGACGAAGACGACACGCGCGAGCTCCTCGCCGTGATGCTCGAGCGATACGGCGCGCGTGTCACGACCGCGCCCGACGCGGAGACCGCGCTCGAGATCTTCACGACGTACGCTCCGGACGTGGTCGTCAGCGACCTCGGGCTTCCGCGGCTCGACGGCCGCGGTCTCGCCCGTCGTCTGCGCGAGACGGAAGAAGGTCGTCGCATCGTGATGCTGGCCGTTTCCGGCTACGCGGCGCTGGACGATGCGCGCGAGGCGCTCGGCGCCGGTTTCGACGCCCACCTCGCGAAGCCGATGACCGGCGCCGAGCTCGCCGCGGTCGTCGCGCGTCACGTCGGACGCAGCCCGCACTGACGACCGCGAGGAGACCTTGGGCTACTGGACCTACTACCTCGTCTCGATCCTGCTCGCGTACGCGACGCAGAATCCGGCGGCCGCCGTCCTCGCCCTGGTGTTCTGGCTTTGCCGCGGCTTCTTGCCCGACCCGGTCGTATGGCTGCGTACGATGGGGCGCATCTCGAAGCTGCGCGCCGAGATCGAGCTCAATCCGAGCAACATGATGGCCACGCGCGATCTCGCGCGCCTCTACATGGAGCGCAAGCGGCCGAGACGCGCGATCGAGCTCATCGAGCGCACGCGCGAGCGCATGGCGGAGTCGCGGCGGCATCCGCAGGGCTCGCGTGACGATGCGGAGCTCCTCTTCCAGCTCGGGCTCGCCAAGGCGCGTACGGGCGATGCCGAGGGCGCGCTGCCAGCGCTCGTCTCCGCGGTGGCCATAGCGCCGGAAGTGGGCCGCGGCGACCCATACATGGTGGCGAGCGAAGCGCTCATGAAGCTCGGACGCTGGGAAGAGGCGGAGGACGCGCTCGACCGGTTCCTCGAGCACAACAGCTCCTCGGTGAAAGCTTACGTCCAGCTCGCGCGCGTGCGTGCACGACGCAAGGACGCAGCAGGCGTCCAGGCGGCGATCGCGCAGGCGAAGGAGACGTGGCGTGTGCTTCCGCCGTTCAAGCGCCGGCACGAGTGGATGTGGTGGCTAGCTGCGCTGACGTCGCCTCTCTGGCTGTGATAAGCGAAGGTCCGATGGACCTCGCCGATCTTCTTCATCGCGCCCGCGCCTGGGCCGAGCAGGACCCCGATCCGGAGGCGCGCGCGGAGATCGATGCTCTGGTCGGAGCGGTCGATCCGACGAAGACCGACCTCGCCGACCGCTTCGCCGGCCAGCTCGAGTTCGGCACCGCCGGGCTCCGCGGGATCATCGGCGCCGGACCGAACCGTATGAACCGCGCGGTCGTGCTGCGCACGACGTGGGGGCTCGCGAAGTACCTGCGCGACACGCAGGGCGAAGAGGGGGCGAAGCGCGGCGTCGCCATCGGCTACGACGGGCGGAGGCTCAGTCGCGAGCTCGCCGAAGACACGGCGTGCGCGCTCGCAGCCGCCGGCATCGCGGCGTCGCTCTTCGAAGACGTCGTCCCGACCCCGCTGCTCGCGTTCGCGGTGACGCACCTCGGCTGCGCGGCCGGCGTGATGATCACGGCGAGCCACAACCCGCCCGAGTACAACGGGTACAAGGCTTATTGGTCGAACGGCGCCCAGATCATCCCGCCCATCGACGTCGGCATCGCGCGCGCCATCGAGGGCGCTCCCCCCGCGAAGGAAGTCCCGCGCATGTCGCTGGCCGACGCGCAGAAGAGCGGCCTCGTGCGCGTCGTCGGCAACGACTTGAAAGAGGCGTATCTCGCGGAGGTGAAGAAGCTCGGCGTTCGCGACGACGGTGACCGCTCGATTCGCGTCGTCTACACGCCGCTCCACGGCGTCGGTGACGAGCTCGCACGGCGCGCGTTCGCGGATGCGCGCTTTCCGAACGTCACGTCCGTTCCGGAGCAGCAGGCCCCCGATGGCCGTTTCCCGACCGTCGAGTTCCCGAATCCGGAGGAGAAGGGCGCGATGGACCTCGCGTTCGCGCTGGCGCGTGCCGAGAAGGCCGACCTCGTCGTCGCGAACGATCCGGACGCCGATCGCCTCGCGGTGGCGCTGCCGAGCGCGAGCTCGCCTACCGGTTTCGTGCAGCTGACGGGCAATCAGGTCGGGGCGCTGCTCGGTCACTACATTCTGACGGGCGGTCTCCGGAACGAGCGCGCGGCGGCCGTCTCGGGGAAGCCCCCCGTCGTGATCGCGTCCATCGTCTCCTCGCCGATGCTCGGCGTGATGGCCGCGGAGCTGGGCGCCGAGTACGCCGAGGTGCTCACCGGCTTCAAGTGGATCGCGAACCTCGCGATGGATCTGAAGGCGCAGCGTGGCGTCTCGTTCGTATTCGGGTTCGAAGAAGCGCTCGGTTACACCGTCGGCGAGCTCGTGAAGGACAAGGACGGGATCAGCGCTGCGGTGCTCTTCGCCGAGCTGACCGCCGTGCTCCGCGCCCAGGGTACGACGGTGCTTGCGCATCTCGAGTCGCTCTATCGGCGGTACGGCCTCTTCACGAGCTCGCAGGTGAACCTCACGCGGAAGGGCGCCGAGGGCATCAAGGAGCTCCGCGCGATCATGGCGAAGCTCCGGAAGAGCCCGCCGTGGACGATCGCGGACGAGCAGGTGGTCGTCGTCCGCGACTACCTCGCGCAGACCGTCACCGCGAAGGACGGCACGACGACGCCGCTGACGCTGCCGATGAGCGACGTGCTCGCGTTCGAGCTCGCGTCGGGCAGCCGGGTCATCGCGCGCCCGAGCGGCACGGAGCCGAAGGCGAAGTTCTACTTCGACGTCCGCGAGCCGATGAAGGACGGCGAGCCGCTCACCGCGGCCGTGGCACGCGCGGAGGCCACCTCGAAAAAGCTCGCCGACGCGTTCGTGGCGCTCGCGACGGCGTGACGCGCCGCTCTCAGGGAGGAGCGGCCTCGAGCACCTCGCATGCCGCCTGCGCGAGGAGCTCGGGCGGTGTCCGGCGGAGCTCGTCGCGGTCGATGGGGCCGTCGCGCCAGACGACACACACGACGAGGCGTTCGCGCCCGGTCACGCGAAACGCGCCGGGCAGCGGTACGCCGTTCCCGCACGCGAGCGTGCTCGTCGGTGACAGCGGGAACGAGGCCTCGCCGCGCTCGTAGACCACGAGATCCCACGTCGCCGTGAGTCGCGGCGGGCAACTCACCGCGGCCTTGAAGCGATCGCCGTCGCGGTACGAGCCTCCCGCTTCGGCGACCGTCGTGTCGTCGTCGCGAACGAGCGTGAGCGCGACCTCGCCGCCCTTCACGCGCGCCGCCGGAACCGCGTCGCCCATCGGCGAAGGGCGCCGTACGAAGAGAACGAAGGCAGCGGCGGCCGCGAGCGCGCCGAAGACGAAGGGCGCCGCACGCCGAAGCGCCGGAGGGCGCGGCGGCGATGTGGCCGTCGTCGGCAACGCAGGCAACGGCCGCGCGTCGTCCTCGGCGATGGCCGCGAGCTCCTCGCTGCACGCCGCACACGCTGCGAGGTGCGCGCGCGCCTTCGCTGCGGCGCGCGCCTCGAGCTCGCCGAGGTGGAGCTGCTCGAGGAGTAGCCACGAGAGCGGCGTCTCGGTACACGCGCGCTTCATCGCTCCTCCGCGCGTGGAGCGTCGCCCGTCAGCCGAGCGACGGCCGCGCGGACATCGTCGAGCTTCTTGCCGACGGTCTTGCGGCTCGTCCCGAGCATGGTGGCGATCTCCTCCTGGGTCAGGTCGTCGAAGAAGCGGAGCACGAGGATCTCGAAGGTCGTGTCGTCGAGCTCGCGGGCGAGCTTCACGAGCAGGTCGCGGCCGATCGCGTGCTCGTCGCACCGCGTACGACCTGTGCTGCGGAGCGCGTCGTCCCGTGCGGCGAGAAGGCGCGCGCGGTTCCGCTCGTCGCGGACGTACGAGAGGCAGCGGTTCGTGAGCGCGCGATAGAGGTACGGGAGGTCCGGCTCGCGGCCGCGCTGCAGAAGGTCGACGAAGAGCCCCTGCACGAGGTCCTGCGCGTCGGCGCGGCTGCCGAGCATGCGCTCGGCCTTGCGCAGGAGCGCGCGACCGTAGCGCTCGTACGGCGACATGGCGTCACCGGCATCGGCCTCCGCGAAGGCGCGCGAAGAAGCACCCTTCACCGCCGACGTCGGGGTACTCCGCAGGGCATGACGTCGTTCCGTTGGTCGCGTCGAAGCGGCGCGCTTCGGCGACGGCGCCTTCGCAGGCGTCCGACGCGCAGTCGCTGCCGGTCATGCACGTGGCCCCGCTCGGCCGGTCGTGCTTACCGGGATCGCACTGCGCCGGAGGTACGAGAAGCAAGAGCCCCGCGAACGAATGTCCCGTCGAGGGAATCACGCATGCGCCGCCGCCCGAGCACGCGCGCGCTTCGGCCGCCGTCGTGTCGAGACCGCCGTCGGCGCCGCCGACGACGCCGCAGCATTCGGCGCACGAGCCGAAACAGCAAACGCCCGTTCCGCACGACGACGCCGTCGATTCGTTGCAGCGCGCCCCGAGCGGCAGGTCGCGCAGCGCGAGGGGTGGCGCCGTGCAGTCGTTTGCGCTCTTCACGTTGATCTGCGCGAGCACGGCCCGGCCGCGACCGCGCTTCGTGATCGTGAAGCGAATGCCGGCGTACACGGAGGGCGCCGTGAGCTGCGCCTTCACCTCGTGGAAGCCGTTCGCGACGATGGACTGCTCGAAATCGACGGTGCCGTCGGCGCCGAAGTCGAGGCCGAGCGCGACCTGCGCGGCGGGGTCGACATCGGCGACCATCACGATCGCGACGCATCTCGGTGACGACGACGTCTCCTGCGAGATCTGCGTCGTCGTGCCGGCGGCCGGGTCGACGAGCTCGACGCCGAGGTCCTTCGCGTGCCACGTCGGCGCGCGACGGATCTGGCCGGAATCGAGCTTCCACGCGCAGAGCGCGTCGCCGCACCACGTCTTGAACGTGGGGTCGAGGACGAGGTCGTCGCAGGCCGCGACGAGCGCGCACGCGAGCGCGCACGCGAGCACGACGGCGAGGCGGCGGAGGGTTCGTTGTTTGTTTTTCGTCATGGGTTCACCGTGCGAATGCGATGCGGAGGCCGAGTTGGAACGATCCGCCGCCGGAGTCGTGCGTGTCCCCGACGAGGTTGCGCAGCGTGGGCGCGTGGTCCCAACCGCCTTGGAAGAAGAGCGCCGAGCCGCCGCGGAAGGCGAGGGCGAGGCCACCGGCACCGGAGACGACGAGGCCGGCCTCCGTTTCCGACGCGGTGGTCCGCTCGCCGTTTTGCGACGAGCCCGTCTCCAGGGTGGAGAAGCCGAGCCCGAGACCGATGCCGAACTGGCCGTACACGTCGAGGTGGACGTGCCGGTGGTCACGAACGCCGAAGAGGGCCGTCGCCGCGCGGAGGAACGCGGTCACGCCGTACGAGGAGAACGTGAACGAGTCGTTGCTGTCGCCGACGTTGCGCGCGTAGCTGTCGCCGGAGAGCGTCGTCGCGCTGACGCCGAGCGCGAGATGCGGGAAGAACCCGCGCGAGACGGCGAGCGAGAGCCGGCCTCGCGGCAGCTCGAAAAGGCCGCGTTCGCGCTCGTACCCGAACTCTTCGAGACGTCGGGTGTAGCCGTCTTCGACCCGGCCGCTGAAGCCGGCGCCGACCTCCACGGACCACGGGTCGAGCGCAGCCGGCGGCGCCGAGTGACCGACGTCGGGATCGGCATCGTGCGCGGGCGGGCCGAGCACGATCTCGCCGGCGTCGCCCTTCGCAGTGGCGACGGCGCGAACGGCCTGACACGCGCCGAGGTCGAGCGTCGTGAGCCGTTGATCGACGAGCACGAGGCTGCAACGGAGGACGCGAGACGGCGGCGCGGCATCTCGGACGACCGCCTCGTACGTCCCCGCCGCGAAGGCGAGGCGGAGCGGCGGTCCTTTCACCTTCTGCACCTCGGCGACGACGTTCCCGCTGGGCTTGTGCTGCACGAGCACGCGCGCCTCGAGCGCTGCCGGGAGCTCGAGCTGCGAGCGGGCATCGGCCGGGTACGTGACGGGCACCTCGCCTTGTCCCGCGAGGTCCGTCTCCAGCGTGACGTGCTGGCCGCCGACCTGCGTCTCCGACGTCGCCACCAGCGTGCGGCGGTACGCATAGCGATACGCCTCGTCGAGGGAGACTCGGCCGTCGCCGTCCGCATCGGCGGCGCCGCGCAGCCCGACGACGAGGTGATGCGTGAAGTAGGAAGACTTGAGCTCGTCGGATTCCTGCGAGAGCTCCTGCGCAGAGCTCGAAGCCATGACGGCGATGCCTTTCGTCGTCAGGCGCTGCACGGAGTTGAACGAGAAGTCCGCGGCCGGCTCGGCGCCCTTCGTGCGCGCAAACTGGCCGCTCTGACACGCGTCGAGCACGACGAGCGTGAGCGTGCTCGGGATCTGCCGAAGCTTCTCACGCAGGCTCGCGATGGCGAGCTCCTCGACGCCGAGGCTGAACGAGCTCGCGCGCGCGTGCCCGGAGTAATAGAAGACGAGCACCGCCTGCTCGCCGCGCGCCTGGTGCACCCGCATCTTCGTCGCGCCGTCGTCGACCGTCGCGAGCAGTTGCGCCGCGTCGGGGCGCACGAGGACGCGGAGGTCGGCGTTGCCGTACCGTCCGAGCTGCCGGAGGACGTCGGCCATGCGCCGCGCGTCGTCTTCCGCGTAGCGGAGCGGCTGCTGGCCGGCGCCGCCGACGTTCGTGCCGACGAGGATGCCGTACGCGAAGGGGTGGGGCGCGGTCGGCGCGAGGCCGGCGTCGGCGTGCGCCGTCGACGGGGACGCGAGCAGGAGCACGACGCCGAGCGCGCCCGGCCCGAAGGAGAAGGAGAGGAGGGAGAAGAAGAAGGAGAGGAAGCGAGCCATGGGAGCCTCGGGGCGAGGCCCGCCGGGGGCCTCACGTCCTTCCCCGTTAACTCGTGAGCTCGAGCCCGTGGGAACCGCGCGACGTCGATTTGCTCCCATGCCATGCGCGAGCTGCCCGCGCCCGCCGAACCGGCGCGGCGCCTGGCCGCTCGGCCGCCGGCTCCATCGCTTGACAAGAAGAGCCGTGAACGCCATAACCCGGCGCCCCGCATCCCGTAGGCGCGTTCCAACGGCTCGGTCCCCGGCCCAGGTGGTCAGGAAGCCGAGCGGCCCTTCGAGAGCGGCAAAGGAAGAAGGCACCTCATGCCGAAGATGAAGACCAACAAGACCGCCAAGAAGCGGTTCCGCGTGAGCGGCAGCGGTCGCGTGCGTCGTCCCAAGGCGGGCGGCAACCACGGCCTCATCAACAAATCCCGCAAGCGGCTCCGCCGGCTGCGCAACAACGACATGGTCCCGAAGACGCTGCAGCGCAAGATCAAGCGTCTCCTTCCCTACGATTGAGAGAAGACAGGTAAGCCATGCCCCGCGCAAAACGTGGATTCAAGGCGCGTCGCCGCCGCAATCGCATTCTGAAGCACGCCTCCGGCTTCCACAGCGCGCGTTCGCGCCTGTACGCGTACGCGAAGGAAGTCGTGATGAAGGCCTGGGTGTACTCGTACGCCCACCGCCGCCGTCGCAAGCGTGACTTCCGCCGTCTGTGGATCACCCGCATCAATGCGGCCGCCCGCACGAACGGCACGTCGTACTCGCGCCTGATGCACGCCCTCAAGGGCGCGGGCATCGGCCTCGACCGCAAGGTCCTCTCGGACCTGGCGATCGTCGATCCGGCCGCCTTCTCGAAGCTCGTCGAGTCGGCCGGCGCGAAGGCCTAGCGCGCGCCTCCGCTCTGCGGAAACGCCCTGCCGAGGGCATCGTGGCTGACGCCGCGGTGCCCTCGCGGCGTTTTGTGGGCCTCTGCCGCGTTCCGTCAGCCGAGGAGCCGGAACCGGTTGATGCGATACCCGTCGACCATGCGCCGGAGGATCCACGGCGCGAGCGCGACGACGAGGCGGTACGCGAGCGGCATCGCAGCGACCACGCTCGGCGGCGCGTCCGCGAACGTATGCGAGCGCTCGAGGCGCATCCCGAGCCGCTCCAGGCGCTTCGGCTCGTCGCAGCGCCAACGGAACCAGGCGTCTTTCGGCAGCTTGCTCATCGCATCGTGCTTCGCCTGGTCGTCGACCATCTTCGATGACGTCGTATCCGTGAGGAGAACCGATCCCGAGAAGCGCGTCGCAAGCCGACCGAGCAGCGCTTCGACGCGTGCCTTGTCGAAGTAGATGATCACCGCCTCCGAGACGAAGCAGTACGGCGGCGGCAGGGCTTCGAGGCGCGCGTACCAGTCCGTGTCGAAGGCGCTCGCCGCGATCATCGTGCGCCGCTCCGTGTCGCCGAAGAAGCGGCGCCGGAGCGCCATGCTGTCGGGGAGATCGAGCTCGAGCCAACGTGCGCGGCCGTTGTCCAGGCGCTCGTAGCGCGTGTTCAGCCCCGCTCCGATTTCGACGACGGTGCCGCTCGGATGCTCCGCGAGGAAGGCGCGCACTTCTTCGTCGAACATGCGGGCGCGGATCGACGCGCCCACGAGCGAGCGGATACCCACCCACTTGCCGAAGTCGTAGTCGAGCGCGTCGACGATCTCGACTGCCTTCGGGTCACGAAGGAGCCCGCTCTTCTTCCTCGTCGCTTCGGCGCGGGCGAGCAGGGGGATGAGCAGCGTCTCCTGCACCGCGCCGAGCTCGACTTTCATCTTCGTCGTCATCGTGAACCTCCTGGGTGGTTTCTTCTGCCAAGCGACGGAGCTCCGGACATGCCCGCCGCCACGAATGCAACGATGATGCAAATGCAATTCAATTGCAACGGTCGCCCCGCGGGTGCGGGCCCGTCCGAGCACGGCCCACCCCGTGCGACCGATTTACGGTCGAGCTTGGTGGGCGCGCACTGCGCTCGGGGATCGCTGCGTTAGCCTCGGGCTAGATGCGATCGGGGGCAGCACACGGGTCGAGCTGGACGGGAGCGTTCGCAACGGCGATCGCGGCGTGCGCGCTGTTCGCCGCCTCGACGGCGCACGCGGACGACGCGCGCGGCGCGCTGAGCGACAGCGCGGTCGTACGGATCTGGGGCACGGGCTCGTGCACCGCGTTCCTCGTGCGCCCGAGCGTCTTCGTGACCGCGAAGCACTGCATCCAGCGCGCGGGCGCGGCCGGCGAGCTCGTCGACCACGTGGACATCCGCTTCGCGCACGACGACCGCACGACCCCGACGTACCGTTCGATGACCGCCGCCGCCGTGCGCGCCGCGCCGGGCCCGTACACGGGTGACGACGACATCGACGGCCACGACTTCGCGATCGTCGAGTCGCCGGTGCCGTTCGTTCAACGCATGCCGAACGCCGCGCCGCTCCGCGTGTTCGCCGGCGACCCGCGCACGCTCGTCGGCGAAGAGGTCATGCTGCTCGGCTACGGCGAGCGGCACGCGAGCTTTCGGCTCACGCGTGCGAAGTCCCGCGTCGTCGAGGTCGGCCGCACGATCATCGTCGAGCCCGCGGTCTCCTGCTACGGCGATTCGGGTGGCCCGCTCGTGCGCGTCTCGACGGGTGAGGTCGTCGGCGTCGCGTCGCGCGAGTGGCCCGTCGGCAGCGTGCCGTGCGACGGCAGTGCGAGCGCCGCGCGATCCATCTTCCAGCGGATCGACGCGTGGTCGTCGATGATCGACGACGCCGAAGCCGCGGCTGTCGACGCGAGCGACGTCGACACCTCCGGGTGCACGTCTTCGGGGCGCTCCGGCGGCGCGGGCGACGGCGCGTCGGCCGCATTCGTCGTCGCCCTCGCGTTCGCGGCGCGGCGGCGCGTCAGACGCCGTGCTTCTTGAGGAGGCGGTACAAATAGGTGCGTTCGAGGCCGGCCTCGCGTGATGCGGCGCTGCTCGAACGGTTCGTGCGCTTCATGAGCCGGCGCAGGTACTCGCGCTCACCGAGCTCGATCCAGCGCTCGCGGAACTCCTTGAAGCCGGTCTCGAACCACGGCTCGAGAGGCGCGGGGAGCCGCGGCGGGAGCTGAGACTGACCCGCGAGCGCCGCAGCTTGATCGGCGTCGAACGCGGGCGCCTCCGCGGTGCTCGCGAAGTCTTCGGCGGCCGGGATCACGTCGTCGAACGGCTCGGGCGGCTCGGGGAAGTCGCGGACCTCTCCTCCGCTGGCGCGCACGCGCTCGGCGTAGAGCTCGAGCTCGCGCACGTTGTTCTGCCACGGGAGGCGCGCGAGATCGTCGACGAGCGCCGACGAAGCGGCATCTGCGTGAGGCCCGAGGAAGTGCCGGAGCAGCAGGGGCAGATCGGCGACGCGCTCGCGCAGCGGCGGCACGGTCACGAGATTTCCGGCAAGCCGGAAGTAGAGGCCCTCGCGGAACGCGCCCTGGTTCACGAGCGGGCGGAGGTCGCGCTGCGACGTGGCGACGACGCGGAACACCTTCGCATCGAGCGGCGGAACGAGCTCGCGCTGCAGCGTGACGGAGAGCTCGGAAGGCTCGTCGAGGAGGAGCGTGCCTCCTTCGGCCGAGCGCAGGGCTTCTTCGATCATCTCGGCCGCCTCGACGGGGCTCGGAAGGGCCGAGCAGTCGAGGACGACGAAGGGCGCGCCCGCGCGCGGAGAAGCATCGTGCATCGCACGGGCGAGCGCTTGCTTGCCGACGCCGGCCTCCCCCAGGAAGAGCACCGAAGCGTCAGACTTCGCGAGCTCGCTCACGGAAGCAAAGAGCTCGCGCATCACCGCCGAGCGGCCGAGCACGCGGCCGAACGACGTCTCCGTCCACGCGATCTCCGGGGGCGCGGGAGGCTCGTACGCGACGGTGATCTCCGTCGTCCCGAAGCGGATCGTCGCGCCCGCCGGAACACGCGCGTCGTGCACCTTCACGCCGCCGACGAAGGTTCCGTTGCGGCTCCCGAGGTCCTTCACCCAGAGCCCGTCCTCGCGCGGCGCGATCTCGGCATGGATGCGCGACACGGCGCGGTCCATGAGGACGAGCTCGCACCATGCCGCGGAGCCGACGGTGCGTACGTCGGTGAGGTCGAGCACGTGCGAGCCCGCTCCGTCGGTCCACGTCAGACGCGGACGGCTCCTGAGCGGGGCGGGCTCGGGCGCGTCGTTCACTTCACTCCAGCATCCTTCGGCGGCACGAGGAAGAGCACGCTGCGCTTGTCGAGGGGGAGGTTCCCCGGGACGCCGATGACGTCGACGAACGCATTGAAGAACTGCGGGTCCAGCTCGGCCCCGACGACCGTGTTCTTGTTCGGGATGACCTCGAAACAGACGGGGGTCCCGGCCTTCACGCCCGTGAACGTATCCTTGATTCCGTCTCCGTCCGAGTCCTTTGCGGGGGCGACCGGACAGCCGTTGGCGGCGTTGCCCTCGTCCATCGCGCGGAGCGCCTTGATGAACTTCGTGGCGTCGACGCCCTTCGCGTTCTTCGGATCGTTCGAGGCGACTGCCTTGACGTCGAAGGTCGTGCCGACCGCGATGGCGGAGATCGCCTGGACGATGCCGCCGCTGACGCCGTTGCCGTCCTGCGAGAGGAAGTTCAGACGGCACGTACCGCCGGGGCCGCTCGGGGCGCGCCCTGCGCCGCCGTTGCCCGTGCAGCACTGACCGGCCCCGCAGCCGGCGACCGTTCCGAACGCGGAAGGAGGCACGTTGCTGCTCGTCGCGTCGGACAGCGTGTTCGCCTGTCCCTCGGGCGCCGCTCCGGAGAATGCGCTGCTGTTCGTGATCTGGACGAACTTCGCCTTCGCGTTGTTGAACGCGGCGGTGAGCGTCGCCATGTTCGCGTTGCCCGACGGATCGTGCCACGCGGCGTCGGTGATGTTCACGATGACCGGCACCGAGCCGGGCCGGAACTCCACCGCGCCGAACGTGCCGGGCGCGCTCGGCGTGTACGCCGGGATGCCGTTGTTCGCTTGGCCGGTGAGGATGTACTGCATCGAGGCGATCGAGGCTTCCGGCGTGTCGCCGCCGCCCGAGGCGCTCATCGCGCCGACCGCCGCCTGCGCGAGGCTCAACGTCGTCGTCATCCGCTGACGCACGTTCACGACCCACGGGTCGCCGAAGTCCTTGAAGTCGACGATGGCGAGACCGACGTTCGGGATCGCGGCCTGGAGCTGCGCGAGCAGCGAGCCCTGCAGCGCGGTCTTCAGGTTGTTGATCGAGCCTTGCATCGAGCCGGTCGTGTCCATCGAGAACACGACGTCGGCCTGCTTGATGTTCGTGCTGAACTTCAGCACGTCGCTCTTCGGATCCGGGTCCTCGTTGAACGGCACGACGAAGAAGAAGTCGCGCTGGGGGCCGGTCTTGCGGAGCTGCACGACGGTGAGCGTGCCGAGCGCCTTGCCGGCCGACGTGTCGGCTTCGACCGTGGTGCTCTTGCCGAGCGTGCCGGCGGGCAGGGATGCGACGGAGGTGAACGTCGCGCCGCTGAGCGAGCCGAGCGACGCGTCCTTCAACGAGAGCTTCGCGCCCGCGGTGATGTCCTTGCCGTTTTGCAGGACTTTGTAGACGACCGACCCAGGCGTGGCCGGGTTCGTCGCGCTGTCGATGATCACGGTCGTGTTCCGCGGCTCGAGCGCGACGTTCTGGGACGCGTCGCCGTTGCCGAAGCCGCTGCCGGAGCTGCCGCTCGACTGCTCCCCATCGCCTTGCGGATCGGTGGCCTCTTGCTCCTGCGTGCCCTCCTGGAATCCGGACCGCGCGCTCGAGCCGCACGCCGCGAGGACCACTACGAGACCGCCGAGGAGAACCGAGTTGAGGTTGCGCATGAGCGAGGCCCCTCCGAGTGCGACTGCGCGAGTGACGCGCTCGCCCGATGACGCTCGGGCAATTCTCAGTCGCGGCGGAATGATGAATCCGCGCTGCACGCGAAGCGCATTTCAATTGCGTATCAATTGAAAGCGGTGGCTCGAAGGGACACATGTGGGATGCACGCAATCGCCGCGTTTTCCCGCGTCGTGGTAGAGAGGGGCCCTCATGGGCGCTCCTCCGAACGATCCGACCGCGACCATCGACCGCTCGCTCGCCGAGCTCCGCGAAGGCTTCCTCCCGCGCTTCCGCGCCGCGGCGACCGAGCAGGCCCTCCGTGACGAGAACGCGAAGATCCTCGGCAAGAAGGGCGAGCTCACCGCGATCCTGAGAGAGCTCGGCAAAGCGCCGCCGGAGGGCCGCAAGGCCATCGGCGAGAAGGTCAACGCGCTCAAGCAAGAGGTCGAGAGCGGCTTCGAGGCGTGCCTACGCGAGCTCAAGCGGAAGGAGCGCGAGACCGAGCTCTCGCTGCCGCCGTTCGATCTCACGTTGCCCGGGCGAGCGCCGGTCGCGACCGGCCACAAGCATCCGATCGCGATCGTGCGCGAGGAGGTGGTCGCCGTCTTCCGTCAGCTCGGCTTCGCCGTGTTCGACGGTCCGGAGATCGAGCACGAGGCGAACAACTTCACGCTGCTCGGCTTCCCGCCGGACCATCCGGCGACGGACATGCAGGACAGCTTCTGGACCGAGAGCGGGCACCTGCTCCGCACGCACACGTCGAACATCCAGGTGCGCGCGATGAAGTCGCTGAAGCCGCCGATGGCGTTCATCGCGCCGGGCACGGTGTATCGGCGCGACGACGACGCGACGCACTCGCCGATGTTCCACCAGATCGAAGCGTTCCTCGTCGATCGCAAGGTGACGCTCGCGCATCTGAAGGGCGTGCTGGCCGAGTTCGCCGAACGGCTCTACGGGCCCGGCACTCCCGTCCGTCTTCGTCCTTCGTACTTCCCGTTCGTCGAGCCCGGAGCGGAGGTCGACATCGGATGCGTGTTCTGCAAGCAGGCCGACGGAACGCGCGTCGGCTGCAGCCTCTGCAAGCACACCGGTTGGATCGAGGTGCTCGGCTGCGGGATGATCCATCCCGTCGTCCTCGAGAACTGCGGAATCGACCCGGAGGAGTGGTCCGGGTTCGCGCTCGGCATGGGCCTCGAGCGTCTCGCGATGCTCCGGTACGGGATCCCGAACATCAAGCTGATGTTCGAGAACGACCCGCGCTTCCTCGCGCAGTTCTGACCTACGGCGGCTTGGCGGCCGCGTAGTGGGCGGTGATTCGCTCGCGCGAGAGCGCGCGACCGTAGATCGCGATCTCGTCGATCACGCCGCGGTAGCCCCCGAGCAAGACGAGCGGCTGCGTGCTGTCGGTCGGGCCGCCGGGCGCGTCGTAGCCTTCCGCGGCGGGTACACCATCGAGGAACGCGCGTACGCCCACCGTCGCATCGAAGGTGAAGACGACGTGCACGAAGCGGTCGACCGTCGGCAGCCGCGCGCTCGTGCCGCGTGCCCCCGAAGCCCAGTTCTGCTCGACCTGCACGAACGGAAGCGTGCCGTCGTCGGGCTTGCGTACGTACACGACGTACCCGTTCGACGTTCCCACGCGCTTGTTCAGGAACTCGTAGAACGTGTCGGCGGCGACCACGGGCTTCACCCAAGCCTCGAACGTCCAGCTCTGGTCGCCCACGAAGTCGAGCACGTCGCCGAACCGCGCGACGCCGCCCGCTCCTTCCGCCGCCGTCCCGGAGACGCCGGGGACGCCGAGCACGACGTTGCCGTCGATCGTGACCTTCTTCCCGCTCGCTACGTCCGTCACCGAGAACGTGTTCGCCGCATCGTCGAGCGGGAAGTAGCCGAGCGGGGCGTCGGCGAGCACGGTCTCCCGGTACGTCGGTGAGGCGGCCTCGACCGTCGCGTCGCCCGAAGCGTCTTCCGCGGGCGATGCATCGGGAGCGACGAGCGCGCCTCCGTCGACGCCCGCGTCACGCGGGACGTCCGCCGGCTGTGCGGCGAGACCGTCCAGGTCGGTCAGCAGGGTGCACGCCGCGAGCGGCGTCACGACGGTCGCGAGCGCAGCGAGAGCTCGGATTCGTCGCATCCGAGATGCGAGCGTACCAGAGCCGGCGACGCGCGGCGTTCCCGCGAAATCACGCGTCCCGCGGCCGCCGCCGCCATGCTAATCCAGCGTCCGATGAAGGCATCGTACCGCTGGCTCCGCGAGCTCGTTCCTCAGCTCGAGGCATCCCCGCGCGACCTGGCTGCGCGCCTCACGAGCGCCGGCCTCGAGGTCGAAGGGCTCGTCGAATACGGCGTGGCTGCGGACGCGTGCATCGTGTCGCGCGTCACCGGCGTACGCCCGCACCCGACGAAAAGCGGGCTGCGTCTCGTCACCGTCGATCGCGGAGGCGCGCAGCAGGAGGTCGTGTGCGGAGCGCCGAACGTGCCCGAGGCGGGCGGCCTCGTCGTGCTCGCACCGCTCGGCGTGCACCTGCCGGCCAAGAACGTCACCATCGCGAAGCGCGCGATCGCAGGCGTCGAGAGCGAAGGCATGCTCTGCAGCGAGGACGAGCTCGGTCTCGGCGACGACCACGACGGAATCCTCGTCCTGCCGCCGGGCGTCGCCGAGCCGGGGAGCACGCTCTCGTCCGCCGTCGCTGCGGTGCGCGACACCGTCCTCGAGATCGGCCTCACCCCGAATCGCCCCGACGGCCTCGGCCACATTGGCCTCGCGCGCGAGATCGCCGCGCTCTACGGGCTGGCCTTCCGCCTTCCCGAGCTCCCGGTCCCCGCGGCCGCGGCGGGCATCGCGACGAAGGATCTCGTCCGCATCGTCGTCGAAGACGCGGAGCGCTGCCCGCACTATGGCGCAGCTGCGGTCGTCGATGTGCGCATCGCTCCCTCGCCCGCGACCCGCTATCGCCTGCAGGCGCTCGGCGTTCGTTCGATCTCGAACGTCGTCGACGTGACGAACCTCGTCATGCTCGCGTGGGGACACCCGATGCACGCGTTCGACCTCGATCGCGTTCGCGGAAACCAAATCGTGGTTCGCCGCGCGCGAGACGGCGAGAAGCTGACGACGCTCGACGGCGTGGAGCGCACGCTCGTGACGGACGACCTCCTCATCTGCGATGCGGAGGGACCCGTCGCGCTCGCCGGAATCATGGGCGGCGCCTCGAGCGAGATCCAAGCCGACACGAAGCGCGTTCTCTTCGAGGTCGCTTGGTTCGACCCGCGAGGCGTCCGCCGCACCGCCCGCCGCCATGGCATGCACACCGAGTCGAGCCATCGCTTCGAGCGCGGCGTCGACCCGGGCGACGTCGCGCGCGTGCTCGACCACGCCGTCGGCCTCACCGTGTCGCTGTCACCGGGCAGCAAGCCGGCGCAGGGCCGCGTCCACGTGCAAGGTACACGCGTCCTCGCGGAGCCCGAAGCGCCGCAGCGTCGCGCGATTCGCCTTCGAAGCCATCGCATCGACGACCTCCTGGGCATCCACGTCGACTTCGCGGAGGCCGTCGCGATCCTCGAGCGGCTCGGCTGCGAGATCGCCGCAAAGGATGCATCCTCGTGCGAGGTGCTCGTACCGACGCACCGGCCCGACCTCGGGCGCGAGGTCGACCTCGTCGAGGAGGTCATTCGCGTGAAGGGCATGGACGCCGTTCCTGCGGAGCTTCCGGCGATTCGCGCGTCGCGCGACGTGGGCGGGCGCGAAGAGCTCGCGAGGCGCGCGCGCGACATCGCCGCGTCGGTCGGCCTCTCGGAGGCGATCACGTACGGGTTCACCGCGGCGCGCGTGCTCGAGGCCCTCGGAGCACCGAAGCCCACCGTGCTCCTCAAGAATCCGCTCGGTGAGCACCATGCAGTCATGCGCACGACGCTCCTCCCGGGGCTGCTCGATGCGGTTGCGAACGCGCGCCGCCACGGTGAGCGTGACGTCCGCGAGTTCACGCTGGGACCGGTGTTCCTCGCCGGCAAACCGGAGGGCGGCGGCCTCCCGGACGAGCAGCTTCGGCTGGCGTTCGTGCTCGCCGGGGATCGTCCGGGCTGGCTCGAGAAGCCCACGCCGCTCGACGCGTGGGACGCGAAGGGCTTCGCCGTGGCGATCGCGAGCAAGCTCGCGGGAGAGATGGCGAAGGCCGTTCCGGCGCGCCGCGAGGAGGCGCCGCCGCATCTCCATCCGCGCGGGGCCGCGTTCGTGGAGGTCGGCGGCAGGCGCATCGGTGCGTTCGGACCGCTCCACCCGGATGCAGTCGAGGCGCTCGGCCTCGACGGTGAGGTCTTCGTCGCCGAGCTCGATCTCGGGCCGTTCGCGAAGGGGCCGAAGCTCCCCGCGTACGTCGACCTGCCGCGCTTCCCGGCGAGCACGCGCGATGCTGCGTTCGTCGTGAAGGACGGCATCGCTGCCGGTGAGGTCCTCGAAGCCGTGCGCGTTGCGGCAGGACCGCTCGCGACCGAGGTGCGGCTGTTCGACCGCTTCGTGGGAGGTCCGATCCCGGCGGGCTGCGCGAGCCTCGCGTTCCACGTGGTCTACCGCGCTCCGGATCGCACCCTCACCGATGCGGAGGTCGACGGCGCGCACGCGAACGTGGTGAAGGAAGTCGGGGCGCGCTTCGGCGCGACGCTGAGGTAGGATGCGGGCGTGACCGCCGCGCCTTCGCCGCAAGCGGATCTCGTCGGGGCGATTCTGTCCCGCAAGTACGCGCTGAAGCGCCTGCTCGGAACGGGCGGGATGGGCTCGGTGTACGAGTCGCAGAGCCCGGAAGACGGGCGGCCGCTCGCGGTGAAGGTGCTCGGCATCGACTACCTCGGCGACCCGGACATCAAGAGCCGGTTCATCGAGGAAGGGTTCACGTGCCAGCGCCTCATCCATCCGAACATCGTGCGCGTCTTCGACGTGGCGACGGCGGAGGACGGCACGCCGTACATCGTGATGGAGCTCCTCGACGGCGTGCCGCTCAGCGCGTACACGCGGTCGGGCGGACGGGTGCCGCTCCAGCAAGCGGCGATCATCCTGCAGGGCATCCTCGCCGGGCTCGGCGCGGCGCACGCGCAAGGCATCGTGCATCGCGATCTCAAACCGGAGAACGTGTATCTTGCACGTGAGCCCAACGGCGCGTTCTCGGCGAAGCTCCTCGACTTCGGCATCGCGAAGGTGATGGACGCGGCCGGCGGCATGGGCAGCAAGACGCGCACGGGCGTGCTCCTCGGCACGCCCGCGTACATGAGCCCGGAGCAGATCACGAACGCGAAGGACGTCGACGCGCGCGCCGATCTCTGGAGCGCGGGCGTGATGATGTACGAGATGCTGACGGGGCGCGTCGCGTTTCCCGCGCCGACCGAGTACGCGCGGCTCGCCGCGGTGCTCAACACGACGCCGCCGGCGCTCGAAGCCGTTGCGCCGGAGCTCGCACGCCTGTCGGCGTTCGTGCAGCTCGCGATGCAGAAGGACCGCGCGCAGCGCTTCCAGTCCGCGCTCGAGATGGCGCGCGCTCTTTCCGGTGCGCTCGGCGCCGAGGTCGCCGCTCCCGCCGCCGGCACGCCGCTGAGCCGACTGCCGGACGTGCCGAGCATGTTCGTTCGGCAGCAGGGGCCTTCGTCTCCATCGACGCAGAGCGGCCCGTTCGGCGCGACGCCGTCGGTTCCGCCGGTGCCCGCAACGACGACCACGTCCGTACCGCCCGATCCGGCGAACATCGGACCCGGCGGTACGCTGGCGAGCCCGCATGGTCGCTCGGTCACCGAGCCGCCGCCGCACGTCGTCGTCGTCGGCGCGTCGCAAGGCACGCTGCCGTCCGAGAACCTGCCGATGTTCAGCCCGCACGGGTCGGGCCGTCGCGGCGTTGCACCGTGGCTCGTGATCCTGCTCGTCGTCGCGGCGCTCGTCGCCGGCTTCCTGCTCGGCTTCGCGACCGCGCGCGGCCACTGACGCCGGCCGCGTCATCGCCGCAGCTCAGTGCTTCGGGATCCCGCCGACCGGCGGCACGTCGTGGATGCGGCTCGACGCTTCGTTGTAAAGCGCACGCATCTCGCGGAGCAGGTCGGGCTGCTTTCGCGCGAGGTCGTCCTTCTCGAGCGGGTCGGCCGCGAGGTCGTAGAGCGCGAAACGGACGTCTTTGCCGAACGCGATGAGCTTGTGGTGACCGTGGACGAGCGCTCGGCGTCGCTCGTTGTACTCGTCTTCCGGGAGGTCGACGACGACGTCGTGCGGGGGGGCCTCTCCGCCCGCGAGCTCGGCGACCATGCTCACGCCCTGCATGGCGGGGAGGTCGCGTGCGCCGACGAGCTCGCCGATCGTCCTCGCGACGTCGACGTGCGCGCGCGGCTCGTCGATCGTGCGTGGGGCCGACCCCGGGACGTAGAAGAAGAGCGGCACGTGCACGAGCACGTCGTAGATCTCGTGCGCGTGGCGGGTGAGCCCGTGCTCTCCGAAGGCCTCGCCGTGATCGGCGCTGACGACGATGATCGTGCGCGGCGCCCACGGCTGCGCCTCGATGTGGTCGAGCAGCTTGCCGATCCAGAGGTCGGTGTAGAAGACCTCTTCGTCGTACAGATCACGCGCGCCCTTGCCGAAGTGCGGGCTCTCCGCGTGCGTTTTGTACTCGTCGTGCGGGTCCATGTAGTGGAACCACGCGAAGAACGGACGACCACGGCCTGCGGCCTCGTCGAGCATGGCGCTCGCGAGCGGGGTGAGCTTGTCGCTCGTGACGTACGGATCGGTCTGGTAGTCGAATGCGATGCCCGGAACGAGCTTCCACGCGGCGAACCCGTGGTCGAAGCCCGCCTGACCTTTGCCGAAGTAGGCGTGCGCGTGACCGCCGATGCAGGGGATGTCCTGCTCGGCGAGCGTCGTGCACATGAACTCGCTCTTCGCGCGGTAGGTCGTGAAGAACGAGCCGGTGCGCGAGAGCTCCGACGGGTAGCGGCCGGTCAGGATGCCGGCGAGGCTCTTCGACGTGAACGAAGACGTGGAGTACGCGCGCGAGTACGCGATGGAGCGTGCGTGGAGCGCGGTGAGCGTCGGTGCGATGGGCCGCGGGTACCCCGCCCAAGGCATGTCTGCGCGCAGGCTGTCGACGGTGACGAGCACGACGTTCCAAGGGATGCCTGCGAGGAGAGGCGAGGGCGCACGCGCGTCTTCGGCGCGCACGACGGGCACGCTCACGACCTCGGATGGCGACGATGCCGTCGGAGGCGCGCCGGCGTCGCTCGTCGGCGCGGACCAGCGCTTGCCACACCCGGCCGCGAGCGCGGCGACCGCGAGCAGCGCGAGAGCGCGGCGCGGCGTGCTCGCCCGGAGCTTCATGGCGCTTCGCATCACGAAGCCTCGTCTCTAGCGGACATTACGCGGCGCACCAATCGCGTCTCGACCGCGGCGCGAGGTCGGCGTTGAGCGGCTCCGATCCTTCCGGTAGCCTGCGGCTCTCGATCGGAGCCATTCATGACGACGGACAACGCCGCGCTGACCCGGTACCTCGACGTCTTCCCCTCGTGGCTTCGTACGCTCGGCGAAGACGCCGGCGCGCTCGGCTCGGTCGTCTCGAGCGATGGCGGCAACGAAGAGGTGCGTCGCTTCGTCACGTCGGGGCTGAACTACATCTTCAAGTCGCTCGACCTGATCCCGGACGGCATCGACGACCTCGGGTTCTGCGACGACGCGTTCGTGATCCGCGTCGCTGCTGCGCTCGCGTGCGAGGCCGAGCCGGCGGCGAAGGACGGCATCCTCGGCCGCCTCGCGGACGACGCGCAGGCGGTCCAGGACTTCCTCGGTGACGACTACCCGCGACTCGTCGCGTACGTCCAAGGGCTCCGCAAGGGCGCCGCGCGCGGCCGCACCGTCGAAGACATCATGACCGACGCGTCGGCACGGACCGCGTTCGTGCACGAAGTCGCAGCCTGGGCCGAGGAATACGAAGTGCCGACGTTCACGCGCGACGTGAAGACCCTCATCAAGCTGAAGGCCTTCCTGAGCGCGAAGCTCGCCTGACCGACCCCTCGGAAGGCGCGCTCTGAAGCGCGCGCAGGAACGCGCGGCGACCATGGTTGGTCGTCGCGGCGACCGCGTGCGCGTGCGCGTGCGCGCTGGCAAGTCATCGTTCGTCGGCGGTTCGCACCTCGTACTCCTCTGGAGGGTTGCGGCGCGGCGCGTGCATCGTCCATCCTTCGCCGAAGGGCGGGGTTGATGACGGAAGACGGAAGGACGCCACTACGCGTTCTCCTCGTCGAGGACTGCGAAGAGGATGCTCTTCTCGTTCTCGCCGAGCTGAAACGCGCACGTTACGAGGTGAGCCACGAACGCGTGCAGACGGCTGCGGATCTCCGCGCCGCGCTGCAACGCGGCGTCTGGGACATCGTGGTCTCCGACGCAACCATGCCGACGTTCGACGCGCTCGGTACGCTCGCCGTCGTCGCGGAGAGCGGCATCGACGTGCCGGTCGTCATCGTGTCCGGCAGCATCGACGAAGAGAGCGCCGTCGCCGTGCTGCGCGCGGGCGCACGCGACTTCGTGCTGAAAGGCCGTCTCGCGCGCTTGGCGCCGGCCATCGCTCGCGAGCTGCGAGATGCGCGATCGCGGCGCGCGCTACGCCGCCGTGAAGAAGAGCTGCACGAAGCGCAGAAGCTCGAGGCCGTCGGACGAATCGCCGCGGGCGTGGCGCACGACTTCAACAACGTCCTTGCCGTGGTGGACGTCTACGCGACGACCCTCGCTGGCGAGCTCCGCCCGCCGAATCCTCTCGCCGAAGACGTGGCCGAGATCCGTGCCGCCGTTCAGCGCGGCACCGCGCTCATCCAGCAGCTCCTCGCGTTCGCGCGCGAGCAGCCACTGCAGCCGCGCCTCGTCGATCTCACCGATGTCGTGCGGCGCATCGAGCGGAGCCTCCGTGACCTCGTCGGCGCGAGGATCGAGCTCCGGGTGCGTTCGGCGCGCGGCCCGGCGCACGTCGAGATCGATCCGACGCAGCTCGAGCGCATCGTGATGAACCTCGTCGTGAACGCGCGCGACGCGATGCCGACCGGAGGCACGATCACGATCTCGATCGGCGAAGAAGAAGACGACGATGGCGAAGACGGGCCGCCGTCGCGCGCGGGCTACGTGCGCCTCGCGGTGACCGACACGGGCACGGGCATGGACCGGGCCACGCAGGCGCGCATCTTCGAGCCTTTCTTCACGACGAAAGGCGCGAGCGGAACGGGGCTCGGCCTCTCCACCGTGTTCGGGATCGTGAAGCAGAGCGGCGGACACGTGTACGTGCGGAGCGCGCCCGGCGAGGGCGCGACGTTCCGTCTGTACCTGCCGCGTACGCCGCGCCCCGTGGTCAGCTGACCGGGCCGCGGCTCTCGGGGCCGCCGGCGAGATTCTTCGCTGCGGTGTTCCCCGTCGCGGGCGGGCCGTGCATCGTCTGCAGGAGCTCCTGGATCAGGTCGCGCGCCTCGGGCTTCGTCTTCAGGTGATTGAGCAGCAACGTCGAGACTTCGCTGAACGCCTTCTCGAAGTTGAGGCCCTCGCGCGTGCGCGAAGCGACCTTCTCACGACCGGCCGCGAGATCTTCTTCGAGGGCCTCGGCATAGCGAGCGAGCTGCGCGCGGAGCTCGTCGATCTGGCGACGGAGATCCTTCGCCTGCGCGTCCTTCACGCCAGCCTTCTGCTCACGCTCCATGAGGGCTTCGCGGCGCGCCTCGAGAAGGGCAGCCGCTGCGCCGGACCGCTCGTAGATCGCACGAAGCGTGGCCGGGTTGCCGCCCTGCTGCGTGGCCTGATCGGCCTGCGCCTTCGCCGTCGCTCCCGCACGCTCGGCCACTTGCACGAGCTCGCGGAGGCGCGCGGCCTCCTGCTGCTCGGCCGCGGCGTCACGCAGCGCACGCGATTCTTCGTGCGCGAGCTCTTCGACCTTACGGCCGATCTCGGCGCGGAGCGCGCGGCCGCGACGCTCGAGGGATTCGAGCTTCCGCGTATGGCTCGCGACCTCGCCTTCGAGGCGCGTCGCGCGTGACGCGAGATCCCACGCCTGCACGAGGCCGGTCTGGATCTCGGGCGGCATGTTCCCGCCCGGGTACACGCGGCTCACCATGCGCGAGAACAGCGCCGCGCGGTTCGCCCACTCGATGACGCCCGGAGATTGCGGCGGCGGCGGGGGAGGAGCGTTCGCCGCCGCGTCGGGCGACGACTGGAGCTCGAACGGCGTCGCCGGCAGCGCGCGCTGGAGCCCCTTCAGCTCCTCGTGGAGATGGTGCGCGTCCTGGTACCGCTTGCGGCGCTCCTTCTCGAGGAGCTTCAGTACGATGAGCTCGGCCTGCGGGAGCGTGTCCGGCTTGATCGCGGAAGGCTTCGGCGGCGGCGAGCTGCGTTGCATCTCGAGCAGCGTGTCGCGATCGTTCGAGCGGAAGGGGAGCTGTCCCGTCAGCATCTCGAAGAAGAGGACGCCGAGCGCGTAGAGGTCCGAAGGCGGGCCGGCTTCTTCGCCGCGTGCCTGCTCCGGCGACATGTACTCGGGCGTTCCGAACACGGCGCCCTTCGGTGCGAGCCGCGGGTCCATGGCGAGGTGCGCGAGGCCGAAGTCGAGGATCTTCACGAAATCCTTACGACCGCCACGCGTGGAGAGAAGGATGTTGTCGCTCTTCAGGTCGCGGTGCACGACGCCGAGGTCGTGGGCGCGCGCGAGCGCGGCGCACATCTGCTCGAGGATGTCGACGGCGCGGGCGAGGGGCATCGGGCCCTTCGCGAGCTCGCTCGAGAGCGAGGTGCCGACGAGGTACTCCATGACGAGATAGAGCTCGCCCTCTTCCGTCTCGCCGATGTCGTGGATGTCGATGATGTGAGCGTGATCGACGCGGTTCGCGGCGCGCGCTTCGCGGAGCATCCATGCGCGGAGATGCGTCTCGCCCCGCAGATCCGGGCGGATCAACTTGAGGGCGACGACGCGGTCGATGAGGACGTGACGTGCGCGATAGACGACGCCCATGCCGCCCTCGCCCGCGCGCGCCTCGAGCCGGTATCGGCCGGCGACGACGCGCCCGAGCATCGGGTCCTGCGGCTTCGTAACGCTGCGCGAGGTGTTCACCAAGGCTCCCTTCGTGAGCCGTCACAACGCGCGACGCATCGAGCCAGCTCGTCGATCACCGCGCAGAAGCTAACGGTTTTCATAAAGGTACCGCTGCCTGAGACGGAAAGGGAAGCTCTTCGCGAGCGTCGCCTTCTTCTTCTCTCTCGCGTCTGCGTCGTGCTCAGAACGTGACGCGCACGACCGGAAAGCGGAGCTCGCTGCCCGCGCTCTGCACGCCGAGCGCCTTGCGCTCGTTCGCCGTGAACGTGGGGCGCACTTCCGGCACCGGCACGCCGACGCGGAAGACGTTGCCCTTCACGTCGAACAGCGAGAGAGGCGCCTGCGTGCCGCCGCTGCCGCCGCCCGCAGGAGGAGTGGCCGGCGTCGTCGGCGCAGGGCCAGGGGTCGTACCGCTCGGCGGGTTGCCCGTCGGCGTCGTGCCCGCGGGCGGGGTGCCCGGCGTCGGCTGCGGCGCCTCGGCACCCACGACGGAGCTGCCGCCCGGCTTGCCGGGGTCGGAAGGAGGAAGCGTCGTCGGCTTGTCTTCGCGCGCGCCGTCGGAAGGCAGGTAGCGCGTCTGGTCGAGCGTCACGACGAGCGCGGGGATGATGAGCGCGAGGCCCCCGGCGAGGAGGTACGCGGGCACGCGGCCGTCGTCGACCGCCCTCTCGAGCGCGAAGCCTCCGAGCCCGCCGGCGACGGCGCCGCCCGCAGCGCTGAGCGCGTACACGGTGCCGGAACGAACGCCCGCGAGCGCTTCGATGAAGACGACGACCTCGGCGCCGAGGAGCGCACCGCCGACGATGCCTTTGCCGTCGGGGCTCACTTCCTCCGCGTGCGCGATGCGCGGCGCCGCGAAGGTTCCGCTGCCGGCCGCAGCCGCGACGAGGAGGACCGCGAGGCCGGAGCGCGCCCGCGAGCGAAACCGGGAAGAGCCGGACGAGGACGACGGCGTGCGGCGGGATTCGTTGGTCGAAAGCGTCGAAAGCAGAGGCATGAGCGTGTCCTCGCAAAGCCCCGCGGCGGGACTTCGTTGGTGGCGTGAAGCTACCATGACGTTCACCCGCCCAGGAAGACGGGTTCTTTCCCGAAATTTCCGGCAAAACTCCACGAGGCGAGCCGCCGCTCGCCCGACGCATGAAGACCACGAGCGCCGATCCCATCGCCCCGTCCGCGCTGCGAAGCGCCTCTGCGGCGACCGCGCTCGTCTTGGCCGCCGCCGTCGTCGGCGCTGCGGTGCGCATCCTGCCGTGGGTGCTCGACCCTTCGATCTCGTGGGCGACGCTCGCGCCGTTCGCGAAGAGCCTCCTCGCGATCGCGCTCGAGGCCGCGGTCCTCACCGGGTGGTCCGTGGGCTGGGCGCTCGCGACCGCGCGCCTCGTCGAACGCGGCGAGGCGCGGGTCCTCGCGTCGCTCGGCGAGTCGCCGGTGCGCACGGCCGCGCGCCTCGGTCCTCAAGCGGCGATCTTCGTCGCGGTGCTCGCCGTCATCTCCGTCGTGCTCGGTCGCGAGGCGCGGGCGCCCGGGCGGATCGTCGGCGCGCTCCTCGGTGAAGGACGCGCGGCCTGTGTCGCGGAGACGGGGCGCGACCCGCCGACGACGCACGCCGTGCCCTTCGTCTCGGCGACGTGGCTGTGCGCGCCGAGCGGGCCGCGTCTCGTCGGCCGTGCGCCGCTCGGCGGCGTCGTCTTCACCGCCACGGGCGCGCGCGTCAGCGACGATCTCCGGCGCATCGATCTCGACGACGCGCGGCTCCGGCTCCCGAGCGGCGCGCTCGGGATGCGGGTGCACGTGGGATCGCTGACGCTCCGCGGCCTCACGCCGTGGGCGCAGCCTTCGTCGATTCGCCCGGGATTTCGCGCGCTCGTCGTCACGTCGTCCGGCGTCGCCGCGTCCGGCGCGGTCGTGCTCGTGCTCCTCGCGCTACGTCGCCGGCGCGTCGGTACGGTAGCGGCGGTCGCGGTCGGCGCTTCGGGCCCGCTTGCGGCGCTCGGTGCGCTTCGCGCGCTCGAGGTGCGCGTGCCGGAGAGCGACCCGGGCGCGTGGCTCGCGCTGTTCGTGCTCGTGCCGATCGCCGCGATCGGAGCGGTCGCGGTTACTGCCGCCGTGACCGCGCTCTTGCCGGTGACGCGGCGGACTGGTACCAAATAGCGAGGAGGCCACCTCATGGGGAGCATCGGAGCGCCCGAGCTCATCGTCATCGCGCTTATCGCGCTGCTGCTCTTCGGTGCAGGTCGCATCGCCGACATCGGCAAGGGCCTCGGCCAGGGCATCAAGAACTTCAAGCAAGGCTTGAAGGAAGCCGGCGACGACGACGACGAGGACGACAAAGACGCGAAGACGGCCAAGGCCGTCAAAGCGAAGTCTGCGAAGAAAGAGCCAAAGGAAGAGGCCGCCGAAGAGGCGTAGCCTCTTCTTCACCTGGGAAGAGGCGTAGCCTCTTCTTCACCTGGGAAGAGGCGTAGCCTCTTCGTAACCAGGGAAGAGGCGTGAGCCTCTTCTTCAGTCACTTCGGATCGGTGACGCGTCCCGCGAAGAGGACGCGTCCGCGCTTCACGTCGTAGAGGAAGAACAGGAACGGCCGGTCCGCCTTGAACTGCGCGGGCTCGCCGATCGGCATGCCCGTCGTGCTCATCACGGCGGCCGTCGCGGCGGCGGCTTCGGTGCCGTTCTCGTCGACGGCGATGTACGTCTGCTGGACGACGTGGCTGATCTGGATGCGGTCCGTCCCGCGCGGCTCGGCGATGCCGGCGAAGTCCGCCTTGTTCGTGAACGCCGTCTTCATCCCGAGGTCCTGGAGCGTCGGCGTCATGACCCCGCCGCCGCGGAACGTGAACTTCGGCAGCGTGACGGCGACGCGCTGGTGTTTCAGCGCCTGCGTCCAGCTCGCGAACGTGTCGGCCGAGAGAGACTCCTCGAGCTTCGCGAGGCCCGTCGCCGCCGCAGGCAGCACGACGAGCATCGCGACTTCCGACGTGTCGTAACGCATCTCGAGGACCTTCGTTCCCGACACCTCGGCGAGCCGGTGCGACTCGGTCGCGTGCATCATCGGCACCGTGGACGTCTTGCCCGCCGCGACGTGGAAGGCTTCCGGCTTCGTCGCCGTCTTCGGGAACGGCATCGGCCAGCGGCCCTTGAAGTAGACGGCGTTCGTGACGACGGCGCGCGTGGTCTCGTCGAGCGTGCCCGCGGCGAGCAGCTCTTGGATCTTGTCGTTGGTCGTCTTCGCGACCCACGCGTTGATCGTCTTGCGTGCGGGCTCCGCACCGCCTTTGAAGTCGACCGCCTCCGGCGCCGCGCCGTACGCGGCCGTGGCGGTCGCCACGAACTCGGGCTGCAGGGCGAGCGATTTGTCGGTCCAGAGCCGGTTCGCGACGACGAGCTCGGCTTGGCCGCGGGCGCTCTGCCACGCGGCGAGATCCGCCTTCGCGGTCGCCGCAGCGACCTTCGCATCCGCGGGGAGCTCCAGCGCCATGGCCATCTCACGCGCGGTGTCGCCGTGCGCGCCGAGGTACGCGACGCCGAGCGCCTGACGGAGGCTCGTGCCGCTCACGAGGACGTTGCCGCCGCCCTTCTTCGCCTTTGCTTCGCGCGCGTAGAGCTTCAGCGCAAACGCGTTCGCCGCGCGCGCGTCGTCGACAGGGCTCGCCGTGTTCATCGCAGGCTCCGGGGTGCTCGCGGTCTCGGAAGGCGCGGAAGAAGCCGCGGGCGCGGTCGTCGGCGTCGCGGTCGCGGTGACCGCCGCGGTGGTTGCCGGCGCCGATGCCGCCGGCGTGCTGGGACCGCCCGCCCCGTGCGGCTCGGCGCATGCGGCCGCCGAGACGACGGAGGCGATCAGGGCGGCGACGGAGACGACCGGGCGAGCGCGACGCATGGAAAGGTCTTCGACCGGGACGCGCAGAACGTCAAGCGACGGATGACGCGCGGGAGGGCGTTCGGTAAGGTGCGGGCACCGTGCCGACCAGCCTTGCCCACCGCCTCGATGCCGTGCAGCCCAGCGTGACGCTCGCGATGAATGCACGCGCGGCGGACCTACGAGGGAAGGGCGTCGACGTGTTCGCGTTCGGCGTCGGCGAGCCGGACTTCGAGCCGCCTTCGTTCGTCGTCGAGGCTGCGCGGAAGGCGCTCGATTCGGGCGTCTCGAAGTACACGGCGGTGACCGGCATCCCGGCGCTCAAGCAGGCGATCTGCAAGCGTACGTCGGACGTGCGCGGCTGGTCGCCGAAGCCTTCGCAGATCACGGTGACGTGCGGCGCGAAGCACGCGCTCTTCAACCTCGCGCTGGCGCTCTACGAGCCCGGTGACGAGGTCGTCATCCCCGCGCCGTACTGGGTCAGCTATCCGGAGCAGGTGAAGCTGTGCGGCGCCGTCCCCGTCGTCGTCCCGACCGACGAGGCGAGCGGCTTCAAGATGAGCGCGGAGGCGTTCGCCAAGGCGCTCACGCCGAAGACGAAGGCGATCATCCTCTGCACGCCGTCGAACCCGACGGGCTCCGCGTACCACGCCGACGAGCTCCGCGCGATCGTCGAGGTCTGGAAGAAGAGCGACGCGTGGCTCATCGTCGACGAGATCTATGCCGACCTCGTGTACGACGGCTTCACGCACGTCTCCGCGGCAACGATGGCGGGCGATGCGCTCGATCGCCTCGTCGTCGTCGACGGCGTCTCGAAGACCTACGCGATGACGGGCTGGCGCATCGGCTGGAGCATCGCGCCCGAGCGGCTCGCGAAGGCGCTCGACACGGTGCAAGGTCAGAGCACGACGAACGCGACCGCCATCGCGCAGCACGCCGCCGTCGCGGCGCTCTCCGGCTCGCAGGACGAGGTCGAGAGGATGCGCGGCGTGTTCGAGAAGCGCCGGAAGGCGATGGTCGAGGGACTCTGCTCGGTCGAGGGCGTTCGCTGCCGCATGCCCGAGGGGGCGTTCTACGCGTTCGCCGATCTGAGCGGTCTCTACGGACTCGAGTACAAGGGCAAGCCGATCGCGAGCGACGAGGACGTCGCGTTCTTCCTCCTCGACGAGGCGCACGTCGCCGCCGTCCCCGGCGGCGCGTTCGGCGCGCCGGGGTACGTCCGTTTCAGCTACGCGACGAGCGAAGAGCGCATCGCGGCGGGCATCGCGTCGATCAAGGCGGCGATCGCCCGCGCGAAGCGAGCCTAGGCCGCGATGCGCGTCCATCTCGGATCGGACCACGCCGGCTTCGAGCTGAAGGCGAAGATCTCCGCGCGGCTCCGCGCGCTCGGCCACGAGCCGGTCGACCATGGCCCTTCGGCGTACGTCGCCGGTGACGACTACCCGCCGTACTGCCTGCGCGCGGCGAGCGCGGTCGTCGCGGAGCCCGGCTCGCTCGCCATCGTGATCGGCGGCTCGGGCAACGGTGAAGCGATCGCGGCGAACAAAGTCCGCGGCACGCGCTGCGCGCTCGCGCACTCCGAAGAGACGGCGAAGCTCGCGCGCGAGCACAACGACGCGAACGTGCTGTCGCTCGGCGCGCGCATGGTGAGCGAAGAGAGCGCGCTGCGCTTCGTCGAGATCTTCGTGACGACGCCGTTCTCGAACGAGGCGCGGCACGCGCGCCGGATCGCGCAGCTCGCCGAGTACGAGCGCACGGGCGAGATCCCCGAGCCCTCGATCGCATCCGTTCGATCTGATCCGTGATCGTGAGATGCGCGTCTGTCATCGCGGACGCGGTCTGACATCGCTGTCATGGACGCCGACGTCGGTGTGACCCAGTCGCCACAAGCGTCGACTCGCGAAAATGCCACACGCGCCGATGTTCTTGCGGCCGCGTGATTTCGTGTACCCTCCGGTTCGGTCCGTCAGGATCGAGGAGGACGGAAACAGCGCGGGGGATTTGATTCTTCCGCGTGAGACTCCGTCAATCGAGAGTCGGGGCGCCCGCAGGCCGTCAGGCGGCCACTCGCCCAAGCGTTCCAAGGAGAGCTTTTCGCATGACCACACTCAATCGCTTCAAGGCGCCCCTCGCGCTCGCCGCCGCCTTTGTGCTGCCGGTGCTCACCAACGGCTGCTCGGATGACCCGCTCGGCGGCGCAGGCGACGCGCTCTGCTGCACCGAGTTCAAGCCCGGCGCGACCATCAGCGCGGAAATCGGCGGCAACGCGCAGGCGCAGGTCGCCGTGCAGGCCGTCGCGGACTTCGCGGGCATCGCGTCGGCCGCCATCACCGACCTGACGTCGGCATGCCGCTCGATCGCGCAGGAGCTCGATGCTCCGGCGACGGACATCACGGCGGCCGAGAACGCGGGCGCCGGCGGCAAGCCCGACGACGCGCAGAAGGCGCAGATGCAGGCGATGTGCAAGCTCGCCGTCGACTCGATCGGCTCCTTCAAGGCGAAGGCCGGCGGCACGATCAAGATCGTCGCGCAGCCCCCGCAGTGCCAGGCCTCCGTCAGCGCCAAGGCGAACTGCCAGGCGAAGTGCTCGGTGGACGGCAAGTGCGATATCAAGGCGAACCCGCCGAAGTGCACGGGCGGCAAGCTCGAGATTTCGTGCAAGGGCTCGTGCACCGCGGAAGCGGGCGCGTCGGTCCAGTGCACCGGCTCGTGCGAAGGCGGCTGCACCGGCTCGTGCACCGCGCAGGGCGGCGTCCAGTGCGCCGGCAAGTGCAACGGCACCTGCAAGGGCCAGGCGCAGGGCGGCACCGGCCAGGGCATCCAGGCGGACGGCACGTGCCAGGGCACCTGCGAAGGCACGTGCGAAGTCACGCCGCCCGGCGTGCAGTGCCAGGGCTCGTGCGGCGGCTCCTGCCAGGGCTCGTGCAAGGCGTCGGCGACGGCGTCGGTCACGTGCGACGGCAAGTGTGACGGCGAATTCGAGCCGCTCCGCTGCGAAGGCGGCAAGCTCGAAGGCGGCTGCCAGGTCGACGCGAAGTGCGATGCGAACTGCGATGCGTCCGTCTCGGCGCGCGCGGAGTGCACGCCGCCGGCGATTGCGGTCACCATCCAGGGCGCAGCCGACGTGAACGCGGCCGCGAAGCTCAAGGCCGTCTTCGAGGCGAACATGGGCGTGGTCTTCGCGTTCCAGTCGCGCCTCAAGGGCATGGCTCAGCTCGTCGGCACGATCACCGGCAACGCCGACGCGATCGTCGACATCAAGGCCGCGTGCATCCTCCAGGTTGCCTCGGTCGGCGCGAAGGCCGTCGGCGACGTGCAGGCGTCGGTCAAGGTGACGGGCGACCTCGTCGCGACGACGCAGTGACGTGACGAACGCGTGAGCGGCGCGACACGCGCCGACGCGTGACGAAGCGGCGTGCTCCCCCGGGAGTACGCCGCTTTGCTTTTGTGGCGCGTCGCGCGTGCGTGTCAGCCCGCGCGTGGAGGCGAGCTGCGCGACGCGGCGAAGCGCAGCCGTTCGCTTGGCCGCGCCGGTCCGCGCCGTGCATCCTCCGGCGCCGGCCTTTGCTTCACGGCCTTCCCGAAAAGGAGCCTTCCCTCATGATCACGAGACAACGACTGACCTCGGGCCTCGCCCTCGCTGCGGCCCTCGTCGTCCCGACGCTGACCAATGGATGCAGCGGCGAGGACAACCCTCTCTGCTGTACCGAGTTCAAGGCCGGCGCCACGATCGAGGCGAGCATCGGCGGCAGCGCACAGGCGCAGGTCGCGGTGCAGGCCGTCGCCGACTTCGCGGGCATCGCCTCTGCGGCGATGACCGATCTCACGTCCGCGTGCCGGAGCATGGCCCAGGACCTCGATGCACCGGCCGATCAGCTCGCCGCTGCGGAAGCCGCCGGTGCGAGCGGCGACGCCGACGACCGCCAGCGCGCGCAGATGGAGGCGTACTGCAAGCTCGCCCTCGACTCGATCGCCTCGTTCAAGGCAAAGGCCGGCGGCACGATTCGCATCCAGGCGCAGCCGCCGCGCTGCGAGGCTTCGGTGAGCGCGAAGGCGAACTGCCAGGCGAAGTGCTCGGTCGACGGCAAGTGCGATATCAAGGCGAACCCGCCGCGCTGCGAAGGCGGCAAGCTCGAGATCGCATGCAAGGGCTCGTGCACCGCAGAAGCGGGCGCGGCCGTGTCGTGCGAGGGCAGCTGCGAGGGCTCCTGCCAGGGCTCGTGCACCGCGTCCGGCGGCGTGTCCGTCGAGTGCAACGGCAAGTGCGAAGGCACGTGCTCGGCCGACGCGCAGGGCAACGGCAACGGCCTGAACGCCCAGGGCGAGTGCGCTGGCTTCTGCAACGGAACGTGCACGATGAAGGCGGACGCGCCCGCGGTGCAGTGCTCGGGCAGCTGCAACGGGTCGTGTCAGGGCTCGTGCAAGGCGACGGCGACCGCTTCCGTGAAGTGCGACGGCAAGTGTGACGCGGACTTCGAGCCCCTTCGCTGCGAGGGCGGCAAGCTCGAAGGCGGCTGCCAGGTCGACGCGAAGTGCGATGCGAACTGCGATGCGTCCGTGCAGGCGCGTGCCGAGTGCACGCCGCCCTCGATTGCGGTCGTCATCGAAGGCTCCGCCGACGTGCAAGCCGCGGCGCGCCTCAAGGCGGTGTTCGAGGCGAACATGGGCGTCGTCTTCGCGTTCAAGTCGCGCCTCGAGGGCATGGCGTCGCTCGCCGGCACGATCGCCGGCAACGCCGACGCGATTGCCGACATCAAGGCGGCCTGCATCATCCAGGTTGCTTCGGTCGGCGCAAAGGCGGTCGGTGACGTGCAGGCGTCGGCGAAGGTGACCGCCGACCTCGTCGGCTCGACGCAGTAACGCGACGATCGAGCCGCTCGGCTCGACGAGATCTCCCCGACGACGATCGCTCGGCACGCCGCCATGGCGGGCCAGGCGGTCGTCGTCGCGTTTCTAGCTTCGCTTCGTCGACGTCGCGGGCGGCGGCGCCGAGCCCTTCGCGCCGGCGGCCGGCCCGTGCGCGGCCTCTGCGCTCATCCGCGCTTCGGTGAGATCGAAGTCGCGCTCGATGCGGCGGAGGACGGCGTCGCCGATCACGCCTTCGTTCCGCATCTCGATCACCGCTTCGCGCTCGAGGCGGACGAGCGCGCGCTGCAGCCAACGGTAACCGCGTCGCTCCTGCGCCGCTTCCCTCTGGCCGGACGACTGTCGCTCGGCGACGCGCTGCTCGAGGCGCGCGATGCGCCCGGCGTAATGCTGATGCAAGTGCGCGGCGGCGTCTTCGCCGATCCCTGCGTCACGCGCGACCTCGAAGAGCTTCGCCTGCGCCGAGCGCGCCGCGCGGAGCCGAGCCTCCGCTTCCTCGCGCGCCGCTCCGCCGTCGTCCCGCACACCGAGCTTCCGGATGAGCGCCGGAAGCGTGAGGCCCTGGCCGACGAGCGTGACGAGGATCACGACGAACGTGACGTAGACGATCGTGCCGCGGCCCGGAAACGCCGCGCCTCCGCCGTGCGCTGCGCCTGCGCGAGGCAGCGCGAGGGCGAGCGCGAGGGAAACGGCGCCGCGCATTCCTGCCCAGCCCATGACGACGACGTGCTGCCACGGAGGTGGCGGGTCGCGTCTGCGGATCGATGGAATGAGGCGCGGCAGGTACGTGCCCGGAAACATCCACACGAGACGTGCCGCGACGACGACGCCGGCGACGACGAGAGCGCCTCGCGTGACCGGCCCGATCTCGTCGGCGCCGATGTCGGCGAGCACGCGCCGGAGCTGCAGTCCGAGCAGCATGAAGACGAGCCCGTTCAGTACGAACGCCATCGTCTCCCAGACCGCGATCGCTTCGAGCCGCGTCCTCGCGCCGAGCGCGCGCGGGCTGTGCTGCCCACTCAGGAGCCCGGCCGACACGCACGCGAGCACGCCGCTCATGCCGAGGAGCTCGCCGGCCATGTACGCGCCGTAGGCGACGACGATCGAGAGCACGATCTCGAGCGGCGGGTCGTCGATGCGCCGCTCGATGGTGTTGAACGCCACGCCGACGACGAGGCCCACGACGACGCCGCCGAGGCTCACGAACCCGAACTGCCAGATCGCGGAGCCTACCGTCACGCCGCCCGCGAGCGCCGCTCCGACCGCGAGCCGGTACGCGACGAGCCCACTCGCGTCGTTCACGAGGCTCTCGCCTTCGAGGATCGTCACCATGCGGCGCGGAACGCCGAGACGATCGGCCGTGGCGGTCGCGGCGATCGCGTCCGTCGGAGACACGACCGCGCCGAGCGCGAACGCCGCGGCCCACGGCAAGTCGAACACCGCGCGCGCGACGACCGCCACGACCGCGGTCGTCGCGACCACGAGCCCGACCGAGAGCAGGCCGATCGCGCGCTTGTCTGCCTTGAAGTCGCGCCACGACGTGTTCCACGCGGCCGCGAAGAGCAGCGGCGGAAGCACGACGAGGAGGACGATGTCCGGCGCGAGCTCGACGCTGGGTAGCCCAGGGACGAAGCCGAGCGCCGCTCCGCCGAGCACGAGCGCGATGGGGTAGGGGACGCCGAAGCGCTTCGCGAGCGAGACGACGCCGAGCAGCGCCGCGACCAGCGCGAGCGCGATGACGACGCCGTCACGTACTTCGTGCACGAGACTCCTCGTGGGCGTGCGGAGGGCGCGTCATCGCTTCATGACCTCGGACGTGATCCGCATCACTTCCTCGCGCGACAGCTTCGCGGCGCCCGCCTCGAGCGTATCGAGCGTCGCGACCGCGAGTCGCCGCGGGAGCTCGCAGAAGGTCACCACGCCGCGCGATGCACCGGCGCGCTCCAGCAGCTCGACATACTCGTCCGCGCGATCGAGGTCTCGCCGTGCGAGAGCGACGACGTCCGCGCGCGGAACCGTCGGTGGAAGATACACGCGCCCTTCGCGCGCATCGCTCGGCGCATCCTTCAGGATGTTGACGAGTTGGAGACCTTCGCCGAACGCCGGCGCCAGGTCGGCGAGCGCGTCGCGATGCTTCGCGACGGCGGGCTCACGTTGCGAGAACAAATCCGTCAGGAGCTCGCCGACGATCCCGGCAACGGCGTAGCAGTAGTCGCGAAGGTCGGGCAGATCGGCGAGCACGACGGCGCCAACGTCCGTCTGGCGCGCGACGTACTGCGCCATGCGGGTGCTCGTGCGGCAGACGTCGATCCCCACCGATCGCGCGATCCCTGGACCCCGCGACAGCGTCGCGGCGCGCACGTCCTCGGCACGCGCGAGGAGCTCGATGCAACCTGCATCCTTCGTCGGAGGCGAGCTCGCCGCGAGATCCATCCAAGCAGTTTCGGAGTCTTCCGTCGTCAGCCAAGCCGAGAACGACTCGAGCGCCTGCATCCGTGCATCGCGCTTCCAGAGCGGTGCGTCCTCGAGCGTGTCGGCGATGCGGAAGAGGAGGTACGCGAGACCCACGTCGGTCGCGAGCGGCTCGCCGAGGAGCGGAATGGCGAGCGCGAACGTGCGGCTCGTCTTCGTGAGGAGCGACGCGAGCTCGTCGTGCGTGAGCGCGCGCGGCGGGGCCATCGGGCACGAGTCGTACCGAGACCCGCCGGTGACGACAAGCGCTATGCTCCGCGCGGATGACGGATGACGACGCGAGCAGCGCGCACGCCGCGCAATCCGATCCCACGCTGGTCGAAGCCAGCGCACGCTCGCACGCGACGATGGCGCCTTCGGCCCTGCCGCCCCAATCGGTGGCTCTCCCCGACGGCGCGCTCTTCGTCGCCGGTGAGCGCCTCGAAGACGGCCCGACGGCGTGGGTCGTCGATCCCTGGACGAACGAGCGCGTCGCGCCCGTCATCCTCGCCGACGCGGAGCGCGCCGACCGCGCCGCGCGGCACGCGAGGCGCCTCTTCGAGGAGACGAGGCTCCTCCCAAGCTTCCAGCGCCGCCGCATCTTGAAGGAGATCACACGCCGCCTCGCGCTCGCGCGCGAAGAGCTCGCCGCTCTCATCACGCGCGAGGCGGGCAAGCCGAAGACGCTCGCGCGCTTCGAGGTCGACCGCGCGATCGTGACGTTCGGGCTCGGCGCCGAAGAAGCGGTCCGCATCGGCGGCGAGGTCGTGCCTCTCGACGTAACCGAGCCGACGGCCGCGTACCGCGGTCACTGGCAGCGCATACCGCGTGGCCCGGTGCTCGCGATCTCACCGTTCAACTTCCCGCTGAACCTCGTGGCTCACAAAGTTGCGCCCGCGTTCGCGTGTGGCGCGCCCGTGGTGCTGAAGCCGGCGCCGCAGACGCCGCTCACCGCGCTACGTCTCGCCGAGATCGTGCGCGAGTCCGGAGCGCCCGACGGCATGCTGCAGGTCGTGCCTTGTGAGAATGACGTCGCCGAGACGCTCGTCCGCCACGACGCGTTCGCGGTGCTGTCGTTCACCGGGAGCGACCGCGTCGGCTGGCACCTGAAGAGCATCGCCGGCAAGAAGCACGTGATGCTCGAGCTCGGCGGAAACGCCGCGTGCATCGTGCACGACGACGCGACGAACCTCGCGCAGATCGCCGCCGTCGTGTGTGCGAGCGCGTTCAACTACGCGGGGCAGGTCTGCATCAAGACGCAGCGGCTCTACGTGAGCTGGGCGATTGCCGAGCGGTTCCTCGCCGAGCTCGTGCCGCGCGCGTGCTCGTATGCGCCGCAAGACCCGAAGAGCGCGTCGACCGCGATCGGTCCCATGATCGACGAGCGTGCGGCGGTCCGCGTCGACACGTGGATCGAAGAGGCGCGGGCCGCCGGAGCGAGACCGCTCGCGATCGGCAGGCGCGAAGGCAATCGGCTCACCGCCGCGGTCCTCCGCTTCGAGGGAGACGGCCGCGGCCTGCACGTCGTCGAGGAGGAGGCGTTCGGCCCCGTGCTCACCGTGCATCCGTACGAGACGTTCGGCGATGCGCTCCGCATGGCGAATGCGACGCGCTATGGCCTCCAGGCCGGCCTCTTCACCGACTCGCTCAGCCGTGTGCGCGAGGCGTACGACCGTCTCGACGTCGGCGCGCTCGTCGTGAACGACGTCCCGAGCGTGCGCGTCGACGCGATGCCGTACGGCGGCCGTCGAGACTCGGGCCTCGGCCGCGAGGGCGTCCGCTATGCGATCGAGGAGATGACCGACCGCAAGATGCTGCTCACACGCGGCTGAGTTCGATGCCGGCGCCGCGCGCGTCCAAGCCGGATCCGATCGCTCGCCGCATATTTTACGGGGCGGCACCGTTTTCGCGCGCTCCGGCGCCGTGCTAAATCCTCGCTCGATGCGAACGAAGCACGTGTTCGGTCTCTTCCTTCCGGCTCTCGTCGCGGCGAGCGCGTTTGGCGCTTCCGGATGCTTCGACGAGCCGTCGTGGCGCGGCGCCGGCGACAACGAGATCGTCTTCGGCATCTCGCAGGCCAAGCAGGCCGACGGCAAGGTCGTCACCACCGTCGGTTACGAGTTCTTGGACGTGATGGACAACGGGTGGAGCACGTACGGCTTCACCTCGCGCGACCGCAGCTGCTGGGCCGAGCGCCTCGATGGCCGCGCAGGCAAGCCGCGCGTCGAGGGCGGCGTCGCGAAGTTCCAGGGCGGGCTCCTGCCGCCGGGCGGCATCGCCGTCGTCGCGAACCGTCCGGACGAGCTGACGCTCGACGCCCCGGCGTGGTCGAGGGGCGGCGAGTCGCTCACGTTCGAGGCCCGCGGCTTCGCGATGCCCGAGATCACGCCGGAGCGCGTGGTCGTACCGTCGACCGAGCTCACCGTGACGGCGCCGGCCGCCGACGCGGAGGTCACGCTCGACGCGAACGCAGACCTCGAGGTCTCGTGGGCGCCGGGCGACGCGTCGGTCGCCCGCGAGACGGTCGTGGGCTCGTTCGTCTCGAAAGGCCCGGGCGGGTCGCGCGGCGTCGAGCTCCGGTGCTTCTTCGACCGTCGGGACGGCAAGGGCGTCTTCCCCCGGCAGATGGTCCAGCGTTTCGCGGCGCTCGCCGGCGAGGGTGAAGTGAAGGGCGCGCTCTCCTTCGCGACGCACCGCCAGCTCACGATCTTCGCAGACGGCGGCTGGATCGTGTACGTGGTCGCCACGGCCGAGCAGCGCACGCAGGGCTTCGCCTTGAAACGCTGACCGCCGGCGCTTCCAAAACGTCACGCGATACGACACACACGAGGACCGATGACCGAACAGGCCACTGCGAAGAGCCGCCCGGCGATGCCGGACGATCCCCTCCCCGGCGTGCAGCACGTCGTGCTCGTCATGAGCGGCAAGGGCGGCGTCGGCAAGAGCACGACCGCGACGAACCTCGCCATGGCGCTGTCGCGCCGCGGCCATCGCGTCGGCCTCCTCGATGCAGACATCTACGGGCCCTCGATCCCGACGATGCTCGGCGTGACCGGGCGTCCGGTGTCGACCGACGGCAAGACCATCGACCCGATGGAGCGCTTCGGCATCAAGCTGATGTCGATCGGCTTCCTCCTCGAAGACCCGAAGAGCGCGGTGATCTGGCGCGGACCGATGCTTCACGGCGCGCTCCAGCAGTTCTTGAAGGACGTCGCGTGGGGCGAGCTCGATTACCTCGTGCTCGACCTTCCGCCGGGCACCGGCGACGTCGCGCTCTCGCTCTCGCAGCGCACGAGCGTCACCGGCGCGGTCATCGTGACGACGCCGCAGAACGTCGCGACGGACGACGTCTACAAGTCCGTCTCGATGTGCACGAAGGTGAACATCCCGATCCTCGGCGTCGTCGAGAACATGAGCTGGTTCGTCGACACGGCGGGCGTGAAGCACGAGCTCTTCGGCAAGGGCGGCGGCCAAGCCGTGGCCGATTTCGCGAAGGCGCCGCTCCTCGCGCAGATCCCGATCGACCAGACCGTCCGCGAGTGGGGAGACAAGGGCACGCCGGTCGTGCAGGCGGCCCCCGAAGGTCCCGTCGCGGCCGAGTTCCTGAAGCTCGCCGACAGCCTCGTCGAAGTGGTCGCCACGCGCATGGACGATCTCGGAGACGATGGCGGCGCGCCGCTCATCGATCGCAGCGGCGGCCAGGGCGGCAAGCGCCGGTTGCCGGTCGCGAAGTAGCGTCCGCGCGGCAATTTTCTTCGCGGTCGCTGGATCGAAACGACCCCATCTGACGGCTCGGGATCCGTGTGCTTTACTGCTCACGGAGCATGGGACCTACTCGCAACATCTTCGCTGCGCTCGGCGCGATGGCGTCCGTCGCATTCGTCATCGCCGCGTGCGGCTCGGAAAGCGAGAGCAAGTTCGGCGACCCCAACCAAGAGGACACGGGCGCGCCGATCGGCCCTGGCCTCGGAGGCTCCGATGCCGCCGGCCCGGACGGCGGCGATCCGTTCGCGAACGATCCGCCGCCGAAGTGGTGTGGTCCCGCCGGTCAGCCGGAGCCGCCGCGCCCCGGCGGCACCGCAGAGTGCCCGGACGACAAGAACAAGCCGGGTTGCGGCTGCACGAACGTCGGCGAGAAGGCCGCGTGCTGGACCGGTCTCCGCGTGAACCGGAAGCTCGGCGTCTGCAAAGACGGCGAGACGACCTGCCTCCAGGTGAGCGAGAACGTGAAGGCGTGGGGGCCGTGCGAAGGCCAGGTCCTCCCGACGCCGGGTGTCACGAAGGGCAAGCAGGCCTGCAAGTGCTTCTCGCTCGGGCAGTGGAAGATCAACAACCTCTCGCCGTGCTTCATCACGTACGGCGCGCCGAACAGCGGCACGTACGCCGTGTCCACCGTGACGGACGGAACGGGCGCGAACGGCCGTCCCGTGGGCGAGTCGGACTGCCCGGTCGTCCCGCAGGAGAGCGCCCCGCCGCCGCCGAAGCCCGCGTCGGACTGGTCGACCGACACACTGAACGTCGACTGCGCGGGCCACTTCAGGCTCTGTTACGAGCTGAAGGCCGGCAAGTACGAAGACCCGAAGCCCACCGACTGCTCGCTCACGAAGGTGTGCGTCGAAGGGGACTACGCGAAGGAGAACGTCGAGCAGGCGTTCCCGAACCTGCCGGCATGGACGAGCGCCAACAGCGCGTGCGCCGAGCAGTGGAACACCATCGGCGGCTACGGCGAGATGACCGTCGTCGGCGAGTCCGTGCTCTGCGACAAAGTCGACGACGGCTCCGGCGGCGCGTTCGTGTTCAACCGCGTGAAGTACTGCCCCTCGCTCTGCCGCGACGCCGCGAACGCGAGCAAGCCCGAGTGCCAGAACTGCCAGCAGGGCGGCTCCGGCCAGTTCTGATTCGCGCCCGCTAACGCGCCGGGCGCGCGCATCGGAAGCCGATATCGCCGGACGGGCGCACGGCGCGTACGAGCTTCGTGCGCGTCTGCGCTCGGCAGAGGATGTCGAAGAGCGCCCAGCTGCCGCCGCGCACCGATTGCTCGTTGCCCGGCGCGGTGCAGACCGGGTCGTGGAGCACGCCCGTGCCCCAGCAGCGGCTCGTCTGCGGGGCCCATGCATCCTGCATCCATTCCCCGACGTTGCCGGCGAGGTCGACGACCTCGCGGTCGCCGAGGAGCAGCCGGTCCCGAGCACCCGAGCCCGAAGGCGCCGGCCCCGTGCCATGCGTCTTCACGCACACCTTCGTGCGCTCCGTGCCTCGCGGATCCCGGCCGTACACCGCGTCTCCGCAGCCGGGGTCGTCGGTTCCCCACACGTACGCGCGCGAGGCGAGGCCGCCCGCGAGGTACTCGAAGCGCGCTTCGGAGAGGACCTCCTTGCCGAGCGCGGCGCAGTACTCCTTCGCGCGGGCGAACGACACGCACGTGACCGGCCTCTCCTCGTTCGGCCCGGGCGTGCTCGTGAAGGTGCACGTGCCGCCTTCCGCCGGATCGCCGTCTGCGCCGCCGGCGCCGGGCAGCGCGGCCTTGCGGAACGCGGCGACGCTCACCTCACGCACGTCGACGAAGAACGGCGAGAGCGCGACGACGCGCGGGAGATCGCCGTCGAGCTCGCTCGCGGTCAAGGTCGCGATGGCCGGATCCCCCATCCAGAAGGCGCCGCCGGGGACGCAAGCTTCGTCTGCGTCGGGCTCCCCGACACACGGCGCGCGCTCGGCCGGAGCCCACCGCGCCATCTTCGAACCCGAGCCCGGCTCGGCGGCGAGCGGCGCATCGAGCGAGCCTTGCGGCCGCCCGACGTCGTCCATGCGCAGGCGCACCGTCACGTCGACGATGCCCTCCGCCGGAACGGCGGGCGTGACGACGACCGTTTCGAGCGAGGTCTCCACCGAAGGCTCGCCGTTCACGAGCCATGCGCCGCGATAGAGGCGTACGCGTACGCGATGACCGCCGCTGCGCGAAGACGGCGCGAGCCCGAGAGACGCGCGGCGCTCCGCGAAGAGCTCGCGCGTGACGGGCACCTCGCGCGAGCAGCCGACGCAGGGAGATGCCTCGCCCGGCGCGACGATGTCGATGCGCAGACGATCGAAGAGCGCGGGGGCGGCGTCTCGCGCGGAGGAGGGCAGGGGAGCATCGGTGTCGACGTGGACGACGAGCTGTCCTTCCGGCGGCAGCGTGCTCGCGCACCCCTGCATCACAGCTCCCGAGCCGGCCACCAGCGCGACGCCGGTGCTCAGTGCGAGCAGCTCAGCGCGCCGCGCGCGGATAGACACAGCGCACCCCCTCGAAGCTGAGCGTTGCATGGTCTTCGTGTCCCTGGCGCATCGTCGCGAACACGAACAAATCCGGTGACACCCACGAGCCGCCGCGAACCACCCGCTTGTTCGTCTTCTCTTCGCAGAACGGATCGGTGACCGTCGCGCGCGACCAGCACGGGCTCGCGTACTCCGCGAACGAGTCGCGCACCCACTCGCTCACGTTGCCGCCGAGGCCGAACACGCCGAGCGGCGTCGCATCTGCTTCTTGGGCATCCACCGGGCTCGGGCCGACCCCGATCCGCGTGCACTGCGGGTAGTTGCTCGGGAGACGCTCGAACACGGCGCGATCGCACGAAGGCGCGTCGTCTCCCCAAGGATACTGCGTCTCGTGCACGCGCGCCGCCGCCGCGGCCATGTACTCCCACTGCGCCTCGGTCGGAAGGTCTCCGCCCTCGAACATGCAGAAGGCCCGTGCCGTTGCCCAGCGCACGCACGTGAGTGGCAGATTCTCCCTCCCGCGCGGAGCGGCGCTCCACGAGCACGTGTCCGTCGCAGACTCGCCGAGCGGTCCCTCCGTCGCGAGCGGCATCCGCGGCGGCGAGAAACCGCGTGCGAGCGCGTCGCGGTACCGCGCGACGGAGACTTCGCGTCGATCGACGACGAAGCTCGAGACGCGGAACGTTCGCTCGGGTGTCGACGCGATGTAGGGGGACACGAGCAGGCGGCGGTCTCCGAGGACGACGACGCCGCCAGGGACGCACGCGCGCTCCGCCGTCGATTCCTCCGGCGCGCACACGTCCGCTGCGACCCAACTCGACGCACGCGTCTCGGGAATGCTTCGGTTTTCGTCGACGCGCGCGACGACGACGGGCTCCCGCTCCTTCTCCGCGCCGACGCACGATGCGAGCTCGGCAACGTCCAGCCCGCGTTCGGGCGCGGCGCTCGCCTCGGGTCCGAGCCGCGCCATCGTGCCGACGCACGCCCCGGCGAGAAGGACGCGCACCGCGCCCCGCCGTCCCGGCTCGAGGCGCACCGCGACGATGCGATCGACCGTGACGAGCGGCTCTGGCTCGATCTCCGGCGTCGCATCGGCACCACGGGCGAGCAAGCGAGGCAGCCCGTCACCCGTGGGCGGACGGAGAGAAGCGCCCCAATCGACGAAGCGCTCGCCGCGATAGTCGCGCGTGCGGCCCTCCGGGTACGCGCGAACGCGGACGTACACCGTCGTGCTGCGTCCCGGGTCACCGCCGTGCACGCCGAACGAGGCCGGCCAGTCGGCGGGGGAGGGACGCGCGAAATCGCGCGACTCGAACCACGTGCCGTTCGCGTCGTAGAGATCCACCCGGAGCCGCGACACCGCCAGCGGAACGGGCAGGTCGGTGTCGACGACCATGAGCGCCTCGGGAATCGGCGGCAGGGTGCTCTCACCGCACGCGAGCACCGTCGCGAGGGCGCATGCGACGACGAGGCGGCCACCGCGCAGCACCCCTCGAGCTTATCCGCTCAGTTCTTCCAGCCGCCGCTCTTCTTCGCCTGGGCGAGCGTCTCGACGTCTTGCTCCTTCTTCAGGAGAACGCCGAGAAACGGGAGCTCTTTCACGAAACGCGCGCCGCCGATGCCGGCTTTGCGCAGCACGGCAATCCAGTCGATCAGCTCGCTCGTGGAAGGCCGCTTGCGAATGCGGGGGAGCTCACGCAACTGGTAGAAGGTGACGACGGCTTGGTCGACGAGCTCGCGGTCGATGTTGGGGTGATGGACCTCGACGATGCGCCTCATCAGCTCCGCATCCGGGAAGTCGATGAAGTGGAACACGCAGCGGCGCAAGAACGCGTCCGGCAGCTCCTTCTCGTTGTTCGAGGTGATCACCACGATCGGACGCTCGGTCGCGACGACCTCGTCGCCCGTTTCGCTGATCACGAAGCGCATGCGATCGAGCTCGTGGAGGAGGTCGTTCGGGAACTCGAGATCGGCCTTGTCGACTTCGTCGATGAGGAGGACGACGCGCTTGTTCGCCGCGAACGCACGGCCGAGCGGCCCGAGCTTGATGTAGTGTCGGATGTCCTTCACGTTCCCCTCGCCGAAGCGAGAGTCGTAGAGGCGCTGGACCGTGTCGTAGACGTAGAGCCCGTCCTGCGCGCGGGTCGTCGACTTCACCGGCCAGTGGATCAGCTCGGTGCCGAGCGCCTCGGTGATCGCCTCGGCGAGGAGGGTCTTGCCGGTGCCGGGCTCGCCGCGGACGAGCAGCGGACGCTGCAGGGCGAGCGCCGCGTTGACCGCCGCCTCGAGGCTCTCGTTGGTCAGATACGTCGGCGTGCCCTGGAAGCGGATGAACTCGGTCACTCTCGTTCGATAGAGGAGGAGCGAGGCTTCTTCAAGGTCCGCGTCGCGCGCAGCCACGCGCTACGAGCCGCGCCGCGCTCACCGAGAAAGCGGAGCTTCTGGGCCGCATCACGGATCGCCGCGGCGCGGTCGCGCGGAAGGCGCCTCAGACCGCGGAGGAAGATGGACGCGGAGAGGTCGTCGGGCAGATCCTCGTAGAGCGCGGCGGCACGGGGCGGCGTCGCATCCGAGAGCGCCGCGCGGATCACGGTGCGCAGCTGATCCAGCGTGTCCGTCTCTGCCGCGGCCGCTGCCGACTGCTCGACGACGGCGAGAGCGCAGGCCTCGAAAAGCCCGTCGACGGCGGCCCCCGTGGATTCCGCGAGGCGCTCGCACGCCGTCACGCGGCGTGACCAGTCTGCGGGCGCACGCGCGAACGCCGCGACCAGCGCGCCGCGCACGTCCGCGTGCTGCCAGAGCGCGAGGAGCACTCTGAGGTCGAGCGGCTTGCCCGGACGCCGCTCGAGGATGCGCACGGCTAGTTGCGCTTCACCGCGCGAGGCGGCGTGCACGGCGAGGTCGTCCCAGCGGCTCACGTCCTCGCCGGCCGAAGGCACGAGCAAATCCAGCGCGACCTGCACGCGCGGATCGGTGGGCGCGGCGGATCGAACGATAGCTTCGGCGACGTCGAGAAGACGCGCATCACCCAGTTCGAGCCGCGGCGCATCGAAGGGCAACGTGCCCTCGTCGGCGTGACGTACGAGCGCGCGCACCGCCTTCGCGGCCTCCACGGCATGCGCGGTCACCTTCCACTTCGAGGCCTCTGCCGGCGCCGCGCCGCGTGCTTCGCGGAAGTCGCGTGGATCTCGACGCGCGAGCGCCTCGACCGCCTCGACGTCTCCGAGCAGAGCGAGCTTGTCCATCGCGAGGCTCGCGCCGCGTGCGCGCGATGCCAGCGAAACGAGCTCGCTTCGAACGCGCGCATTCGGATGGCGGCGATACCACGCGAGCTCCCACGGGCCCGGCGACCACTTCTCGACGTCGACCGACGGCCAGCGTGCGAGCAATCGTTCGATCCCTTCGCACGCGAAGAGAAGCGCGCCGAGCGCTTCGAACGGCGGCCGCTCCGGCTTCGGCAGCCGCTTCTCGGCCGCGTCGTCGATGCGCGTGATCTCCTCTTGGCGCAGGCGCGCGGCGAGCATCCACGGCGACGTGGCGAGACGCGGACGAAGCGTCGCGAGGCGCTCGACTGCGCGCGCGCCGCCCGGGAGCGTCTCGCGCGCAGCGATCCCGAGCGCCGCCGCCTGCGCGAGCTCACCGCGTCTCCGCGTCGTCATGCACGAGGCGACCGCCTCCGCGTCCGGGGCGCGACGATGGCAGCGGTAGACCGCCGTGATCACGCGCGCCCAGGCGCTGCGGCGACATGGCTCGCACGAAGGCTCCGCAGCGGTGAAGGCTCGCCACGTGTCCTCGATGCGGTCGAGCACGTCGAACGAGCTCTCGACTCCGTCGAGCAGCGGCGCAAGCTCGTCGAACGTGAGGTGCACGAGGCCGTGGTCGCCCGCGTTCGGGAACACGCGCATCGCGCGCGCCGCCATGTCGGCGACGGCTCGCGCGAGCCGACCCGACGGCGGAAACGTCGCGAGCAGGCGACGGAGGGTGTTCTCGGCGGCGCTCTCGTCGAGACGCGTGGCCGCCGAGAGCGCCTCGACCATCCCGTCTTCGCCGATGGATGCATACGCGCGCAGCACCGGCGGAACGAGCGCGGCCACCTCGCGTGCCCGCTTCTCGGCATCGCGCACGCCCAGCATGTCGGTGATCCACGAACCCAGCATCTCGTTCGCCGGCCCGGTGTCCCACCGCGTGAGCACCGCGACCGCCGCTTCGACGTCGCCGGTCTCCATCGCCGCGCTTCCGCGAGCCTCCGTCGCCAGCGCGTCGTTCGACTTCTCAGGCGGCGTGAGCCCGAGCTTCGCGCAGTACGCACCGACGTCGACGTCGACGCCCCACTGCACCGCGCCGTCGTCGTACCAGAACCCCTCGTGGATGGTCTCCGGCTCGCCGCTCGTCGCGAGAGGCACGCCGACCTCCTCGGCGAGCTCGCGGCACATCGCGTTCACCGCGGCACGGATCGGTCGCTCGGCCTCGCCGCGCGTCGAGACGTAGAGGTTGTAGCCGAGGAGCCGCCGGTCGCGGCTGATGACGAGGAGCTTCCGCGCGACGACCTTCCCGTCGTGCCCGCGCACGTAGAGCACGCGCTTGTTCGCGTCGATCGCGTTCAGCACGGTCGACGCGGCGTTGCAGCCGTCTTCCAGCGAAAGGCACGTACCGAACGGGATGCCCATCCGGAGCACCTCGAGGGGGTCGTCCTCGAGCGCAACCGCGTAGCTCGTGTCACCGACGACCAGCCGCTCGCGACGCGGCGCGAGCCAGCGGTCCAGGCGAAGCACGCCGCCGTGCTTCGTGATCCACGCGCGGTTCTTGGGGAACGCGAGCTTCACGTCCTCGCCGGGCGCCTTTGCGGCCTGCCGGAGCAACATGCCGAGGAGGTCGCGATTGTCGGTGACGACGAGCCAGAAACGCACGGCATCGCGCCATGCGGGCGTCATCGCCGGCACGTCGATGCCCCACGCCTCGCGCAAGATCTCGCGGAAGCTCGCGTCGAGCTCGCGCCGATAGGCGAGCGGCAAGAGCTCCTCGATGCGCTCGGCGAGCCTCCTCTTCGTGCGGCCACGCGGCGCCGCGTCCAGCGTGCGGTCACCGGCCGCGAGCGCCGCGAGACGGGCCTCCTGGCGAGAGGTGCGCGTTGTCATGCTTTCGAGGTGCGCGCGCTCGCGCGCGGCCTTGTCGGCGTGCTCGAAGTCTTCGCGGAGCTGCTTCGTGAGCGCAATGGGAACGCCGGCAAGACGCGCGAGATGCACGAAGCGGTCGAGCAACGCGTCGTCGCCGAGCCACGCGGCGAGCTCGGGGAAGGCGCGCGCGCCGGCCCCGGGTGACGTGCCCTTGAGGCGCGCGAGGATCCCGGATGCCTTCTGCGGGAGCTTCGCGAACATTCCGAGCGTTGCGTCGAGGACTGCGATCGGGTCGGTCGCCTCCGTCTTCTTCGCGCTCGCGCCGCGTCCGCGTTCGCGCGTCTGCTCCATGAGACAGACGGCGAGCATGGCGACGTCTTCGTTCTTCGGCAGATGGGCGAAGAGCTCCGGCGAGAGCTCGAAATCGATGCCGAGCTTCTTGTAGTGGGGGACCAGCCGCGTCGCCCACGTCACGAACGCGCGCGCCGCACGGGCGCTGCCGGCGCGCGCCAGGTCGTCTCCGTAGCCCGCCGCGCACGCTTCGCGGACGCGTTCGAGCTCGAGGCCGGCGCCGATCCACTCCGCGACGGTGTGGCGCTGCCAGCGCTTCAGCGGCAGCGCGAGGAACGCGAGGACCTGAGCGATGGTCAATCCCGTATCGGCGAGCGACGCTGCCTCGTCGCGCAGCTCGAACGCGCGCTCGACGTCGCCGGCCGCTGCGAGCGGAACGCCGTCGTCACCGATGCGGAACGAGAGACCATAGAACGCGAGCACCTCGAGCGCGCGTTCGCGTAGCGCGGGATCGCGCGGCGAGGGGAGGCTACGCACGAGCGCGCGGCCCGCGGCGCGCACCGCCTCCGCGAAGGCATTCGCCGATGCGGGCGATGCGAGGTCACGTACCGCCGCTGCGGGCGCATCGGGCCACGCGAGCGCGGCACGGAGGACGTCGAGGACGCGTGCGCGGCGGGCGCGACCGGGCAGTGCACGTGCGCGCGCGAGCCGCGGGACGAGCTCCGCGAGGTCCGACGCCTCGGGCGTCGTGCCCTCCTCGAGCGCGCTCGCGAGGCTCTCGATCCGCCGCTCGGCGTCGCGCCGTCGCTCGGCACCGAAAGCGGCGATCCGCGCGGATGCTTCGGCGAGCCGCGCGCGCGCTTCGTCGCCGTGCACGGCGGACGCGAGCTCGAGGACACCCTCGAACCACGAAGACGCGTCTCGGCGAGGGAGCGGCCGATCCGCGTCGTGCGCGACGGCGTCGAGCCTCGACTGCCGCGCGGTCACCCATGCGAGGTCGACGTCTCCGAATCGCGCGAGCGCGCGCCGATGATCCCGCGCGTAGGCCAGCACCGTCGGCGCCGCGAGCGCGCGGAGATCGCGGCGAGCGCTGGCGAGGACCTCGCGTGTCACGAGCGCAGGCGGGCGCGCGAGGACGGCGTTCGCGGTGAGCGTCGCGCGCGAGAGCAGGCCCCGCTCGCGCAGCTCGGCAATGATGGGCGCCGCCGAGGCGATGCGCTCGACGGCGACGATGTGGAGCCCCTCGGCGAGCGGCAGGACGGTGCCGTCGAGACGCGCGACGTTCTGGACGCGTCGCTTCAGCGTCGTCCAGCGCTCGTCGCGGTCCCGCGAGCGGTCACGAGCGGCGCGCGCGACGTCGCGCGAGGTCGGACCGTCTCGGGTGGACTGAGGCTCACGAGGCATGCGCGGCAGGACGATAGCGCGTCACGGCCGCGCTCGCCGCCCGGCGCCGGCCCGCGCCGGCGGTGCTATGAAGGAGGGAGTGCTCGTCGCTGCCCCGGAGGTCCGAGTCCCTGCCCGTGACGCGGTCGAGCGCGCGCTTTCGGAGCTCGATCGACGCCTCGGCCCATCGAAGGTCGACACGTCGGAGGCGACGCGCCTCGCGTACGCCGTCGACGAGAGCGAGGCGATGGGTCGAACGCCGGACGTGGTCGTCCTCGCGAAGAGCACCGCGGACGTGGCGCTCACTCTCGAGATCGCGGAGAAGCACGGGATCCCGGTGACGCCCCGCGCGGGCGGCACCGGGCGCACCGGCGGCGCCGTCCCCGTCGCCGGAGGGATCGTGCTCGCGACGCACGGCTTCGGTCAGATCCTCGAGATCGACAAACAGGACCTCCTCGCAGTCGTGCAGCCCGGGCTCGTGACGGCGGATCTCCACGCGGCGGCCGAGGCGGAGGGCCTCTTCTATCCGCCCGACCCGAACTCCCTGAAAACGTGCATGATCGGCGGCAACGTCGCGGAGAACGCCGGCGGCCCGCGCGCGTTCAAGTACGGCGTGACGCGTGAGTACGTCCTCGGTCTCGAGGCCTGCTTGATGGGTGGTCGCGTCCTTCGCACCGGGCGGCGCACGATCAAAGGCGTGACCGGCTACGACGTGACCGCTCTCCTCGTCGGCAGCGAAGGCACGCTCGGCGTCTTCACCGAGGTCACGCTCAAGCTCGTCCCGAATCCCACGGAGCTCGCGACCATCCTCGCGCTCTTCCCCGACGTGCGCGCGGCCGCGGACGCCGTTCGCCGCGTCGTCGGCGCTGGCCTCGTCCCGCGGTGTCTCGAGCTCATGGACGGCGCGACGCTCGACGCCATCCGCGCGCAAGGGGTCTCGGTGGATCTGCGCGCCCGCGCGATGCTTCTCGTCGAGGTCGACGGGCGAGGCGTCTCGCTCGACGACACCATCGAGAAGCTCGGCGAGGCCCTCACCGAAGGCGGCTCGGCGATCGACGTGGTCGCCGCGCAAGACGCCGCGCAGCGGGCACGGCTCTGGGAGGCACGACGCCTTCTCTCGCCCGCCACGCGAAAGCTCGCGAAGTACAAGCTCTCGGAGGACGTCGTCGTCCCGCGCTCGCGCCTCGTCGACCTGCTCGTCGAGGTCGACCGCATCGGCGAGGAGACGCGCGTTCGTCATCTCGCGTACGGCCATGCGGGCGATGGCAACATGCACGTGAACTTCCTCTGGGACACGGACGACGAGAGGCCTCGCGTCGACCGGGCGATCGAGGCGCTCATGCACGCGACCGTGCGTCTCGGCGGAACGCTGAGCGGCGAGCATGGCATCGGGGTTCTCAAGGCCGCGTACCTGCCGCTCGAGCAGTCGCCCGAGCTGATCGCCGTGCAGCAGGACCTGAAACGCGTGTTCGATCCGCGCGGACTTCTGAACCCCGGGAAGATTTTTCCGACCGGCCACGTCGCCTGCTGACGGCTACTCGCGCGAAACCACGAGCGAAGTCACTCGTGACCCGGCCGGGGGTGTTGCAGAACGTTGCAGGGGCGACGTCGCTGCGGCAAGGTGGGCCGCGCCGTGCTTCGCTATTCCGCCGACCGACGAACCCTCGCGTTCATCACCGCGCACTTCGTGCTGCTCGGCACGGCCTGGGCGACGTGGCCGCTCGTCGAACGCTACGGCCCCACGTGGAGCACGCTCGCGCGCGCCGGCCTCGTCGCCGCGCTCGCCATCTCTGCGTGGATCAACGCGGTCATCACGCACAACGTGATGCACACGCCCGTCTGGAAATCGCGCCGGCTCAACTCGCTCACGCAGCTCGCGCTCTCGCTGACCTACGGCTTCCCCGTCAGCGAGTACGTGCCCGGGCACAATCTCTCGCACCACCGCTACACGCAGACCGCGCGCGACGTCATGCGCACGTCGAAGCTGCGTTACCCGGTGAACATCCTCAACATCCTCTTCTTCTTCCTCTACATCGGCCCGGGCGTGACCGCGACGAACGCGATCTACGCGAAGGAGATGCGCCGGACGAAGCCGAAGTGGGCGTCGCAGCTCCGGCTCGAGATCATGGTCACGTGGTCGTTCAAGCTGGCGCTCATCGCGCTCGATTGGCGGCGCGGGCTCCTCCTCGCCATGGTTCCCGCGCTGTACGCGGTCTGGGGCATCACGACGGTGAACTACCTGCAGCACGATGGCTGCGACCCCGACCATCCGTACAACCACTCGCGGAACTTCGTCGGGCGCGTCTTCAACTGGTTCACGTTCAACAACGGCTTCCACGGCATCCACCACGAGGCGCCTGGCCTCCACTGGAGCCTCCTCCCGCAGGAGCACGCGCAGAAGCTCCACGGGAAGATCGATCCGCGCCTCGAGCAGCGGTCGCTCCTCGTCTATCTGTTCCGCGCCTTCGTGCTGCCCGGCGTGCGCCGCACGTACGACGGCAAGCCGGTGGTGCTGCCGCCGAAGACGCCGGACGAGCCGTGGTTCACGCCTGCTCCCGAGCAGCGCGCCGACGCGGCCTGACGTCCCGAGCGGCGCGGTTTCGCGCACGCGAAATGTCAGACGCCGTTTGTCGAGATCGCTTGCCGCCGCCGCGGATCCTGACCAAAGCATGACCGAGAAATGACGTCGTCCGAACCGAGCACCCCGAACGAGCCCGCTGCAGGTGCTGCAGGCGCGGCGCGCCTCGGCGCGTCGGCGGCGAGCGACGACGTCGACTCCGAGCGCGCGGCGGACGCGGCCGAGCGCGCGGCCCGCGTGACCAGCGCGAACGACCGCGACGGACGCGACCTGCTCGACTTCGACGAGCATCTGTCGCCCACCGAGCAGCGGCAGATCCGCTTCGTGCGCCGCACGTTCGAGCCCGGCCCGCTCGACCGCGTCATTCGTGTTCTCCAGCGGCACGTCGGCGCGAACTGGATCGAGGCTTCGATCAAGAACCTCCGGCACGTCCACGGTCTCGACCGGCTGCCGAAGTTCGAGCGCGAGAAGAGCTACATCGTGGTCTCGAACCACCGGAGCTTCTTCGACCTGTACGTCGTGACGGCGTACCTCGTCTACCGGGGCATGCCGCACCGGCTCGTGTTCCCGGTGCGCTCGCAGTTCTTCTACGACAAGCCGCTCGGCCTCGTCGTGAACGGGCTCATGAGCTTCTTCGCGATGTACCCGCCCGTCTTCCGCGAGCGGAAGCGCGCGGCGCTGAACCTGGCGAGCCTCGACGAGGTCGTGCGTCTCCTCCGCCGCGGCGGAGCATTCGTCGGCCTCCACCCGGAAGGCACGCGCAACAAAACCGACGACCCGTACACGCTGCTGCCGGCGCAAGGCGGCGTCGGTCGCATCATCCAGGCGTCGCGCGCGACCGTGCTGCCGGTGTTCATCAACGGCCTCGGCAACGACATCGTGCGTCAGGTCGGCTCGAACTACCTGAAGAACGGCGGTCCGGTCACCGTCGTGTTCGGCAAGCCCGTCGAGTTCGGCTCGATGCTCGACGCGGCGCCCAGCCCGCGGCTGCATCGGAAGATCTCCGAGCATGCGCTCGACGCGATCCGCGCGCTCGGCGAAGAAGAGCGCGAGATCCGCGCGCGCCTGGAACGCTGATCCGTCGTCCGGGCCGCGCGGTAAGCGAGCGCGTCAGAAGTCGACGACCACGTCGTCGAAGCCGGCCTCGAACGCATCGGCGGGTCCGAACAGGTAGACGGCGCCGACGCGAATCGTCGCTTCGGTGCCCGGGATCGCGCTCACGACCGCGGCGTCGAGGGCCTTCTCGGTCCCGAGCAGCACCGACGCCACGCCGGCGCCGAGATCGACGTCGATGGTGACGCGCGTCCACACGCCCATCGCCGGCAGCTTCGTGAGAGCGTGACGTCGTACCGTCGCTCCGTCGATCTCTTCCAGGATGGCGGCGGGCTCGCTGCCGTCTTGCGGCGCGTCGCGCAGGTAGAGCGTGAAGAAGTGCGAGGCCGATACGTCGAGCGTGGCGAGCGCGAGCGCGCCTTTCGTGACCGCCGGGTTCGTCTCGATGCGGACGCCGAACGCGAGCTTCACGCGGCTCACCGCGCCGGTGACCGTGGTGCGGAGGTGCGCCGGGCCACTCTGCGCCGCGTCGAGGGCCTTCGTCGTCACGTGCATCGACGTCGGCGAGCTCGCGTAGGACGCCGGATCGAGCTCGAGGGTGCTGCCTCCGAGGACGTTGCGCACGGCCCAGTCGTCGTCGACGTCACCGTCGTCGAAGTCGTCGCAGAACCGCGGCGCGGGCGTGAGCGTCTCGCAGAACGTCGCGCCCGCTTCGCTCGGAGCGTCGGGCCGCGCATCCGCCGCGTCGGTCCCGCCGTCCGTCGCCGCATCCGGCGCCGCGTCTTGCCCGTCCGGTGCGGCCTCGGCGCCTGCGTCGGCCGCGTCCGCAGGCGGCTCTGCTTCGTCGCTGCAACCGGACGCGAAGCCCGCGGCGGCGAGCGACAGGAGCGACGCGAACGCGAACGCGGCGGCGCGCGACGCGAGGGGAAGGGGATGGCCGCGCACCTTTGCATGGTATCCTCGGCCGCCATGAGCAAGGAAGCGTTGGTCAGCGCGGTGAAGGAGATCGTCACGCTCGCCCGCAGCGGTGATGCCGAGGGCTCGTTCGACGGCTACGCTGCGCTCTTCCAGCGTCCGGACTTCGTGCAGAACCGCCCCGAGGACCAGCGCCAGGCGCTCAAGCTGCTCATCCTCGCGAAGCGCACCGGCCAGCCGAGCGCGAAGCTCGTCGAGGCGCACCGCGCGGCCATTGCGCCGCTCACCGATCTCGTTTCGCAGCACAACGAGCCGGAAGACTTCGAGATGCTCGGCATCTGCCATCTCGTCACCGGCAACGAGCAGGCGGCGGCGAACATGTTCCGGCAGGGGCTGACGCTCGAGCGCGAACGGAATCCGGCGTCCGATCTCTGCGGCCGACTGATGACGCGCGTCGCCTCGATCTGATGATTCTCGGCTCCCTTCGCGTGCGCGCCATCGCCGCTGCGCTCGCCCTCTTCGCTTTCGGCACGCTGGGCACCGCCTGCGATCCGAGTGAACGACTTCCGGCGCGCTCCGCGAAGCCGCGGCCGTGCCCTCCTCCGCCGGAGCCCGCGCACCAGGCGGTCGTGGTCGGCACGATCGGCAAGATGCACATGGTGGAGAGCCGGTATCCGCTCTCGCGCCTCGGTGACGTGCTGACGTCGTTCAAGCCGGAGCTCGTGCTCGTCGGGGTGCGCGTCGATGCTTTCCGCGAGGAGCACCTCGAAGACGCGTCGTTCGAGATGACGTACGTGAGCCATCTCGCGAAGCAGCACGGCGCGTACGTCGAGCCGATCGACTGGTTTCGTGACGAAGACCTCGGCGCCGTGGCGCCGCCCGTCGAGCCGTGGGACGCCGCGGAGATCGCGAAACGCGAGACCGACGTGCTCGTGCAACCGGCGCTCTACACGTTCGAGCTCGCGAACTCCGGCGAGCTCCTGCAACGGGTGATGCTGGCCCGCGCGGCCGAGCAGCGGCATCGCGGCGGCGCGCCCCTCGCGTCACGGCGCGCGGGCTTTCTGCAGCACCTCACGGCGAGCGCCGTCGCCCGGCACGACCGCCCGAAGCGCGTGCTGGCGTTCGTCGACGTCCTCGATCGACCGACCGTCGACGCCGCGCTCGAGGCCTCCGGCTACGCGACGAAGTCGGCGCTCGACGTCGTCGCCAAGGCGAAGGAGGTCATGTTGGGCGACATCCCGCCCGAGGTGCTCGCGACGTACAAGCACCAGCTCGACCGCGTGCGCGAACGCGCGGAGAAGGCCACCGGCGCGCAGCGTGCGTTCTGGACGGAGCGGCAGCAGGTGCTGGGCGTCGTCGTCGACCGCCGTGCCGCATGCTGCGTGACGCAGGCCGCGCTCGGCTCGCGATGAGCAAAGGCGGCGCCGTCCTCGTCGACGCGCCGCGCGGGACGACGCCGCTCCTGCCCCTCTTGGGCGACAGCGTGGCCGTGCGCGTGCGCGAGGCGCTGTCGCCCGAGCGCGCCGGAGCCTGGGCAGAAGGAGCGCTGCGCGCGGAATCGTCGTGGGTCCGCGACTTCGGCGGAGCGCAGTTCAGCTTGGGGCGTGCATGGTACACGCATCTCGAGCAAGGACGGGCCGCGGACTACTTCGCCGACGTGTCCGGGTCGGATGGGCGCGTCGAGCAATGGTGTCCTGGGCTTCAGCAGGCGATGCGCGATCTCGCGCGGGCCGTCGTCGGCGAGCCCGTCGTCCAGCGACCCGGCTGGTGCGGTCCCGGCGTGCACGTCTTTCCGCCCGGTGCGCTCGTGGCTACGCGCGGCGGCGACGTCCATTTCGACATCGAGGGCCTCACGCCCGCCCACGTCGGCGAGCGAGCACCGGCGCTCACGCTCGTCGTCATGCTGCAGCCTGCGGCGCGCGGCGGAGCGCTTCGCGTTTGGGACGTGCGCTGCCGCGGGACCGAGGCGTACGCAGACGAGGACCTCGAGCGCCCGTACGTCGACTGCAGCTACGGCCCGGGCGATCTCGTGGTCATCGACAGCTATCGCATGCACCAGATCCAGCCGTTCTCCGGCGAGTGCCCGCGTGTATCGGCCACCGTGCACGCGGCATACGTCGAGGGCCGCTGGGAGACGTGGTTCTGAGCGGCCGCTACGCCGTCCGCGTCGCCGATCGGATCTCGGGGTAGCGGTCGAGCGTGCCCGCGAACAGCTTCCCGGTGATCTTCTCCTCGAGCGCCGGCACCATCCGGAACAGCGCGAGCGTCGCGCGGTTGTGCTTCGGCAGCACGATGACCCCCTCGTTCTTCGCGAGCAGGTCCGCCGTCTCCTTCGCGAACGTGCCCACGTCGCCCGGCCGGAACATCTTCCACCATGCGAGCTTCCGTTCGTCGGTCATGTCGTAGACGCAGCGGCCTTGCGCGCCGCCGGTGAGGATGGGCGTCTTCACCGCGCCCGGGCACAGCGCGGTCACTCGCACGCCGTGCCGCTTACCTTCGATGCGCATCGCTTTGGAGATGCCGACGACGAAGTGCTTCGTGCCCGAGTAGACGCCGAGGAAGGGCGTGCCCATGAGGCCGGCCATCGATGCGGTGTTCACGATGTGACCGAAGCCCTGCTCGATGAGCCGCGGGTACGCCGCGCGGATGACGTTCACGAGGCCGCGAACGTTCACGTCGAGCTGCAGGTCCCAGTCGCGCGCTTCTTGGAGGTGCACCTCGCCCATGACGCCGGTGCCCGCGTTGTTGAGGACGTAATCGATGCGTCCGGAACGATCGGCAATCTCCTGCACGGCGCGGTGGACGGCCGACGCATCGCGCACGTCCAGCGTCACGACGGTCGCCCGCGCGCCGAGCGTGCGCACCGCCTTCGCGGTCTCTTCGGCGAGCTCGGTCTGCACGTCGGCGAGGACGATCTCGGCCGCGCCGCGCCCGGCGAGCTCGAGGCCGAGCGCCTTGCCGATGCCCGAAGCACCGCCCGTCACGAGCACGACGGCGCCGTGATAGCTGCGAATGTCCTTCTCTCGATTCGTCATCGCTTCCCCTCCGTCACTTCGCGCTCGAGCACGTCGAGCGGCAGCGGTCCCGACCGCAGCACGGCCTCGTGGAACTTCTTCAGGTCGAAGGCCGCGCCGAGCCTCGCCGTCTCGCGCTTCCGCAGCTCCTTGATGCGGAGCTCACCGACTTTGTAGGCGAGCGCCTGGCCCGGCCACACGATGTAGCGGTCGACCTCGTTGACCACGTCGTGCTCCGCTTTGGCGGCATTCTCGAGAAAGAACTCGATGGCGCGCTGGCGATCCCATTTCAGGTGGTGCAGCCCGGTGTCGACGACGAGGCGAACGGCGCGCCACATCTCGTACGTGAGCTGACCGAACTTCGCATACGGGTCTTCGTAGAGCCCCATCTCCTCGCCGAGGCTCTCGGCGTAGAGCGCCCAGCCCTCGACGAACGCGGTGTAGCCGGCGTGGCGACGGAACTTGGGGATGCCCTCGTTCTCCATCGCGAGCGCGATCTGGAGATGATGCCCCGGCACCGACTCGTGGAGCGTCAGCGAGACCATCTCCCAGCGAGGGCGCACCTCGGGCTTGTAGAGGTTCACGAAGTACGTGCCCGCGCGCGAGCCGTCGGCGGAGGGCTCGCGGTAGTACGCCGTCGTCGTGTCCGGAGCGACGGCATCGGGGATCGGCGCGACGCCGTACGGCGTACGAGGGAGCTTGCCGAACACGGTGACGAGCAGCGGGTCGACGCGCTTCGAGAGCTCTCGGTACGACGTGAGCAGCTCTGCGCCGTCCTTGAAGTAGAAGCGCGGGTCGCTCCGCAAGAACGCGAAGAACTCCTTCAGCGTGCCCGTGAAGCCGGTCCGCGCCTTCACCGCTTCCATCTCGGCGCGGATGCGCGCGACCTCGTGCAGCCCCATCGCGTGGATCGCATCCGGCGTGAGGGTCGTCGTCGTCTCGGCGCGCACGGTGAACGCGTAGAGCGCCGCTCCGTTCGGCAGCTCCCACGCGCCGAAGCCGTCGCGGCATGCGGGCAGGTACTTCTCGGTCCAGAACGCGCGCAGCTTCTTGAACGCCGGCACGACCGCGCTCTGGATGCGCTGCTTCGCTTCCGCGGCGAGGCGTTCACGTTCGGCGGCCGGAACGGAAGCATCGTGCTTGCGGTACGGCGCGAAGAACGGGCTCTTCGCCGGGTCGTCGACGATCTGCGCGTCGATCTGGGCGACCACGCGCTGCATGACGAGGCGCGGGTGGACCATCCGGGTCCGGATCCCCTCGGTGAGGAGCTCGATCGTCTGGTCCATGTACCGAGGGAAAGCAGCGAGCCGCGCGTTCCAGTCGGCGTATGCCTTCACGTTCGTGAACGGCAGCTCGTCGGCGATCTCGTCCGCGGTCTGGATGCCGCCGCGCTGATTGATCGGGAAGAGATGCAGCGGGTGCGCCGCTCCGAGCGCGGCGAGCTCGTATTTGTGACGGAACAGGTCGTAGCTGAGCGCGTCCTCGCGCGAGAGCTCCGCTCGATTGATCCGCTTCACGCGGGCCAGCATCTCCGCGTCGTAGGCGCGGCGCTTCTCGTGCGCGGCGAGGCTCACGTCGTCCCAGCGGTCGTCGAACCGCCGCTCGCCGATGCTCGACGCCCACGTCGGCGACTCGGCCAGCGCGTGCTCCCATTCCTCGTCGAAGAGGGCGTGCAGGGCCTTCGTCGTCGCGTTCGCCTTCGGCGCCGCGGGAGCACCGCCGACGTCGCACGCGGGGAGCGCGGACCCGAGGCTCGCCACGGCAAGAGCGGCGCAAAAGGCGGCACGGAGCGTCGTCGTGGCGGGCACGGCGCGAGCATGCCCGCCGCTGGCCGGCGCCGCAACCGGTGCTAGAGTCCGCCGCCGCGATGACCCTCGAATCGAACGCTGCTCCTTCGTCCTCGCGAACGCGCTTCCTCGTCGTCGGCTGCGGCGCGATCGGTGGTGTGCTCACCGGCTGTCTCGCCGAGAGCGGCCACGACGTGACGGCGGTGACGACGAACGAGGCGATCCACGGCGCCGTCGCGGAGCGCGGGCTCCAGCTCGTGGGAGACGGCGCGAATCGCCGCGTACGCGCGGGAGTCGCGCTCGGAACGAGCGAGCTCGCGGCGCGCGGCGAGTCCTTCGATTACGTGCTGCTCGCCACGCAGCCTCCGCAGGTCGAGGCCGCTGCACGCGAAGCGGCGCCGGTCCTCGCGGAGGGCGGCGCGATGATCTGCCTCCAGAACGGCCTCTGCGAAGAGCGCGTCGCGAAGATCGTCGGGAAGGACCGCGTCATCGGAGGCGTCGTCGCGTGGGGCGCGACGATGCCGGAGCCGGGCCTCTACGAGCGCACCGCGGCTGGCGGCTTCACGCTCGGCCGCCTCGACGGCGCGCCGCTCACGGGCCACGACGCGCTCGTCACCGCGCTCGAGTCCGTCGGCCCCGTGGAGGTCACGGACAACCTGCGCGGCAAGCGGTGGAGCAAGCTCGCCATCAACTGCGCGATCTCGTCGCTCGGCACCATCGGCGGCGATCGCCTGGGCGCGCTCATGCAGCACCGCATCGTGCGGCGGCTCGCGCTCGAGATCATGACCGAGGTGGTGCTCGTGGCGCGCACGGAGAACGTCCGCCTCGAGAAGGTGTCCGGCACGATCGATCTGCCGTGGGTCGCGCTCACCGAAGAGGAGCGGCGCGTGGCGGGCTCGCCGAGCCTCGTCGCGAAGCACGGCCTCCTCCTGGCGGTGGGCTTCCGCTACCGCCGCATGAAGAGCTCGATGCTCTCGGCCATCGAGCGCGGTCGCACGCCCGCCGTCGACTTCCTGAACGGCGAGGTCGTCGACCGCGCCCGTGCCCACGGCCTCGCCGTCCCGGTGAACCAGACCATCCGCGACACGGTTTGGCGTATCGCCGAGAAGAAGAAGCAGCCCGGCCTCGCCCTCCTCCGGGAGGTCTACGAGGCGACCGGGCCGCACGGCCGCTGACCGCGGCACGCCAAGGCGAGGGCGAGGCCGGCGGCGGGGGCCGACGCGGGAAATGCCGCATCCAGGTGCGACTCATGGCAGCCTGGTCACTTCGATGGCCGGTGGGCCGTGCCCCGGCGCCGGTCGTGTGCTACGGAGCACGCGCGCGTCTCGCGGGAGCGCAATTTTCGGAGGTCTGAAGGAGCGATGTCGATGATCGCAGGTGGCGACGAGAGTGCACGCAATGCGTTCCGTGCGATCCTGCGCGACGAGCCTTCGCGTCCGAACCTGACGCAGGAGCTCGACGCGAGCGACATCCTGGAGGTCCGTGACCTCGCGCGTGCGATCGAGCGCGCGGAGCAGATGCTCACGCCGTTGCCGGTCGCGCCCGTGTCTTCCCGTCCGGAAGACGCGCCGGCCGGCCGCACGCGCGACATCTTCGACATGCTCGCGACGGACGATGCGGCAGGCCCCGCGGCGTTCGCGCCCGCGCGTCCCACCCCGGTTCCGCCGGCACCGCCGACCGTCCGCTCGCCCGTGCCCGCATCCACGCTCGCGCCCGCGCGTGCTCCGAGCGGTCCGGCATCGGCGCCGATCCTCGACATGGCGCTCGAAGAAGACGCCTACTTCCAGCCGGGCGGCCGGATCCGTTCGCTCGCCGACGAGAGCCTCCAGATCCACCGCCCGCAGCCCACGCTGCTCCTCCGCATCCAGACGCGCCGGCGGACGGCGACCTGGGTGGCGGCCGGCGTCATCGGCTTCCTCGGCATCGTCATCGGCACCGCGCTCATCGTCCAGGCGACCGGGCCCGAGGCCGAGGTCGCACCGGCATCGACCACGACGCTGACGACGGCGCTCGCCCCGACGGCGGCGACCGCGGTGACGGCGGCTACCCCGGTGACGGCGGCGGCGGAGCCCGCGACGACCGCAACGGCGACGACGCCCGCAGCGACGCCGGCAATTCCCGTCTTCGACGTGAACAGCCTCCCGGCCGCGTCGAAGTAGCCCGCAGCCGCGCGTTCACGCGCGCTGGAGCCGCGCGTTCACAGGCCACCGAGCGCGAGCACGCAGACGACGCGTTAAATGCGCATCTTCGCTGCGGCACGCCCGCTGCAGCCGGCGCCCTCATGCCTCGCTTGCGCAGCCTCGCGGCCGTCGTGCTCTTCGGCACCATGACCTTCGCCTGCAACCGCGTCCGCGTCGACGAGGTGCGTGGCCCCGACGGTGACGCGTGGATGAAGATCAGCTGCCGGCGCATGGACCAGCGCTGCTACAAGACCGCGCTCGCGATGTGCCCCAACGGGTACTACTTCACGCGCGTCGGCAGCGGCGCCGTGCTCCCCGCGCCGAAGAACGTCGACGACGCTGGTGACGACGACGACGACGCGCCGGTCGCCGTTCCGCAGCGCGGTCGCAACGTCACGAAGCTGCCGCCCCAGAGCCAGTGGGACCGCAGCATGTACTCCGCGCACCGCGGCGCGATCCTCGTCCGTTGCGCAGGCGCGACCGCGTCGGCCGACTGAGGCCGCCGCTCACGCGCGCAGCGTGAGCGCCTTCGGGACGACTTCGACGGTCAGCGGCAGCGAGCCCATCGGCTCGCCGTCGACGTCGAGCAGGTACACCTCGCGCGCGTCTTCGTTCGCGAGCTCGAGCTCGATCTTCTCGCCGCGGAGATGAACGGTCCCGGGGCGGCGGATGTGCGAGCCGTCGTAGATCGATCCCGAGGTCATGGCGAAGCCTAGCTTCGAGGTCGCCCCGAGCGCGACGACTTCGAGCTTTCCATCGTCGACCTCCGCCATCGGCGCGACCTTCATGCCGCCGCCGAAGTACCGCCCGTTGCAGATGGCGATCATGAACGAGCGCACGTCGTGCGACGTGGTCTTGCCGTCGGACGTCACGCGGCAGCGGAGATTGCCGAGCCGTGCGTTGAGGAGGGCCTTCAATGAAGCGCCGAAGTACGCGGCCTTTCCGCCGAGCGCGCGCGAAGCGTCGGCGACGTAGCGGTCGACGAGCCCGCCCATGCCGGCGGAGAGGATGTTCACGAAGTAGTGACCCTGCTTGCCGCCGCCGCTGAACCGCCCGAGGTCGAGCGGCCGTTCGCGTCCGCTCGTCATCGCTTCGAGATAGCGGTCGAGGCGGTGCTCGAGGCCGAGCGTCTTCCGGAAATCGCCGCCGGTGCCCTGCGCGATGACGCCGAGGCGCACGTCGTTCGCGCGGCCTCCGTCGCTCGCCTTCGCTTGCATGAGGCCGTTCACGACCTCGTGCAGCGTGCCGTCACCGCCGACGGCGACGACGAGCGGATGCCCGGCGAGCGCGCCGTCACGCGCGAGCTCCGTCGCGTGTCCGCTTCGCTCGGTCATCGCGACTTCGACGTCGCCGAGCTTGTTCTCGATCGTCCGGCGCATCGCTCCGAACGTGCGGCCCGTCGTGCCGCCGGCAGACTGCGGGTTGACGACGAGGAGCGGCTTCACGCGCGGTCCGTGTCGCCGATCGCGTCCGTCACGCGCTTCATCAGCGGTCCGAGCAGCGACGCGCCTCCTGCGTCCGGCCAGACGACGCCGCGATCCTCGAGATCCTTCACCGTGTCGGCGAGCGTCTCGACCGGGTCGCGCGGCGCCCATCCGAGCTCCTCTTCGGCGAGCGAAGCATCGAGGTACCAGTAGAAGTGCGCCATATCGAGGCTCACCGGGTCGACCGGCATCGGCACGCCGAGCCGCTGCGTGAAGCGTTCGAGCAGCTGCGCCCCCGTGCGCGCGATGTCTGCTCCTGCGGAACCGCCCACGCGCGGCACGGGGATCATCGGCCCACGAACGCCGGACACGCGCTCGAGCCGCGCGAAGAACTCGCGCAGGGTCACGTTGCACGCACCGAGGAGATAGCGCCGACCCGGCGTGCCCTTCACCATCGCGAGGCGCATGCCTTCCGCCGCGTCGCGCGCGTCGACGTACGAGAGACCGCCGGGCGGCACGGCAGGGATGCGACGTTCCAGGAAGAGGCGCACGTCTTCCGTCGACGAGCCATTCACGTCGCCCGGCCCGAGGAGCAGCGTCGGGTTGACGCTGACGACCTCGAAGGTGCCGCCGGCCGGGAGCGCTTGCCCGTTCCGCGCGAGCGCGGCTTTCTCCGCGAAGAGCTTCGAGCGGTAGTACGGAAAACGGTTCAAGATCGCGATCGGCGGCTCGTCTTCCTCGGTCGCGACGTGATCCGGATCGTCGCTGACGGCGATGGTGCCGCTCGTCGACGCGACAACCGCGCGGCGCACGTTCTTCGCGATGGCGGCGTCGAGGACGTTCTTCGTGCCTTCCACGTGCACGCGGTACAGCTCTTCCGCGTCCTCCGGGCGGCGCGAGACCTTGCCCGCGCAATGGAAGACACCGTCACAATCGGCGAGCGCCCGCTCGATGCTCGCGCGGTCGAGCACGTCACCGCGCACGGTGGTCACGCCCTCGGGGACGTCGGCGGTCTTCCGCACGAGCGCGACGACCTCGTGTCCGTGCGCGCGCAGCGACTCCACCAGGTGGCGTCCGAGGAACCCGGTACAACCGGTGACGAGATAAAGGCTCACGGCCTGCAGTCGTAGTCAGGAGCTCAGCCGCCAGCAAGCCCTGCGGGATCCGGCGCCGTGCGCTACGTTCCGTGCCGCCGTGCCGTCCCCGCGCCGCTTCGCCTACTACGACCGGCTCTCGGCCGACGAGAAGGCGACGTACCGGAGGAGCGACGCGCTCGACTACGTCGAGGTGCCGGACGCGGTCGCGCTCGGACCGCTCGTCCGCGGGATCGAGGTCGCGCTCTTCTCCGGCGTTCGGGCCAAGGTAGCCAAGGCGACGTCGCTCTTCGTGAGCGCGTTCCTCGCGCAGCTCGGGGCGCCGGACGTGAAGGTGCACGTCCGGGAGGTGCGTCCGGACCTCGAAGACGCCGAGCTCCACGGCCTCTACACGTTCGCGACGGAAGACGAGCCCCCGAAGGTCGAGGTGTGGATGCGAACGCGCGCGCACGCCCAGGTCGTGAAGTTCCGCACGTTCTTGCGGACCGTGATCCACGAGGTGCTCCACCACCTCGACGTCGAGGCTTTCGGCCTGGAAGACAGCTTCCATACCCAGGGCTTCTTCCGCCGCGAATCGAGCATCGTACGGCAGCTGCTCGGTGAGTCGCCCCGTGCGCCGCGCGCGCCGCGTCCGCCGCGTGAAGCGTCGAGCACGAGCGTCGTGCAGCCCTCGCTGTTCGACGCCGAAGACGACGTGTGAGCCCGGCCGAAAAACATTGCTACGCTCGGGCGGGTGCGCCCTCTCGTCGTCCTCGTGGCCGCAGGCGCGGCGTCGCTCGCAGCCCTTGCCTCGAGCGCCTGCTCTTCGTTCGGTGAAGAGGCCTCCAGCGGCGCGGGCAACGACGCAGGCGGCGGCGCGTCAGCGGTGGACGCGGCCGAAGCAGGCGCAGCGGGCCGCGCATGCGACGTGCTCGGTGCTGCCGCCGATGTACTCTCGTGCGACGACTTCGATGTCGGGTCGCCTCTGTCGCTCTGGACCGTGCAAGACGAGAGCGAGCAGACGCTCGTAGACCTCGACACGACGAAGCCGCGGTCGGCGCCGAACGCCGCGCGGATGAGCATCCGAAGCGGAACGGCGGCAAGCCCGGACGCGCGGCTGCAGCGCTCGTACGACGGCCCTCTCCAGCGGCTCTCCATCGAGGGCGCGATCCGCGTCGACGAGACTCGCGGGGGCGGCGCGCAAGTGCTTCGCGTGGCGCTCGCGACCGGCGGTTACATCGCCCTGCGCACGAACGGCGCGGTCGCCGAGGCTTCGCCGGTCAGCGCCACCGAGGCTCGCTTCGAGACCATTCTGGGTGCTTCGGCGCTCCCCGCGGGCGAGTGGACGACGTTCGCGCTCGCCCTCGATTTCGCGAGCCGCGACCTTCGCCTCTCGATTGGCGGCGCGGCGCCGCGCAGCGTCAAGCTCGACTCGAGCAAGAAGCCGTCGGCGGTCACCTTGAGCCTCGGCGCCGGCGAGCCCGAAGCCTCCATGGAGCGCGTCATCGTCGCCTTCGACGACGTCGTCGTGCGCGGAACGCGCTGACGCTCACGCAAGCAGCCGTGCGCGGAACGCGCTGACGCTCACGGAAGCAGTCGTCAGCCCTCGAGGCGGAACACCTTCTGGAACGTCATGAGGAGGCCGACGTCGTTCGATTTGATGGCGCCCGAGAGGAACTCGGCCGGGCCGGGCGTGTACGCCTCGCGCACGATCTTCGTGAAGATGTCGGGCGTCGTCTTGAGGACGCAGTCGGCGCTGCCGCCTTCCGGCTTGCCCGGCTTCACTTCGCACTTCTCTTTCGAGACGCGCACCGTCCACTTGGCGTTCGCGTCGTCGCCGAGCGTGAAATAGAAGCTGACCGGCTTCTCGACGGCTTGTCCGTCGAACTTCGTCTCGAGCTCCGCGAAGAGCGTGACGAGCGGGTGCTCTTTCGGAGCCTCCTCTTCGTTCAGCGACGCCATGCGGGCTGCATCGAGGATGTCGCCGTTCTTCAGCGCCACCACGGCGCGATGCGCGAGCTTCGCCACCTCGCGCGCCGCATCCATCGGGGAGAGGCCGGCGGTGAGCCGGCGCATGTCGCGGACGGTGATCGGCGGCCCGATGCGCGCGAAGAGATCGCGCTTCAGCGGCACCTTCGCGCCCTTCGGCATCGCCTCGCGCGTTCCTCCCAGATACAGCGGGAGAATGTCGACTCCGTAAGTGAGCGCGAGATGGCCGAGCAGCGGCTTGAACTCGTGTACCTCGCCGTCCGTCGAGCGCGTGCCCTCCGGGAAGATGAGCGTGGTCTTGCCGCGCGAGAGGATCTCACCCGCTTGCCGCTCGCTCGCGCGGAGGCCGCCCTTCCGGTCGATCGACTTGAGGTTGGTGAGGTTCTCGAAGAACGCGCGCTGCAGCGTGCCTTTCTCGAAGAAGTAGTCCTGCGCGGCGAGCGTGACGATGTCCTCGCCGTACGTGCCGAGGGCGTGGCGCGCGAACCCCATGTCGAGGTGGCTGCCGTGGTTGGCGACCACGATCGTGTTGCGGTTGTGCGGGATGAATGCGCGCCCGCTGATCTTCGAGCGCATCAGGTCGCCGTAGAAGAAGTCCTGCACCTTTCCGATGAGCTTCTTGCCCTGCTCCTGGAGCGGCTCGGGCAACGTCGGCGTTTTCGGCTCCGCCTTCGCAGCGGCCGCGTCACGGCCCTCGATGCGGTAGCGCGAGCCCTTCGCGAGCGCCTGCGGCCGGAGCGAAGCGCGTTCGGTTCCGACGAGGTTCTCGACATCGGCGACCGTGCGGCACGCCTGGAGCTGCTTCGGGTCGATCGCGCCGTACTTCGCTTCGAGCGCGACGAGCAGCTCGGTGAGCGCGAGCGAGTCGAACGCGAGCTCGTCGCCGAGCGTCATGTCGCCGTGAATCTCCGCCGGCTTCCGGCCCTTCACCGCCGCGATGGCCGTGCGTACCGGGCTCGAGGGCGCGTCGCCCTCTTCCGGGCGCGCCGTCGCCTGCATCATGCGCTCGAGCATCTTGCGCGCTTCGGTGCGCTTCACCTTGCGCGTCGCGGTGCGGGGCAGCGGCGCGTCGTACAAATGAAGGATGGTGGGCTGCTTGCCGTACGGCAGCTTCCCGATCGCCTCGCGGAGCGCCTTCTGCGCGCGATCGAGCCGCGTCGCGCGATCGACGAGCTCGTCGGCCTCCGGCACCGCGATGCATCCGACGCGCTCACCGCCGCTGCGGCCGGTGACACCGACGACCGCGAGCTCCTCGATGTGCGGGATCTTGCCGAGCATGCGCTCGACGTCGTCCGGGTACACGTTCTCGCCCGTGGACGTGACGATGACGTCTTTCACGCGCCCGACGAGCACGAGGCGCCCGCTGCGATCGAGCTTGCCGAGGTCACCCGTGTGGAGCCAGCCGTCCGCGTCCTTCACCAACTTCGTCGCATCGGTGTCGGTGTAGCCGGCCATGACGTTCGGGCCCTTCGCGAGGACCTCGCCGACGCCGTGCTCGTCCGGAGCGTCGATCTTGATGGTGACACCCGGGATGGCCTTGCCGACCTGACCGGCGGGCGAGCCCGCCTTGGCGACGGTGAGCACGGGCGCTGCTTCGGTGAGCCCGTAGCCCTCGGTGAGCTTCAAACCGAGGCCGGTGAAGAGCTTCGCCGTGTCCTTCGGGAGCGCCGCGCCGCCGGAGATGAGATAGCGGATGTTGCCGCCGAGCCCTTCGTGGACCGCGCCGAAGAGCACGCGCCCGAGGTCGAGGCCCGTGGTCTTGCCGAGCATGCGATTCAGCTCGGCGCCGAGCTCGAACGCCTTCTCGGCGAGCGGCCCCTTCGCGGACACCTGCGAGAGGATGCGGCGCTCGAGGAGCTGCCACACCGCGGGCACACCGACCATCGCCGTGACGCGCGCTTCTTTCAGGCCCTGCGAGACGCGGTCGCCCTTCAGCTCGTCGAGGTAGACGACGCGGGCTCCGCGCGAGAACGGAAGGACCATGCCGCACGTGAACTCGAACGTGTGGTGCAGCGGCAGCACCGAGAGAACGCGGTCGCCGCTCCCGAGCGGGAACAGCGGCGCGAGCGCGGCGACGAGCGACGTGAAGTTCGCATGCGTGAGCATGACGCCCTTCGGCTTGCCGGTGGTGCCGCTCGTGAAGATGAGGCTCGCGACGTCGTCTTCGAAGACCTCGACGGACGGGCGCTCGAGCGCAGCTTCGCCGTCACGCGCGCCGGCGACGGTCATCACGTCGAGATGGCGCGTGGTGAGCCCGGAGACCTCGCGCGTCAGCGTCTCGCCGACCGCTTCTTCGACCTTCGCGTCCCAGAGGACGACGCGCGCTTCGCTCTCGCGGACCACGTTCACGAACGAAGGTGCGTCGAGCGCGGGATCGACCGGAACGGCCGTCGCGCCGGCGCGCACGACGCCGAAGAACGAGATCGGCCAATCAGGATGGTTGTGCGCCGAGAGCACGACGCGGTCGCCCTTCTTCACGCCGAGAGCGGCGAGACGCGCGGCGACGGCGTTCACGCGCGCCTGCACGTCGAGGAACGTGATGCGCGCGATGCCGTCTTCTTCGAGGCGACCGAACGCGACGGCGTGCTCGTGGCGCTCGGCCATCTGGTCGACGAGCGACGAGAGGGTCGCGTGCGCCTTGAGCGGCTGGAGCTCCTTCTTGTAGCGCTCCTCCATCCAAGGAAGGACGCGCTTCTCCATGGCCGGCATGTGCTGGTTCATCCAGTAGTCGGCCCAGTCGATCTTCTCGGGGTACCAGGGCAGCGCGGCGCGGTCTTCCGGCGAGCAGCGCGCGTACGCCGCGTGCACGTTCGCGCACGAGAACGGACCCTTCTGGTCGAGCGTGAACGGCGCGAAGAGGCGGAGGATGTGATCGATCTTCTCCTCCTGGCGTGCGGCCGCCTCGAGCGACTTCGCGGCCGGGCGCGCGAGCTTCGCGACCGGCCCCGGCGCCTTCTTGAGCACGTGCGCCATCGATTTCGCCGCGCGCGCGATGTTGGCGGGACCGACCGCGTCGTAACGATCCATCTCCACGATCGCGGGCTCGAAGTACGCCTGGAGGAAGTTGACGAACGGGTTCCCCTTGCCGCGGCGCTGGTAGTACTTGCGCTTGTAGAGGCCGATGAGCTCGCCGAAGCGCTCGCTCGTGCCGGGGTTCACGTCGCTCGCGCCGTATTGATAGACGGGCTTCGCGGTTCCCTCGAGGAGCTCGGCGAGCGTGAGGATCATGCCCGCGGTGACGACGTCCGCCGGGATGAAGTCCAGGATCGCGTCGGTGCCGAGGAGCTGATGATGCCCCTTCATCGCGAGGAAGATGATCGGCGCCGACGTACCGATGCCCTCGTTCCACCCCGGGAACGGGAACTCGATCGTGCTCTCGCAGCACGCCGGGCGCGCGATCGTGAACGGGATGCCGGCTCGGGCGATGATCTGCTCGCCGATGCTCTTCGTGTACGTGTAGATGTTCGGCCAGCCCCAGTGCGTGGCGCGCTCGAGGCCCGCTTCGACGAGACGGTCGCTCACCCAACGGCGCTTCACCGCCTTCAGCTCGGCTTCGAGCGGAGCGCCCGCCGTGGGCTCGCCGCGACGGATGAGGCTCTTCTGCGCGCGCTCGAGGAACTCGCTCTGGCGGAACGCGTCTTCGCAGCGGCTCTTCGCCTGCGCGATGAGGTCGAGGCAATCGTCGATCTCGCGCTTCGGATCCCAGAGGTCGCGACCGAGCTCGTCGGCGCGGGGGAACGGGTAGCGTTCGCCGGGCATCTCCTCGAGGATGAGGCCCTTGCGGTTGCCGACGACGTAGCACGTCGACGTGTGCATCAGCGGCGCGTCGCCGAGTGCCTTGCACAGCGCGACGAGGTTCTGCGCGCCGAACGCATTCGTGTCGAGCGCCTCGTCGAGCGGCGGATTGAAGTCGACGACGCCGGCGACGTTGACGACGGCGTCGATCGTTCCGCGGAGCTCCTTCACGAGCGCCGTGTCGATGCCGCACAAGTCGAGCCCCACGTCGCCGTCGACCGGGACGATCTTCTCCTTGAGAAACGCCTCGAAGCGGTCGCCGTACTGCGTGCGGAGCGGCTCGAGCGCTTCGCTCGTCGCGATCTCCGACCAGAAGCGCTGCTCGCTCGTCTTCGCCTTGCTCTTGCGGACGAGGAGGTAGATGCGGCCGAGCGACGGGTAACGCGCGAGCAGCATCACCCAGAAGATCTTGCCGAGGAATCCGGTGCCGCCGAGAACGAGGAGCCTCGCGCCCTCCATCTGCGCGCGCACGTCGAGGGTGGGGATCGGCGTCGCGGGTGCGGAATAGCCGTTCGTTCCGTTCTCGTGGTGCGGCAGGTGAGGCATGGGGGCCGCTTAGTTACTCCACGGCTGGAGGTGCGGCAACCGCCCGGAAACCGAGGGCTACATGCCGCTTGCCGAGGGGGTCGTCGCCCGTCCGGGTGACTCGCGGGGCAGAAGGGCGAGGCTTACGAGATTCGACCCGGGGGCAGCGATAGCCGTGCCCTCGTCCTGGAAACGAATGCACGCCTCCGACCCCACAGACCCCCTCGACCCGCCGACCCTCCTCGCCGCGTCCGCCGTCTCCGTCGCGTCGACCCTGCGCGCGCTCGGCAGCACGCCGCCGTCCGACGTGTGGCGGTCTGCTGCCGCGGCGCTTCTCCGCGTGAGCCCGCGCGAATGCGAGACGCTCGCGGGCGTGTTCGAAGACGAGAGGTCGAACGACGATCTGCGCATGCGCGTTCTCGACTTGCTCGCAGCCGCAGGGACGCTCGAAGCGCAGGTCGTCATGCGGCGCGTGCTCGCGCTGGCGATCGCGCGACGAGACAGCCGCACGTTCGCCGCGTTCGTCCAGCGGCTCGCGATGATCGCGAGCCCCGACGGTCCGACGCTTCGGTTCCTCATGAGCGTGTACGCCGAGAGTCGCGCCGAGACGCACGACGTCCGCGCCGCGTGCGCCTACGCGCTCGGCGTCGCCACCGGGCACGCACGTTCGTGCGGAGAGCACGACTCCGCGGTACGTGCCTCGGAGGTGATCCGACGCGACCTCTCGCAGGCCGCGTCGGTGCCGGAGAAGTGCGCGCTCGTGACGGCCCTAGGCAACGCGGGCTTCGTCACCGACCTCGCGCTCCTGCTGCGCGCGTCTCACGACGTCGACGCATCCGTCCGCGCAGCGAGCGCGCTCGCTCTGCGCAAGCTCGATCTCGCGGACGCGCGCGCTCGGCTCGTCGCGCTCCTCGCCGACGCCGAGCTCAAGGTAGCTTCGAGCGCGCTCACGGCGCTCTCGGAGCACAACGTCGATGTCGACGAGCTCGAGGTCGTCGCCCAGCTCGTGCTCGCCGGACGGGTCCCCGCTGCCCTCGACGATCGCGTCCTCCGCTTCATCGCTGCGCCGCGCGGGAACGTCACGTCGTCCTCGCCCCGACGTACGTCCGCAGTCGAGAGCGCGCTTCGATTGTTGCTCGGTCGGACGATGCCGAGCGACCGCACCTCGGGCGCGTACGCCTCCGGTGCCGTCGCGATCGCGTCCGGCGCACGGCCGCGCAGCAGCGCGGCTTCGCTCGCCTCCCTCGGCCTCGATGTCGAAGCGAGTCGCGAGTCGATCCCGCCGCCGCCACCGCCGCCGCGTCCCGGCTCCGTGCCGAGCGTGGCGGTGCGGAGGACGGAGTCCGCCCCCCGCGTTCCGCAGCCTCAGGCCGTCGTTCGTCGTCGCTGACCTGCGCGCGTCAGTGGCCGCCGTCCTTGGAGGCGAGCTCGACGTGGCCGCCGTCCTTGGAGGCGAGGTCGACGTGGCCGCCGTCCTTGGAGGCGAGGTCGATGTGGCCGCCGTCCTTGGAGGCGAGGTCGATGTGGCCGCCGTCCTTCGCCTCGACCGAGGTGAGCCCCTCGGCGTGGGCGCTGCCGAGCGCGCCGGCGAGGCCGAGGAAGCCGAAGAACGCGACGATGGTGATCTTCTTCATTTGCGAGTGTCTCCCGTTCGTGTCCCGAGGAGAACGGCTCGCGTGCGCCGAACTTCAGCGCGGCAACCGCCGGAGCGTCAGACGGACACCTCGGCCATGCAGATCGGCGGGATGTGCATGAGCGTGATCTCCGGGCTCGGCGGGGCCGTGTCTTTCGCCATCTCGAGGGCTTCGGCCATCGAGCGCGCCGTCTCCCAGCCCATCAGCTTCGGGATGTACTCGTTGTCCGCGCCGACGACGATCACGCGTCCGGTGTGCTGGCGGCCGGCCTCGCCCCAGTACCACATGAAGAACGGGTGGGCCGGGTGGAAGGCGTGGCCCGTGCGGTACGCCTGGATGTACGCCGGGTTCGACGCGAACTTCGCTTCGTAGCGCTTGTGCAGCTCGAGCGCGTCACGCGTCTCCGGCAGGAGGTTGTGCACGAACTCGATGTACGGAGCGTGGTGCTCCTTGTCGAACTGATCGGTGCACGGGTGCGTGACGATCATCGTGCCGCCCTTCTTCAGGAGCGGCTGGCCCTTGTACATGTTGAACAGGTACCCGTTGACCATCACCTGCACGAGCAGCGGGTTCAGGAACGAGTTCACGTTGTACGGGCTGATGTACGGGACGCCGCACACGACGATGTCCGCCTGGCCCTTCACCGGCACGAGGTACTGCTCGTAGCACCGCGCGAGCGTGTGCTCGTGCACGGCTTCCGTCTCGCCCGCGAACACGCCCGTCACGCCGTACGGCGAGGGGACCTTCTGGAAGATCGCCTGGCGCGCGGGCTGCGGGACCTTCGAGAGCGTCATCGTGAGCGCCTTCAGCGCTGCCTTCTCCATACCGGAGAGGTCGTCCTCGTTCTTGTGCAGGAACTCGAGCGGGCGATCGAACATGCGATTGTTGATCGTCGTCTCGATCGTGAAGACGTTGAGCTTCTTGTTCGCAAGCTTGCCCATGCGCTCGACGCTGGTCGCGAGCGCGGAGCTCTTCGGGTCCATGTACGAGTGGCAGTTGCGCATCGTCTTCGGGTTGTGATGCGCGCGGAGGCTCTTGTAGCCGCAGAAGCCGACCGCCACGGACTTGTGCCCGCCGTCCATGGGGACGAGGTTCAGGTTCACGTAGATGAGGAGATCGCTCTCGACCGCGTAGCGACTCAGCTCGACGACCTCGCCCTCTTCCGTCGTGCCGATCTCGACCATGTTCTTCAGGTCTTCGGCGTCGTGGTTGAAGAGGCGATTCGGGTAGTACGCGTTGTAGATGCGGTCGCCGACCACGTGCCGAATCTCTTCGCCCGTCATGCGGCGATGCACGCTGGTCGCGATGATCATCGTCACGTCTTCGACGCCGTGATCCGCGAGCGTCTGGAGCACGACGGTGAGCACGCGCTCGCGCACGTCGGGGCGGCGCATCGGCGGGAGCGGCAGCGAGATGTCGTCGATGCCGATGACGACCTTCATCCCCGGCCGGAGCTTCGCGTGCAGCGGCTCCGAGTTGTACGGATGGTTGATGGCGTACCGAATGGCCGCCTCGACGTCTTTCAGCGGCGCGAGCGGCTGACGCGGATAGATGCAACGCGTCCCGGGCGGCAGGTCGACCTCGACGAGGCGGTCGCCAGCGAAGAGGGTGCGCGGTGCGCTCTTGCGGTCCAGAGTGACGACGAGCGGGTGAGACATGGCCGGCGCCGCTCGTACCACGGGCGGCGCGCCGTGCGCCAGCGGGGCGGGGCGGGGCGGGGCGGAGAACAGGGGGCAGCGGGCTGGGAGCCCGGTACCGGGAGGCGAGAACGCGCGGGCGGGCGGCGGGTATGCTGCACGCATGCGGCGTGGTGCGTTCGGGCTTCGCGCGTCCGGGGCTTTGGTTGCCGCGAGTCTCGCGTTCGGCGTCGCGTGCGGCGCGCGTCCTGCCGTGCCCGCGGCCCCGACGCCGGCGGTCGCCGTGCCAGCGGCGGAGCCACCCGCGGCGGCGGCGGGCGTAGCGAGCGGACGCGTCGTGTTGCACGCGGGGCGCGTCGTGACGCCTGCGAGCGGGAGCGTCCTTGCGAATGCGTACGTGACCGTGGAGGGAGGGCGCATTGCGCGTGTCGCAACGGAGCCGCCGGAAGGCGGCAGTGACATCACCGAGCTCGGCGACGTCACGCTCGTTCCTGGGCTCATCGACGCGCACACCCATCTCCTGCACGAGGAAGCGGCGGGCGACGAGCGCGCGATGATCGCCGAGGTCGTCACGATGAGCGAAGCCGAGCGCGCGCTCCGCGGCGTCGTGTACGCCCGCGACATGCTTCGCGCCGGGTTCACGACCGTGCGCGATCTCGGAAACTCCGGACACGGCGCCGACGTCGCGCTGAAGCGCGCCATCGCACGCGGTTGGGTCGAGGGGCCGACGATGGTCGTCTCCGGACGCGCGCTCGCGCCGCCCGGCGGGCAGTTCGAGCGCCTCACCGCCGAGCACCTTTCGCTCGTCGAGCGCGAGTACGCCACGGTGCGTGGCGTCGACGACGCGCGCTTGCTCGTCGCGCAAGCGTTCTACGAGGGCGCCGATTGCATCAAGGTCATCGCGGACTCCGGCCCTGGCCGCACGGTCGGCGACGCGGAGCTACGCGCGATCGTGGAGACCGCGCACCGCGCGGGCCGCAAGGTCGCGGCGCACGCGCTCACCGAGGCTTCGGCCGCGGCAGCCGTTTCCGCGGGCGTCGACTCGATCGAGCACGGTTACGCCATCACCGATGCCACGCTGGTCGAGATGGCGAAGAAGAAGATCTTCCTCGTTCCTACCGACTATCCGGAGTCCTTCTACGCCGCGTTCGCACCCGCCGGTCCTGCGCACGATGCCGTGCTCACGAGCATGAAGAAGTTCCGTGCAGGATCCATCGATCGGCTCCGTCGCGCACAACGCTTCAAGGTCCGCATCGCCGCCGGCTCCGACGCGTACGTGCCGACGTCGAGTGGCAACCGCGGTCACGACGCCGCGCTGATCTTCCGCGCGTACGCCGAGGCCGGCATGAGCCCTCTCGACATCCTCCGCGCAGCGACCACGAATGCCGCCGAGCTTCTCGGCCTGTCGCCGGACGCCGCCTCGATGACCGCTGGCGGCGTCGCTGACATCGTCGGCCTGCGTGGTGACCCGACGAAAGACGCCGACGCGCTCCAGCACGTCACGTTCGTGATGAAGGCTGGCCGCGTCGTCCGGCGCGATCCCTGAGCCCGCGCCGCTCGGCGACGACGCGCGCCTTCAGTTCACGTTCTTGTCGAGCGTCAGCACCGGCCAGCCGTACGTGCGCGCCAGGCGCTCCAACTTCGAGTCGGGATTCACCGCCGCCGGGTGCCCGACGACGCTCAGCATCGGGACGTCGGAGTAGCTGTCGGAATACGCGAAGCACTCGTCGAGGTCGTGGCCGCGTTCGCGCGCGTGCTCGCGGACGAGGCGCGCCTTCTCCGGGCCGGCGACGACGGGGCGCAGCAGGCGTCCCGTCGCGTAGCCGTCCTTGATCTCGAGGCGGTTCGCGATGACGTGCGTCGCACCGATGTGATCGGCGAGGCGCGTCATCAAGAAGTCGAGCGCGCCGGAGACGAGCACCACGTCGTGCCCTTCGTCCCGGCTTCGCGCGACGAGGTCTTTCGCGTGCGGATAGAGCGCGCGCTTCATGATCGTGTCGAACGCGTCGTCCGCCAGGATCATCAGGCGATCCTTCGACATGCCTTCGTACGACGAGAACAGGATCTCGTTGAACATCCGGCGGTCCTGCATCTCCGCCCAAATCATCTGCGGCGACTTCCACGCCGCCCGGGCGAGCTTCTGCAGGCTGCGCATCGGCGTGCGCTGATGCATCATGTAGAAAAGCGTCGGGTGCACGAGGTTCGTGCGGATGAGGGTCCCGTCGACGTCGAAATAGCTGGCTGCCACGGCGGGCAGGTGATCGCGCGTCGCGCCCTCCGCGTCAAGCGGACGGCCGCGGCACGCGTCTCAGGGGTCGTCCGATTTCACGTTCTTCCAGACGATCGCCACGAGGATGAGCACGAAAGCGAGCAGCCGCACGAGGAATGCCCAGGCGCGCGCCTCGTCCGCCGGCCCGAGCAGCGAGACCGCGCCCCAGTTGCATGCGAGCAGCGCGAAGGCGGCCGCGAACAGAAGGAAGAACGTGTCCCGCGAGCGCCGGTAGAAACGCGCAAAGAAGAGCGCGGCAACGAGCGCGAGCGCGATCAGCATGCCCCGCATCAAGAACAAGGCGGCCGTCACAGCTCCTCCCAGACGAGCGCGCCGACGAGGATCGCGAGCCCGAGCACCGCGGGCGCGGTGCGGACGAGTGCAAAGCTCTCGTGCGGGTAAACGACGAGATCGAGGAACAGCCCGATGTTGTTCAGCGCGAGCCCGACGAAGCAGAGCGCGCAAAGGAAGAGCAGCCGTGCACGCGTCCGCAACCACGCCCGCACCAGAAGCGCCGCGCAGAACGTGCTCGTGAGCGCGCAAAGCGCGTAAATCACCTCAATCATCGCCCTTCCCCTTGCGAAGCCGGAACGCGTCGGCGAAGAGCTGGATCTTGTCCTTCGGGTTGCCGACGATCGCCTCGATCACGACGTAGCGGCGCGTCACGTATGCGGTCGCGACCGCCCCGATCGTCGCGTCCATCGCCTCGTCGGCCGGCGCGTACTCGTAGGTTGCGTCCGCCCCAGACGTGCCGGAAACCTCCCTCACGATGCCCCGCTGCACGAGCCCGCGGAGGCGAGTCGCTGCGGAGCCTTCGGTCGTCCGCATCTCGAGCGCGAGCTCCGATGCCTTCCAGCGTCGCGGTTGCTGCAGCCGGAGCAGCACGAGCATCTCCAGCTGCTCGATGGAATCGAGGTTCTGCCGGATGAACCGCTCGACGTCCGGTGACAAGGGCGCGCCGCTCACGTGACTCCTCGCCGAGCGTACCGGTGCATCGCCGCGTCACAACGCGGGAGTTTGTCGCGGAGCAGAACGCAACGGCCGCAGTCGTCAGCGCTTCTTCACGACGCCGCCCCGCGCGACGATCTCCGACAGCCGAGCGACCGCGCGCGCGACGTCCGGCTTCTGGCCGAGCATCGCGCGCATCGGATCGCCCCGCGTGGCGAGCCGCGAGGGAACGGTCTTCATCGTGAACGCGCGCGGGTCGAGGGCATACGAGACCTCGTCCCACGTGAGCGGCGTCGAGACGGTCGCGCCCGGCACGGCGCGAACGGAGTACGGCGCCACGATCGCACGGGTCTGCCCGGTTTGCCCCGTGTCGACGTACACACGCGGGCCGCGGCGAGCGACGAGCCTCTCCATCGTCGCGAAGTCCGGATAGCGCTGCACGAGAAGACTGCCGAGGAGATCGGCGAGCGCGCGTGCCGTCGCGAAGCTCTGGGGCTTGTCACCGCCGGCGCCCAGCGGGACGAGCACGTGCAGGCCGGATTGCCCCGACGTCTTCGGGAACCCCGGAAGCCCGATCTCGTCGAGGAGCTCGCGCAGCGTGAGCGTCAGCGTGATCGCGTGGCGGAGCTCGGACTGCTTGATGTCGAAGTCGATGGTGAAGAAATCGGCGCGCTCGAGGTCCGGCAGGCGCGAGGCGAGGATGTGCAGCGGGATGCACGCGAGGTTCGCCATGTAGAGGAGCGTCGAGGCGTCATCGACGAGGAACCCGCGCTTCGGCTCGTCGTTCTCGTCGGAGACGGCGAGCGTGCGCACCCACGGCGGCATGCCGGCGGGAACGTTCCATTGGTAGAAGCTCTTGCCCGCGATTCCGTCCGGATACCGCACGAGGATGACGGGCCGGTCGGCGAGGTAGGGCAGGATGACCTCGGCGACGCTTGCGTAGTAGTCGCAGAGATCTCCCTTCGTGTAGCCGTGCTCCGGCCAGAAGATCTTCGCGCGGTTCGTCACCGCGACGCGCCGTAGCGCGCCGCGCGCGTCCGCCGCACGATGATCGATGCCGACACGCGGCTCGCGCTTCGCACCGCTCGACACGGCGAGCCACGTGGGTTTCTTCGCGTTCGGCTCGTACGGCGAGGCCGCCTTCTTCGCGACGACCGCGCCCACACCGAGCTGCGTGCAGCTTGCAAGGATCTGCGCGAGCGCACCCTCCAAGAAAGGCGCGCTGCGCACGATCCCGAGCTCCGGCAGCACGGCGGCGAGGAGCTCGCGCCGACGCCGAAGCGGCACCGAGCGCACGTCGGCGTCGCCGAGCACGAGCAGATCTTTCGCGACGAGCACCACGGGCGTCGCCGTCACGGCGCGGTGGACGTCCCCCGCGCGGACCTTCTCCACGCGGCGGGCGAGCAGGTCGACGCTCGGCCGGCCAGCGGCGTCGAAGGCGACGAGCTCGCCGTCGATCGCGATGCGGGACACCGCGAGGGTCCGCAGCGCGCGCACGACCTCGGGGTAGAACGCCTCGACCGGCTGCGCGGCGCCTCCGGCGTCGAAGATCCGTATCGACACGAGGTCACCGTCGCGCGTCGCGAGGACCCGAACGCCCTCGAGCTCTGCGTCGTAGATCCAGCCGGCTCCGCTCGGTGCGCCTGCCGCCGCCCCGACGAGGGGTGACCGCGTCGCTTCGAGCACGTCGCGCGCAGCTGCATCCGTCAGCTTCCCGGCGCCGAGCTTCCTCGCGCGCGAGACGTGCTCCGCGCCGATGTCCGCGGCGCGCTCGAGCTCCTCGACCGTGAGCCCCGAGAAGATCGATCGCGGCAGCTCGCGGGTGAGCACGCGTTCCTTGCTCGCGTGCTCGTCTTGCTTCTTGAAGACGAGCCACTCGTTGCCCTTCTCGCTCCGCGCGAGCTTCACGAGCGCCCAGCGACCACGGAGCTTCAGTCCGCGGAGCGCGATGTGGAGCTTGCCTCGTCCGAGCTCCTCTTCGGCCGGGCCTTCGAGGTACTCCACGCTGCCGCGGTCCCACGCGATCATCGCGCCGGCGCCGTAGTTCTTCGCGGGGATGACGTCCTCGAAGTCGAGGTACTCGATCGGATGATCTTCCGTGTGCACCGCGAGATGCTTGTGCTCCGGATCGAGGCTCAGCCCCTGCGGGACGGCGAAGCTCGCGAGGACGCCGCCGACCTCCAGCCGCAAGTCGTAGTGCCGTCGCGTCGCGTCGTGCAGGTGGACGACGAACGCGCCGGTCAGCGTCCCCGCCGCAGACGGCACCGGCTGTTCGCCGCCGAACGGCTCGTTGGTCGCCTCGGGACGCCGCTTCTTGCGGTACGTCCCCAGCTTCGCTGCGACCTTCGCGCTGCCCTTGGTTCCGCCGTCCTTCATGAAGTGTCGTGCTCGCGCGTCATGAGCGTAACCGTGACGCGAGGCGCGCCGGTGCGGACGTGCGTTGCCAATCGACCACGACGCGCGGCGCGCGATTCACGCCTCCTGCGAACGACGGTGCGCAGGTGCGGTCTGAAATTGCGAGATTTCGACGTGTTCGCACGCGCCAATCGCGAGGCATGTCGCTTGCGTCTGGAGGGGGCATGCTCGCCAAGAACGAAGTCGCGCCGCGTCATCTTCCCACTGCCCGAGCGCGAGATGCGCGGCCCGTGTCCGCGGGCGCGGAGCTCGCACGCATGGACGTCGCGCGCGAGAGGCGCCGCACGAGCGAGAGCCGGCTGCAGGTGGCCGTCGCCAAGCCGCCGGCGCGCGACGAGCTCGACCCGTACGCCGACGTGCCCTGCACGGACTGACGCCCGCCTTGCCTGACGCGGCTGCGAGACCGCGGAAGAGAGAACGCCAAGAGGCGCCCCGCATCGAGCGAGGCGCCTCTCGTCATTTGAAAGGGGCCATTCCCGTCGCGCGCCGGGTCAGGGAACGAGGCGCGCCGCGATCTTGTTCACGAGCACGCTCATCGTCGCGTCGTGGGGTGCCGTCGCCCCGCCCGCGCCCGCCGCGCAGATGGATCCGATCACGGCGCGGTCGCCGAGGGCGCGCGCGACGCGAAGCTCGCGTACGGAGGGGTACGCCTTGCCGCGAATCTGCGTCGCGCCCGTCCCGCAGAGGGGCACGTTCAGGTCTCGCCCGCATTCGCAAGCAGCGTCGGCGGCGCCGCAGCTCTGCGGCTCCGCGAGCGCGTACGTACATGCATACTGCAGGTCTTCGCCGTTCGTCGTCCACTCGCGTCCGTGGACCGGGTCGGTGCCGTTGTCGCCCGGCGTGCTGGACGGGCCCGGGAGGCCCGCACGCGGCACGGTCGACTGCACCATGTGCGGGTCGATGCCGGAGAAGTCGAAGCTGCCGGGGTCGGCGCCGAGCACCGCGTTCCACGATGTCGCTTCACCGGCGGCGCTCACGAGCGTCGACGGAACGCCGCCGATCACCGCGAACAGCACGAGGTCCTTGCCGCGCGGACCAACCGCGCGGTTGCAGAGGTCGTCGGTCGCGCTCGTCGGCAGCGACGCCGCGAAGAGCGGGTTCGTGCAGGTCGCAGTGCCCGAGTACGCGCCGATCTCCCGGCTGCCGCCCGGTCCCGCCTTGGTCGGGTGCTCCGAAGCCTTGTTCGGGACGCGCTGCTTCGTGAGCGCGTCGACGTAGCGCGAGATCGGGAACTGCGGGTCGACGCCGTAACGCTCCTTCATGCGGTGGAAGCGAACGTTGAGCGAGTCTTCGTTCGGGCCGTAATAGCCGCCGTTCTTCTGGCACTCCGGATCGCTCTTGATCTTCTGGCACGCCGGATCGCTCGCCTCGCACGTCGCGCCGAAGCCGCACGAGGTGCAGTCCGGCGATCCGGGATTCGTGAGGCACGCGCTCGTCGCGCGAGGCGCCGTCGTGGAGCGTCCGTCGGCGCGGAAGACCGTCGACCCCGGGAACTTCGTCGCGCCGAAGGCCCAGCCCTGACCGCCGATCGCGAGCGGATCGGGCGACGAATCGTCCTCGTCGGTCAGGAGAACGATCGCGACGAGCGAGTCGGGCCGGAGGAACGCCGCGCGTTGCGCGAGGAGCGCACCGTCCGTGCCGACGTACTCGGCCTGCCCGTTCGCGTCGACGTTCACGCGCTCCCACGGATCCGGCGCGACGAGGAAGTGATATGCGCTCTCGAGCTGCGCTTCGAGCCCGCAGCCGCGCTCTCCGACTCCGCGCACGAGCTCCTGCGCGTTCGTGAGGAAGGCGTCGACGTCTCCGCCCTTCGCGAGCGTGAGGAATCCGGAGGTCGCCGCGGGCACCGGCTGCCCGTCCGCTCCGACCGTGCTGAGTCGGCCGCCGCGGCTCTGCGTGGTCGGGTCGCACGCGTCGCCGCCCATCGCGCCGAGCGAGGTCGAGATCACGCCGAGGTGCACGTCGGCAGCGGGCGCAACACCGCGGACGAGCGTGCCGAGCGATGCGGCGAGCCTCCGGGTCTTGTCGAGCATCGAAGCGGAGTCGTCGACGACGAGGAGGATGTCGACCTTCGACGCCGTCGTCGCGCCGACGGCGTCTGGGTTGCCGTCCGGTTCGGGCGCGGCGTCCGCCGTGACGATGCCTCCGTCGCCTGCATTGCCGCCGTCGGGCAGCGGGTTGCCGGGGTTCGTCGTCGCTCCGCCGCAGTGCAGCGCGAACGCCGACGCCGCGAGGAGGGGCAGGATTCCGAGAGAACGAAGGCGCATGAAACCTCGATGGGAAGGAGCTGACCAAGGATGGCCGCAGGGGCGGCCGCCCGTCACGACGAGCAAGGCCTGCGCCGCCGCGGGTTTCGCGGCGGTTCACGCACGGAACGAGCTCCCCGACCGAGGGCGAGCCTGACATTCGCGTCGTTCACGTTGAGCCACGCCGCGCGCCGCGCGCAAAAAGCGGCAGCTCTGGTGTGCACGCGCATTCACGGCGCCGGCGAGGACGGCGGCCGCGTGACGAGGAAAACGACCAGCCGCCCAGCCTCGAGCCTCTCGACCGCCGCGCCGTCTGTCCGGAGCTCGCGTTCGGCCTCCGCGAGGTCCTCCCGCGATCGCCCCGGGTCGTAGACGTATGCGAACGCCGGCTGCGTCTCGAGCTCGCGACGGTACGGCGCGTACCGGTCCTCGCCCGCGTTTCGCGGGACGACGATGATGTCCTCGCGAAAGAGGAACGTCAGACGGTACGACGCCCAGTAGTCCGCGACGGCGTAGCGGATGCCGCGCGCGCGCAGGGTCGCGTGGAGCACGTAGTCGTCGCGGAGCTCCGGCGTCTCGAAGGCGGGTAGCGCGCCGCGCACGAACGGGCCGTAGCCGACCCACCCGCCGATCGCCGACGCCACGAGGTGAGGAGCGAGCATGGCCACGAGCGTGCGCGCGCGAACGAGCGAAGCGACCGGCGCGAGCGCGAACGGCGTCATCAACGTGAGGACCGCGAGGTACCGCATCGAGAAGTGGTCCATCACCATGACGGACACCAGGAAGCCGGCGATCGCGGTCGGGAACGTCAGCGCCGCGACGAATCCGAGCCGCCGCGTCGGCTTCGGAACGCGTGCAATCCACGGAGAGGCGAGCGCCACGACCACCGCTCCGCCGAGCACGAGAGCGCCGACGGCGCCCGTGACGGTGAACGCCGCGGGCGCATCCCACGGCGCGTAGTCCATCACATTGCGTGCAAAGTACACCTTGTAGCTCAGCGCCCACGGAAGGCACTCTTCCACGAGTAGGCGCGCGTGGTGCGCGAGCATCGACGTGGTGAGGCCCATCGGCCCGCTCTTCGCGCCCGGTAGCCGGTGCAAGACCAGAAACGGGAGAAGCCCTACCGCGGCGCCCGCCGCGTACGCTCCGGCGGCGCCCACGCGTGCACGCGCGCTCGGCGATGCCGCCGCGACGAGCAGCGCGTACAGCGCGGCGAGCGGCAGGAGCACGAGCGGGTAGGGGTCTGCCGCGATGGCCAGCGTCGAGAGCGCTCCGCCGGCGGCGAGCGCGAGCCGGCCGCGGCGCGGGAGCTCGCCGTCGCGGACGGAGGCGGCTCGGTCGACCGCTGCGAACGCCGCCAGCGCGAGCGTCAGCGAGAGCTGCCGCGGCGGGTACAGCGCATAGCTGTGAACGGAGCTCGGCGTGAACACGAGCGGCAGCGACAGCAGCAGCGCGACCGAGGGAACGAACCGCCGCGCAAGCGTCGTGAACACGAGCAGCGTCGCGACGACGTGCAGCGTGAGCGCCGAAAGCATCAGCGCGACGGGCGACGGGCCGAGCAAGGCGAACGCGGCCGCGGCGACGAACGAATCGGCCGACGTCTGGTACCCGCTGCCCCAGAGGAACGGCGAGAGCTCGCCACGCAGGATGTGCATCGCCTGCAGGCCGACGACCGCCGCGTCCGAGTTCGTCGAGCGCGCGTTCAGGAGCGCGGGGAGGCGGAACGCGTACGACGCGCCGACGAGAGTCAGCGACGCGACCGCGAGCTGCCGCTTTGCGTCAAGAGCGGGCGCGGCGCGCGCGGCGGGTCCGGGAAGAGGGCTCACGGCGAGGGCGTTCGCAGCTTCGGGCTCGCGCGACACTAGTAGGAGCGGAGCTCCTCGTCATCCGGCCCGTTTGCTACGCTGCCTAGCGCTCGGCCCGCTTTTTTCGTGAATCGGGGGAGGGGGCGCTTACGTCTATCCGGACTGCCTGCGTCCGAGGAGCGGTTTTCGTTCGTGAACAGCGCGGAGTTCGATCACGAGTTGCCTCGGCCGGGCGACGTCGTCGCGGGCAAGTACCGCATCGACGCCGTGATCGGGACGGGCGGCATGGGCGTCGTGCTCGGGGCGCACGACCTCTCGCTCGGTCGCGCCGTCGCCATCAAGTTCCTCTCACCGCACAAGGCGCGGCGCGAAGGGGCGGTGCCGCGCTTCCTCCGCGAAGCTCGCGCTGCCGCATCGATCGCGAGCGAGAACGTCGTCCGCGTCTTCGAGGTCGGGACGATGCCGGCGGGCGCGCCGTACATCGTGATGGAGCACCTGCGCGGCGCGGACCTCGCAGACGTCCTCGCGTCGCGCGGCCCGCTGCCGATCGACGAAGCGATCGACTACGTGCTGCAGGCGTGCGAGGCGATCGGAGAAGCGCACGGCCGCGGGATCGTGCATCGCGATCTCAAGCCCCAGAACCTCTTCGTCACGCAGCGGCCGGACGGCGTGCCTTCCGTGAAGGTGCTCGACTTCGGCATCTCGAAGGCGCTCGACGAGACGACGCCGAACCTCACGGCGACGGATCAGGTGATGGGCACGCCGCTCTACATGTCTCCGGAGCAGGTCCGGAGCCTGAAGAACGTCGATCATCGATCCGACATCTGGGCGCTCGGTTCGATTCTCTTCGAGCTCCTGACCGCCACACCGATCTACGAGGCGCCGAGCGCGACGGCGCTGTGCGCGATGATCGCGATGGATCCTCCGACTCCGCTGCGCGCGCGACGACCCGACGCGCCTGCCGAGCTCGAGGCGATCATCCTTCGCTGCCTGCACAAGGATCCCGGCGGCCGCTTCCAGGACGTGGCCGCGCTGGCAGACGCGCTCGCGCCGTTCGCCTCCGAGCGTGGTCGTCACGCTGCCCTGCGCGTGTCACGCGTCGTTCGCGCAGGCACGCCGATGGTGGCGCTCGCGGGATCGGTGCCGCCGAGCCCCGCGGCGGCCGTGCAGATGTACGGCACGACGGCCGACGCGACCGCCTCTGCGCGGCTCTCGCAACCCTCGGGGATCGGACCCTCGGGACCGCCACCGGCGAACGGCGCCTCCAACCCGCCGCCCGGGGCCGTCGGGGCGCTCGGCCTGCGCTCGCAGCCGCCGACGACGCAGCAGACGTGGCAGCACACGAACACGGGGTCGCTGCACGGCGCGCCGCCGGCGAAGACGGGCACGAGCGCGGCCGTCGTCGCTCTCCTCGGTGTGCTCACCGGCATCCTCGTGCTCGGTCTCTTGTCCGGCGGGGCGTACGCGGTTTGGCGCGCGCGCGAAGCATCCCTCGCGGGGGGCGGCACCGATGCTTCTGCGGCCGGCGCCCGGCCGCCCGCGACCGTGAGCGCCGCGCCGGTCGCGACGGTCGTGCCGAGCGCCGCGCCGACACCTTCGGCCGCCCCGACGCCCGCAGCGCCGAAGAAGCCGGCGGCGAAAGACGCCGGCGCGCCCGCCGCGAAGGTCGACGAGGAGCTCGAGGCTCAGAAGCGCCTCGCGCAGCAGGCCTGCAATCACCAGCAGTTCTTGCTCACGAGAAACGATCCGAAGAACAACGCGATGGCGACGCAGGTGAAGACCGCGACGTGCACGCGCTCGTTCGGGCCGAACGCGGCGAGCTGCGACCGGCAGGTCTGCCGGTCGGCGTGCTCGATGCTGCAGGATCAGTCGTGCCTGTTCCAGCTCACGAACGCGGAGCGGATGTTCCCGCCGCGCTTCTGAACGCGCCTCACGCTACGTCCGGAGCTCCGAGGAACGCGCGCTCGACGCGGGCGTAGTCCACCTCCACGTCGAGCCGCGCGAGGACCGAGTAGAAGCCGAACTGCAGGCGATTCATGAACAGCATCTCGCCCGGCATCATGAACATCTCCGCATTCGGCACCTTGCGCGCGGCGAGCGCCATGTTCTTCATCTCGTCGACGAGACTGGCTGCGTACGCGCGCGTGATTCGGTAGGGCGACCCGAACAGCGGCTCGAAGCACATTCTCGAGTACGCGCGCGCGAGCTCTTCGAGGCGTCCTGGGCGCGAGCCGAGGAGCGGCACGAGGCTGCGCGCGAACGCCTCTTCGTCGCGCAAGCACGCGGCGACGTGCACGCCACGCGCGTGCGGCCGGCGGTCTTCGGAGATGACCTGCACGCAGCCGTAGTCGAGGAAGGCGATGCGCCCGTCGTCCTGGAAGACGTAGTTGCCGGGATGAGGGTCGGCGTTGAACATGCCGCCGACGAGGTTCCCTTTGAAGACGAAGCGCCAAAGCGTCTCCGCGTACGCGCGGCGTAGGCTCTCCGGGGCGCCCGTCACTTCCTCGAGCGAGCGACCGCGCACGAGCTCGGTCGTGAGGACGCTCGCCGAGGACCGCTCCGCGACGAGCGCGGGCACCACGATCTTCGGGTCACCCGCGTGCAGGTTCGCGAACGCGACGAGGCGCTCGGCCTCGAGCACGTAATCGAGCTCTTCGCGGAAACGCGCGCGGAGCACGTCGAGCTGCGTCTTCGTATCGAAGCGGCGCGAGCCGAAGACCGCGCCCATGCCCTCGAGGAGGCTCGCGTTCGCGAGGTCGCTCTCGACCGCCTTTCGGATGCCGGGGTGCTGCACCTTCACCGCGACCTCCGTGCCCGCATCGCCGTGGAGCCGTGCGCGATGGACCTGGCCGATCGATGCGCTCGCGAGCGGCACCTCGTCGAACGATGCGAACAGACGATCGATCGGCGCGCCGAGCTCCTCCTCGACGACGCGCCGAATCGCCTCCGGGCTCGACCTCGGCGCTTGCGAGCGCAAGACCTGCAGCGACGCCTCGAACGCGTCGCGCTTCGACTCCGGCACGAGGCCGTCGACGTAGCTTGCCATCTGCCCGACCTTCGCGGCGAGCCCGCGGAGATTCCCGAGCACCTCCGCAGCCTGTCCGGCCAGCGCGCTCCCGTCACCGCCGCGTCCGAGGATCGCGGCTGTGCCCGTGCGTGCCCCGAGCGCCGCGAGGCGTGCCATCCGGCCGAGCCGGCCACGAGGGAGCGAGTCCGTCATGGGCCGGCACGTAGGGCCGCCCGCTTTTCCAGGCGAGTCCTGCATGCGACAGGCGTTCGCGCTCGGAATGAGGACCGCCCGTGATAGAAGGGAACCCCGCGTCATGGACGACGTCCACGTTTTCGAACGGTTTCTCTCGCTCGCGCAGCGCGAGCTCGCGGCGGACGACGTCCGGATCCTCGAGCACGGGCAAGACCCCCCCGACGCCGAGAACGTCGTCGTCGCGCGTCTCTTCGACGGGCGTCATGTGGTGGCGAGCTTCGGTGACCCGCCGAAGGACCGCGAGGCGCTGAACCGTCGGCTCGCGATGCTGGCGGGCACGTTCGCCGATGCGCTCGCCGCGCCGCCTTCCGAGAAGACGCGGGCGAGGCAGCCGGTCGTCACGTCGCTCCACGAGGAGCTGAGGGCGCTCGCCGCGCGGGCCCGCGCGCACGACGTGGTCGTCATCGACGGTGATTCGCCGGTGGTGTGGGGCTGCGCATCGGTGAAGTCCCGTCCGAGCGCGCGCACGGACCTCCTGCTGCGCGACGTCTCGGACCGCGAGCTGTCGGCGCAAGACGAGCCTTCCGCGCCGTCGCTCCTCCACTCCGTCCCCGACGAATCGGGACCGCTCGTCGATCCCACCGCGCCGACCGGCGTCCTTCGCATGGCGCCTCCGCCTGCGGAGTCGGCGCCGATGATCGCGCACCTCGACGACGACGACGGTGACGTCGCGCCGGTCGCGACATCGTCCGAGATCACGCAGCGCGCCATCGCGGCGATTCGGCAGCTCCCGTCGCTCGATCTGCTGCACAAGGGCCGGCACCTGCGGCACGTCGCGCGCGACGAGGCGTACTACCTCGTCTTGAGCTTCTCGGGCATCTACCTCCTCTGCCTCGTGTTCGACGGCGAGTTCGACGAGCTCCGCGCAGAACGCGCCGCCCACGAGTCGCTGCCCCGGATCGAACGGCTGGTGCTCGCGCTCCCTCCGCTCGATCCGGACCCGCAGCCGATGGGCGGCGTCGTCGCTCTACGACGTCAACAACGCCGTCGCTGAGAGCCGGCCTCAGCGGTTCTTGTCGTCGATCTTCAGGCAGAGATCGCTCGTGCGGCACGCCGCGAGACGCGAGATGGCGTCGATCGGGTTGTTGCAGCTCTCCTTGCGGATCGACTCCATGCACTCGTCGAGCTCCTTCGCGTGGACGCCGCGGGGGCACTCGTTCGCGTTCAGGTCGTCGCGCATCTTGCTGCGCAGCTCCTTCGCGCAGACGTCGTGCGACGTGAAGTGCTTGTCGGAGCCGACATTGTTGCACGCGGCTTCCCGCGCGCAGCGCGCCGCGATGATGCGGTTGATCGCGCTCTCGTTCGGGACGGCGCCGATGTTCGCGCCGGTCACGGTCGTCTCACCCACGCGCTTGTCGCTGTCGTCGGTGCCGAGCGTCGTGCGGTCGGTCCGGTCGCGGTCGGTCGACACCGTGCGGTCGCCGAGGACTCCGCCTTCGCGATGGGCTTCGTCGCGCTTGCACGCGGCGAGCCCGAGGACGCAAACACCGACGACGACGACACTGTGAAGCTTCAGAGCCATGTTCTTCACCTCCGTCGAGCCGTCGCTGCAACGGAGGTGCCCTCGCCGAGCGCGAGCGTACGGGACCGCCTAGATGTGCTGCGAAAATGGCCCCGCGAGCGCGACCGTGAGCTGTCCCTATCGGGATGTGCTCGTCACCACGGGAACCACTCGTGCGGAACTTTCTGCCACGCGGTCGGACGACGCGGGTCACCTTCCGGGAGAACGAGCGACCCGACGAAGTCGGCGTGCTCGTACACGCTGCCGATCGACCGCGAGATGCTGTCGAGATCGATGTCGCTGACGACGCCGTTGCTCGTCGCTTTGTAGAACTGCACGGTGATGCGCACGGGGAACTTCGGATCGCGTTCCAGCCGCAAACGATGACCCTCGTTGTACGGCCCGACGTTCGGGCCGTGTCCGAGCACCGCCTGCTCGACGTCGCTCGCGGCGCTCTCCTTCGCCATGTCCGCCGCCGCAGCACCCTTCTTCGCCGGCATGGGGGCGGCCGACGGCGGCGCCATTCCACCTGCGCCGGACGGCATCGCCCCGCCGAGCCGCCCGACCTGCGCGTGCTTCAGCGGGACCTGGACGAGGAAGAGGACGTCGGCGCCCTTCTGCAGCGCGCTCTTGTCGTCTTCCGTCTTCGGCCCGCCTTGCGAGGCGATGCGCTGCTCGACGTCGCTCTTCCGCTCGGCGGTGAACGCTGCGCGCTGTCCCTTGTTGTTGAAGTACAGCTCCTGCCCCCAGCCCGCCGCCGTCGCGTCATCGGGCTTGTTCTCGATGACCTGCATGCTCGTTCCCTGGCGCGTGACGAGGATCGAGAGGACGGCGGGCGAGCCGGGCGCCGACTGATAATTGAAGAGGACCGGGTTGAACTCCGCCTTGCCCGTCTTCGGGATCGGCAGGAACACGGCCTGCGCGCTCACGAGGAAGTGCGAGTCGCGCGGCGCGAGCATGTTGCCGTCGCCCAGGATCGACTCGGGACGCGACGCGAAAGACTTCAGGTTCCTGAGCACGTCGGTGAGCGGCACGCTTCGCAGCGAGCCTTCGCGCTCGTTGCCGACGCGGACGAAGAAGCGGTCCGCCGGTACGTCGCCGGTGCGGTCGGTGAAGTTCGGCGGGCGGATGACGGGCATGATCGAAGACTGGAACTGCCCTCGCTCGTCCTTCCTCCGGACCTGGAGCGACAAATCCGAGATGTTCGGTCCGAGCGCGGAGCCCTGGGCGCGGCCCGTGTCCTCCCACGTGACGTTCACGAGCGAGAGGCTCCTGCGCTGAACGCGTCGCGACAGGTCCGAGTCGGACACCATGTTGGCGACGCGCTCGATCGTGCGCGCGTACTCGCGGCTGTCGCTCGGGTTCTTGATGCCCCAGTCGGACTCGTCACCGTTCGTCGCGATCCCGGTCTCCGCCGCAACCGGCTTGTCGGTCTCGGCGATCGCGTCGGGCTTCTTCTCGTCGGCAGGCGGTTGTTTGACGACGATGATGCGGTCCTGCGGGACGCATCCAGCAGCGAGGGCGACGAGCGAGGTGAAGAGGAGAGCGCGCTTCATGGTACCGGTGAGTTCCTTTCGCCTGGGTAGCGGGGTCTCGTGACGGGCGAGCGCGCGCGAAGTTCTCACGCTGGCGCAGGAATCCTTCGCCGCGAACGGCGCGAACGGCCGCGCGGTCCTGCGCGCTCTCCCCCTCTGCCCAACGTCCTCGGGCGCGCCGATCTTACACGGCCCCTGCGCGAGGAAGGCGCGTGCCGCGGCGAGGCCAGCCGGCAGGGCTAGCACGCACGCTTCGCCGCGCACGCACTTTCCCGGCTGCCCGCAGTGCGGGGACGTCAATTGTCACGCGCGCGCCGCGACGGGCTGCGTCACGCGCGCACGATCGAGGCCACGCCGCAGCCGCGGCTGCTTTTCGCCCTTTTTTCGCGGGCTCGCAGCCGCTCTCCCATTGACGATGGAAGGAGCATCTCGTAGTGCGAAACAGCTTTCCCATGACGACGACCCTCCAGGGCAAGACGCTCTTCATCACCGGCGCGAGCCGCGGCATCGGCAAGGCCATCGCGCTCCGTGCCGCGCGCGACGGGGCGAACATCGTCATCGCCGCGAAGACCGCCGAGGCGCATCCGAAGCTCCCGGGCACCATCTACTCCGCGAAAGAGGAGATCGAGGCCGCCGGCGGCAAGGCGCTCGCGTGCATCGTCGACGTCCGGATGGAGGAGCAGATCCAAGCCGCCGTCGCGCAGGCGGTCGCGACGTTCGGCGGGATCGACGTGCTCGTGAACAACGCGAGCGCGATCAGCCTCACTGGAACGCTCGAGACGCCGCTGAAGCGGTTCGACCTGATGCACGGCATCAACACGCGCGGCACGTTCGCGTGCTCGCAGGCCTGCATCCCGCACCTCGAGAAAGCGTCGAATCCGCACATCCTCAACATCTCGCCGCCGCTCAACATGGAGCCGCGCTGGTTCGCTCCGCACGTCGCGTACACGATGGCGAAGTACGGCATGAGCCTCTGCGTCCTCGGCATGCACGAGGAGCTCCGGTCGAAGCGCATCGCCGTGAACGCGCTCTGGCCGAAGACGGTCATCGCCACGTCGGCCGTGCAGAACCTGCTCGGCGGCGACGCGACCATTCGGGGTAGCCGGTCGCCCGACATCATGGCGGATGCGGCCTACGCCGTGCTCACGCGGCCGAGCTCCGAGTACACCGGGAACTTCGCAATCGACGAGGATGTGCTTCGTCAGGCTGGCGTGACGGATTTCTCGCGCTACGCCACGACGCCGGGGATGAAGGATTCGGAGCTCTACCCGGACTACTTTCTCTGACTCTTTGCGCGGCGCCCCCGCCGTTCGGCTGGACGAACTGCCGCAACTTTCTAGGATTCGAGGACGGCTTTCGGTGAGATTGGGAGGATGGGACATTCCATGAGAAGCCCGAGCAAGCAGGCGCACGAGGGAGCCGCTGACCGCCGTACGGCGGAGCGGCGTGGCCCCGCTGCCGATCGCAGGGAAGACGTCGCGCGTGCGCTCGTCGGCGACCGCCGCGAAGGCGATCAGCGCGCCGTCGCGGAGGCGATGGTCGATGCGCTCGACGACATCTTGAAGTGGGAGCGCGCGAGCGAGCGCGCACTGCGCGTCGCCCCTTCGTCTGCGTCGCTCGAAGAAGCGACGCACTGAGGAGGGCCGTGCCGATGCGCCTCGTCCGTCGTTTGGGGGCGGGTTTCGCGTCGGGCCTCGTGCTCGCCGGCGTCGTCGTGCAGGCCTGCGCGACCGGGTCGTCGTTCCTCGACCTCGAACCGGTCGCCGAGGGCGGCGTCGACGCCGAGGCGTCGGTCGCCGACAGCACCGTGCTCCCGCCGAAAGACTCGGGCGGAGCGGAAGACACGGGCGGCGGCGAGACCGACTCCGGCGGAGGGTCGTGCACCACGAAGGTCGTCGTCAACGAGCTTAAGGTCGAAGGCCCAGGGCCGAACGACGAGTTCGTCGAGCTCTACAACCCGAACACGTGCGCCGTGGCGCTAGCGGGCTGGGCGATCGTCTATCAGTCGTCGGCCGGAGGGCAGGGCGGCGCAGGCTACGTGTTCAAGTCGGGCGAGAGCATCGCGGCGAAGAGCTACTACCTCGTGGCCTCGTCGAGCTTCTCCGGGAAGAAAGACGCGACGCTGGTGACCGGCTTCGCAGGCGACAAAGGCCAGGTCGGCCTCGTCGACGACAAGGACGTCGTCATCGACGGCGTCGGCTACGGCGCGATCACGGGCGGCGACTTCCGCGAAGGGACGTCCGCGTCGCCGCCGCCCGCTTCGGGCTCGATCGGCCGCAAGTCGGACGGGCTCGACACGGACGACAACAAAGCCGACTTCCAGGGCATGAACGTGCCCACGCCCGGCAGCGCGAACTAGCGCGCTACTTCTCGGTCGCCGCTTCCGGCGCAGGCTTCGCCGTCTTGCTCGCGCAGAGCGGCGAGACGTTCGCCTCCGGCTTTTCGTCCCATTCCCGCGGCGTGCGCGAGGTGATCGCGAGCGCGTGGATGCCGCCGTGCACCGGCTTTTTCGCGAGCTCCTCGGCGAGCGCGCCGTAGACGAGCTGGTGCCGCTTCACCGCATTCATCCCCTCGAACAGCGGCGAGACGACGACGACCTTGAAGTGCGTCTCGGACCCGGCGGGGACCGAGTGCATGTGGCTCTCGTTCTCGACCTCGAGATGCACGGGCGCGAGCTTCTCGCGAAGCTTCGCCTCGACGACGGCCTGGACCTTCATGGTGACGTCACTGCCCGCCGATATAGGTCTTGAGCTTGCGGTGCTGCGAAGGGAGGCGGAGCTTTCGCAGCGCCTTCGTCTCGATCTGGCGGATGCGCTCGCGCGTGAGCGAGAAGCTTTCTCCGACCTCTTCGAGCGTGTGGTCGCGCGGCTCGTCGATGCCGAACCGCATGCGGAGGATCTTCTCTTCGCGGGGCGTGAGCGTCTTCAGCAGCTGACGCGTCTGGTCGTTGAAGCGCATCTGCGCGTACGCCTCGTCCGGCGGGAGCCCCGAGTCGTCCGGGATGAACTCGCCGACGTGCGATTCGCCGTCGTTTCCGACCGGCGTCTCGAGGCTGATCGGCTCGCGCGCGATCTTCATCACCGCGCGGACCTTCTCGACCGGGATGCCGGTCGACTCGCTCAGCTCCTCGGGCGTGGGCTCGCGACCGTACTCCTGGAGCAAAGAGCGGCTCATGCGCGTGAGCTTCTGGAGGCTCTCGTACATGTGCACGGGCACGCGGATCGTGCGGCCCTGATCGGCGATCGCGCGGGAGATCGATTGGCGAACCCACCACGTCGCGTACGTCGAGAACTTGTAGCCGCGCTTGTAGTCGAACTTGTCGACCGCGCGCATGAGGCCGATGTTGCCTTCCTGGATCAGGTCGAGCAGCTGGAGGCCGCGATTCACGTGCTTCTTCGCGAGCGAAACGACGAGGCGGAGGTTCGCTTCGACGAGCTCCGCCTTCGCGCGGTCGGCCATGCGCCGGCCGGAGGCGATCGTCTCGAGCGTGCCGGACGTGCTCTTCTTCGCGGCGGGCATCTCACGCTGGATGATGCGGAGCTTCTTTTCGACGCGGTCGATGATGCCGCGGTCGAGACGGAGCTCTTCGAGCTCCTTCATGATCTCGTCACGCGCGATCTCGGCCTTGGTCTTCCGCGCGCTCGGCTTCTTCGGCGCAGCCTTGCCCTCGGGCTTCTTCGGCGGCGCGGAGCCCGGCTTCTGCGTGTGGAGGTCCTTCAACGGACGCTCGAGCAGCCGCGCGACCCGCAGCATCGTCGCCTCGTCGAACGCGTCTTCGTCGTCGACGTTACGGACGACGTCGCGCACTTTGAGGCGGCCTTTGTAGAGGAGGTGCCCCACGTGGTGCAGCTCGGCCGCGGCGAACGCCGAGTCGACGATGGCGCCGATGATCTTCCGCTCACCGTCCTCGATGCGGCGAGCCAGCTCGACCTCGCCTTCGCGCGTGAGCAGGGAGACCTGCGCCATCTTGCGGAAGTACATGTCGACCGCTTCTTCGGCCTCGGCCGGCGGCGTCATGTTCGCGATGGGCGCCTTCGAGAGGCCCGCGGGAGCAGTGGGAGACTTCTTCAAGGCAATCCTTCCGAGCAAACTGCAAAAGCACTACGGTTCAGGAACGCGGCGGATCTGCGTAAGCTTCCGGCCGATCACCTCTCGCGGGCGCCGAGCAGTCGCTGCACTTCGAATCGGCACCGCGCTCGCCCGAGCTCGGGTGCCTTCACGCGTCGTAAGCAAGTCTGGCACGTCCGGGAGGGTCGGGCCAAAGTCGGAGAAGGCCGCACATGGCGGCACGCCCGTCAAGGCAGGCGCGCACGCCTGCGTGATCTTCGCTTTAACCCGCGATCGCGCGCAGATCGAGCTCAGCCGCGACAGAGTTCCACGGCCGCGTCAAGTCAGGCGTGGCGAGAGGGTCAGGGCGCGCCCGAGCCGGCGGAGATACTCCGCGCGCGGGATCTCGAGGCAGCCGAGCGATTCGAGGTGCGGGTTCTGGACCTGCACGTCGAAGAGCGCGTAGCCGGCGGCGCGCAGCTTCTCGACGAGCGTAGCGAACGCAATCTTGGAGGCGTCGGTGCGGAGGTGGAACATCGACTCGCCGGCGAACATCCCGCCGATCGCGACGCCGTAGATTCCTCCGACGAGCGTGCGCCCGCCGGTCGCCGAGGTTTCCCAGACCTCGACGCTGTGCGCCCAACCGAGCTCGTGCAGCTTTGCGTAGCCGGCGACGAGCTCGGGGATGATCCACGTCGCTTCGGCGCGCGTCTCTCCGCAGAGGTGCATGACCTGCTCGAAGTCCGTGTCGAGCGTCACCTCGTAGGGATGACGCCGCAACGTGCGGCGGAGGCTTCGGGACCAGTGTGGGGCCTCTTCGATCGGGAAGATGCAACGCGGCTCGGGCGAGAACCACAGAACGAGCGGCTCACCGTCGTCCTTCGCGTCGCCGTGCGGCCACGGGAAGATGCCGCTGCGATACGCGAGGAGCAGCGTCCCGGGGCTGAAGTCGCAGCCCATCGCGAGGACCTCGGGCGCGCGCGTGCGGCCCGGGTCGGGGAAGCGCACGCCGGACGGCGGCGGCTCGATGGGCGGGTAGGGGACGCGGCCCACGCGCCCAGCATAGCTCGCGGCCACGCCCGGATGCGGTCGAGCGTGGCCGCGAGGTCGAGATGCCCGCGCCGGTGAGGTCTTCCGTGCCTCAGGCCGCCGCGCGCGTCAGCGCGTCACGTCGAGATGATGATCGGCGGCGGCACCTTCCAGCAGATCGGTCCCTTCGGACCGGGAACGCAGCACCACTTCCCGCCGTCCGTGGTCGCCGTGCACGCCGGCGGCGGCGGCTTCGGCGCGGTCGGCAGCGCGGAGCTCACGCTGTCCGTGTTCTCCTCCGCGGCTTCTGCGCTCGTGGGGTCTGCCGTCGCGGGTGACTCGTCGTCGAACGCGGCACCTTCCGCGTCGACGCTGCACCCCGCGAGCGCGGTCGCCGTCAGCAGGCAGCCAAGCAGCATCATGATCCTGGTCTTCATCCATCATCTCCCTCGTCCGGGCCGGCCGACCGTCGCTCGTGACGACCTCCGCGCCGGACGACGCGCGCGCGTCGAGCAGGCGCCGTGCCGTGCGGCCCGCGTCGGGTTTTCGCGTGCGCCCGGGACTTCCCCCGCGTGCGCGCGCGGCGGGTCGATGCGCGCGCGCATCGCAGCGAGCTCGTGTGATGCGCGCGGCGATTCGCGCTAAGAGGCGATCGCATGCGTCACCGGCTCGTCTCCGCCGCGACGATCCTCGTCGCCTCCGCGTCGTGCGCCTCGCCGACCCCTCCCGCCGCTCCGCCGCCTCCGCCGGCTCCTTCCGCTCCTCGGGCGGCGCGCTGCTCCTCCGCCGTCGATGCGCGCGAGCTCCTCGCTCGCCATGCGCGCGCGTATGGGTCGCCGGAGTCCGTGGTCGCCGCGCTTCCCGTGGTCCTCACGGGTACGGTGTCGATCGAGGGGAAGACGGGCCGGGTCGAGAACGTCCTCACGCGCGAGGCGTACCGTTCGCAGGCGCTCGTGACGTCGGTGTACGGCGCGAGCGGCGTCGACGCGCAGGGCCCCTGGAACATGGACGGCGGCGCAGGGCTCGTCGAGCGCCTCACCGCGAGCGAGGGGCTCGACCCGGTCTTCGACGCATGGGTGCTCCGCCGTGAGTACGTCGCCGCGTTCGACGCCGCGCGCGACCGCGTCGACTGCGTGGACGCACCTTCCGGCGCGCGTCTCGACATCACCTACGTGCGTCCGGACCTCGGCGCCCCACGCCTCGCGTTCGACCTCACGAGCGCCGCGCTGACCGCGCTCGAGCATCGTCAGGCGGACGGCAAGCCGCTCGTGACGACGATCGAGGCATGGGGCCCTCTCGACCGCGGCGTGCGATGGCCGCGGCGGGTCACCGATCATCCCGTGGCGGGCAGCACGCCGACGTCGACCTTCGAAGCGACCTCGCACGAGCTCACGTGCGTGCGCTGGGAAGCCGACGTGGCGATCCCCGACCGCGGCGACGCGTGTGCTGCGCCGCCGGCGGACCGCTTCACGCGCACGTGGCCGGAAGGCGGGGTCGTACGCGTGCCGATGACGTTCCACGGAAGCGAGCTCTTCGTGCGTGCGAAGGTCGGAACGCGCGAGCTGTGGGCCCTGCTCGACTCGGGCGCGAGCATCACCTCGATCGACGCGACCGCGCCGATCGCGGCGGCGTTCACGTCGCGCCTCGACCTCTCCGGCAGCGGCGCGACGCAGAAGGTTCGGTTCGGCATCGGCGAGCTCGCCGCGATCGAGCTCGGTGGTCTCCGGGCCGAGCACGTGCCGACGGCCAGTGTGCCGATCCCCGCTCTCGATGCCTTCGGGGAGAAGCGCCCCGAGCTCATTCTCGGATACCCCTTCTTCGTCGGCGCCGCGGTCCGTGTCGATTACGCGCGCGGCGTCGTGGCGTTCGCACGCGAGCCGGAGGCGCTCTTCGCGAAGGGCGCGCCGCTCCGCGAGGTGCCCATGCACGCGCTGAAGAGCAAGCTCGTCGCGACCGGCGCGGTCGAAGGCATGCCGGCGCTCTTCGAGGTCGACACCGGCAATGCGGGCGGCCTCAACCTGTTCAAGAAGTGGGCGAGCGCGCACGACCTCCCCGGCTCGCGGCCGAGCCTCTCGCTGCGCGGACGCTTCGGCGTCGGCGAAGGAGCGACGACCTCGGTGTTCTTCCGCGCAAAGACCGCAGCGCTCGGTCCGATCGCGTTCGACGACCGCCTCACGCACGTGAGCGATCCGCCGGAAACCGGCGACATCGCGGGCCTCGCCGGCAACGAGGTGCTTTCACGCTGCGACGCGGTCGTGTTCGACCACGGCCGCCGCAAGCTGTGGCTCGAGGGCTCCTGCGAACGCGCGACGCCCGAGCGGCGCGTCGGCTGGCGCTTCGAGCGGAGACCCGAGGCGGCGTACGAGAATCGTCCGTGGCTGGTCGGCGCCGTGCTCCCCGGGTCTGCCGCCGAGCGGGCCGGCATTCGCGTCGGCGATCGCGTCCTCGAGGTCGACGGCAGGCCGGCGACGCTCGCGGTCGAGGCGATCTGGGCCGCGGAGTCGAAGCCCGAGGGCACGAAGCTCCCCGTCGTCGTCGCCCGAAATGGAAAGAGGGAGCGGCTCGTCGTCGAGCTCCGCTCCCTCCTTCGCTGACGGCCTGACGCCTGGCTCGCGCGTCAGTTCGTACGAATCGAGTACACGAACGACGGCTTGGGCGCGCGGAGGACGCGCTCCGTGATCACGTCGAGGACCTTCTTCTTGTCGCCGGTGACGTCGACGAACTCCTTCACGAGCTTCTCGGCCCGCGCCTTGTCTCCGCGACCCTTGATCTGAGCGACCTCGGTCATGAGCGACTTGGTCGCGGCCGGGAACTTGTCGAGCGCGATCGAGAAGCACCCCTTGTCCGTGCCGTTCGCGGCCGTCTCGCCGGCCTTCCAGCTGACGGCGCCGTTCTTCATCAGCCAGCCGAGCTGGATGGCCGCGAGCTGGCTGTAGTTCCGCGGGTGGTGCTCGCCGTCGTACATGCCGCGCGAGATGTGCCCGAACCCCCAGACTACGTCGCGAACGTGGGCCTTCTCGGCCTGCTCCGGCGTGATCTCCTTCTTCGCGACGAGCCAGTCGGTGAAGTAGAGCGCCGAAGTCTGCGCCTTCAGCTCCTCGAGCGTGCTCGCGAGCGGACCGCCGAACGCCTCGCGGTCGTCCTTGCCGTTCGCCTTGTACTGGTGCGCCGGCCCGAGGTTGTGCGCCGCCTCGTGAAGCACGGTGCTCATGAGCTGCGGCTCACGGTCGGTCGTGTACTTCGCCATCGTGTCCTTGCAGAACAGCGATTCGGTCGTGCCCTTCAGCGCCTCGATGCTGTCGGGATCGGTGTAGAAGTTCGTCATCGCCACCGTGCGTCCGCGTCCCTCGTTCGCGACGGGACCGAAGTTCGGGAGCGACTGCCCGATCGTCGCGCCGTGCGGCGGGCGCGAGTCACCCGCGTTCAACGCGATGTCCGCGAAGTCCGGGAGCTTGAAGCTGACTTCGCGCGCTTTGTAGGGCGGCCCTGCGAGATCGGCGAGCGCCTTCTCCATCTCCGTCTTCAGCGGATCGAGCTTGCTCTGCCACTTGAGGGAGCCCTGATTGATGAGCCCGAAGCTCACGTGGTAGAGCGCCTTCGTGCTGCAAGGCTCGTGGTAGACCTCGTCTGCCGCGACGCGCAGGTAGTACTTCGAGTTCTTCGCGTCCATCTTCGCCCACGCCTCGTCGGCGGGCCACCACTCGTCGGTGACGAACGCGGTCGCCGCCGCTTCGAGGTAGGCGCGGAGGGCGGGCTCTTTCTGTCCGAGCGAGCTCGCGGCCGCACGCAGCTCACCGGCGATGCCCTCCACGTCGGCCTTCCAGATCTCGTGGTACGGCGCGGCCTTGATCGTGCGCTTCGCCGGCGTCTCGAAGACGACCACGGTGAACGGGTCGGAGAGCTTCTTGTCCTTCTTCAAGTCGTCGCAGAACGTCGGCTTCGCGAGGAGCTCCTCCGGGTAGAGGCCGGAGAGCTTGCCCTTCGGCGCGGCGTCCGTCGGCAGTGCGCTGCATGCCGGATCGGCCTGCGTGAGCGGCGCCTCGCACTTCGGCCCCTGATTGCGGAAGAAGAGGCTCTTCGACGCCGTGTCTCCGGGCGCGAGCTTCTTCGCGAGATCGAGCGTGCCCTCCTGCTTCGCGTAGAGGCGCTCGATCATCTCGGCGGCGCGCGTGACGTGCGCGACGAAGAGCTTCTCCTCGTCGCTCGCATTCCGGAGATCCGTCGACACGAGCGTGATGCGGCCTTGCGCGAGCTCCTTGCGGACGGCCGCGCGGCGGGCCGCCTCCTTCGGATCTCCGCCCGCGGGCGCGCCCTTCGCTTGCGCGACGATGGCGTCGAACGCAGCGACCGCCTTCGGGGTGAAGCCGTCCTTGCCGACGTACTCCGCGAGCGATGCACCGGGAACGAGACCCCAGTAGACGGCAAGCTCGCCGGCATCGAGCGCGCCGTTCTTGTTCGTGTCCTCCGTCCAGAACAGCGGAAGCGCGAGCTCCGCGGCCACGCGGTTGAAGTCGCCTCGCGAGAGCTTCTCGAGGTTCGCGGTCGGAACGCCCGGCGCGACAGGCGGCTGCGCTTCGGCGGCAGGCTTCGCCGGCGTCGCGGGAGGAGGCGGCGGGGTGGGCGCAGCGGCGTCCGGCGAGTTGCCGCACGCGGCCGCAAGGAGAGCGACGGACGCGAGCGCGGACGAGATCGTGAGCTTTCGGCACCAGCGGGTGGACATCATCGGCGCGGGTTTTCGCGCCTCTCGCCGCTCGGGTCAATGGCCGAGGGCTTTCCGCGGCGCGCCGCGAAGAGTTACGGTGGAAGGTCGTGTCTCTCCACCGAACGCCGCTCCTCTGCGCTCTCGTCGTCGCGACGTCTGGCGCTTGCAACGCGCTGACCGGCGCGTCGAGCCTCGGCGTGTGCGAAGAGGCCGCGTGCGAAGACGGCGCTCCGCTGCCGGGTCGCGCGGATGCGGACGTCGACGCAGGCAACTCCGATGCGAGCGGCGACGGCGCGGTCGCGGTCGCGTGCCGCGATGGCGAGCGGCGCTGCACGGGGCGCGTCGCGGAGAGCTGCACCGCGGGCGCATGGGCCGGCGCCGCATGCGCGGAGGCGTGCGAAGAAGGCGAGTGCAAGCCGTGGCCGAGCTGCCGGACGGCCGCCGGCGCGACGTGCGGGGTCGCGGGAACGGACAGCTGTTGCGCAGCTCCGGCCGTGCCGGGGGGAACGTTCGAGCGCCGAACCGGCGGATCGCCGGCGACGGTGAGCTCGTTCGCGCTCGACAAGTACGAGGTCACCGTCGCGAGGTTCCGCGCGTTCCTCGCCTCGGGCGCCGCGTTCGAGGCGGGCGCGCCTTCGGCGGGCGCCGGCGCCCACCCGAAGATCCCGGGGAGCGGCTGGCAGCCGACGTGGACCCCGCGTCTCTCGTCGTCGCGTGCGTCGCTCGACAACGCGCTCGCGGGCGGAACGTGGACGGAGCAACCCGGAACCAACGAGAACAAGCCCATCACGCGCGTGACCTGGTTCACCGCGTTCGCGTTCTGCGCATGGGATCGCGGGCGGCTCCCCACGTACGCCGAGTGGATGTATGCCGCGGCCGGCGGCGCCGAGCAGCGCACGTATCCGTGGTCCTCGCCGCCTTCGAGCGCCGTCGTCGACGAGACGCATGCGAACTACAACTGCAGGTTCTCGCCGCCGGGCTTCAGCTGCCCGCCGAGCTACTGCGACGTCGCGACCGCGAGCTCGCCTTGCGACGACACCGCGTGCGCTGCCGCGGGCGGCACCTGCGTGACGCCGCCGTGCACCGGCTGCGTGTCTCCGGCCGACGTCGCGCCCGTCGGGGTGCGACCGCTCGGCGCCGCGCGGTGGGGGCACCTCGATCTCGCCGGCAACGCCGAGGAGTGGGTCCTCGACCGCACCGGCTCGCGCACGAGCGTCGTCTTGCCGATGCCGTGCAACGACTGCGCGCAGCTCTTGCCTGCGTCGCCGACCAGCGGCGGGACGACGGCGAGCTATCTCATGCTGCCGGGCGGTGATTGGCGATCGACCTCGGTGAACGCGATGCGGCCGCTCGGGACGCCGACGGTGGAGCGCTTCGACCAGACGAACGACACGGCGGGCTTCCGCTGCGCGCGCGACTGACCCGGGATTCCTGTACGCTCGCCGCGTGCGTATACCCGTGGACCCGGACGTTCGTGAAAGGCTCGAACGTCTCGAGATTCCGTTCAACGCCCATGGCGTCGACCCGTACGGCGTGTCGAAGGAGTACCTCGGCCCGTTCTTCACGGCCCTGAAGTTCTTCTTCAAGTACTACTTCTCGGTCGAGTCGCATGGCATCGAGAACGTGCCGCGTCACGGCCGCGTGATGCTCGTCGGCAATCACTCCGGCGGCGTCGCGATCGACGGCGCGATGGTGATCGCCTCGCAGTTCTTCGAGATGGACCCTCCGCGGCTCGCGCAAGCGATGGCGGAGAAGTTCCTGAACAAGATGCCGTTCGCCTCGCAGATGTCGAACCGGCTCGGTCACCTCACGGGCCTTCCCGAGCACGCCGAGCGGCTCCTCTCCGACGAGCGGATGCTGATGGTCTTCCCGGAAGGCGCGCGCGGGACCGCGAAGCTCTACAAAGAGCGCTACTCGCTCGTGCAGTTCGGGTCCGGGTTCATCCGGCTCGCGATGAAGATGAAGACGCCCATCGTGCCGTTCGCGTTTCTCGGGGGCGGCGAGGCGGTGCCCACGATTTCGAACGCGTACACCGTCGGCAAGCTGCTCGGCGTCCCGTACGTGCCCGTCACGCCGTGGCTCGTGGCGCTGCCGATCCCCGCGAAGCTCGAGGTCTACTACTCGCCGCCGATGGTGTTCGAGGGCAATGGCTCGGAGGACGACGAGCTCGTGCACGGCCACGTCGAACGCGTGAAGGACCGCATCGCGCAGCTCATCGACATCGGACGCAAACGGCGGAAGGGTGAAGCGCCCGTGCTCCCGAAGGACGTCGCTTCGGGCTGGGAGCGTTCGTCGTGAGGGTCCTCGTACCGGGAATCGCGGGCCGGCTCGGCACCATGCTGGCCGAGCGGCTGCTCGCGGCGGGCCACGACGTCATCGGCATCGACCGGCGACCCTTCCGCGACGCGCCGCACGGCCTCGAGATGCACGAGGTCGACATACGCAAGCGTGGCGCGGAAGACGTGTTCCGACGCGTGCGTCCGCAGGCAGTCATCCACATGGCCACCGTCACGCATCTCGTCGTGCAGAGCGAAGACCGGTACCGGATCAACCTCGGCGGCACGCGCGCCGTGTTCGAGCACTCGCACACGTACGGCGTCGAGCACGTCGTATTCGTCGGGCGTCACACGTACTACGGCGCGGCCGCGGACTCGCCGCTGTTCCACAACGAAGACGAGCCGCCGATGGGGCTCTCCTCGTTTCCGGAGCTTGCCGATCTCGTCGCTGCCGATCTCTATGCGGGCTCCGCGCTCTGGCGGTACTCGTCGTTCACGACCAGCGTGCTGCGCATGGTCTACACGCTCGGGCCGACGGCGCACGGCACGCTCGCCACCTTCCTCCGCGGTGCACGCGTGCCGACGCTGCTCGGCTTCGACCCGCTCTTCCAGTTCATGCACGAAGAGGACGTGGTGACGGCGCTGTGCACGGCGCTCGAGAAGCGCCCGCGCGGCGTCTTCAACGTCGCCGGCCCGCAACCGGTGCCGCTGTCGACGGTCATCCGTTGCACCGGGCGCACGAACATCCCCATCCCGGAGATCGTGTTCGCGAAGATGCTCGGCCGCTTCGGGTTGCCACGGCTGCCGGCCGGCGCGCTCGAGCACATCAAGTATCCCGTCACCGTCGACGGGAGCGCGTTCAAGAAGGCGACCGGCTTCACGCACGCGATCGACGAGTCCGGGGCGATGCGCGCCTACCGCGACGCCTTCCCGCGTCCGCCCACCTGATGGGGATCCGCAGGGCCGCGGATCGCGGAGTGCTCAGCGCCCTTCGCCCCGCGGCGCGTCAGCCGCAATCTGCTGCGAAAACCCCGCAGAAAAGGTGGGATAAAACCGTACACCAGGCGCATGGATAATCGGACCCCCACGAATCCATCGCCGTGTAACTCGCGTGTTCAAATCCCTCGGGCGTAAGGGACTTCGCGGCTGGCTCGCCTTTCGCAGGACCGGACTCCGTGCTGCCGTTCTCCAAGCGTCCGCCGTCGCCCGAAGAGTACCTGCTCCGGTCCGGAGACTTCGAGGCCGTCGACCCTCACGCGATCCCGGCCGCGCCGCGCGCGCCGGTGTTCGCGCGGTCGAACGCACCGACGCCGTACGGCTTCGTGCAGCACTATGCGCCGCCGCACCCGCCGCATCCGGCGCATGGGCCGCAGCACGGGTACCCCTACGCGAACGGCATGGACGTTCCGCCGCCGCCGCATTCCCTCGCGCCGGTCGCGATGGGCGGCGCGGCGGGCGTCGGGACCGGGTCGCATCGGTTCCAGCCGACGCTTCCCGCTCGCGAGAAGCCGAGCCTGAAATGGGGCGTGCTCATCGCGGTCTCGGGTGCGGTGCTCGGAGGCGTCCTCGGCATCGGCATGGATGCGAAGCGGCAGCACGCGGCGTCGGCGGCGCAGGCGGAGGCCGCTGCAGCGATGCCGATGACGCAGGCGATGGTCGCGGCGACCGCGCAGCCGGTGATGGCGCCTGTCGCTCCGCAGCCGGTCGTCACGCAGATCGCGGCGCCGAGGGTCCTCACGGCTGCTCCGCAGCCCGCGGCAGCGCCGGCGACGCCTGGCGTCGTGCTTCCTCCGCAGGCGCCCGTCGTCGTTGCGGCAGCGCCGGTCGCCGCGAACGCGGCCACCAAGGATGGCGCGAAGGGCGCGAAGCACGACAAGGCGGAGAAGCCCGCGGCGCATACGCGTCCGGCGGCACGCCCGACGCCTCACACGAACATGCTCTCGACGAAGGTGACGCGTCCCGCGCCCGAGCCCGAGCCGGTCGCCGAAGTGAAGAAGCCCGAGCCGAAGAAGGCCGAGACGAAGCCCGAGCCGAAGTCCGAGCCGAAATCCGAGAAGGCGGAGGCGAAGAAGGGCGGCGCCTCGAAGACGGACGCGGAGAAGATCCTCGCGGACGCGATCAAGGACACGACGAACACGCTCTGATCGCTTGCGGGTCGCCCACGCAGCGCGCAGCGCGGGCTAGCGTTCGCCGATCTCGGCGCTGTAGCTCACGTACGCGGTCTGCTCCGGAAGCGGGAGCGACATCCCGAGCGGCGCGAACGGCGCGGGCTGCAGGTTCTCGACGACGACGTAGTACGCGCCAGGCGGCAGCGGGAAGCGGAGGCTCGCCTCACCCACCGCGAGAGTGCCCTGCCCGAGCACCGCGCCGGGAGGCGCGCCCATGGGCTGCGCGGCCTCGTAGGTTCGCCGCCAGAGCTCACCGACGCTCCGGTCGACGAGCGTGTAGACGACGGGAGCGCCGTCGACCTTCACACGAAGGAAGAGAGCCGCCTCTTTGTCGGCAATCTCGAACGGACCGAGGTAGTCACGCGACGCGCCGCGAACCTCGGTGAGATCGCTCGCCAGCACGACGCGGTCGTCTCCGGCCTTGAACTGTCGCTTCGGTTTCTGCGGCGGCTCGAGGTGGCCGAGCGTGAAGTCGTCGCCGTCGTCTTGGCGGACGACGGTGAAGCCTTTGCCGATTTCGCTCGCGACGACGCCGTTGCCGATCACCGTCGCGACGTCGCCGGCCGGCGTCTTCGTTGCCAAGTTCACGACCGGGTTCTCGACACCGACGATCCGGAGGTCGGGTTGCGCGACGAAGCGGCTGAAGCGCCCCCACACGTACGTCGCGTCGGGCTCGAGCCGGAAGTCGGGCAGGTACTCCACGGTCATGCCCATGTAGAAGCCGACGCGGCGCGCGACGGGCAACGTGGCGTACCCGGTGCCCGAGGCCGTCATGACGATCGCCTTCCGGACGTCGTCGACCTGCACGAAGCACTGCTGCGGGAAGAAACGACCGACGCTCGCCGCACCGAGCGCCGGGAGCTTCAGCGGTACGCCGCGCTTCAACATCTCCGGGCAGATTTTCGACGCTCCGAAGTTCGAGAAGAGCCACCAGCGGAGCTCCGGGCTCGCGTTGACCGCGCCGCGCACGCATGGGCAACCCGACGCTGCGAAAGCGAGCGCGAGGACGAGGATCGCGAGGAAGCGCCGGGACACGGCGGCAACTTAACAGCTACCTCGCAGCGGCGACAGCGTGCTCAGCGCGGCGGTGACGTCGGCGCGCACGTCGATACGCCGGCGCCGACGATGCGGAAGCCTCCGACGTCGGCCTTCGCGGTCGCGAGCGAGTCGTCGCTGCTCGCCTTCTGTCGCGTCACGCGCGACGGCGTGCCGTTCGACGACGTGTAGAACCAGAAGTCGCCTCCCCAGAACGAGAACGCCCACGCGTTGCCCGTGCTCACGCCCGCGAGATTGCGGTCGCCCGACGTGGCGCCGGTCGCTTTGTCGATCCGGGCGAGCGTCGCGTTCGGCGTCGTCGTGAAGAAGCCGTACAGCTTGCCGTCGCCCGTGCCGGTGAGCTCGGCTCCCGTGCCTTCGAGACCGCCGGAGAAGTCGCCGATGGGCGAGAGCTTCATCGTGGCGAGATCGATCTTCGCGAGACCGCGGCCGACGTTGTCCGCTTCGATGCCCACGACGTACAGCGTCTCGTCCTGCGAGCCGGCCGCGTTCGCCGCGAAGGCCATCCCGAAGCGACCGAAGCCGTGCTGGCCCGGCTGAAACTTCGTCGCCTGGCAGCTCGCGTCGGCAGTCGAAACCTCGAAGAGCGAGCCGTCCGAGAAGTTCACCCACGCCGTTCCGGCGCGATCGATGGCCATCGAGTTCGGCGTCGCGCCTCCCGAAGGGCACCGCAGCGTTCCGATTTCGGTGAACGCGAGCTTGTCGGGCGCGAACGAGTAGAGCTCGAACGTGTCGGAGACGACGTAGACGAGCTTCGCGGCCTCGCTGCATCCCGCTTGGTTGTCGCCGCTCGGCTTCGGCGTCGCGCTGCCGTCGTCGCCGCCGAGGCGTCCGCTCGACGGAGGCTCGCCGTCGCCTCCGCTGCCGATGCCGGGGTCGCCAGAGGGCCGCGCGGAGCCGCTGCAAGCAGCGAGGAGGATGACGAGGAGCGAAGCGGCCGCGCGCATGCGCCGGTCCCTGCAAGCGGCGCGCGCGGCCTCACGCGGCGACCGTGCGCGGTGCGCACGCGCGATCCGATTCATGAATTCGCATCGACGACCGTCGCGTGCGCAGCTCGTGCGCGGAGGTACGCGCGACCCCGAGGTGCGTGCACGCTGGTGGCTCGCCGATCCATGCGAACGGGTGACGCTCCGCCGACCCGCGCGCGTGTAGCCTCGTCTGTCGGAGGGATTGCCATGCGCAAGGGGTTGGTCGTCGTCGTGGTGCTCGGCATGTTGTCGCTGACGGGCTGCAAAAAGGAAGTGCCCACCGACATCGTGCAGAAGTCGCTGCGCAACGCATTGAGGACGCATGCTCCCGCAACGACGTCCGCGATGTGCGGTGCGAACGTGAAGGGGCTCGTGAACGCGAACATCACGAACGTGCAGCGCAAGAAGGACGGCGTCACGGGGACCGCTCACATCAGCGGCGCGCCGTGGGTCGCGCCCGGGGCCCCCGCTTCGTGCGAGGGCGACATCGAGTTCAAGTACAGCTACACGCAGAAGACGACTGGACCGAGGAAGCGCAAGACCACGACGACGACGTGGTACCTCGATCACATCAAGCTGACGGCCGTGCAGACGCGCGGCGTCGCGTTCAAGGGCGTCGACGAAGACGCGACCGACGACGACGACGACTGAGCCGGAGTCGGCTCGGAGCTCACCGCGTCGCGCGATAGATGCGCGGCGCGCCCGACCGCGTGCTCGCGAGGAGCAGCGTGCACGCGTCGGGCGACAGCCACACCGGGCGGTCGTCCGACGAGCCGCCGGCGTTCACGCGGTCCGCCGGGAGCACGGCGCCGAACGGATCGCCGGACGATGCGCGCGTCGCGGTGACGATCTGCGCGGGGGCGCTTCCGTTCGGCCCGACGCGTGCGAAGAAGATCGTCCGCTCGTCTTCCGAGACGACGGGGCACGTGTCGTCGAGCCCGCTCGCGAGACCGCCCACCGAGGTCGACGACCAGCTGCCACCCACGAGCTCCGCGCGATGGATCTTGAGGCGGGTGTTCGCCGTCGCGATCGCGACGTACACGACGGTCCCGGAGCGGAGCGCCCACGGCGCGCGTACCGCGGTGGGCATCGCAAAGGTCAGGATGGGGGTGGCCAGACCGAACTTCTGCCCCGGTTGCTGGCGACGCCCGTGCACGACGGCGCGCGTGCCCGCTACGTCCGTCTCGTAGAAGAGCTGCAGCGGGTCCGTCACCGGTGCCGGGTAGCTGTCCGCCGCCGACGTCTCGACCACGTCGGCGTAGTTGAAGATCCCCTTCGGGAACGGCCCTTCGCTGATGTCTTCGGACGCTTCCCCCGGGGCAGCGATGAACGCCGTGGTCTCGTCGGGTGTCAGGCGCACGCTCGATGCTTCGCCGAGGTCCGGCAACATGACCGGAGTGCCGAACGGCATGTCGGGTGTGCACACGCGGCCAGCGTCGGCGTCGCTCGCATCGCCCCCATCGCCCGGCGCCGCGTCGTTTCCCGGCGTGGGCCCAGCGTCCGTGCTCGCGTCGGACGGCGGTGCGATTCCGCCCTCGGGCGTCGCGGTCGGTGCTCCGTCGTCGCCTGCGAACGCGCTGCACGCAGCGACGGCAGCGAGGGCGGCGGCGAGCGCGACACGTGCCGGCGTTCGAAGGAGAGTCATCGTCGTCGGCGATGGTAGCCGGTCGGCAGAGCCCGCGCCCGCGCCTACGGCGAGAAAGGCTCTACCGCCGTGCGCGCCGCTCGCGCCCGGCGCCTCGGCTCTCCCGCAGCATGCCATGGAGCTCCGCGGCGGCAGGCGCCAGACGGTCGCGGCCGCGGTGGACCAAGTAGAGAGGGCGGATGATGGGCGTCCGTTCGGTAGGAACGACGACGAGCTGACCGGCCGCGAGGTCGCGCTCGACGGCGCGACGGCTCACGAGCGCGACGCCCACACCGGCGCGGGTGTTGCCCTTGATTGCGGCGATACTTCCTAGCTCCATCGCAATCGGCAGCGCGCCGAAATGGAGGTCGACGAGCGCCCGCGTCGTCGCGCCGCGGGCGAACGTGACGAGCGGGGCGGCGCGTGTGTCGATGCCCGGCGCAGCGACGAGCACGAGCTCGTCATCCATCCACTTCTCCCGGACGAGCCCCGAGCGCGCCGCACGGAGCAAGTCCGGGCCACCCCCGCGGGCGACGCGCGCGAGGATGACGAGGTCGAGGTCGCCGGCCTCGAGCGCGTCGAGGAGCTCGTCCGGGTTCGCCTCCCGCAGCCGAATCTGCACGCCGGGGTGGCGTCCGCGGAACCGCGCGAGCGTGCCGGGCAAGTAGTAGGTGCACACGGTTGCGCCGGCGCCGACACGGACGGATCCAGCAGCGAGGCCCGCGACCTCCGCGACGGCGCGCCGGCCGTCTTCGACCGCGGCGAGAGCCGCGCGGGCGTGAGGAAGGAGCGCTGCACCCGCCGCCGTCACCGTCGCGCCGCCGCGTCCGCGGTCGAGGAGCCTCGCCCCTACCTGCGCCTCGAGCCGCTGAATCGACGCCGTCAACGCGGGCTGCGTGACGTGGGCGTGGCGTGCCGCGGCGGTGAACGTCCGGTGCTGCACGACGAGGGCGAAGTGTCGGAGCGGCTCGAGCACTCCAGAAGCATAACGTTCGTTGATGGTATGCATCGAGCGTTTCGATTGGATTGATGGCGCGGCCGGCGCCATCCTCCGCGTATGCCATTCGTGCTGGTCGTCACGGGCCTCCTCGCTGGTGCGCTCACGACGCTCGCCGGGCAGGGTGGCGGGCTCTTCCTCCTCCTCGTGTGCTCCGTCCTCATCGGCCCGCGTGACGCGCTCGCCGTGACGGCGCCGGCGCTACTGCTCGGCAACCTCCACCGCGCCGTGCTCTTCCGCGCGCACGTCGACCGTTCGGTCGCAGTGAGAATGATCGCCGGATCCATCCCTGGTGCTTTCCTCGGAGGGCTCCTCGCGGGAGTCGTGCCGCAAGTGGTGCTGCAGGTCGCGCTCGTGCTCCTCACCGTGCTCGCGATTGCGAAGGCGATCGGTCTCCTCCGCTTCGACGTCCCTCGCGGCGCCCTCCTTCCGTCGGGCTTCGTCGTCGGCGGCCTGACGGGTACCTCCGGCGGCGCGGGCATCCTCTTCGCGCCCGTGCTCCTCGCCGCCGGCCTCCGCGGACGGGCGTTCGTCGGCACCATCGCATGCGTCGCCGTTTCGGCTCACGTCGGGCGCGTGGTCGCGTACGCCTCGTCGGGGTTCTTCACACGCTCGCTCGTGCTGCCGATCGCGCTCGTCACCGTCGCGATCTTCGTCGGGAACACGCTCGGCGAGCGCATCCGCGCGAAAACGAGCGAGGCGGTCACCCACCGGCTCGAATACGGAGTGCTCGTCGTGTGCGTGGCGCTCTCGCTCGCCGGCGTGCACTGAGCGCGCGCTGAATGGGCCGGACGCCCGCCTTGCTTTCGGACGTCGTTCGGGGCGACCATCGACGGTCGTCATGAGCACCACGGCCGACCCGCGTGCCGCCGCCCTGAAGCGCGTCGGGCAGACCCTCAACAACAAGTGGACGATCGACCGTCTCGTCGACGTCGGTGGGATGGCGGCGGTGTACGCAGCCACGCATCGCAACGGCAAGAAGGTCGCCATCAAGATGCTGCATGCCTTCATCGCGTCGCACGAAGACGTGCGGGAGCGGTTCCTGCGCGAGGGCTACGTCGCGAACCAGTGCGATCACCCGGGCGCCGTGAGCGTCCTCGACGACGACATCACGCCCGATGGCGCGCCCTTCCTCGTGATGGAGCTCCTCGACGGCGAGTCGCTCGACCAGTGGATGCACCGCGCGGGCGGAACGCTGCCCTTGCCCGATGTGCTGGCCATCGCCGATCAGGTGCTCGACGTGCTCTCCGCGTTCCACGCGCGCGGTGTGATTCATCGCGACATCAAGCCGGGCAACCTGTTCGTCACGAGGAACGGCCTCGTGAAGGTCCTCGACTTCGGCCTCGCGCGGCTCCGTGACCCGCGGTTCACCGGCGCGCCGACGGCGACCGGCATCGTGCTCGGCACCGCTTCGTACATGCCGCCCGAGCAGGCGCAGGGAAAGACCGAGCAGGTCGACGCGCGCTCGGACGTGTTCGCGGTCGGCGCGGTGATGTTCCGGGCGCTCACCGGCCGCCCGGTGCACGATGCGAAGAACCCGACGGATCGGCTCTTCCAAGCGATGAAGGATCGCGCGCCTTCGCTCGGGATCATCGCGCGCGACATGCCGACGTGGGTCGTGGGCGTCGTCGACAAGGCGCTCGCCTTCGACAAGAAGGACCGCTGGGCGTCCGCCGAGGAGATGCGCAAAGCGGTCCGCACCACGTTCGCGCAGCTCAAGGCAGAGGCCGAGCGCGTGCGCCCGCCGCTCGGGTCGATTCCGCCGGAGCACGACGCCTCGGTCGAAGTCAGCGAGATCTTCGGCGCGATGCTCGAGCCGAGCATCGTCGTCGACGTCAGCTTCGGCGACGTACCGGTTCCGAAGCGCTGACCGCGCTGCGCGGCGGCTCGATCGCGTCGTCGTCGGGGGCGGGCGTCGCCTCGATGCCGATCGCGGCGACGTCGGCGACCCGAACGACGTCCGACGCTGCGCGCGCGACGAGCCGCGACACGATCGAGGCGAGCTCCGCGTCTTCGCCTTCGAAGGGGTGCTCGACGAGTCGCGCGAACGCTGCCGCGTCGATGCCCACGGGCCTTCCACGCACGCGCAGACCTTCACGCGCGAGCCGGTCGGCCACGATCGAGAACAGATCCTCGGCGCGATCACGGAGTCCGGGCAGCTCGACGGGAGGCGCGTCCTCGAAGCGCGCGAAGAGCTCGGGCGCGAGCCTGCCCTCTTCGGCGAGGACGTCCGGCGGTGACGTCGTCGTGAGCGCAATCGCGACGTCGAGCGGCATCGCGCGCTCCCACGGCGGCCGCCGCTCCGCAAGGGCGCGCGCGACGAGCACCTGCACGTCGCGAGGCAGCGCGGCCCCGTCGACGAGCACGAGAAGGCCGCGGTCGGCGAGCGCGAGCGGCGATGTCGTCTCGCTCCGCCACCGCTCGACGTCGTGCTCGCGCGACGAGGTGCCGTCGACCACGACCAGCGGCCGTTCCTTGCGCGGTCCCGAGAGGTGCGCGCGCGCGATGTAGGGCACCGGATCGGTGCCCGGACGCGCGGTGACGACGAGCGGTGCGTCGCGTTCGATCCTGCGCTCGAGCGCGTCGTAGGCGAGCCGCGACGCGGCGGAGTAGATGCCGACGGTGGCCGGACGCGCGAGCCGCGACGCGGCGAGCATGTTGCGCGAAGCATCGAGCGACGCGAAGTGGCGGACGCGTGCGAGCTCGTCGTCGAGCACGTCGAGCTCGGCGCGCAGCGCGCTCTCACGCCCGAGGTGGCGCTCGCGTGCGCTCCGCGCCTGGCATACGGCGACGAACGAGGCGGCGAACACGCGCGCGGCCTTGATCTCTTCGATCGTGAGCGGCTCCTGACGCAGACCCGCGGGGACGATCACGACGCCGTCCGGCTCGTCGGCTTCGGCAATCAGCGTCGCGAAGAGAGCGCCGCGATCTTCGAGCCAGCGTAGGAGCGGCCGCAAGTCGGCGCGGCGGATCTCGAGCGCGCGAAGCACCTCCACGCGCACGGTCGCCTCTGGCTCACCTTGCGCGACGTCGAGGAGCGACGTCGGCAGCTCTCCCTCGCGTTCCTGGAGATAGCCCGCAGCATCGACCGTGAAGATGCGCGTCGGATGCAGCATCCACAGCTCCGGCGAAGCGGACCCGTGTCCGGCAGCCTCGCGGAGCCTCACGAGGGCCTTGGCCATCGCGGCGCGCGTCTCGCGGTCGTGCGCCGCGCGCGTCGCGTCCTCGAGCGCCTCGAGCAGAACGCCCTTCACCGGGAGGAGTGGCTCTTCGAGGCGTGCCGCGAATGCGCCGATCGCCATCGTGACGAGCGCGACGAGGAGCGCGACGAGGCCGATGCCCGCCATGCGTCCTTCCGACGCGACCGCGCCGATCGCGGCAACCGGTCCGCCGAAGAGCAGGAGCGTGAGCGCTCGGCGACCGCGGCGCGCGACGACGAGAGCATCTTTCGCGCGCGCGAGCCGCACGACCGCCGGACACGCCAGAGCGGTGCCCAGCGCGGCGGCAGCGTCCGCGTGCATGTGCGTCGTGAGCGCGAGGATGATCGCGAAGAGCAGCGCGGTCGCAACGGCGGCGGCGCATGCGAACGCACGCGGCGGGACGCCGAGCTCGAGCCGGCGCGCGCCTGCGACGAGCAGCGCCGATGCGCCGAGCGCGAAAAGCGCCGCGGCGCCGGCTGCCGACGCGAACATCGCCGCCGAAGATGCGAGGTCGGGCGCCACGCCGGACAGCGCGAGCCCGTCCACGAGCGCCGCGCCGCCCCACGCGCCGACGACGATCGTGCTCGCGGTGAGCACGATCCCGCGCGGCGGCACTCCGCGTGCGGCAAGCGCCTCGGTCGCGCGAGCGGCGAGGCCGGGGTCGGAGTCGATCGCCCCGATCGCGCGCGCGGCGACGAGCCCGGCCATGGCGAGCGCGACCTCGCGCGCGAACGCCGCGGTGAGGGTGCGTTCCGACAGCGCGCACGTCGCGAGGGCGAGCGCGACGGCTGCGGTCGTCCACATGCGCGCGCGCGCCGCGGTGGCCGTCTCTCCCGGAACGACACGACCGCCTACGAACGCGACGACGAGCGCCGCGACGACCGCGAGCCACGCACGCGGTGAGCTCTCCGCCGTGCGCACCGCATTGACGGCCACGTAGAGCACGGGCGCGGCGAGAACGAGCACGCGGCGCCACGCGACGTGTGCGTCCTGCAGGGTCGACGTGTCGGTCCGTTGCTCGTCTTCTCGTTCGCGCGCAGGCATGAGGTCGGCGCCACCTTCCGGCGGGAGCCGTCCGTAGCACACGACCCCCGGCGTGGCACGGAACCCGCGCTGCGCGCGGTGGCTAGCGAAATGCGCGAACCTGTGGTCTTTTCGTGGAACCGATGAGCGCCGCGAGCTCGCATTCGCAAGCGGTGGCGGGCCCCGCTCCCGCACCGGCGCCCGCGTCCGGAGATGCGCGCGTGCGAGCCCGGTCGTCGTCGTTCGGCGCGCTGTTGCTCCTCGGAACGAGCCTCGCTCGCCGCGGTGTCCTCGCATCGATTGCGATCGTGATCACGCTGCTCACCGCCGCGGTCGCCGTGCTCGTCGCGGTGGTGCTCGCGGCGCGTGGAGGACATGCGCCGATCCACGACGTGCCGCTCGTCGCGTCGGGAGCGCTCGCGTGGGGCGGCGGGTTCCTGCTCGCGTTCTCGGCAGCGGCGCACGCGCTCCGTCGCGACCGCGCAGAGGGCGTGCGCGACCTCGTCGTCGCACGAACGAGATCGCTACGCGGCTATCTCGTGGCGCGCATCGGCGGCCTCGCGTTCCTCGTCGCGCTCCTCGTCGCGGGAGGGTCGCTCGTGGTCGGGCTGGTCGCCACGGTCTCTGCCGCTCGCATGGCTGCGGTTCCGCGCACGCTCCATGCGACGGCCGCGGCGGTGGTGTTCTCGCTCGCGTTCGCGGCCATCGTCGCTCCCATCGCGTTTGCCGCGCTCGGCGCCCGGTCGCGCGTGGGCGGCTATGTCTTCCTTCTCGCCGTCGTGATGCTGCCGGAGCTCGTCGTCTCCGCGATGGCGCCGTCGCTCCCCGAAGGGCTCGCCGACGTGCTGTCGATTCCTTCGGCGCTCGCGGCGCTTCGAACGGCGCTCTCGCCCGGTTCGGTCGAGATCGCGCGCGCGGTACGCGCTCTCGTCGCGCTCGCGTTCTTCGTCGCCTTTGCCGTGTTCCTCGTGCGCCGCGATGCGATCGCCGTCGCCGAGGAGGAGCCGCGATGATCGAGGCGACGTCACTCTCGGCGCGCAGCGCGAGCGGCATGCTCGAAGCGGCCGTCCACGTGCGGAACGTCACGTTCCGGTGGGACCGCGGCGTGCTCGCGATCGTCGGAAGCAAGCTCGACGGCACGGCGACGCTCCTCGACGTCCTCGCGGGCCTGCGAGCGCACCAGTCCGGCCGCGTCACCGTCGACGGCCGCTCGCCGCGCGCGGCACGAGCAGCGATCGCGCACGTCCCCGCGGACGCCGCGTTGCCCGACAGCTTGCGCGTCGACGAAGTCTGCGCGCTCGCCGCGGCGCTGCGCGGAGAGCCCGCATCGCCTGCGACGGCTCGCCTGGCGCCGCTCGGGCTCGAGACGCTCGCGGCCCGCAAGGCGCGCTCGCTCACGCCGGCGGAGACGCGCGCGGTGGTCCTCGCCCTCGCCCTTTCTTCGCAGGCGCGCGTGCTCCTCGTCGAGGAGCCGCTCGCAGGCCTCGCTCCGGCGGCACCGGCGCGCGTCGCGGAGCTCCTTCGCGCGCGTGCCGCCGCAGGCGCGTGCGTCATCGTCACCACGGCGTCCGTCCGCGACGCAACGCGCGTGGCCGACCAACTCGCCGTGCTCACGCGCGGAACCTTCGCGCATCTGCCGCCGGCGCTCGCGCATACCGGACCTGGCGGCGCGAAGCTGCGCGTCGTCGTTCGCGGCTCGGCCACTCGCGACGCGGCGCCGTTCGTCGCCGAGCTCGCCGCCGAGACCGCCGTCGCCTCGGTCGAGACCGCGACGTTCGCCGCCGCGGGCGCGCTCTCCGCGGGCGCAGTATCCGTCGTCGTCACCGGTAGCGATCTCCTCACGCTCGCGCGCGCCGTTTCGGCGGCCGCCGCGCGCGCCGGCGCGGCGGTCGAGGCGATCGAGTCCGCGGTGATGCCGCTCGATGCGATCCGCGCATCGCTGGCTGCGCCGCGCCCGGCGGCGCTCCCTTCGCATCCACCTCCCGCCGCTCGCGCCGCTCCCGCCTCGGGAGGTGCAGCGTGACGGCCGCCCTGGCACGCGTCCCGCTCGCGCGGCTCGTCCGCACCCGACGCGGTTGGCTGCCGATCGTAGGCTGGGCCGCCCTCGCCCTCGTCGTCGCGTTCGTCGCGCGCACGCGCGGAGGCGGCTCCGGCGCCGACCACGTGATGCGTGGGCCGTTCGGCGCGCTCGTCGTGCCTCTCCTCGCGTACGGCATCGTCTCCGGCGTGCTCGGCGGCTCCGGCCTCCGCCACTCGGTACGCGGCGTGGTCACGCTCGGTGCCGAGCCGCGGCGCGCGGCGCTCGCGTCCGTGCTCGTGGCGGTCGGGGTCTCGGCCCTCGCATGCGGCGCGCTCGCCGCGGTCGTGTGCGCCCTCGCGCACGGGCCGCACGATCCGCCGCTCGCTCGCGATCTCCCGACGTCGCTCTGGATCGGCGCGCTCGGCGGAGCCGCGTACGGCGCTTTCTTCTCCGCCGGATCGGCGATCGGCAAGGGCTACTTCCGCGGCGTGTTCCTCGCATTCGACTGGCTGGTCGGCGCCGGCGCAGGCGTCGGCGCGCTGCTCACTCCCCGCGGCCATGTCCTCTCGCTGCTCGGCGGTCCGCACGTCGCAGAGCTGTCGCAGCGCGCGAGCTCGATCGCGCTCGCGGCTCTGCTCGTCGTCTACGCGAGCCTCGCGGTCATGCTCACGAAGCGTGCGTAGCCTGCGTACGGCACTGCTCGTCGCGCTGGTTCTCCTCGCCGTGCCGAGAAGCGCTCGCGCGGACGATGCGTGGACCGGCGAGGACAAGACCCTGCACTACGCCGTCTCGGCGACGCTCGCCGGCGGCTCGTACGTCGCTTCGGCCGCGGCGCTCCGGGCACGCGGTCACGCGCTCCTCCTCGCGGGGGGGCTCACGCTCGCCGTGGGTGCGGGGAAAGAGCTCCTCGACCTCGCAGGGCTCGGCCAGCCTTCGTGGAAGGATTTGACGTGGGACGTTCTCGGCAACGTGTCGGGGCTCGCGTTGGCCTGGTCGATCGATCTGCTCGTACGCGGGGTCTCGACGGAGCACCCGCTGCTGGTCATGCCGGCGCCGGTGCGCAGCGGGGCGAGCATGACGCTGGCATTCACCTTCTGAACGAGGTGAACGTTCCTGCCCCTTGCGCGAGAAGTGCGCGCACGCAGGCCGCAGCTTCGCGCGGATGCACTTCCGGCGGCCGCGGGCTCGCGCCGGTGCTCGTGTCACACGCGAGCACGCGCTCTCGCATCGGCGCGGGAATGGCGTCTTCTCCCCAACGAGCGCCGACCAGCCCGCCCACGATGCACGCGTTGGTGTCCGTGTCGCCGCCGCCTCGCAGGGTCTGGCGCAACGCGTCGACATAGGGCGTGTCGCGCGCGAGATGGCGAAACGCGTGCGAGAGCGCGATGCGTACGAAGCCGATGTGTGGCCCGAACGCGAGCGGCGCGTCGGACGTCGCTTCGGCGAGCCAGCCCCGCACCTCGTCGCACGCCTCGCGGTCCGCCCACGAGAGCGCAGCGTCCAGCGCGCGGCGTGCGTCTCCCGGGGCGCGCACGAGCGACGCGATGGCGAGCACGTACGCGACCGTCGCGTCCACGCACGAGGCGTTCGGATGCGAAAGCCGCACGTCCGCGCGCGTGGCCTCGACGAGCGTGGCCTCGTCGCGGAACGCGCCCCACACGCCGAGGGGCGTCGCTCGCATGAGGCTCCCGTTCGCCTTGGAATCCATGCAGAGCTCACGTGCCGCCTCCTCCATGGCCTGCGCGATACCGACCTTCCTCGCCCGTTCGCGTCGTTCGGGACACCGCAGGCAGCCGAGCGACCGCGCCGTGGTGATGCCGATGTCGAACGGATCGCCGGCCGCCCATTCCGCGTAGCGCGCGGCGGCTGCGGGCCGGGGATCGCCTGGCGCTTCCGCGAGAGCCTGGAGGAGGCACATCGTGAGCTCGCCGTCGTCGGTGACCTGACCCGGGGCGACCTGCCAAACGCCGCCCCCGGGCAGCGTGAGCGCGTGCTCGACCGCCGCGTCGGTGATCGCGTCGTTCGCGGCCAGCTCCAGCACCGCACCGGCCGCGTCTCCTACGAGCGCTCCGAGGATCGCCCCGAGGGCCGCGCTCGCACCGTCCACGCCGACGAGGATGGGCGCCTGGCGACTGCCGGTCAAACGGCCGCGTTGCCATGCGCCGACCTGAAACCCGCAATGGCGCGCGCGCATGCAACGGAAAGCGTTGTAGAGTCGAAGGCGTGCACGCTTCGCGCGTGAGGAGAGCGCTCGCTGCTGGAGCCGTCGCCGCGACGACCGTGCTCGGCTCGCGCGGAGCGCGCGCGGGCGGGTTCGACGTGCCCGACAACGGCGCGCAGGCGCTCGGCCGCGGCGGCGCGTTCGTCGCGCGCGCCGACGACGGCACCGCGATCTATTACAACCCGGCGGGGCTCGCCCGCCAGCGCGGCACGCGCCTCTACGGAGGCGCGAACCTCTACCTGCACTCGTTCGAGTTCCAGCGGTCGGGCTCTTTCCCGGACGACCCGAACGACGCCCGCACGCCGTGGGGCGGCAAGCCGTATCCCGTCGTCGACAACGCGAGCGGCCCGTACGTCATGCCGTTCTTCGCGCTCTCGACCGACTTCGCGTCGCTCGATCGGCTCACCGTCGCGATCGGCGCGTTCGGACCGCCGTCGGTCGGAAACCGCACGTTCCCGCTCGGGGTCCGCGGCGCGCCCGCGGCGTCGCGCTACGACTTCATCCAATCGAAGACGACGATCTTCTACCCGACCGCGTCGGCGGCCTACCGCGTCACGCGTTGGCTCGATCTCGGCGTTTCGGCTCACCTCGCGCTCGGCAGCTTCGACCAGACGACGGTTTCGTACCTCGATCTCGGCGCGTGTCCCGAGGTCGAGTACCAGCCATGCGACTCGCGCGGAACGCTGCAGGCGACCGGCACGTCGTTCGGCGCGACCTTCGGTGCGCTCCTTCGGCCGTCACCGAGCCTCTCGTTCGGCCTCAGCGCGCGTACGCCCATCGGGTTCGATGCGCGCGGCGTCGTCACTCCGCAGCGGCCGGCGGTGGGCGCGGCTGACGTCGCTCCCGGCGAAGCCGCGCTCACGACGCGCCTTCCGCTGATCCTCCGCGCCGGCGGCCGCTACGTCTCCATGGACGCCGATTTCGAGCTGTACGACCTCGAGCTCGACGTGACGTACGAAGGGTGGGGCGCTGCGCAGGGCGAAGGGCCGCGCATCACCGTTCCCGCGCTCGGCGAGCTTCGCAACATCGACACGATCGTCGTGCACGGCTACGGCGACACCTTCAGCGTGCGAGGCGGCGGCGCGTACAACCTGCAAGCCTTCGACGGCATCGTCGCTCTTCGCGCGGGCGCGTACTTCGACTCTTCGGCGACCGGCTTCGACTACACGCGGCTCGACGTGGACACCCTCGCGAAGGTCGCCGGCACGCTCGGCTTCGGGTACCGCTACGGCGCGTTCGCGGTCGACGTCGGCTACGCCGCGGTCGCTTCGATCCCGCGGCTCGTCGGCACCGACGCCGGGCAAGTGCGCCCGATCAACACCGGCAAAGGTGGCAAGCCGCTCGCGAACGACGGCTCGCTCCTGCCCGCCGTCAACGAGGGCGCGTTCCGCGGCTTCACGCACATCTTCGCGCTCGGCATGACGCTCACCTTCGACGAGCTCTTCGGTCCGCCCCGCCCGTTCCACTTCGGAAACGCCTACGAGCCCGGGTACGCGCCGAAGGCCGACGCGCCGCGCGACAGCGACGAGACGGGCGACCGCAACCGCGACGACCCGAAGACGAAGAAGGACCGCAACGAGCTGCCGCCGGACGAGCCGGCCCTCCCGAAGAGGCGGCCGGACAAAGACGAGAAGAAGGACGAAAAGAAGAAGGAGTGGTGGGAGAACCTCGATTGAGCGCGCGCCTCGTGCTCGCGCTTCGGCTTTCGGCGGCGTCTCGCCCCGTCGGCCTTGCGCGGCCGACAAGGCAGCGGTAGATGCCGTGACCCCGGGGCAGGGAGGCGGCATTCGTATGCCCGCCGCTCGTCCTGCCTTGTCCGCTGCCCGCTAGACGCGCCCGTCAACAAAAGCACGTGCCGCTGCTAGCCTTCGGACCCTCCTGGCCCGCCGCTTCGGGGCGCTTCTCATCTTCGTTCGTTCTTTCGCTTACTTACGGTCGCGTTTCCTGAGCACGTCGATTGCATACGGTCGCGACGTCGCGTGCGTTGCCTCACCCCGCCGGTCGGCGGGGCATCTCTCTCTCTCGTTGTGCGGAGCCCCGAAATGAAGCGTTCCTCGTGTCTGTCGGCGATGTTGGTCGGCCTCTCCGTGATGACCGCCTCGGTCGCCTTCGCGGCCCCTGCGGGCTCGGCGGCCGCGGGTGCCGCCGGTACGGAGCAAGCGCCGGCGAAAACCACGCTCGTCGCGCAGGCAAAGGGGCGTCCGGTGAACGCCGTGCAGCCGTCGGACCCGCCCCCCGCGGAAGGTGGCGGTCAGGCGCCGGCCGCTCCTGCTGACGGCGCGGCCGCGCCCGGCGGTGCCCCGGGTGCAGACCCCGCTCCGCAGCCGGCGATCACGCTCGGCAGCGCGTCGACCCCGGGTGCCGACGTCCCCGCGGGCGCGGCGGAAGAGCCGAAGAAGAAGCCGAAGCCGCGCCCGTGGGCGGGCTCGCAGATCTTCACCTTCACGTCGATGTCGACGGCCACGGTCTTCCAGGGCCAGCAGCAGGACTACAACCCGACGGTCGACGCATCGATCTGGCTCCAGCCGCGTTACGCGATCAGCGACGCGTTCCAGCTCCGCGGCCTTCTCGTCTTCAACTACGAGTTCACGAACAGCGACACGACGCAGACGCGCAACGAGCCGCGCTTCAGCGACACGATGCTGTCGCTCTGGTACCGCAAGCTCCCGGAGATCCCCGGCATCGGCGTGAAGCCGATGGTCGCGTTGAACACCGGCCTTCCGTCGTCGCCCGAGTCGCGCGCCCGCACGCTCGTCGTGAACCCCGGCCTGACGCTGCAGCTCGTGAAGGCGTTCGAGCACGTGCTCGGCGGCGACATCATGCTCATCGGCAGCACGGTGTACTCGCACCCGCTGTACCGCTACGAGACGCCCGGCACGCGCGAGGCGCGTCCGTACCAGCCGGCCTGCGTCGGCGACGCGCAGAACTGCGGTGGCCAGCTGCTCGGAACGGCGAACCCGTCCGACGTGCTCGCGTACTCGCTCATCCTCGTCGGTGAGTGGGGCAAGTTCAGCCCCGCCATGATGTACCGCGGGACGAGCCAGTGGGTGTACACGCCGACCGACGTGCGTAACCCGGTCGACGGCACGATGATCGGCTCGGCGGCCCCGAACCCGACCTCGCTGCGCCAGCTCTCGTACTTCAGCTTCTGGCTCGACTACAACGCGAACTCCTGGTTCACGGCCGAAGTCGGCTACTGGATGTCGCGTGCGGCGCTCGACGAGGACGGCCAGCGCGGCAACCCGTTCTTCAACCGCTACCAGGACATGCGCGTGTACCTCGGTGCGAACTTCAACATCGACAACATCCTGAAGTCGCTCGAGGGTGGCGATGCCGAGGCCGGTGTCGTCCGCGCCAAGGCGAAGTCGCCGATGTTCACGTTCTGACAGCGCCGAGGGCCGCGGCCTTCCAGGTCGCGGTCTCGCTCTGGGCCTCGAGGGCCGCGCGAAACGAAAAACCGCCGGGTGCTCGTCGCATCCGGCGGTTTCGTTTTGTGCGTCCGCGTCGTGCGCCGCGCGGCGCGCAGGCGATCAGCGCGTCGGGTTCTTCGCGAGGCGGGCCGTGAGCTCGTCGAGCGCCGCCGCGACGTCACCGGCCGCTCCGCGCTTCGCTTCGGCGACGAGCGCCGGGGTCTCCGGAGCGTCGACGACGAGGAGCGCGGTCGTCGCTGCTTTGCGCGCTTCGCCTGCGTACTGCACGTAAATCTGTACCAGCGCGCGCGCCGCAGCCTCGCGGACCGACGCTTCGTCCGTGCGCGTCGTGAGGGTCTTCCACGCCCACGCGTTGCCGGCGACGCCGAGCGCCTTGGCGACGGCTCGCGCGGTCGCCTCGTCCACCCGCGCATCGACCTTCTTCGCGAGCAGGCGCGTCGCGTCCAGGCGACGTGCCGACCCGAGACCCGCCAGGATGGCGTGCTCGCGCTCGCCGCCGCCGCTCTTCTCGGCCTCGGTCAGCGCGGAGACGAGCGCACGAAACGCATCGTCGCTGCCGAGGCGCCCGAGCGCATCCGCCGCCGCGTGCGTCGTATCGACGTCGCGCTCGTGCGAGACGACCCGCGCGAGCACGGCAACGGAGCGCGCATCGCGAATGATGCCCACCGCCTCGACGAGACCGACCCGCAGGGCGGCCCGCGCCGACGGCGTGAGGTCTTGCGGGACCTTGCCCCCGAACGCGAGGAGCTCGAGCATCGGCATGAGCGCGCGCGGCCCGAGCGGCTTGAAATGCATCGTGAGCGGCATGCCCGGCCTTCGCGACGCTGCATCGATCTCGTTCGCGCGACGTGCGACGTCCTCGACCTGCCGGAACAGCTCCGGTGCCTCGGCGCGCGCGCGTTCGATGTCCGCGGCGAGCGACGTCCGCGCGGCGAGAGGCAGCTCGCTCGCGTCGACGACGAGCCCGCGCGCGGCGGCTTCCTGCGGTGCGCCGACGGCGAGCGCGAGCGAAACGAGCATGCCGAGACCCAGCTTCTTCGCGTTCATGATCGACCTCATCGTCCGCTCTCCCACCACTTCGTGTCGGGCACCTGGCGCGTCGCATTCGTCCCGCAGTGCACCTCGCCCATGTTGCGGTGGTAGAGGTCCCAATCTTCCGCGAAGTGCACGGTGACGCCGAAGGGAGCGAGCCGCTCCTGCATCTTGGCCTTGAAGATGTCGACGCCGTTCACGACCGGGCCGTGGGGGTCGGGCGCGACGAAGTGGCCGGGTGCGAGGTAGAGGCCGTTCACCATGCCGGGCTGGTACGCGATCGAGCCCTGCGTGTACGGCATGTGGAGGAACGGCACGCGGATGATCTCGGCATCGGTAAGCCCGGTCGCCGCCTTGACGATGTCGAGCTGCGCCTGCACCTCGACGGCCGCCTCCGCGCTCGACTGCATCACCTCGGTGTCTGCGAGCACCTGGTCGATCGTGACCTGCGCGGAGCTCCGCTGGCTCCACATCTTGCCGACGAACATCGGCAACGAGCCATTGCCGGCGTCCGACTGCGCCTGCAGCATCGTCTTTGCTTCCGTCGCATCGTTCAGGAGCAGCACCCAGCCGCGCGGCGAGGTCGCCTTCACGAACGACATCGTCTCGTCGACGTGACCGACGACGAGCCAAGACGTATCGACGTAGACCGGCGGCTGCATCTTCTGCGACTCGATCATCGTCACGAACGTCTTGTCGGCGTAGTACGTCGGGATGTGCCCGCGGAGCACGCGGCCGAGCGGGAAGCTCTCGGCGCCGAGCGTGTACGGCGGGATCGTTTCGAAGTTCCCGAACGAGTTCAGCGTGTCGTACCGGCCGTTGCGCGTCTTGTCGTACTGCTGGAGGCCGGCCGAATCCTTGCCGCGGAACATCGTGAACACGACGCGGCCTGCGCGCCGGAGCGGGCTCGTCGCCGACTGCGGATTCGACTCGTTCGCCGAGCGGATGTTCACGCGGATGACGTGCTGCTTTCCACCGGGTGCGGGCAGCGACATGAACGCGGTCTCGAAGAAGTCCTGCGTCCACTGGTCCGAGGTCTCGATGCCGACCGGCGCGGCGACACCGGCGGCCGTCGCGGCGGTCGCCAGATCCGCGCGCGTCGCCTGGCTCGACGACGTGTTGATGAGGCTCACGTACGTCTTCTCGGCGGGGGAGAGATGATGCGACGTGATCACCGGCGCCACGCGCAGGCGGACCTTGTCCGAAGCCTTCGCCACGCCGCCGCCTTCGACCATGAACGTCACGTCGACGTAGCCGTCCCAGACCTTCGCGTCGCGCACGACGTCACGGCCTTCGATCGCGAGCTCGACGCCCGCGCGGAGGTCCGCCGCGCTCAGCTTCGCGCCGTCGGTGAGCACCTCGAACGAGCTACCCTTCACGAGGAAAAGGCGGACGTTCTCCGGGTGTGACGCCGTGATCGTCCCGGTTGCGCCGTCCGGCGCATCGGCCCAGGGCTTCGTCTTGAGCCGCGCGAGGTCGAGCGCGTCGTCCGGGCCGTTCACCACCTCGTCGGCGGCGTCGTTGCACTTCGCGAGCTCGACGTCGCTGCCCGTCGTCGGGCACTTCTCTTCGTCGTCGTCGATGTTCGCGAGGAAAATCGCGCCATGCTTCGCGTCCCACGTCTCCTCGCCGACGTCGTCGGCGTCGTCTGCGAACGAGACGGTGCCGTCGCGGTTCGTGTCGGCGCGCAGGTCGACGACGCTGCCCTCGCTGGAAGGAGGCTTCGGCGTGGACGGGTCGCTCGTCGAAGACGGCGGCGTGGTGCCGTCGTTCCCCGCGGGGTCGGTCGGCGGGTCACCGGGAACGCCATCGCCGGACGATCCGCCGCAGGCGGCGACCAACAAGGTCGTGACGAGGAAGGCACGCGGCACGCTCTTCATGGATGAGCTCCAGTTCCCAGAGGCGGGAGCCGGCAGAGTAGCGGCCGACCTCAGGGCGCGAACGTCTCGAACGAGCCCCCGCACGGGCCTCGAGCCGAGGGCTGATGGCCGCACCGCGTCCGTCCGGCGCGTCTTGGGTCGCTCGCGCGAACGGGCTAAGAGCGGCCCCATGGACATCGTGCGAGAGCTCCGCGCCGTCGACCTCGACCCGAAGACGCTTGCCGAAGGCGACGTGATCGCGCGCTCGCCGATCGACGGGAGCGTGACCGCGCGTCTTCGCTCGCACGACGCGGAGGCCGTTTCCGCGGCGATCGGTCGCGCACACGATGCGCATCTCCGTTGGCGATCCGTCCCGGCGCCGCGGCGCGGCGAGCTGGTGCGCCTCTTCGGCGACGAGCTCCGCGCGAGCAAGGACTCCCTCGCCGCGCTCGTGACGATCGAGGCCGGCAAGATCGTCGCGGAGGCGCGCGGCGAGGTGCAGGAGATGATCGACATCTGCGACTTCGCGTGTGGCCTCTCGCGGCAGCTCTACGGGCTCACCATCGCGTCCGAGCGCCCACGTCATCGCATGACGGAGACGTGGCACCCGCTCGGCGTCGTTGCGGTGATCAGCGCGTTCAACTTCCCGGTCGCGGTCTGGGCGTGGAACTTCGCGCTCGCCGTCGCGTGCGGTGACTCCGTCGTGTGGAAGCCGTCCGAGAAGACGCCGCTCACCGCGCTCGCGTGTCAGCGCCTCTTCGCGCGGGCGTGCATCCGCTTCGCGGCGAGCGGCGCGCCCGCTCCGGACGGCCTGTCGGAGATCGTGCTCGGCGACGCGCGGGTCGGCGAAGCGCTCGCCGCGGATCCTCGCGTGCCGCTCGTCAGCGCGACGGGCTCCACGCGCATGGGCCGCGCGGTCGCGCCACGCGTCGCGGCGCGGTTCGGCCGTGTGCTGCTCGAGCTCGGCGGCAACAACGCGATGATCGTGACGCCGTCGGCCGACCTCGACCTCGCGACCCGCGCCATCCTCTTCAGCGCCGTGGGCACGTGCGGTCAGCGCTGCACGTCGCTGCGTCGCCTCGTGGTGCACGAGAGCATCGGCGACGAGCTCGCGCAGCGCCTCGAGCGCGCGTATCGCCAGGTGAAGATCGGCGATCCGCGCGACGCTGGGACGCTCGTCGGCCCCCTCGTCGACGGCGGCTCGTTCGATGCGATGCAGTCCGCGCTCGCGCGCGCCAAGGCGGAGGGCGGCACGGTCCTCGGCGGCGGTCGCATCGACGTGCCGCGCTGCGAAGGCGGCTACTACGTCGAACCGGCGATCGTCCGCATGCCTGCACAAACCGCCGTGGTCCGCGAGGAGACGTTCGCGCCGATCCTCTACGCGATGACGTACCGCGACCTCGACGAGGCGATCGCGATGCAGAACGACGTCCCGCAGGGCCTCTCCTCGTGCATCTTCACGAACGACCTCCGCGAAGGCGAGCGGTTCGTCTCCGCGGAAGGCTCCGACTGCGGCATCGCGAACGTCAACCTCGGGCCGAGCGGTGCCGAGATCGGCGGCGCGTTCGGCGGAGAGAAGGAGACGGGTGGCGGGCGCGAGTCGGGCTCCGACGCGTGGAAGGCCTACATGCGCCGCTCCACGAGCACCGTGAACTTCTCGAACGATCTGCCGCTCGCGCAGGGCATCGTGTTCGGCTGAGGCGGCCGCGCGCTCCCCCGATCCGTGCGCGCGGCCGAGCGCGTACACGAGCGGTCAGTGTAAGAATTTGATCTGACTGCGCTTTGTCGCGATGATCGACGCTGGCCGGAGCTCCGGCCGCGAGGTCATCCGCATGCCGCTCCGGTCCCTCTTCCTTGGTGTCCTCCTCTCTCTCTCGTCCACGTTCGCGTGCGGCTGCGCGGCAGCGACGGACGACGACGCCGTCACCGGCGACAACGAGATCGTCGACGTCCCGCAGACGGACGTCGAGCGGCAGTCGATCGGCAACTGTTGGCTCTACGCGCACGCGAGCTGGGCCGAGTCGATGCACAAGGCGGCGACCGGCGAAGACTTCGACGTCTCGCAGTCGTACTGGACGTACTGGCACTGGTTCGATCAGATCGCCGGCGGGTTCGCGACGCAGATCGCGACGGGCGGCAACTGGGCGACGGCGAACGCCATCGCGCGCAAGTATGGCCTCGTCACGGAAGCGGCGTTCGTCTCCGCAGACGCCACGACGGAGGCTTCTGCGCGGCAGAGCACGGCGCTCGCGGCGATCAACGAGTCGCTGAAGAACGGCGCGCTGAAGGGCTCCGGCGCACGTCGTGACAAGGCGCTCGTCCGCCGCGAGCTCGATCGCGCGTGGGGCCTCACGCCGGACGTCGCAGCCACGCTCACGCAGGTCTTCGGCGCATCCGTGAACCGCACGTTCGCGTCGACTTCGTCTCCCGCCGATGCGAGCGGAACGAACATCGTGCGCGCGCAGGACTTCACGGTCGCCTTCACGACCTCGCCCGGGCAGCCGGCGGTTCGGCGCTCGCTCGCCGAAGCGCAGTCTTCGTGGCGGCAGGTCTACTACCGGCGCGGCGACCGCTCGCTGCAGATCCGCGTGCAACGCGCGCTCCACGATGCGCAGCCGGTGATCATGACGTGGTTCGTCGACTTCAACGCGATGGAGAACCGCGACAACGAACGCCGCGGCTCGTTCAACATGACGACGCTGACGGAGCTCGGCCCTGGACGGCAGGGCGGTCACATGACCGTGCTGGAGGACTACCAGGCGAAGCTCGCCGACGGTCGCGTGCTCGCAGCGGGCGAGACGCTCGACCCGGCGGCGCCCGAAACCAAGGCGCTGCTCGACAGCGCGCTCGCGCCGAGCACGGAGGTGCAGTTCTTCCGCGTGAAGAATTCGTGGGGCGCGGCACGACCCGACCGCGCCTTCGCGCCGGGGATGCCGGGCTATCACGACCTCTATCTCGACTACCTGAACGGCCCCGTGAAGCGCTGCGTGGAGCGGAACGGTGAAACCGACACGACGACGTGCCCGTCGACCGCGACGCCGCTCCAGAGCGTGGTCCTGCCGCCGGGGTACTGATCCGGCACATCACGCCCGCCCGCCTTCACCATCGGGCACGCACGCGGCATCATCTCGCGCGTGCTTGCTCTTTCTTCCGTTCGCCACGCCGCCGTCGTCACGGTTCTCGCCGCATCCGCAATCGCCGCTTGCAGCGACGAAGACACGCGCGTGACCCGCGCCGCCATCTGTACGCCACCTCCGAAGCCCGTCGAGAGCGCGGTCGCGCTCGCACCCGCCGTGTCGGGGCAGACGTTCCGGCAGCCCATCGAGGTGGCGCTCGGCCCGAGCGGGCGCTTCTACGTGCTCGAGCAGAAAGGAGTCGTGCGCGTGGTCGACGTCGCGGGTACGTCGCCCGCATCGACGGCGATCGACATCTCGCGCGCGATCGTCGCCGGCGGTGAAGCGGGGCTCCTCGGCATCGCGTTCGATCCTGCGTTCGCGGAGACCGGCCACGTGTACCTGCACTTCACGGCGCCGCTGCCCGAGAAGCGCGACGGCGTGGTCTTCCAGTCCGTCGTCGCGCGGTTCACGAGCACGGACGGAGGAGCCACGCTCGATCCGAAATCGGAGAAACGCATCCTGGCGGTCGACCAGCCGTTCGCGAATCACAACGGCGGAAAGATCGCGTTCGGGCCGGATGGGCTCCTCTACATCGCGCTCGGCGACGGTGGCTCGGGCGGGGATCCGCGCGGCAACGGACAGAACAGAGACTCGCTCCTCGGGAAGATTCTCCGCATCGATCCGCGCGGCGCCGATCCCTACGGCATCCCGGCAGACAATCCGTTCGCGCGAGGTGGCGGACGGCCCGAGATCTACGCGCTCGGCCTCCGCAACCCGTGGAAGATGAGCTTCGACACGGCGACCGGCGAGCTCTGGTGCGGCGACGTCGGGCAGAGCAAGCACGAGGAGATCGATCTCGTCACACGCGGCGGCAACTACGGCTGGAACACGCGCGAGGGGAAGCACTGCTACGGCGCCGAGACGTGCGCGACGGAGGGCTTCATCGACCCCGTCGTCGAGTACGGGCGCTCCGAAGGCGTGTCCATCACGGCGGGTTACGTGTACCGCGGCAAGAAGGTGCCGAGCCTCGTCGGAAAGCTCGTGTTCGGCGACTTCGGCAGCGGCAACGTGTGGGCCGTCGACAAGGACGCGAGCGGCGCGTACGTGCCGCGTCTGCTCGTTCGCACGGATCTGAAGATCTCGACGTTCGCGCAGGACGCCGACGGCGAGGTGTACGTCGTCGACTACGCGAGCGGCCGCATCGAGCAGCTCGTGCCGGGCGAAGCGGTCACCGAGGTGCAGGGCCTTGCAGGCCTGCTCAGCGGAACCGGCTGCGTCGATCCGCAGGACCCGACGAAGGCGCCGCCTGGCCTCGTGCCCTATACGGTGAACAGCCCGCTCTGGTCGGACGGCGCGGACAAGGCGCGGTCGCTGTTCGTGCCGGCAGGCGCGAAGATCGCCGTTGGGCCCGACGGTGACTTCGACGTGCCGCCCGGCAGCGTGGCGGTGAAGACGTTCTCGTCCGGCGACAAGCGCATCGAGACGCGGCTCTTCGTCCGCTACGAAGACGGCTCGTGGGCCGGGTACTCGTACGAGTGGAACGATGCGCAGACCGACGCGACGCTGCTCGCCACGGCGAAGGACAAGACGCTGGCGAACGGCGCGACGTGGCACTTCCCTTCGCGCGCCGAGTGCTTCGCGTGTCACACGCCCGCCGCGGGCTACACGCTGGGGCTCGAGGTGCGTCAGCTCGATCGCAACGACGAAGGCGGCGAGAACCAGCTCGCGCGCTTCGCGGAGCACACGACCACGCCGCTCACGCCGGGCGCATTCGCTCCGCTCGCGGCGGCAGATACGCCTTCTGTCTCCGACGAGCAGCGCGCGCGCGGGTACCTGCACGCGAACTGCGCGAGCTGCCACCGCGAGGGCGCCGGGGCCGGCGCAGCGACGTTCGATCTCCGTATCGACAAGAGCTTCGCAGAGACGAAAACGTGCAACGTTCGCCCGCAAGGCGGCGACGTCGGAGGCCCCGACGCGAGGCTCGTCGTCCCCGGCGACCCGGCCCGCTCGACGTTGCTCCTTCGCATGCACGCCGCCGCACCTGGCGAGCGCATGCCGCCGCTCGCGAGGAACGTCGTCGACGAAGCGGGCGTCCGCGCCGTGCGCGCATGGATCGCCGGCCTCGGCCCCGCGTGTCCGTGAGACGTCGCTAGGTCAATGCGCGCGCGGCGGAGGATTCCCGCCCTTGCGCGGCGGCACGGGAGGAGGATGCGGAACCGCCACCTTCGGTGAAGACGCGCGCTGGAGGTCTTCTTCCTCGATGGTGATGAAGTCTTCGCTCGGCGGAGGCGCCGAGGAAGGAGGGGCCGCGCTCGCGCCGTTCACGAGGACCGGCGGCGGCTCGGGCCACTCGAGCGACGACGGCTTCGCCGGCACCTCGGAGTCGTCCCACACCTCGCGCGTCGAGGTCGGTGCCGGCGCCGCGACGGCCGTGTGCTCGCCGCTCTGTCGGAGCGTCGCCATCATCGCTGCGCGTGCCTCGGCGAGCTTCGGGCTCTCTTCGACGCCTTCCGCGCTCGCTCCGTTCCACGACGCGCGCTCCTCGCCGCTCGGCGTGCTCGGCGGCAGCTCCTCGTCGTCGTGCCCGTCGATGGCCGGGATGTCCGGGATCGCGACCGGCAACCCGGAGTCTCGTTTCGTTCGCTCGCTCGCGCTCTGCTTGATCGCGAGCGCCTCCGCCTCGGCGATCGCCGCTGCGTCGCTCGGGGCGTTGACGGTCGGATGCCCCTCCGCGGGCGCCGCCTCGGCGAGCTTCTCGGCCACCTTCTCGCCGCGTGCGGTCTCGGGATCGCGGCTCGGGGGAGGCCCCGCAGGGGACGACGCCGGCGCGCCGCCGCTGGATGCGGTCTTGGCGTCGGTCGGCTCGGGCGCGAGGCCTGCCTTGCGCGCGAACTGGTCGAGCGCGAAGAGCAGCGCGTCCTGTGCGGTCTTCGCGAGCACGGTGTCCCAACCGATCGCCGCGATGAGCCCAGCGGGCGAGCCGTCGCCGGTCTCGTGCACTTTGCGAACCCAGGCGACGATCTGATCCTTGCTGAGCGTGTCGCAGAGCACGTCGGTGCCCTTGAGCCGACCCCCACGCCCCTGCACGTTCAGCAGGAACCACTTGTCGTCGATCAGCCCGAGCTCGCGCGCGGTGGCGAGCGCTTTCTGGATGGCCACGCCGGTCAGGCGTCCGTGCCGCCAGAACGACCACCACTCGGCGAGCACGATCCAGTCGACGAGGATCTCGGGCGTGACGCCCTCCTCGAAGATCGCCTCGTCGATGTCGCCGGCGACGAGCGCGTCGTGGACGACGAGCTTCACCTTCTCGTCGTCGTCCTTCAGCGCCGCCTTCGCGCCGCGGATGCCCCACTTCGCCAGGATGGGCCCGCGAACGTCGTTCGGCATGTGCGAAAAGAGCTGGTCTTTCGCCTTCTGCTCGTCGTGCGGGAAGAAGTGAGCGACGAACTCCTTCGCCGTGCGGACACGGCCCGCCTCGGTGCGGCGATGGTCTTCCATCACGAGGCAGAACTTCGTGACTGCGTGGTTTCGATCGTTCCGCGGCTTTGCCACCCCGACTCCTCCCAGCGAAGAATCAAAGGTACACCTGTGACGTGGGCGCCGCAGTGACCAACTTGCGCGACGCGTTCGCATGCACGTGTGTAGGTGCGGCGGCTCTCGTTGTGGGACAGCTCTTCGCGTGCGCGCGCCCGGCGGTGCCTCGCGCGCCCGAGGCAGCTCTCGTCCTGCCGCCGCTCGGCGCCGCGCCGGCGGCGAGCGCGGGCGATCGGCCCGGTGTCGTGTTCGCGCACGCACCGGCAGTCGTGGGCGCCCGCTACCGCGTCGAAGTGCATGCCACGAGCGAGTCGGGCGATATCGCCGCCGCGGTGCAGCGCTCCGCGTACGACTCGGTGTTCGACGCGGAGGTGCTCGCGGTCGACGGACCGGCCCCCTCGCGCGTGCGGCTCTCTTTTTCGAAGAACGCGCATACGTACGCGAGCACGACGAAGCCCACGGTGCTCGAGGGCAAGACGTTCGTCGTCGATGCGCGCGCCCCACACGTTCGCCAGCCGGACGACCGTGAAGCCTCGGAAGAAGAGACCTCGCGCGTGCTCGACGTGTTCCCGGAGCCCGGGACCCGCGCGCGCCTCGACGAGGTCCTCCCGGATGCGCCCATGCAGGTCGGCGAAACGCGCGATGCCGTCGCCGCCGCGATCTTGCGCATCGTTCACCCCCGCGCATGGTCGCTCACGGAAGGGACCGCCACCCTCGTGGGTACCGAAGCCGGCAACGCGATCTTCCGCGTGGAGCTCGACGCGACGAGCACGAGCGGGCTCCACATGCGCGTCGCCGGCGAGGCGCGCATCCGGCTCACCGACGCCCGGCTCGTGCTGCTCTCGCTGCGAGGCGGCTACGAAGAGCCGCCGGACCCCGCGGCGCGTGCACCGGGTCGGTTCGAGCTCGTGCGACGAACGACCGACGCGCCGCTCACTTCGGAGCGCTGAGCGCGCAGCGCCCGTTGATGCACTGGTACGCGGCGCTGTTGCAGCAGTCCGCGCTCGTCTTGCACGTCTCGAACTCCTGCGAGCACGTCGGAACCGTCGCCGTGCACACGAGCGCGCCGCCGGCGCCAGGTCGACAGAAGCCGCCGCAGCACTCGTCACCCGTCTCGCACGAGGTGCCGTCGCTCTTGCACGGATCGACGACCCAGTAGCCGCGCGAGTTGCCGGCGAGGAGCTCTTGCGCGGGCAGATAGAAGGCGGGGTGGCTCGGGTCGGTGCCCGGCGGCGCATTGAGGTCGATGGCCGCGACCCACAGCTTCTTCGGCGTCGGCGAGCTCGTGAGATCGTGGAACCGCGGGTCGCTGTAGAACGGGTTGATCGTCGCGACGTTCCCGTAGAGCCGCCGGCTGGTGAAGACGACCCACGCGTAGCCGCCGGACGGCACGGGGTTCACCGTCGGCTCGTAGTTGAGCGTCGCGTCGTCGTCGTGGCCGGCCGGGCCGTTCGGGACGTAGGCGACGCCGCTCGCGCTCCGTCCGTTCAGCGCATCGAGACGACGCGCGGTCGGGGGGCTCGTCTTCAGATCGAGCCACCAGAGCTCCGCGCGGGTGCCGACGTCGGCGCGTGCGTCGGGAGGCGCCACGTCCGCGTCGGAGCGTGTGCCGCCGTAGTCGCGACCGTTGAACCGCGTCTCGAGCTCGAAGACGATGCCGTCGTTCGTCGGGAGGAAGCTCGGGTAGACCGCAGTGCCCGCCGCCGGCTTGTGGACGGCGGTGAGCGGGCCGAACGTCTTCGTCGTCTTGTCGAACGTCATCACGCCGAGCGTCTTCTGATCCGCGCCCGTCGCTCCGCCGAACATCGTGAACGCGACCTTCTTGCCGTCGGGCGAGAACGCCGGGTACGCGGCGCGGAAGCCCGCTGGCCAGTTCGTCGCGAGGGGCGTCGGCGTACCGGTCGCGCCCGTGGGCACGCTGAAGAGAGCGTTCGGCGCGGTCGTCGAGCCCGGAGCCGAGCTCGAGTCACCGAGGAACATCGAACCATCGGGGTAGATGGCCGGCCATGCGAAGGTCGCGGAAGGTCCTTCTGGGCTGATGACCGTCTCGCTGCCGGTCTTCAGGTCGTAGGCGCTGAACTTCTGCTCTTCGCCGAGGTTCCGCTGCGTGATCAGCACCGAGCCGTTCGCTGCGACGGAGTGGCAGACGCGGCACTGCGTTTGATCGCCATTCGCGCCGGCGACGAGCGCCGGGTCCGTCGAGCTCCCCTTGATCGCGAGCGTCGCGCCGCCGAAGCGGCCGTCGCCGCCTTTCGCGCCTCCGTAGTTCTTCGCGAGCCGCGTTCCGTAGGAGTTGTAATAGACGATGCCCTTCAGCGGGGCAGACGCGACCTTCCACGTCTCGGTGATGGGCCCGTACGCGACGCCGTCCTTCGCGAACACGAGCGACACGGTCACGGCCTCGCCGGCGTTCGACGCGAGGAGCTGCTTCCACGCCTGCTGCGGGATGGGATGATGCGAGAAGGGGGCGGCCGTCTTCGCGAAGAAGCCCTCGTACTCGTACGCGGCTTCGGTCAGCCTGATGTACACCGCGTCGTAATCGCCCTTCGCGCCGGGCTTCCACTGGAGCAGCGGCGCGAGGATGCCGCGCGGCCACACCGTCTTGTCGTACGGGTAGAGGAACGTGAGGCCTGCGTCTGCTGCGGGGGCGCTCTTCAGCACGGCGGCGGTCGCAGCAGAGACGGCGGCGCCCGGGCCCTCGCCGCCGACGCCTCCGTTGCCGCCCGCGCCGCCATCGGCGCCCGCATCGGCGAGCGAAGCGCCGTTCTCGCTGACCTTCAGCTTGACGGTGACCGTCGTGCTGACCGACCTGCCGTTCCACGTCGCCGTGATCTTCGCTTTGCCGCCGACGTTCCCCGACGCGGTGAAGAGGCCGTTGCCCGTCGCGACGTTGCCGATCTCTCCGCGGTCGATGGAGAACGATGCGGGCACGGGAACGCCGTCGGTCGTCTTGGCCGAGAACTGCACGGTCGGCGCAGGTAGCCCGGTCGTGAAGACGAGCGCGGGATCGAGCGGCTCGATCACGAGCGGTCCGGCATTCGGATCGACGGAGCCGTCGCCTGGCGGAGCGATCGGCCCCGGCGTGTCGTCGCCGCCGGTGCCCGCCTCGTGCGAGGGAGCAGGGAAGGTGGATGCGTTGTCCGAGCCGCATGCCGCCATCACACCTGCGCCGGTCATCGCGAGAACGGCGAGCGCGTAGAGTCTCCGCATGAAAGAACGATAACGAAGCGGCGCGCCAGCGCGCGATCGATCTGCACGCCGAAGGAGGCGCGCGCGGTCTCTCACGCTCGGGCGGCGCTCAGGGCCCGAGGAAGCGGTCGAACAGCGCGAGGATGGCGCGACGCGCGAAGAGGAACTCGAGGCACGAGAGCACGAGAAAAGGGCCCATCGGCAGACGCATCGTCGCGAGGTCCGTATGTGCTGCATCGGCGCGGGCAGCCGTGCCTTGGCCTACATCGGCGGCTTCGTCTCCGCCGAGGTCGGCGGCCATCGGGTCGTCGGCGAGCAGCGCCTTCGCCTCCGGGTCGCCGGCCGCTGCCTTCTCGCGGAGCGCGTCGATCTCCGCCTTCACGCTGGCCGGCACCGCGAAGGAGAGGCCGAGCACGCGCATGACGACGGCGCCCAGTGTCGATTGCAGCGCCCCCGCGAACACTACGAACAGCGCTCCCTCGGGCCCCATCCATGCGCCGGCGAGCAACGCGAGCTTCGCATCACCGAGGCCCATGCCGCTCCGCCCGCGCAGCTTCTTGTAGAGGAGGAAGGGCAGGTACGTGAGCGCGACGCCGACGACCGCGCCGACGACGGAGGCGGTGACGCCGACGGCTCGGAAGTACGACGTCGCGAGCGCGAGGAGCGTACCTCCGAGCGTGAGCTCGTTCGGCAGGATCATGTGCTCGAGATCGACGGCCGCTGCGGCGACGACCATCGCCACGAGCGTCAGGTTGATGCCGCAGTAGAAGAGCGCGCGACCGATCGACGCCGACGGCACCGACGTCGCGAGATGCGCGAGAAACGCTCCGCACGTCGCGGTGACGAGCACGACGGCGACGTTCCGCCGGGCGAGCGCGCGCCCCGTCGTGAGATGCGTGATCTCGTAACGGACCGGGAGCGCGCTCGCGACCTTCGCGGCGACGACGCCCATGGCGACGCCCGCGGCTGCACCGAGCGCACGGAGAGCATGCGGGGAGACGTCCGCGACGCGCATCAGGAGGGCGATCGTACTTCGGGCCGCCCCGCCGTGACGAGCGCGCTAGTCGACCTCGCCGCCGTCACGCGCCGCGAGCACGGCGCGCGCCGAGGCGAGCAGGCGCTCGGCGGTGAACGGCGCCTCCGGCTGCCAACGACGGCCGTGCACGAGGTACCCGCCCGTCTGCGGGTCGTTCGCGAGATTCGCTTCGATCGGGTAGTAGCGATTGTGCGACGTGACGAGGTCGTTCAGCTTCTTGAGATCGAGCGATCGCGATTTGTCGACGAGGAGCGCGTGCAGCGCAGCCGCGTCGACCGGGCGGCCCGCGCTCGCGGCCTTGGCCACGAACGCGTCGTGCGTCTTCACGAGCGTGGCGACGAAGCCCTCTTCGAGATCTTCGATGTGCTTCTTCCGAAGCGCATAGGCGGGCGCGCCGATGGTGAGCGCGCGAATGCGCTCTTCGGTGCTCAGCGTGAAGTTCCGGATCGGATCGGCGCTGACGAGGGCGCTCTTCGGCTCGTCTTCTTCCCGTTTTCCCACGGCTTCCTCGTCATAGGTCTCGGGCTGAGGTCCGGCAAGCTCGACCGGTCGCGGTAGGAAGTTGGCCCAAGGCAGCTCGGGCATTCACCTTCGCGGCATGCGTACCGAGAGCAGCGAACGCAGGCAGGGGACGAACGACGCGTGCGCGGTGTGCGGCACGACCGACGCGCGCACGCTGGCGACGACGCGGCTGGAAGACGGAACGCGCGTCGTCGTGTGCGGCTCCCACAAGGTCGCGCACCGTCGCGCCGAGCACCTCGCGCGGTCCGTCGACGAGCTCCGCACGATGCTCCGCGAGCGTCGCGCGAGCTAGCGAGCGCGCAAACGAGACTGCCGCGAGCTAGCGAGCGCGCAAACGAGACTGCCGCGAGCTAGCGAGCGCGCAAACGAGAAAAGCCGCGAGCTAGCGCGCGCATACCGAAGAGCCGCGGGCTAGCGCCGATACTGCTGCGGGTACTGCGGGGGCGGGTGGCCGTACGCCGGCGCCGGTGCGGCGCCCTGCGGGCCGTACGGCATCGGCGCACCCGGCGTCCAAGCTTGCGGCTGCTGCACGGGGCGCCCGAGCGCGCGCGACACCTCGGCGCGGAGCCGGTGCAGGTCCTGCCGTAGGGGGAAGATCATGTCTGCGCTCACCGTGAGCTTCCGGCCTTGCGTGGCTCGACCGGTGTGCCACTTGCTGAGCGCGAGGCGCGCGGCAGCGTCGATGAAGCGGCGGCCGGCGGCGCCGCCGAACGAGAACGTCGCCTTGATGCGGCCGACGGGCGAGGTCACCAGATCGAGCTCCCACGGCGTGAGGTTGCCCATGAGCACCTCGTCTTTCAGGTGGTCGCGGATGATGTTGCCCTTCCGCTTCACGAGCCAGATCACGAGAAAGAAGAACGCGAGGACGAAGAGGAACCAGAGCGGCAGCATGATGACGACGAGCGCATTCGACAGCGTCGCGGCCGTGTTCCACACGGAGTGGAGGAACGCCGCGAACAGGTACCCGCCGATCGGCGCGAGCCACTTCAGCCACGTCTTGTTCGTCTCGCGCGCGATGCCGAAGCCGAGCCCCGTCATCGACGTGTAGAGCGGGTGACCCCACGGCGCGAGGATGCCGCGCACGACGAAGGTGCCGGCGAGCGCACCTTCCTGCGCGCCGAGCATCTCGGCCTTCGCCGCGCTGCCGTAGTAGATGATGTTCTCGATGGCAGCGAAGCCGAGCGCGGCGAACGTGGCGTAGATGACGCCGTCGACGACCCCGTCGAACTGCCGTCTCAAGAAGTAGAAGATCCCGAAGACGGCCATGCCCTTCGTGAGCTCCTCGACGATGGGCGCGCTCACGCATGCCCCGAGGACGTCGCCGAACGTGTTCCCTCCGACGGCCGCGCCCGTCACGTGGACGGCCGTGTTGATGAGCGCGGAGAATCCGCACGCCGCGATCCCTCCCCAGGAAAGCGCGAGGAGGAGGCACCACCACGGCTCCGGGTCGTATCGGTCGACGATCCAGGGGACCCACAGGTACACGACGAGCATCGGCAGCGCGAAGAGCGCGCCCACGAACATCGCGTAGAGCTCTTCGCTCGCGTGCTTCGAGAAAAGCGCCGGAATCAAGAACACGACCAACAGCAGCGTGCCGCCCGCGAGCATGCCGAGCGCGTAGAGGACGAGGCCGATGATCTTGCGTGTTCGTTCCGGGTCGGCGCGTTGCGGAACCGGCTGGGCGACGTGCATGGAGTGCCCAGCGTAGCGGGCGCCCGGATCTCAGGGAAGGTTCACGGTCGCGCGATAGACGCTGCCGTCGCCCTCGAGCACGTAGCGGCCGGTGGCCGCCGGGACGAACGCGGAGCGACCTTTCGGGAGCGTCGCCTCCGCCCCCGTCGTGCCCTCCGCCCGAACCGTGACTTCGCCGTGCGCGCAGAGGAGGATCTCCGGGCCGCGGACCTCGCGGCTCACGGCTCGCCTGCCGACGTGAACGCGCGAGAGCAGGAACTCGGAGGCGGGCGTCTCCCAGACCTCTTCGTCGAGATCGATCGAGCGCGCGCGAAGCGGCGTGACCGGCCCGTGCGTGAAGTCGAGGACCCGCATCAGCTCGGGGACGTCGACGTGCTTCTTCGTGAGCCCGCCGCGGAGCACGTTGTCGGAGCTCGCCATGATCTCGACTCCGACGCCGTCCAGATACGCGTGTAGGTTCCCCGCATCGAGGTAGATGGCTTCGCCGGGCTCGAGATGAACGAGGTTCAGCAGCAGCGCGCTGACGACGCCGACGTCTCCCGGGTAGAGGCGCGCGAGGCGCACCGCCCAAGAGCATTCGCGCGCGAAGTGACCGCGATGTGCGGCGCACGCTGCGACGGTCGCTTCCACGACGGGCGCGCGCAGACCGTCCGGGAGCGTCATGATCGCGCGGAACGTTTCGCTGAGGCCCTGGCTGTCGGTCGTGGCTCGAAGCGGCGCGAGCACGGTCTCGAGCTCGGCGACGGCGAGCGCGTCGAAGAGCGCGCGCGTGTCGCTCGCGCGGCGGAACCCGCAGAGCGCATCGAACGGCGTCAGCGCGCAGAGAAGCTCCGGCTTGTGGGACGCGTCCTTGTAGTTGCGGTGCGGAGCGTCGCGCGGGACGCCGCGCGCGTCCTCGGCCTCGAATCCGGCGCGCGCCTGGTCGGCCGTGGGGTGGGCCTGGAGGGAGAGAGGCTCGGCCGCGGCGAGCACTTTGAGGAGGAAGGGGAGCTTTTCGCCGAACGCGGCCGCGACGGAAGGACCGAGCTCGCGCCGCGCGTCCTCGGCGATTGCGTCGGTGAGCGGCCGCTTCGTGCCTCCGCGCGTGATGGATGACGGAGCGAGCGGATGCGCGCCCATCCAGAGCTCCGCCTCCGGAGTCTCCGCGGGCGACGGTCGGCCGACGAGCTCGGCGATCGCCGTGCGTGAGCCCCACGCGTACGGCATGACTGTGCAGTCGAGGAGATCGACCATCGGCGCTGTAATTACGCGGTCGCTTTGCGCTTCTTCTCGGCGGCCGGCTCGGCCGCGGCGTCCGGAACGGCCTTCACGATGCCGGGACGGACGCTCGGCGCGACGAGGTCGGAGACCGCGAGCATGCCGACACCTTTGCAGCGCGGGCAGACGTACTCCTCGTCGTCCCACGCGCTTCCGGCGCGGCCGAACGGGCCGCCGCCGGCCCCTCCGCAGCTGGGGCACGCGACGCGCTCGAGGTTTTCCGCCGATTCCATGAGGGAAAGAGGGTAGCACGCGCCGTTCCCGGCGGACCAAAGCGCGGCGAACGCGCGTCGCCCGTTCGCGCTACGAACGGCCGGGCTCGCGAGACCTGTGACCCGGCGTTCTCGGTGCGCGGGTCGTGTCGCCGCAGGTGCGAGCAATCCCGGGGGCTTCCGCTGCGGTCGCGCTCGGAACGCGCCTTGAACGCGCGGCGCCCGCCATGTCTGTCGAGCCTCTTCTTTCTCGCGCCCTTCTCCTCGTGTGCGCCGCATCGGCTCTCGCCGCGGCAGGTTGCAGCGTCGCCAGCGACGACCCGTTCGGGCCGGAGCCCGACTTCGTCACCCTCGAGCAGCGCTTCGTGCTTCCGACGGGCACGCTCACCGAGGCCAACGCGGCGGCGGTGCTCGCCCGGTACGAGGACGAACGGCGGGCAGCGCCGCGCATCGAGCTCGGGGCCGTGCCCCCGGGCGCGCGAGAGCGGCCGATGGCTGCGGGTGGCGCTGCGGGGGTCCGGTCGCAGGCCCTCCATCTCCTCGCGCTCGCCGAGACGGGCAGGCCGACGAACCCGCGCTGCCTCGCCATCGACCACGGCGACGCCCGCGGCAGCTGCGCGTGTCCCGAGGGAGGCGCGTTCGCGTACGACTTCTCCGAGGTCCGGGCCGCGCAGCAGTCGCGCGGTCCCGCGGCGGCGACGTTGAAGGTCCGGTTCGATGCGTGCCGCTCGGGAGACGTCGCGATCGACGGACGCGAGGTCGTACGCCTCGAAGTTCAGGGCCCCGGACGAGACGACCGAGGGGACGGCGAGCGCACGCGCGTGTCGTTCGTGTTTGCCGATCTCACCGTCGAGCGCGGAGGTGAAGAGCACGCCGTCGTCGTCGCTGCGCGTCCGGCGGGCGACGACCTCGAGCTCGCGCTCCAGGTGGGCGACGGCTGGATCTCGGTCCGCGGGGGCACCTTTGCTCCGGGGAGCGCCGGCGGTTTCGTGCTCCGCGATCGTGAGGCGACATGGACCTGCACGACGCAAGGCACCGCGCGCCGGTGCACGACCGACGCCGGGCGTTCGCTCTCGTTCTGAGCGCCGCACGGGGTCAGCCGCGACGAAGAGAGCGGATGAGCGCCATGTTCGCTGCGTCCTTCAGCAGCGCGGCGAGCGATTCGCCTCCGGCGTCGGGCGCGAGCTCGAGGAGCTCGGCCCCCACGGCGATGGCGCGGTCCGCCAGCGTCTCGCGGTCGTCGCGATGCATCGTCGACGGGATCACCACCAACTGCGGCATGGTCACGGGGATGCGTTCGCTGGCGGCGGCGACGTGACCGGCGCGAAGGACCTTGAGCCCTTTGCCGGCGAGCGCATCGGCGCACGCTGTGGCGAGCGGCTCGGCGACCGCGACGAGGATCGCGGTCGGAGTGGCGACGCGCTGCATGGTCTCGCGCTTCAATCCGTGCCCTCCGGAGCCCCCTTCGGAAAACCTATCACCACGAAGTGGGCACGAGCGCACCGTTCCGTGTTAGCCTCGTCCGACTCGATGGCCAGCCCTCCTCTGGTCCTCCCGGGCGTCTTGTTCGTCGGCGAGGATGAGCGCGCCCGTATCGTTGCCCACACCGGTCCTGCGGCTGGGTGGCACGTTCCTCGTGGGATCCTCGGATGGTCCCACGAGGTCTCCGTCGTTGCGCGCGAAGCGCTGACGGAGGACATCCGACGGGCGACGAAGATCGTCATGCCCGAGGAGCAGATTCCGCCGGCGCGCATGCCGCTCACCGCGCAAGCGGCGCAGAAGAGCCCGCTCGTCGCGATCTCGAGCCGGCTCGCGCCGCGCCTCGTCGAGCTCGGCATCCGGGTGCACACGGTCGGTCTCGACCGCGTGACGAGCAGCTTCTACTACCTCGCCGAAGGCGGCGGTGAAGAGCCAGTTCGCAGCGAGGGCGACCTCGTTCAGGCGGTCGGCGCGATGCTCGGCGAGCGGGCAGACAACGCCGCGATCGAGCGCGTGCTCGACGGACTTCCGGATCGGCTGCTGCGCGCGCTCTCGAAAGACCGCGTGAGCGAGCTCACCATCGAGCTCGCCGCGGCGCTTCCGCGTGCGGCCGCCGATGGCACCGGCACGCAAGACGTCGACCTCGAGGGCTTCGAGAAGGATCTCGCAGCTCTCGTCGGTAGCGCCGAGAAGTACTCCGGCCCGGCGCGCGAGATCGCGAACAAGCTGGCCGAGACGAACGAGCGTCGGATCGAAGTGCCGCTCTACGGTGAGGCGCGGAAGGTCTCGCAGGGACCGTTCGATCTCCTCGTCGGTGATCGCAAGGTCGCGCTGCCCACCTACGAGCGCTGGGTGATGAGCGGGCCGCTCACCGAAGGTGCCGCGCGCCCGAGCGCACGCATGCCGTCCGAGCCGCCTCGTCCCGCCCCGCGGCCCGCGTCGATGCCGCCGATGAAGGCGGCGACGAAGGCCGATGCCGAGGACGCGCTCCTCGCGAAGCTCGAAGAGCGCGTGATCGCGGCCGACGACAAGGCGGCGGCGACGAAGGGCCCTGCGGTCGACGCGGCGGCGGCGAAGAAGAAGGCCGACGAAGAAGCGGCAGCGGCGGCTGCAGCAAAGGCGAAGGCCGACGCAGAAGCGGCAGCCGCGAAGAAGAAGAAGGCCGAAGAAGAGGCCGCGGCGAAGGCGAAGGCCGACGAAGAAGCGGCGGCGGCGAAGAAGAAGGCCGACGAAGAAGCGGCGGCCGCGAAGGCGAAGGCCGACGAAGAAGCGGCGGCAGCCAAGAAGAAGGCCGACGAAGAAGCCGCCGCGGCGAAGGCGAAGGCCGACGACGAAAAGGCCGCGGCGAAGAAGACGGCAGACGCCAAGGACGCCCCCGAGAAGAAGTCCGACAAGAAGGACAAGGCGGACAAAAAGAAAGCCGCCGCGAAGGCCGACGCCGACGCGCCCACAGCCGCGAAGACCGCGGCCGACGAGAAGGCTTCGTCGCGCATCGACACCGTGAAGGTGAAGAAGCGCGAGCCGGAGAAGAGCAGCACGATGACGTGGATCGCCGTCGTGCTCGCCCTCGTCGCCGCGTTCGCGGCGTACCGCTTCTTCCTGCAGAAGTGACCTTCACGCGCGAGGCGGGTCGCTCCCGCGCTCGCGCCTTTCACCTTGCCGACGCGGTCGGGGCGCGGCGGTCAGCCGGTCGCGCGCTGCTCGTCCGCGTCGTCGTCCTCACCGGACGCGATGAGCCGCTCGTGGCTCGGCGTGTGCTCGGACATCGGAAGGAGCGCGAGCTCCGCGAGCGACGGAGGCGGCGGGACCGCGCCAGCCGGAGGGGGCAGCGTGCGCCCGCGGCGCGCATCGCCCGCGGGTAGCTCGGCGAACGCCGGCGCTACGAGCTCGTCGGCACCGGGCATGCGGCTCGTTCCGCGGAAGACGCCGCCCTTGTGCATGAGGAAGCTCTGCACGGTGATGTCGCCGACGACCTTGCCCTGCGGGCCGATCTCGAGGTGGCCCGACGCGCGCACGTCCCCGCGGACGCGTCCGAGGACGACGACGTCGCGGCCGCGAATCCCTCCCTCGACGGTGCCGCCCTCGCCGACCACCACGGGCCCATCGGCCTCGACGGCACCTTCGACGGTGCCGTCGACGCGGAAACCGCCGGGCCCGCGCACGTCGCCGCGGACGCGCGTGCCCGGACCGATCGTGTTCTCGACCTCGAACGTGGGGATTTCGGACTTCGGATCACGCCGGAAAGGCCACATCGACGAGGCTCCTCTCTTTCCGCTCGTTCGCGAGCGCAGACCGCACAAGATACCGAACGCTCGTGCTCGCGCCCGTCCCGGGCGGCATTTCGGGAGGGCCGTGTGCGGCCGTCAGCCGACGCGGCGTCTCCCGCCTCCGCCGCCACCACCACGGCCCCCGCCGCCTCCGCCTCCGCCTCGACGCTCCTCCATTTCGCGCGCGATTGCCTCGAGCGCCGCGGCATCCAACAGCTGACGCGCTGCGGGAAAGAGCTCGCGTTCTTCGTCACGCACATGAATCGCGTAGGCCGCCGTCAGCGCGTCTGCGACGCTCGCGAGCTCGTCGATCGCGCCCGCATCGTCGGGCGCGTACGAGAGGGCGACGACCGCGTCGTCGAGCCGTGCATGCAGCGCGGCTTGCGACCGGTGCTCCTCGGTGAGCCGCGCGAGCAGGGGCGCGAGCGTCGCATCCGTCGCGAGCCGTGGGAACAGCGACGCCTCTTCGTCCGCCTCGTGCCGGCGCACGGCTCGCGCGAAAAAGGCGGCTACGTCGCGTGCGGCGTCGACGTCCGCTCGGCCCTCGGCCCGCGCGCGGCGCGCCACGTCCGCAAGGTCCGCAAGACGCTCTTCGAGCGTTCGATGCGAGCGCTCGAGCTGCGGGAAGGGATCGGCGGCTCCTTCGTTCATGGGGCAGGCTCTCTCTTCTGCGGCGCGAGCTCCGCCGGACGCGGGCCGTCGCCGTGGCCTCTTCGTCGAGGCTCCGCGTGGGGCTTTCGACTGTGGTAACAGAGAACGAGCGGCCGCGTGTGGCTCGCCCCCTTTCTTCTCCTTCGAGACAGAGCGCGTATGTTCAGGCGGATCGTCGGCGGCTTGGTCGATGCGGCAGGGCGCAAACCTGCCATCGTCCTCGTCCTCGCGTTGGCCTTCATGCTCGGTTCTTGGGGGTATGCGAGGAAGCTCGAGCTCCGCTCCGATTTCCTCGAGCTCCTGCCGCGCGACAGCCCGGGGTTCAAGGCGTTCGAGCACCAGCTGGGTCGCGTCGGCGGCGGGGCGACGTTCCTCGTCGTCGTCGAGTCGCCGGACCGCGCCGCCAACGAGCGCCTCGTCGACGACCTCGGCCGCGCGCTCGAAGAGCAAGCCGACAAGCGCACGGCCTGCGTGAAGGAATGCGCGGCCGACGAAGCGTGCAAGGTGAAGTGCGGCCCCGACTTCATCTCGTACGTCGAGCGCGGAACGAAGGACCTGCAAGCGTTCTTCGATCACCGGCAGTGGCTCTACGCGACGCAGAACGAGCTCGAAGAAGCGGACAACACGCTCGACCACCAGATCGCCGTGCGCAGCGGGATGGTGACCGACCTCGAAGCGCCCGACGAGCCGGCTGCGCACGCGACCCCGCCCAAAGACGCGGGAAGCGCCGCCACGCCGCCGCCGCCGACGCCGCCTCCACAGAGCGGCGATGCCGGCGCGGCCACCACGACGACGACGCCGGCGCCTGCCGATCCGAATGCGAAGCTGCCGTCGCTCGGCATGGACAAGTACTACGACCGCTGGAAGAGCGCGGCGCACAAGTACAACGACTATCCGAGCGGATACTTCGCGAACGATGCCGGCACCGTGATGGTGATCCGGATCGTGTCGAATGCCTCGGGCACGGGCGGGTACACGGGCGATCTGTTCCTCTCCGACATGAAGCAGCGCGTCGACGCGCTCCGTGTCCGCGAGAAGTACCACCCGCAAATGAACATCGGCTTTGCCGGCGACATCCCGAACGCCGTCGCCGAGAAGGAGTCGACCGTGAGCGAGGCCGCGTGGGCCTCCGGGCTCGCGTTCCTCCTCATCCTCGCGGGCATCGTCGTCTTCTATCGCTCGCCGTGGTCGCTGCTCGTCATCTCGATCCCGGCGCTCATGGGCGTCGGTGCCGCGTACGCGTTCGCGACCGCGACGTTCGGCTACGTGAACACGCCCGGCGCGTTCCTCGGCGCGATCATCCTCGGCAACGGCATCAATTACCCGATCGTGCTCCTGTCGCGGTATCGCGAGTTCCGAGCGCGCGGCGTGGAGAAGGAGGAGGCGCGGCGCGAAGCGGTGCTGAATGCCTTCCGCGCGGAGCTCGTCGGCGCGTCGGTCGCGAGCATCGCGTACGGGTCGCTGACGATCACTCAGTTCCGCGGCTTCAGCCAGTTCGGCACGATCGGCTTCGTGGGGATGTTGCTCGTGTGGGCGGCCATCGTGCCCGTCGTTCCCGCGCTCATCGTCACCATCGAATGGATCCAGTCGAAGCTCCCGAGCTTCCTCCGCGATCCGACGGCAAACGAGCACACCGACGGATCGAGCGGACCGATCATGCGCTTCATCGCGCGCGTGACCGAGCGTTTCCCCGCCGTGTTCATCGTGGTGCCTCTCGCGCTGACCGCGTTCTGCCTCACGAAGCTGCCCGACTACCTGCGCGATCCCTGGGAGTACAACTTCTCCAAGCTCGGCTCACGGTCGTCGAAGGTCGGCGGCGCCGGCGAATGGAGCAACAAGGCCGACGAGGTCTTCCGCGGAAAGCAGAACATCTCCGGCACACTCATCCTCGCCGACTCGCCGGAGCAAGTGCCCGCGCTCGAAGCGAAGATCCGCGAGAACGACCGCAAGGATCCCAAGGGCGAGCTCATCGAAGACATCGTCACGGTGAACGATTTCCTGCCCGGCACGGTCGAAGAGCAGACGAAGAAGCTCGAGGTCCTCGACCGAATGCGCGATCGCCTGACCGAGCGCGTCCTCTCCGAGGTCTCGGAGCAAGAGCGGAAGCGCCTCGACGAGATGCGCCCACCCGCCGATCTCGCGCCGGTCACCGCGAAGGACCTGCCCCCGCTCATCCGGCGCCGCTTCGAGGAGAACAACGGCCGTCTCGGGACGCTGATGTACATCAAGTACAAGTTCGGCGTTCACTTCTCCGACGGACGCACGCTGCTCCGCATGGCGAACACGACGGACAACGTGAAGCTCGCCGATGGCACGACGGTGCAGACCGCGAGTCGCTCCACGATCTTCGCGGAGATGATCCGTTCGATGGAGCGCGACGGCCCTCTCGCGACGGTCGCTTCCTTCGTCGCCGTCATGATCGTCGTCGTCTTCGCGACGCGATCGAAGATCGGCTCGTTCTCGGTGCTCCTCGCGCTGCTCATGGGCGTCGCGATGCTCGTCGGCCTCGCCGCGTACACCGAGACGAAGCTCAACTTCTTCAACTTCATCGCGCTGCCGATCACGTTCGGCATCGGCTGCGAGTACCCGTTCAACGTCTTCGACCGAACGCGTCTCTTGAAGGGGGACGTCACGTCGGCCGTCGCGCGCACTGGCGGTGCCGTCGCGCTCTGCAGCTACACGACGACCGTCGGCTACGGGTCGATGCTCTTCTCGGACAACCAGGCGCTGCAATCCTTCGGGCGCCTGGCGATGTGGGGCGAGGTCGCGTGCACCGCAACTGCGCTCCTCTTCCTCCCGTCGCTCCTGCACGTGCTGCTCGGCACGAAGCGCCGGAAAGGCGCGGCAGCGCCGCCGCCTGCGCCCGCCGAATAGTCAGAAGCGCGCCGTCGCGAACACGTCGCGCACGAGGCCGACGAGCCGGTCCGCCTCCTCGCGCGAGAACGCGGCGAGATGCGGGGAGTCGAGATCCAGCACGGCGCGGACGACGCCGGAGACGACGACCGGGACGACGAGCTCGCTACGCGTGCGATCGTCGCAGGCGATGTGGCCGGGAAAGGCCGCGACGTCGGGGACGAGCTGGACCTCCGCCGAACGCGCGGCCGCTCCGCACACGCCACGCGCGAGGTCGATGCGAAGGCACCCCATCGTGCCCTGGTAGGGCCCGACTTTGAGCGTGCGTTCGTCGATGCGTCGGTAGAACCCGCACCAGTTCGTCTGGACCAGCGTGTCCCAGAGCAGGCACGCGAGCGTCGCCTGGATGGCGACCGCGTCGTCCTCACCGGCTACGGCGGCGCGAATCTGCGGAAGCGCCTCGTCGAGCCGCGCGAGGCGAGCGGCATGATCGAGGAGCGTGCCTCGGGCGACGCGCGCGAGCAGGATCCCTTCCGACATGGCCGGAGGACCTTAGCGGACGGCCCGCCCGAATGTCGGCGCGCCGACAGGCGTCGCCGCGCCGATCAGCGACCCCCCGCGCTCTCTCCTGGTTTTCGCGGGTTTCCCAGGCAGCGCAGCCATCGCGGGTGCTGGCACGATCCGTGGAAAAGACCCTGGCGAGACGCCGTCACGGCGCCTCGCTCACAACGAAGGTCACAAGAGATGGGCATCCTGGATTCGCTCTCGTCCGCCGAGCTCGCGCCGTCCGAGAACGCAGCGCGCACGGAAGACGTGCGGCGGGCTCCGCGTCGCGGAGAGACGATCACGCGCGAGCCGCGCGGGACGTCTTCGCGTTGGTTCTTCGCGTTCGACCGGTTCGTCGCCGCGCCGTACAGCGACAACGCCGAGTTCGTCTTCGCCTGAGTCTCGCCCGCGGCGCGCCGCGCGCGCTCAGCGGTACTTGTTACGGATGTCCTCGATGCACGCCATGTCGCTCTGCGCCTGGCATGCACCGCGGACGAGACGCACTTCTTCCGACGTGCCGTGCCCGGCGCGGACGGTCTTTTCGAGGAGAGACCGCACCTCGCCGGAGCGCCCTTCCAGCGCCGCCTGACGAGCGCGCTCGAGCGTGTTCGCCGCGGTCGGCTTCGGGGTAGTCGCCGTCGGCGTTGCCGTGGTGACCGCCGGCGTCGCCGTCGCGGTCGGCGTGGTGACAATCGGATGGGGCACCGGCTCCCGGCGCGGAGTGGGCGTCGGCGCGGGCGTGGTGGTCAGCACCGCGGTCGCGATCGTCGGTGAAGAGGTCGCCGTGGTCGTCGCGATCGGGAGCTGGCTCGGCGTGGACGCCGGCTGGTCGAGCAACGCGAGCTCGCTCTCGACCCGCTTCCGGCGCGCTTCGTCGAGCGTCTTCGCGCCGAGCGCACGAAGGAGCATCGCGCGCTTCGCCGCAACGTCGGTCTCCGCGCGCGCTTTCTTCACGAGCGAGTCGGCCCACGTCGCCTCGATCCAGCGGAAGTCCTGCGAATCGCGCCACGGCGACTTGTCGGGGAGCTGCGACGAGACCTGGTGATAAGGCGAATCGCAATCGTCGACCGTGCAGCTCTTCTTCGCCTCCATCACGAGCGCTTGCTCGTTGTCGGTCGGAGGCGTGATCCCGCCGGTCGTCGGCGTGTCCGTGTTCGCCCGCGTGCGCAGCACGTACACGAACGCGAGGATGATGAGCGCGCCGACGAACCCCGCGCCGAGGATCGGCAGCGCGTAGCCGCCCCACGAGCGGCGCCGCGGATCGGCGAGCTCGGCGTCGCGGTCGCTGATCGCCGTCAGCTGCTGGCTCTCGTTCGGGCCAGGCACGAACACCTGACCCGCGCCCACGAACTTGAAGCGCACGTCACCGAGCTCGATGACGTCGCCCGCCTCGATGATGCTTCGTTTCAGCTCGACGGCGTTGACGCGAACGCCGTTCGAGGAGCCCTTGTCGACGATCTCGAAGCGACCGTCACCGAGCGCGTGCACCTCGCAGTGGAGGCGCGACACCGAGTTGTGGTTCACCGAGATCGAAGAATCCTCGGCGCGCCCGATCGTCATCCGCTCGCGGTCGAGCGGGTACTCGACGCCGGGCGTGGGGCCGACCAGCATGACGAAGCGGCTCGGCCGGTCCGTGAGGTCTTGCCCACGGAACGCGTGGGCCATCGGAATCGTGGCCTTCGGGTCGGGCTCGGCGACGCTGACCGGGATGGCGGCGGTCTCGACCGCCGACGCAGCGTCGTCTTGCAGGACGATGCGGTAGTCGCCGATCTGGATGAGATCGCCGTGCTGCAGGTCTTGCGTGTGAGCGACGCGCAGCCCGTTGACGAAGAGGCCGTTGTAGCTCTGACGATCTTCGAGGACGAAGAGGTCCTTCGCGGGGCCGGCGCCCGCGCCGCCGTTCGTCGCAGGCGTCGCACGACGACGGCGGATGCGTCCGTGCTCTCGCGAGACGTTCCGCTCCGTCAGGCGGATCGTGTTCCCCTCCTGACGCCCGATGGTGTAGTCATCGCGCGTCAGCGGAACCACGGTCCGCTTTCCTTCGTCGTCCTCGATGACCAGCTTCCACATGGGCGGCAGCACGCGCTTCGGCGAAGGCGGAAAGCGAGGCAAGTCTAGCGAGCGCTGCTCCCCAAAAGCAACGACCACGCACCTCGGAGCCTCAACTATTCCGCCGGCGTCCACCGAGACTGGATTCAGCGCTGGATTCCAGCGGTACGCGGGCCGCCACCTCGCACGCGTCGCCGTGGTCGCCGCGATCGCCGCGTTTGCCGGGTCAGGCGCTGCGGCATGCGCCTCGCCGCTGCCCGGCACCATCGGCGCGCAGCTCGGAAAGCGGGCAGACGGACGCGTGTTCGTCCGCGGCGTTCCGCCGGGGCAGGGGGCCGACAAGGCCGGCCTGATGGTCGACGACGAGATCCTCGCGATCGACGGCAAGCCCGTGCGCGAGATGACGCAAGAGGAGATCAAGCGCGCGGTGCGCGGCGATCTCGGCTCGAAGTTCGTCGTGACGGTCGATCGCGGCGGCGCGAAACGTGACGTGACCATCGAGCGGAGCCCCCTCTTGCCCGCGACGGAGAAGCGATGACGGCGGCGAGCGCGAACGGACCTCGGTGGCTCTACCTCCACGGCTTCGCGTCGAGCCCCGGCTCGCGAAAAGCGCGTGCGTTCCTCGCGTGGGGCGCATCGAACGGCGTCACCATCGACGCGCTCGACCTGCGTCTGCCTTCGTTCGAGCACCTTCGGTTCTCCGCCATCACCGCGCGCGTGCGCGAAGCGATCGACGACGAAGCTCCGTCTCCGGCCGCACGTGCCGTGCTCATCGGGTCGAGCCTGGGCGGCCTGACGGCGTGCCGCGTGGCGGAGGCCGATCCGCGCGTCGCTGCGGTGTTCCTCATGGCCCCCGCGTTCCAGCTCGCGGAGCGCTGGCGGATGCGGCTCGGCGAGCCTGCGTGGGAGGCGTGGCGGTCTTCGGGAGTCCTCGAGGTCGACGACCACGCGACGGGGGCGCGCTCGCGCGTCGACTTCGCGTTCGTCGAGGAGCTCGCGCGCCTCGATCGGGGGTTCCCCGACGTTCGCGTGCCGGTGTGCGTCGTCCACGGAACGAAAGACGACGTGGTCGACATCGAGCTCTCGCGCCGCTGGGCGAAGGACAAACGGCACGTCCGGCTGATCGAGGTCGACGACGACCACGAGCTCGGCGCGACCATCCCCACCATCCTCGCCGAGGCCGACGCGTTCTTCCGCCCCTTCCTCGGCGCGCGGTGACCGGTCACTCGAGACGCTGAGGCTCGCCCGAAGGGAGCAGCGCGACGAATGCATCGCGCGCGGCATCGACGCGTGCTTCGTCACGCCCGTCGAACGTGAGCTTCGTGCGGTACGTGGGATCCTGCCACTTCGGGTACGAGCCGACGCCGACGTCGGGGAACTGCGCGACGATGCTGTCGAGCAGCGGCTTCAGATCGCCTTCGTCCATCTTCGTGAAGACCGCGCGCGAGACGAAACCGATCCCCTGTCCGACGCGCGCGACGACGACGCCGAGCTTCATCCGGAAGATCTCCGGCACGCCGGGCAAGAGCCACACGTTCTCGAAGCGGATGGTCGGCCAGCGGATCTCATCGCTCGCCTCGAGCGTCGCGCCCTCGGGCACGAGCGCCATCCGGAGGTGTCCCTCCGTGCAACGCTCGCGATAGTGCTCGCGAAGCATCTTCGCCAAGACCGGGTGCTCGACGACGTTCGTGCCGAAGGCGCGCGCGACGCCCATCACCGTCACGTCGTCGTGCGTGGGCCCGACCCCGCCGGACGTGAACAGCCAATCGTGCGTCGCCGAGAGCGCCTTCACCTCACGGGCGATCTCCTCGACGTCGTCGAGGATCACGACGACACGTCGCAGCTCGACCCCGAGGCCGCGGAGTGTGCGCGCGAGGACCGGTACGTTCGCCTCCTCGACCTTGCCGGAGAGGAGCTCGTTGCCGATCACGAGCGCCGCTGCCGTGGCAGCACGCGGCAGCGACGCGGCAGGCGGGGCGGTCGGCTACGAAGACGACACGCGGCCGAGCATACCGCAAGTTCTCTCCGGATGACGTCATGCTGATAGAGTGATCGAGTGCGCCGGATCCTCGTGGTGGAAGACTCCGCGTCGACGCGCTCGTTCGTGCGCGCGATCCTCGAAGACCCCGCGACGCACGCGCTGCTCGGCGCCATCGAGGTGACCGAGGCGCAGAGTGGGTTCGATGCGATGCGCCTGCTGCCGCGCGCGCGCTACGACCTCATCATCACCGACATCAACATGCCCGACGTGAACGGGCTCGAGCTCATTCACTTCATCCGCCGCTCGGAGCAATACCGGGCGACGCCGCTCGTCATCATCTCCACGCAAGCCACCGAGCGCGACGTCGAGCGGGGCAAGAAGCTCGGCGCCGACGCGTACGTGCCGAAGCCGTTCTCGCCGGAGCTCCTGCGTGACACGTGCGAGCGCCTCCTCGGAGCAGGAGCGCATGGCTGAGCACTCCGGCGGCGGCGGCGGCCGCGGAGAGAGCGCGGGCGACAAGGCGCGCGAGGAGTTCTTCTCCGAAGCGCAGGAGATCGTGGACGGTCTCTCGCGGGATCTCCTCGCGCTCGACGAGGTCTGCCGGCGCGGCGCGAGCGACGCCGAGCTCGTGAACGACGTCTTCCGCGCGGTGCACACCTTGAAGGGCCTCTCCGGCCTCTTCGGCGCCGCGATGATGAGCGGGCTCTCGCACGAGCTCGAGAACCTCCTCGACGACCTCCGCCTCGGCCGTATCGAGCTCACCGGACAGGTGCTGGACCTCCTCTTCCAGTCCGTCGAGCTGTACGGGCGCATCCTCGCGTCCGCGAAGGGCGACGCGCCCGAGCCCGCGCAGGAGGTGAAGGCGCTCCTCGCATCGCTCGGGCAGGTCGCGCAGCAGAAGGGCGGAGGCGGAGGCAGCGTCGTCGCGCAGTACGAGCTCGACCCCGGGCTCCTCGGCGTCCTCACCGAATACGAGGAGCACCGGCTCCGCACGAACCTCCAGGCGGGCCTCTCCCTCTATCGCATGCGGGTGCAGTTCCAGCTCGCGACGATCGACTCGGCGCTGGATGACCTCAAGGCGAAGACGCGGCCGCACGGCGAGATCATCACGTTCCTGCCGACCGGCGAGGGCGGCGATGCCGAGAGCGTCGAGCTCGAGATCCTCGTCGCGAGCCGCGAGCCGCTCTCGACACTTCGCGACGCCGTCGCAGGACCGAACATCTCCGTCGAGGAGGTGAAGCGTCGCGACGCCGCTGCGGTGCACAGCATGCCGCCTCCGCCGCGCGGCGAGCACGAAGGCGCGCGTGACGCGTATGCAGGCGCCTACGGCGAGTCCCTCAGCCCGCCCACCGCAGGCGAGCCGCCCGGCTTCGACGATCTCGGCGGTCCGGCGACGCGGACGTCGGCGCCTCCGCCTGCACCCTCGTTCCCGCCGCCGGGTGGAAGCATCCCCGGTCCGGCGGGAATTCCGGGCGCTGCAGCGGCCGCAGGCGCGCAGAGCCCCAGCGGCGCGCGCGCCGAACGCGAGCTGACGCTTCGTTCGGTGACGCAGACGGTCCGCGTCGACATCCGCAAGCTCGACCACCTGATGAACATCGTCGGAGAGCTCGCCATCGTTCGCGGCGTCGTCGCCAGGCTCGCCGAACGCGTGCGCCTCGATCCTTCGCTGAAGGAGCTCGCGCCGGAGCTCCACCGCCTCCACCGCTCCTTCGATCGTCACCTCGGGCAGATGCAGAACGGCATCCTCGAGGTGCGCATGGTTCCGCTCGGGCAGGTGTTCGACAAGCTCGCCCGCATCGTTCGCCAGATCTCGCGTGAGCACGACAAGCAGGTGAACCTCGTCATCACCGGCGCAGAGACCGAGATCGACAAGCTGATCGTCGAAGAGCTCTCCGATCCGCTGATGCACATGATCCGCAACGCGATCGATCATGGCATCGAGGACCGCGACGAGCGCATGCGCGTCGCGAAGCCGGCGGTGGGAACGATCGCGCTGAACGCGTTCCAGAAGGGCAACCACGTCGTCATCGAGGTGGAAGACGACGGGCGCGGAATGGACCCGGCCGTCATCGTCGCCGCCGCGCTCCGCCGCGGGCTCGTCACCGAGGCGGAAGCGCGCGAGATGAGCAGCAAGGAGATCCTCGGCCTCGTCTTCCAGCCCGGCTTCACCACGCGCGAAGAAGCGACGAGCCTCTCCGGCCGCGGCGTCGGCATGGACATCGTCAAGACGAACATCGGCAAGCTGGGCGGCGTCGTCGACATCACGAGCGACGTCGGCATCGGCACGAAGATGACGATTACGCTGCCGATCACGCTCGCCATCATCAGCGTGCTGATGCTCGAAGTCGCCGGGCGAACGTTCTGCATGCCGCTCGCGAGCGTCGAAGAGGCGATCGTGTTCGACGACTCGATGGTGCGCACGTTCGAGGGCCGCGAGGTGATGACCCAGCGCGGCGCCACCCTCCCCATCGTGCGCCTCGCGAAGCTGTTCCGCCTCGAGGGATTCCGCCCGGGCGTCTGGATCAACGAGAACGCCCCGACCCCGAAGCCGCCCGAGGTGCGTCCGGGCCGCAAACCGAAGAGCTACTGCGTGATCGCGACGGTTGCCGATCGCCGCGTGGGCTTCATCGTGGACAAGCTCGTCGGGCAGCAGGACATCGTCATCAAGGCGCTCGGGAAATCGCTCGCCAAGGCGCGCGGCCTCGCCGGCGCGACGGAGCTCGGCGACCAGCGCGTCGGTCTCGTGCTCGACGCGGCAGCGCTCATCGACGAGGTCCTCGCGAACCAGAGCGAGGTCCGCTACGCGCGCGAGCTCGAGGGCGGGCACGCGCCAGGAGATCTCCATTGAAGTCGCTCGCCGTCCGTCGCGGAGAAGGCCGCTCTGCGCTGCAGCGCGCCGACGAGCTCGGCAAGCGCGCCGAGTACCTCGCGTTCGTGCTCGGTCCGGAGGCGTATGCCATCCAGATCGGCAACATCGTCGAGATCCTGAAGCCGCTGCCGATCACCGAAGTGCCGCGCGCCGATCCCGAGGTCGTCGGGGTGATGAGCGTGCGCGGTCGTCTCGTCACCGTCGTCGACTTGAAAAGGCGCTTCCGGCTCGCGCGCACGTTCACCATGGACAAGAAGAGCCGCATCCTGCTCGTCGATGCCGCGGGCGAGCAGATCGGCCTGCTCGTCGACGAGGTCCTGCAGGTCTATCGCCTCGCCGAGGCAGAGATCGAGCCGCCGGCGGTTCTCGGCAGCGAGCAACCTCCCTACGTCGTCGGCATCGGACGGCCGGCGGGCGGCGCCGTGCTCCTCCTTCTCGACCTCGCGCCGCTGTTCCTCGACTGAGGTATCGCCATGCCCAGGCAGCGTCACGATCCCACGAAGAACCTCGTCGGCTTCATGGTCGGCGACGTCGCCTATGCGGTTCGAATCGAGACGGTCCGCGAGATCGTGAACCCGCTCGACGTCGTCGAGCTGCCGCGCGCGCCCGTCGCGGTCCGCGGTGTCGCATCCTTCCGCGGCGACGTCGTCCCGGTCATCGACCTGCGCATCCGCTTCGGGCTGCCGCCTTCGACCTCGTCGCGACGCAGCAAGTGGATCGTCATCGACGTCTCGCGTGCGCCGGTACCCTCGGAGCGCATCCACGGCCCGCCGTCGGTCGCCGCCGGCGGTCGGTTCGTCGCGTTGGTGGTCGACTCGGTCACCGACGTGTTCGGGACAGGCGGCGCGCCGATGCGGGCTGCGCCGCCGCTCGGCGCGGGTGACGACGTGCGCGGCATCGAGGGCGTCGCGAGCTACGGCGGCGGGCTCGTGTTCGTCCTCGACGTGCGCGCGTTCGCGCCTCTCGCGGATGCGGTCGCGCACGTGAGCCGCGCGCCTTCGGCAGCGGGCGCGTCATGACCGATCGAGTCGCGCGTCTGCGCGAGCGCCTCACCGACCCCGAGCCGGAGGTGCGGAGGCTCGCGACGCAGGAGCTGCCGACGCTGCCGGCGCCGGACTCCGCGGACCTGCTCCTCGTCGCGCTCGGGGACGCCGATTGGCGCGTGCGCAAAGAGGCAGCGCTCGTCGCCGCACGCGTCGAGCCGCGAACCGCCGTCGTCTTCGCGGTCGCGCGTGCCCTCGGCGAGCGCGAGCACATCGGTCTCCGCAACGCCGCCGTCGAGGCGCTGGTCGCGATCGGGCCCGATGCGGTGCCCGGCGCGATCGACGCTCTCGGTCGGCTCGACGCCGATGGCCGCAAGCTCGCGGTCGAGATGCTCGCGGGCGCGCCGACGCTCGCGGGCATGCGAGCGCTCGCACGTTCGCTCGGCGACACGGACCCCAACGTGGTGCTCGCCGCGGCCGAGGGTCTCGGGCAAGCGCACCTCGCGGGTGACGATGCGCGCGATCTCGCGACGAGCGCCCTTTCGAGGCTGCTCGCGAGCGGAACGACGCCCGCACGCCTTGCCGCGCTCGAGTCGCTGCGGCGGCTCGATGCGGAGGTCCCGTGGACGGCGCTCGAGCCGATGCTCGGCGATCCACTCCTCCGTCGTCCTGCGTTGGCGGCCGCCGGCGGCAGCACGGTGCCGCGCGCCATGCGTGCCCTCGCCGAAGCGTGCGCGGACCCGAGCACCACCGTGTCGTTCGAAGCGGCGGCGGCGCTCGGGCGAAGCATCGAAGCGGCGTGGGGCGACGACGAGCGCCTCGACGTCGTCGCGAAGACACTTCGCGTCTCGCCGGCTGCGCGAGCGCGGCTCCGGGAGCTCGCACGGCACGACGATCCCGCCGCGCGCGGAGCTGCCGTGCTCGCGCTCGGCCTCGTGCGCGACCCCGACGACGTCGCGCTGCTCGCCGACGCGCTCGCCGACGACGCGATCGCCGACTATGCGGAGGCGGCGCTGCGGCTGTTTGGGGAAGAAGCGGTGGAGCCGCTGCTGGTGGCGGGTCGTACGGCCGCGCCTTCGCTGCGCGGCGCCGCCATCTCGATGCTCCCGCAGCTCGCGACGCGTTCGTCTCTCGACGCAGGTGCTCCTTCGGAGCCGCTCGCGGCGCTCCGCGAAGCGCTGTCCGACCACGCGCCCGAGGTCGTCGCGCCCGCGCTGAAGAGCCTCGCCATCGTCGGTGGGCCGAGCGACCTCGAACCGGTCGCAACGCACGTTGCTTCACCCGACCCCAAGATCGCGGGCGCCGCGCACGCGGCGCTTCACGCGATCGCGTCGCGTCATCCGACGCCGGCGCGTGCGGCGGTCGCGGGCGTGGACCCGCGGGGCGACGGTGCGCTCGCCGCCGCGATCGTGCTCGATGCGCTCGCGAAGGCCGGCGCGAGCTCGGCGGAAGATCCGTCGTTCCTCGCCAGCGCGCTCACGCATGGGCACGCCCCCGTGCGGCGCGCCGCGATCGAGGCGCTCGCGTCGATCGGAGGCGAGGACGCGGCCATTGCGGTCACTCTCTCGATGGCCGACGAGGAGCCCGTCGTCGCGAACGCCGCGATCCGTGCGCTCGGCCGGCTGGGACGCGCCGAGCAGCTCGCGTCGCTCGCCGCGACGACGCGCGATCCGAGCCGCCTCGGGTCGGTGCTGCGCGCGCTCGGCGACGCCGACCCCGAGCGTGCGTTTGCGGCCGCGCGTCCGCTGCTGCGCTCGAAGGAGCCGGCGGTTGCGGCCGCGGCGGTCGAGGTGGTCGGCGCATCGCCGGGAGAAGGCCGCGTCGAAGCGCTGATGGGCGCCGCGGATCATCCCGACCACGAGGTCGTGAAGCTCGCCCTCGCGCAGCTCGCCAAGAGCGGCGACGAACGCGCGCTCGCCGCGCTCGCACGCGCGATCGACCACGAGGCAGAATCGGTGCGTCGCTACGCGGCCGAGCTCCTCGGGCACGAAGACGGTGCCGAGGCAGACGGCCTCTTGCGTGCGCGGCTCGACCGCGAGCGCAGCGCAGAGGTGAGGCGCGCGATCATGGCGGCGCTCGCCGCGCGCCCCGAGGGCGGGGGCGTCACGTGAGTCGACGCCTCTTCGGCCCGCAGGGGGGTGAGCCGCACCTCCGCGCGGACGAGTATCGGCTGCTGCGCGACCTCGTGAGCGACCGCCTCGGCATCTGGTTCGGCCCTGAGTCGCGCGCGTCGCTCGAGCGGCGCTTGCGCGAGCGCCTCACGGTGCGAGGCCTCACGTCGTACGGCGACTACTACCAGCTCCTCCGGTACGGACCCGTCGCGAACGAAGAGTGGGAAGAGGCGTCGGAGCTCCTCACGACCCACGAGACGTATTTCTTCCGCGAGGACTACCAGCTCCGCGCATTCAAGAACGAGCTCTTGCCGATGCTCGCCGCGCGCGGGCGGACCAAGCGTCGGCTCCAGGTGTGGAGCGCCGGCTGCTCGACCGGCGAAGAGGCGTATACCATCGCGATGCTCGTCCTGGAGAGCGGCCTCTTCGACGGCTGGGAGGTGCGCGTCTACGGGTCCGATCTCTCGAAGCGATGCATCGCTGCGGCGCGGCGCGGCGTCTACGGTCCGGCGAGCTTCCGCGCGACGAGCGAAGAGGCGAAGCGCGCGTGGTTCGTGCCCCACGCACGCCCGGAGCCGCTCGCGACCGGGCTGACGTCGCGTCCCTCGCGAGAGGCGGCCGAAGGAGAGTGGCTGGGCGTCGCGCCTTCGGTCCGTGCGCTGTGTCACTTCGCGCAGATGAACCTCCTCGACGAAGAGAGAACGCACCTCGTCGGGCGCTCCGATGTCATCTTCTGCCGCAACGTGCTCATCTACTTCGATGCCCCGAGCCGTAAGCGCGTCATCGACATGTTCCACGAGCGGCTCGTGGCGGGCGGTGTGCTCTTGCTCGGCCACGCAGAGTCGCTGTTGAATGTTTCGACCGCGTTCGAGCTGTTACACTTGAAGGAAGATCTCGTGTACCGGAAGCCGACCGCATCGGTTCCTCCCGTCGCCAGCAGCCGATGACGAAACCTCCGATCCGCCTCCTCGTCGTCGACGATTCCGCGTACAACCGGCGGAACATCGCCGACGTGTTCGCGACGTACGACGAGGTGGAGGTCGTGGGCAAAGCGGCGGACGGCGAAGAGGCGCTTCGTCTCGCGTCGCTGCTCAAGCCCGACGTCATCACGCTGGACCTCGAGATGCCGCGCATGGACGGGTTCACGTTCCTGCGCATCCTCATGTCCCGGCAGCCGACGCCGGTCATCGTCGTCTCCTCCTACTCGCAGAAGGAGAACGTCTTCAAAGCGCTCGAGCTCGGCGCGCTCGACTTCGTCGCGAAGCCGACCGCGCAGATCGCGCCGGACGCCACGGATCTCCGTGATCAGATCCTCGAGAAGGTGCTCCTCGTGCGTCAGCTCCGCTCGAACTTGACGCCGCCGCCGCCGATGTCGCGCCGGCAAGTGAGCGGCGCTTTCACCTCCGATGGAAGGCCGATGGGCGTGGACTCCACTTCGATGCGAGCCGCCACGGCGTACATCGCTCCCAAGCACGTGGTCGCGATCGCGAGCTCGACGGGCGGTCCGTCGGCGCTCCTCGAGATCTTCGGCAAGGTGCCTGCCTCGAGCACGGCGGGCATCGTCGTCGCGCAGCACATGCCCGACAAGTTCACGCGTACGTTCGCCGAACGGCTCGACCGACGCGGCGCCGTGCGTACGAGCGAGGCCGTCGATGGCGATCGCCTCGGCAAGCTGACGGGCTTCGTGTGCCCTGGCCGCCAGTGCATGGAGGTCGCGCAGAACGGCGTCGAGCTCCGCATCAACGTCGGCGCGCCGAAGCCCGAAGACCGCTACGTACCGAGCGCGGACCGCCTGCTGAAGAGCGTTGCGCAGGCGGTCGGGGCGCGCGCGATCGGCGTCGTCCTCACCGGAATGGGGGACGACGGCGTCGAGGGGGCGCGCGCGATTCGCGACGCGGGCGGCCTCGTCATCGCCGAAGCGCAGGAGACCGCGGTCGTCTACGGAATGCCCGGCGCCGCCGTTCGCGCCGGCATCCCGCAGAAGGTGCTGCCGCTTCCTCAGATCGCCGACTTCATCGCTTCACTCGGCTGAGCCGCACGGCGCGCGTGCGTCAGCACTGGAGATCGTGCGCGAAGCTCGCGTACACGCGCGAGGCCCCCGGATCCGTCTTGTTGCCGTTCGGGTACGCCTTCACGTCGATGCGCATGAGGTTGTGCTTCGGGTAGTAGCTGCAGCCCGAGCCGCGGATGATCTGCGCGGAGCACGCGGTGATCGACTTCTTGATCGACGTCCCCGGGAAGTACTCGAACGACGGCGACGCGTTCTTCCCCCAGCCCTCGATGTACGTGTCGTTCCACGAGCTGCTCTCGTTGAACTTCGTCGCGATGCGCATGTCGACGATCGAGTTTCGGCACTGCTGTTCTTTCGCCGCGGTCCACGTGCCCTCGTACTGCGGGAAGCGCGCGACGGCCTGCGCCTCGGAAGGAACGTCGGTGGGGAAGGGGAGGTTCCGGTCGACGCGGAACCCGACGCAGCCCGTGCGGTAGCCCGACGTCTCGGCGTGCTGATGGTCGTTCCACGGGAACTCGAGAAAGCCGCTCGCGGGCACGTCGTTGTCGCAGGCAAGGAGCGCGTGATCCTGCGGAACGACGGCCTGGGCGACGGAACCGACCGCTTCTTCTCCCTTCGCGCCTGGGTCTGCAGCCTCGTTGTCTGCGTCGGGCGACGCGGCGCAGCCGGCCAGGACGACGGCACCGAGACCTGCGAGCAGAGCGAAAGCCTTCCGGACGATGAGCATGTTCAATCCTCTTTTTTCCGAGCGCGCGGACGCCCTTGCGACCGCCGCTCTCTCCGGTGACACCGCGGCCGCGCGAGTGATGCACCGAAAGTTCGCGATTGCGGATGCGCCACGATCTGGGGCATGACGCGGCGCAGGGCGGGAGCGGGGGACGAGGGCGATGGTCGGAGCGCGCAATGGGAGGGGAGCGGCCGCTCTCTCGATGGGCCTCGCGATGGTCGCGTGCGCGATGGCGGGTTGCGGCGCGCGCGAGAAGGAGACTCGCGGCGAGACCGTCGTCGTGCTCGACACGGAGCTCCCGCTGCCCGACGTCGCGCGTGCCGCGCGCGTCGACGTCTTCGCCGAAGACGGGACGTGGCTCACGTCGCGCGACGTCGAGGCGGCGGACGGGCTGCAGTGGCCGATCAGCTTCGGCATCGCCGCCGGTGCGGTCCGCGAGCGCCGCCTCGTGCGCACGCGCGTCTTCCCCACGCATCGCTTTCGCGACTACGCCGGCGCCACGCCGCGCGAGCTCGCGTCGGCGGCGCCTGCTTCGCCGCTACCGCGCTCCGTCGAAGCGCTGTGCGCGGCGGCGCCCGAGCTCGTCGTCGGCGGGGAGGTGACGTTGCGGTACGGAGACGACGTCGTGCTCGCGCAGCCCGAGCCCATGGGGCCGTGCGCACGGCAGGACGGCGGCGCGCTCCTGACCCTCGGCGGGGCAGCCGCGGCGCGCGTCGTCGTCTCCGTGCGTGGGACGTACACCTTCGAGGTCGTCCGCAGCGCTCCGGTCGCGCTCGAGGCGCCGCTCTTCCTTCGACGGTCGTGCGCCGATCCTGCGACGCAGGTCGCGTGCGGCCTCGTCCGTGAAGGCGGGCCGGCGTTCGTCGCACGGGACCTCGAGCCCGGTACCTACACGTTGCTGGCCACGATGTCGACGCCCGACCAGGACGCCGAGCTCCGCGTCCGCGCCAGCGCGCCGTCGGGCATGGTCGACGCGGGACCGCCGCGCGGCCGCGACACGGACGGCGGCGGCACGCCCGGCGAAGACGTCCTCCGTTCTCCGTCGCCGCCGGCGCCGCGACTCGTCGTGGGCGGGCGCGACGAAACGCCGACGAGCGAGCCGCGTGTCGAGGTGAGCGTCGACACGTTCGCGTTCGTGGATGTCGAGCCGGGTCGTTTGCAGTTTGCACGGATCGTGGCGACCACCACGTGCGTCGGGAAGGCTGCCGAGCTCCATACCGCAGCGGACCGTCGCCTCGACGTCGGCGCCATCCGCGCGTGCGTCGGCGGATCGATGGTGCCCCCCGCGGCCGCCGAGGTGACCGGTGCCTCTGCGCTATCGGCGCGCGTGCCGGAGCCCGTTCGCGCGGCTCCGTGCGCTTCGACGCAACCAGACCGCGTGTGCGTTCCGGGAGGCACGTTCGTGATGGGCTCCGAGCTCTTTGCCGGCGTCGGCCCTCACGCTTCGTACCCACTCCGCATCGCGCGGCTCGCGACCTTCTACGTCGACCGCGACGAAGTTTCGGTCGCCGCGATGCTCGAGACTCGTGCGGCCGGCGCGAGTCTGACCGGACTACGGACGGGCCCCGAGGTTCTCTTCTCCTCCGAAGCCGACCCGACCGGCCTGTGTACGTACCCCCACCATCCCGAGTACCCCGTGAACTGCGTTCCGTGGTCTGCCGCGCGCGAGTACTGCCTGCATCGCGGCGGTGACCTCCCGACGGAAGCGATGTGGGAGTACATGGCAAAGAAGGCCGGCCGCGTGCGCGAGACGATCTACCCGTGGGGCGACGACGAGGCGTCGTGTGACCGCGCGGTGCACGCGCGCGTGATCGACCTCATGTCCGATGGCCGGTGCGAGGGGCGTTCCGCCGCCGGCATCGAGCCGCGCGCCGCGAGCGCCGAAGACGTGACGCCGCTCGGGATTCGCGGCCTCGGAGGCAGCCTCGAAGAGTGGTGCCGCGACGACTTCGCCTCGTACGAAGACGAATGCTGGCGAAACGCGCCGCTCGACGAGCCTTCGTGCGTGCTGGCCTTCGCGCCGTACAAATCCGTCCGCGGCGGCAGCTTCTCCCATTCGGACACGTTCCTCGCTTCGGCCCTCCGCGACCGCAATGCGAGGAACGCGCGCGGTCCGGTGATGGGCTTCCGCTGCGTGTACGGGGCGCCGTGAACCGCTGGATCACGTTCGGTCGTGCCGCGCTCGCCGTCTTCGTGTCGGGCGCGTCGGCCTGCGGCGAGACGGATCCGATCGCGCCTGCTCAACTCCTCTTGTATGTCGAGACCGACGCGCCGCTCGCGGCCTCGGCCACCGCGCCGAACGACCTCACGCTGTTCGACCGGCTGCGCGTCGCCGTGCACTTGCGGGGCGAGGCGTCTCCTTGCGCCGGGTGCACGCGCACGTTCGTGCTCGCGCGCGACACGGATCCGGCTTCGCTGTCGCTCGGCATCGCCGCGCAGCCGGAAGGCGCGGTGGCGCACGTTCTCCTCTACGCCGCGCGCAACCTCGATCGCGTCGGTGAGCCAGACGAAGGAAGCGCGCTCTCTGCATGGATCACCTTGCCTCGGCTTGACGACGCGGAGGTGAGGCCCGTCGCCGTGACGTTGGCGATGAACGCGCTCGGTGCGCCCGTCGGAACGCGCGACGCTCCCCTTTCACCGGGCGCGCGACGCACCTCGCCGCTTGCGCGCTGGCCACTCGCAGTGTCGACGCCCTGCAGCGCGCCTCCGCGCGCGGGCGAGGCTTGCGTTCCCGGCGGCGTCGTCTGGATGGGCGGCGCGGTGCGCCGACCGGGAGCGGCCGCAGGGCTACGTCCCCGTCTCGTGCGCATGTCGCCGTTCTTCGTCGACACACGAGAGGTCACGGTCGCACAGCTCCGGGCGAGCGGTCTCGCGCGGCCGGCAACGTTCGGTGCCATCGCCGATCCGCAGCTCGCGAGCGAGCGCGCCGGATGCACGTACATGCCAACCCCGGGCAGTGACGAAGACGTACCCGTTACGTGCGTCTCGCAGCCGCTCGCGGCCGCATACTGCGCGATGTACGGCAAGGCACTGCCGACCGAGGCGCAGCACGAGTACCTGCACGGGGGCCTACGCGGCACTGCGTATCCTTGGGGCGACGACGAGCCGACGCGCTGCACGGACGTCGTCTTCGGTCGGCGGCGCTCGAGCGATCTGCCGTGCCTCGATCTGCCGCCGTCACCGCAACCGGCGGGAAAGGGAACCCGAGACATTCTCGTGCTCGGCGGCGCCGTCGTCACGGACCTCGCCGGCAACGTCTCAGAGTGGGCACGCGAAGACTTTTTCCCCGAGGACGCCGAGTGCAATCGGCAGGGCTTCCACGTCGACCCCGCGTGTGAAGGCCCCGGGCCGGATCCAACCGTGAAGGTAATGCGCGGAGGCGAGCTCAAGAGCGCGCCGATCGGCCTGCGTTCCGAAGTGAGGTACCCCGTCCCGCCGATCGACACGGAGCTCGAGATCCGCGGCTTCCGCTGCGCGCGCGCGATGCCTTAGGGGCGCCGGTCACCTCGCCGGTACGGTCCAACCGAGCGAGCCTCCGTCGAACGGCGCCTGCTCGGGATCCTGCGTCGCGCGAACGATGGCGTAGGAGGTGACGCCGACGGTCACGAGGGCGCCCGCGAGCGTCGCCCAGAACCACCAGCGTTTCGTGATCGGTGTCCGCTCCGCCGCGAGGTTTCCCGTGATGCGGAGGTCTTCACCGGGATGCGTGGCGACGCGGGCGTCGTAGGTGACGAACCCCGGCTTCAGCATCACGACGCGGTGAACGCCGGGCGGACGCGTCAGCGTGAGCGGCGTCGTACCGACGTCGACGCCGTCGACGCGAACCACCGTCTCGCCGGGCACCGACGCGAGGCGCAGCGTCGAAGGGAGGCGATCCAAGTGGAAGATCTGCTCGGTGCGCGAGCCCGGTCGCGTGGTGAACGTGGTGACCGCATCGGCGTGCCCGTCGCGGTGCACGGTCATCGTGTGCACGCCAGGGTCGAGCTCGAGGTCGAAGCGCGCGGCCGTCACCGGCGCCGGAGGACCGGGCGGGTGAATCCCGCCGACGGCTCGGTCGGCCGTCTCGAACACGAGCGGGCGGCCGTCGACTGCGATCGTCGCCGGCACGGGGTCGAGCACGACGTCGACGTGCGCGACGATCCCTTCGAGCTGCACGAGGAGACCGTCGATCTCGTCCTTCAGGACGGGAGCGAGCGACTCGGCGCCTTCGCGTCGTGCCTCGGCATACTTTCGCCGCGCATGCGTATAGGCGCCGAGCGCTCGCAGGCACGCCGCGACGTTGTAGGTCGTGAGCGGATGCGGCCGAAGCTGGCTGGCGTGCTCGAATCGCTCGAGCGCCTCCGCCCAGCGCGCCTCCTCCACGAGCTTCGCGCCCTGGACGAACGCGGCGCGTGCCTCCTCCGTGGGTGCATCTTCGCTGCCCGCACGCGCACGCGTCGGCCAGGCCGTTGCGAGCGCGACGAGGAGCAAGGCGGCGAGAGCGCGCGCGCAACGGGTACGAGGAAAAGACGGTGCGTGGGCGTCGGCGGTCGTCGTCATCGGATCAGTACGGTGAGCTCACGAAGACGCCGCCGGGCCCGCGCCTCACGGATGCGCTCGGCGCGCCCGTCTCGTTCGGGGGCGCCGTCGACGGCGCGGCGCGGGGCGCGATGGTGGGCGGCGCAGACGCCCTCGGCGCGGCCGGCGCCGACGTCGGCGTGGACCGCACCGGGGCGGGAGGTGAAACCGCCGTGGTGGGCGGGTCTGCAGGCGCGTTCGCGGCGGGCGAATCGCTCGTCGCCTGCCACGCTGCGCCCGAGTTTTGTGTCACCGCCGGCTCGCGGTGCGTCGTGAAGGCTGCGAAGGCGGCGGCCAGCATGCCGGCGCCGAGGAGCACGACGAGCCCTGCGCGATGCCGCGCGCGCCGCTCGGCCGTCACGAACGCGGCGGCGAGGAACGCGTCCATCGATGCGGGACGTGCCGCCGGGTCGAACGAGAGACCTCGCTCGAGAGCGGCCCTCATCGCCTTGGGCACGTCGCGCCGACGGACCGAAGGAGGACCCCGTTCGATCGCGGCGAGCCGCTCCGCCGGCGAAGCGCCCGCGAAAGGAAGGGAGCCGCTGAGCGCCTCCCAGAGCGCGACCGAGAACGCGAAAACGTCACTACGCGCATCGATGCGCTCTCCGCGGAGCTGCTCCGGCGCCATGTAGTGGAACGTTCCTGCGACGGCCGATGCGCGCGTCGTCGTGCCGGTTGCGCGCACGTCGGGAGCTCTCGTTCGAGCGCCGCCCTCTTCGACGCCGAGCGCTTCGTCGCTCACGCGCGCCAGGCCGAAGTCGGTGACGAGCGCGCTTTCGCCGTCGAGCAACACGTTCTCGGGCTTGAAGTCGCGATGCACGATGCCGGCAGCATGCGCGGCGGCGAGGCCACGGCCTGCGCTTTGGAAGACCCGCGTGATGTCTTCGAACGAGCGCGGCGCGGCGCGCAGCCACTCTCGCAACGTGCCGCCCTGCACGAGCTCCATCGTCACGAACACGCGGCCGTCGAGCTCGCCGACGTCGATCACGCGTACGACGTTCGGATGCGCGAGCCGCGCCATCGCGCGTGCTTCGCGGAGGAGCGCGGTGCGCGCGGCCGCGTTCGCACCGTCGTCGCGGAGGACCTTCAGCGCGACACGGCGATCGAGCTCGCGATCGTGCGCGGCATAGACGATGCCCATACCGCCGGCGCCGATCGTGTGCAGCAACTCGTACCGGCCCAGCCGTCGCGCGAGCGCGCTCGCCGCCCGAGCCTCTCCTGCATCCGGCGCGCCGTCTTCCTGCGCGTCCCCTTGCGCGAGCTCGGAGAGGAGCGCACGGCACTCGTCGCAATCGGCCGCGTGCGCGAGCAGCGCGCGGCGGCGGTCGGGCGGCAGCGCTCCGTCGACCAGCGCGGCGATCGTCTCGTCGTCCGGGCAATCCGTCGCCGCCGCGGTCATGCGAAGAGGCGGCTCAGCGTGAGATCGATGCCGCTCTGGACGTCGCGTGCGAGGCTCTCGAATTCGGCGGCCGAGAGGCGGAGGCGGTCCATCATCGCGGCGCGCGTCGCGTCGAAGAGCCGCTCTCGCGCGCGCTGCAGTCGACGCACGATCGTGGAACGGTCGACCTCCAGGAGCCGAGCGATGTCGTCGCCGCGCATGCGCTCGATCGAGTGCAGGCGGAGGAGGAGCCGCTCTTCTGGCGAGAGCTCGGCGAGCGCGTCCTCGAACGCGCTCTTGAACTCGTCACGGTACCGAAACCGCGAGAAGTCCACCTCGGGCGCCTCGCCGAGGGGCAGCAGCGCGGCGTCTTCGCGGGGCTCGCGGCGCCTCTGCAGATTCAGCGCGATGCGCGTGGCGACGACGCGCACGAACGCGCCGAGCGGCCCCTTCCCTCCGTACTCCGCGATGCGCGGCGGGCGCTCTCCCTCGCGAACGAGGAGCCGGATCGCGACGAGCTGCTCCACGTCGTCGGTCGGTGCGCGCGAGCCGACGTACCTCGGAACTTCGGCGAGTGGGCCCGTGCGGAGCGCCTCCGCCGCCTGCGGCGCATCGATGACGCACGCGACCGCGAGATAGAAATCCGCCGCGTGGGCCGGTAGGAGCACGGGCTCGCTCGACCCTGCCGCGACGGCATGCTTCGCGACGGCGCGCGCGAACTCATCGGGCGGGACCACGAGCGCGGGCCATGCCGCGCGGCCGGCGCGGAACACGTCTTCGAGCCAGCGCGCGAGCGCCTCGCGGCGCTCCTCCGGTAATGGCCTACCGAGCGTCTCCTCGTAGACGGCCCCCATCCCCTCGTGCACGCGCGCGAAGGTAGCACGCGTGCGGCCGCGCGCGGCGGCCGCGTCGCGCGGTGCACCTCGTCACTCCCAGGCGATCGTGAAGCGACACTCCCCCGTGACGGGCGCGCGCGAGAACGGCGCGCGGACGCTCGGGATCTGCGACGAGGACGTGCGGGGGCGCGAAGGGGGCGGCGCGGTGATCGGGGCCGCGCCGAGCGCCGATGACGATGCCGCTGCCGATGGCGGCGGGCGCCGCCGATCGAGGAAGCATGCCGTGCGCGTGACTTTCACGTTCCGGCAGCCCATGAACTCGTGGAACTCGGTGAGCGACCAGATCGAGAGCTCGCACAGGATGGCGTGGTGTCCCGTCCACTCGGTCACCACCTGATCGGCTTCGTTCGGGCCGAGGATCGTTCCGACCACCTTCCCGGTGTCGTAGAAGTGGCTCCAGATCTTCTGCGCGTACTTCGCGTGGCGCTCCGGCGTGACGAGCGTGTCGAAGATCACGCGGTACACGCCGGTGAGCGCCGAGCGGAGCGTGTGGTGCACGCCGCCGCGCAGGAGCGCGCTGCGCTCGTCACGCGTCAGGCCCTCGGTGATCGCCTCGAGGAGCCCCGCCGCGATGTCGGCTGGATACCACGAGCCGGCGAGGAGCCCGAACAGCTCGCGGTCGGGATCGAGGTGCGCGCGCAGCTCGTCCGGCAGCGATCGATAGGCGCGCATGGTCGCCTCTTCGCCGCGCGTCTCCGTGTACCAGCGCAGGAACTCGCGCACGACGAGCCCTTTGATCGAGGGCGGACGCGAGCTCGACGCGACAGGCACGCCCATCATCATCGCACGAGCCACGCGAACGCGCTCTTGCCGGTGTGCTAGGCTCGCGCGCCATGACGTCCCGCGCCGACTCCGAGCTTTCCGAGCTGCTCGAGCTCGGTGACCGCATCCTCGCCATGGCAACGAAGGGCGGCGCCACCGTTGCCGAATGCCTCCTTCGCTCCGGCGCGGAGCTCTCCGCGCGCGTCCGTCTCGACAAGCCCGAGCTCGTCGAAGAGGCGGCGCATCGTTCTGCCGGTCTCCGCGTGATGAAGGGCAAGCAGGTCGCGACGACGTCGACGAGCGACCTCACCGAGGCGGGCGTGCAGCGCTTCGTGAGCGACGCGCTCGAGCTCGTCGAGCTCGCGCAGGAGGATCCGTTCGCGGGTCCGGCCGACCCCACGCTGCTCGTCGATGCGTCGAAGTCGCCCGACCTCGACCTCTTCGATCCGAAAGGAGGCGGCGTCGATGCTGCGCAGGCGATCGACATCGCGAAGCGCGGTGAGCGCGCCGGCCGCGAGTTCGATCCGCGCATCTCGAACAGTGAGGGCGCCACGTTCAGCCGCACCGCCGGCGGCGTCGCGCTCTGCCTCTCCAGCGGTTTCCGCGGGGGGTACAAAGGCTCGTACCAGTCGCTCAGCGTCGTGCCCGTCGCGGAAGACGACGGCGGCAAGAAGCGCCGCGGCTACCACTGGACCGCGAAGCGCTTCCTCGACGAGCTCGACGACCCCAAGAAGGTCGGCGAAGAAGCGGCGCGGCGCACGCTGCGCAAGCTCGGCGCGCGCTCGGTGAAGACGTGCGAGGTGCCGGTCGTGTTCGATCCGGACGCGGCCCGCTCGATCCTCGGCATGCTCGCGGGTTGCGTGATGGGCAGCGCCATCTGGCGCAAGTCGAGCTACCTGCTCGGCCGCGAGGGTACCGAGGTCGCGAGCTCGCTCGTCACCATCGTCGACGACCCGCTCATCCCGCGCGCACCCGGCTCGCGTCCGTACGACGGCGAGGGCCTTGCGAGCCGCAAGAACGTGGTCGTCGAGAAAGGCGTGCTCCGCACCTATCTCTGCGACAGCTACTCGGCGCGGAAGCTCTCGCGCGCGAGCACCGGCAACGCGGCGCGCGGTGGCTCGGCGGGCGTGTCGTGCAGCACGACCAACTTCATCCTCGAGCCGGGCACCGACACGAACGAAGCGATCGTGAAGGGCACGAAGCAGGGCCTCTACGTCACCGAGATGATGGGCTTCGGCTTCAACGCCGTCACCGGCGACTTTTCGCGCGGCGCGGGCGGCTTCTGGATCGAAAACGGTGAGCTCGCGTATCCCGTCAGCGAGGTCACGATCTCGCTGAACGTCGACGAGCTCTGGAAGCGCATCGACGCGATCGGCTCGGACCTCGATCTCCGCACGGCAACGGCATCGCCGACCATCCGCGTATCGAAGATGACCGTGGCGGGCGCGGGCGCCGACGCCGCAGGCTGAACGTCGGCCGCGTCACCGCACGAGCGAGCACGTCGTCAGGTCGCCCGAGGTGCTGCTGTCGCTGCACCAGAGCACCTCGAACGGCGTGTCCGCGCCGGTGAGCACGAAGCCCGTGTGCAAGGAGCCGCCGGTGAGGCCGAGGTCGCCTGCTGCGCTCACCCAGCTCGTCACCGCGGCATCGGCTGCGGATTGCGCGGCAGCTCCGACCGCGAGCTGCGACGGCGCGGGGACCGGCGGGATCGTCGCGTAGCCGAGCGCATCGACCGTCGCGCCGGTCGACGGCGACGCGGCGGCGCGGGGCTCGACGCGTTCGGCGACCACCTCGGTACGTGCGCCCACGGCGCGCACGGCGAGGGCGGGAGAGGCCTCACGCCCGCCGCTGCCGAGCGCAACGTGGATCATGCGTACGCGCGCCACGTCGCTCGCGGCGGCTCGGCGATCGTCGATGAACGCCACGATGCCGAGCGCGGACTCCGCGCTCGCGTCGACGTCGTCGCGGCCCACGAGCGCCACGGTCACGAGCTTGCCGGGGTCCAGCGTGACGTCACCGGTGAAGAGTGGGTTCGCGCACGACGACGCCCTCGCGTCGACGATCGCGAGGGTCACGGCGCCGGAGGTCTCGATCGTGAGGTACCGGGAGAGCGTGTCGGGAGAGAGACCGGCGGTCACCGATGCGTCGAGCGCAGCTCCGCCGTCGCCGCCAGCGTCGGCCAACGTGCCCGCGTCTCCGGGCGGCGCGCGTCCCGACGCGAACATCGGCCCCGCCCACGTACCGGACGTGGCGCTCCGATAGCAGAGGTCCACGGCGCCGACGCCGCGCGCGACGTGCGCAACGCGGAGCGTCGCCGCGGCGGCCGCGCCGTCCCGCGGACCCACCGACGCGTCGCGCGTCACGAGCACGCCCCCATCGAGGCCCGGCGCGGCGCTCTCCGCATCCGTGGCGTCGTCGCACGCCGCACCGGCGGCGGCCGCTGCAGAGAGCGCGGCGATCGACACGAGCAACGCAGATCGCGACGTCATCACGCGATCCTCAGCTTACCGCCTCCCGCGGCGACGCGCGCGTGCTTGCATCGAACGACGCGCTCGGCGAAGGTCGATCCGTGACTCCCGACGACATCAAGGCGCTCCGCAAGGATCTCGCGTGCACGGCGAAGGAGCTCGCGCAGGCGCTCGGCATCGAGCAGGCGACCGTCCTCGCGTGGGAGAAGGGCGAGCTCTTCCCGACGAAGCCGTTCGTCGACAAGATGGAGGCGCTCCGCGCGCGCGGTCCTGCGGCGATCCCGAAGAAGGCGAAGGGCGCCGACCCGCTCAAGGTGCTCGCCGACCCGGCGCTCTGGGAGCTCGTACGGAAGCTCGTCGCGCACAAGAAGCTCCGCGACGAGGTCGTGAAGCTCGCGTCGGCCTACGCCGATCCCGCGAGCGAGTGATCACTCGTCGTCGTCGGACGGCGCTTCCGACGTGAGCGTCGGGCCGTCTTCATCGGCCTGGTGAACGTCGCCAGCATCGTCGTCGCCGAGATCGACGCCAGCGTCCGTGATCTCGTCGGCCTCGCCCTCGCCCGCCAGCTCCTCGAGCGCCTCCTCGACCTCGTCTCCGAGCGGCGCCGGCTCCATGTCGGCTGCCGCATCGGTGTCGTTGCCGGGGTCACGGACGATGTTGTCGGGTGATTCGCCGAGCTCGTCCTCGAACGCCTCGCGCGACTCGTCGGTGAGCTCGGTGAACTCCCGCAGCGTCGGCAGATCTTTCAGCGAACGGAGGCCGAAGAATTCGAGGAACACGTTCGTCGTGCCGTAGATCATCGGGCGCCCCGGCTCGTCGCGCTTGCCGAGGATGCGCACGAGATCACGCTCGAGGAGCACCTTCAGCACGGGGCCGCTGTCCACGCCGCGCACGTCGTCGATCTCCGGCCGCGTGATCGGTTGGCGATACGCGATGATCGCGAGCGTCTCCACCTGCGCGCGCGTGAGCCGTACGGGTTTCTGCTTCGTGAGGTCACGAACGAACGGCGCGTAGCGCGCGCTCGTGCGGAACAGCCAACCGCCCGCTACTTCGTCGAGGTGGATGCCTCGCGTGGCGTAGTCTTGCTGGAGCTCGTCGAGCACGTCCTTCACCTGTCGTGCGGACGCCTGCGCGAGACGCGCGATGTCCTTCGGCTGGATCGGGCTGTCGCTCGCGAAGATGAGCGCCTCGACGAGCCCGCGGAGGTGCTTCCGCTGATCGAGGAGGCGGTCGACCTCCTCCATCGCATCACCCGAAGCGGTGACCGTCGGCGCGTCGAGATCGTCACGCCCGGGCAGGGGGAGATCCCCCACGAGATTCACGGTGCGCTCTGCGTCGAACGCGCCGTCTTCGTCTTCCTCGGGATCGACGTCGAACTCGATCTCGAGGCTCTCGGGTTCGCGTGAGGCGGCATCCGGGTCGGCCGGCACGGCGAGAGCGTCGGCATCGGCGTCACGGGAGCGCGCGCTCTTCTTGGGACGCTTCTTCGTGGCGGTGACGCTCGGCGCGGGGGCTTCGTTCTCCGACGCGGGCGCGGCGTCGGCGGCGGCAGAGTCGCCCGCGAACACGCCTCCGGCGCGTGCGGCTTCGAGGATCTCGGCCGAGACCGTCGCCCGTGTGGTGACGCTCTCGTTCTCCTCGACGTCGGCGGTCGGCGGCGCCGCGCTCTTCTTTCGCTTGCTCACGTATCGTCCTCGGTCACGCCGTCCGTCTCGTCATCGTCGTCCGCTGTCGCTTCGGATCCTTCGACCACGTCCGCGGCGTTTCCGCCATCTTCGTCCGGATCGGCGTCCGCCGTCTCGGCGATCGCATTCGCATACGCTTCGGCGAGGGCCTCGGGATCCGCATAGTCGTCCGCGCCGGCGTCCGCGTCGAGCCCCGCCTCGGGCTCCTCGGCCGTCGGAGGCGCGTCCGGCGCCGCTGCGTCGACGGGCGCCGCTGCGTCGGCGGCCGGCGGCGGGCTGGCGTGCGCGGCGTGCTCGGCGGCCTCGTCATCGGCGCTGACCTGCGCGCAGAACTCCACGAAGATCGGCGCCGTCGGGTGCTCTTGCACGAGCCGCGTCATCCGCAGCTTCGTCATCTCGAGGAGCGCGAGGAACGTGATGACGAGATCGAAGCGCGTCGAGAGGTCGGTGAACAGGTCTTCGAACTGCAGGCGACGCTTCACCCGCAGGATATCGACGAGCTCGTTGATGCGATCGGTGAGCGTGATCCGCTCGTGCACGACGTCGTGCGAGAGCTTGATCTTGCTCTTCGAGAGCACGCCCTGGAACGCTTCGACCAAGGAGAAGAGCGGAACCTCCTTCAGCGGCGGAAGACCCGTCTGCACCGCTTCTTCCACCGGCATGCCGCGGAAGAACACGTCACGTCCGGTGATTCCGCGCGCGGCGAGGTCCGCCGCGGCCTGCTTGTACTTCTGGTACTCGAGCAGCCTGCGGATGAGGGCCTCACGCGGGTCCTCCGACTCTTCGAGCGACGCGTCGTCTTCCTGACCCGGCGGCGGGGCAGGGAGCAGCATCTTCGATTTGATGTGCGCCAGCGTCGCCGCCATGACGAGGTATTCGCTCGCCACGTCGAGGTCGATGAGCTGCATCACGGCGAGGTACTCGAGGTACTTCTCCGTGATGAACGCGATCGGGATGTCGAGGATGTCGAGCTCGTGCTTCTGGCAGAGATGCAGCAAGAGGTCGAGCGGACCCTCGAACGAAGGCAGAGTTACGGAATAGCCCCCTGCCACGGGCTCGCTGGTCTCGACATCCGACACGACCGACCCCGCTTAGAGGAGCCCGCGCGCGGCAGCAAGAGGCAGCCCCGTCGAAGTCGAGCGCGCCTCGTGCCGCCGGCAAGCGCGCAAATCGCATGCGGCGCCGTCGCGCAAAGGCTGGTTCCTTCGTGCGCGCGTCGTTCCCGCCGAACGGCCGTGTGCGCTAGGATGACCGGGTGAACGAGGCGTCCGCCGTCGCGTCGAAAGTGTGCCCGGTGTGCGGTGCACGCTATCCCGGCGACGCGCTCTTCTGCCCGAACGACGGCATGCCGCTCGTGAGCGCGGCCGCCGCCGGTCGCGAGGCGGAGGACGATCCCTACCTCGGTCAGGAGATCTCCGGCCACATCGAGATCCGGCAGCTCGTCGGGATCGGTGCCATGGGCCGCGTGTACCGCGCGTTCCAGCGCGGCATCGATCGCGACGTCGCGGTGAAGATCCTGCATCGCGAGCTCAGCGCGAACTCCCAGCTCGTGTCGCGCTTCACGCGCGAGGCGAAGGTCGCGTCGCGGCTGCAGCACCCCAACGTCGTTCAAGTCCTCCTCGCGGGACAGCTCCCCGATCGCGCGCTCTACATGGTCATGGAGTACCTGGACGGGCTCTCCCTCCAGAGCGCGCTCGCCGCGGCCGGTGGAGCCTTGCCGCTGCCGCGCGCGCTCCACGTCTGCATGCAGCTCTGCGAGGCGACGGGCGAGGCGCACGCGCAGGGCATCGTCCACCGCGATCTCAAGCCCGAGAACGTCATGCTCGTCCGCCGCGGAGCCGATCCGGACTTCGTGAAGGTCCTCGACTTCGGCATCGCGCGCATCAACTGGGGCGAGCAGTCGATCGCGACGGCGGCGGGCCTGATCTTCGGAACCGCGCGCTACATCTCGCCCGAGGGAGCACAGGGCAACGCCGTCGGCCCCGCGAGCGACGTCTATTCGATCGCGACGCTCCTCTACCAGATGCTCGCCGGAAGGACGCCGTTCGAGGGCGATCAGGCGGTCGGGCTGCTCGTGCAGCAAATCCACGACCCGCCGCCTCATCTGAAGTCGATCCCGCGTGGCGAGTACGTGCCCGCGCAGATCGCCGACGTGATCATGGCGAACCTCGTGAAGGACCCGAAGCGTCGCGAGCAGGACGCGCGCTCGTTCGGGCACGCGATCGTCGATGCCGCGAAGGCCGCGGGCCTCTCGCCGGAAGACATCTCGCGGCCGATGCTCCGCCGACAACCGAGCGCGATGCAGCTGCCGCCGACGGAGCGAACGAAGCAGCTCGACCTCACGCCGGACGTCTCGCGGAGAATGGGGCCGCCGTCTTCCGACCCCGGCGCCGGCACGAACGGCGCGAGCTCGCATCCGAACGGGCGTCCCATGACGGCGGCCACCGCCAAGTGGGAGCCGTCGCCGGAGTTCCAGGCCCGCCTCGCGGAGGCGATCCCCTCGCACGACCGCGAGCACGACCGCTCGTCGGGCATCGTTCCTGCGCCTCCGAGCTCGCGTGCGCTCCACACCGGACCGCCGACGGCGCCGCCGGTCGCGCAGGCGCGCTCGCGCGTGAACGCGGTCGACGAGACGCTCGACGACGCGAGCGCGGAACCGCCGGTTGCGCTCCCGCGCGGCGCGACGTCGCCGCCGACGTTCCCTCCGGTTCGCGACGTGCACAGCGTGCCTCGCACGATGCCTGGCGATGCGGACGGCCCGCACACGCAGTACACCCCGCCCGTGCCCGGCGCCACGACGGCGCCGCCGCCAGTCGCGCACGAGTCGCAGCCGTCCATGCCCGTGCGCGACCCAGCGCGCGAGGCACGGCACGCGCGCACCCAGCCTCCCACGTCGCACGGAGCTCACGCGTCTCACGGCGAGCCTGGCAGGTCGTCACGCGGCATCGTCTTCGTCCTCCTCTGCTTCGTGCTCGGCGCCGCGCTCGCCGCCGGCTGGGCATGGAATACGGGCAAGCTCGGCTCGTACGGCGACGACGAGCGCTTCGTCACTCGCGCGACCGACGCGATGTACAAGAACCACTTCGTCGACCCGCCGGGCGACAACGTGCGTGACATCACCGATGAAGGCCTGAAGCGATGGCCGAACAACCATCGCTTGCTCGACGTCCGCCAGCGCGCAGCGAACGAGCTCACGCAGCAAGCGATGACGCAGCGGTCGGCGGGCGACGTCGCCGAGGCCCTTCGCCTCGCACGCGCGGCGCGTGAGCTCGATCCGAACGATGCGTCCGCGAAGCGGCTCGTCGACCAATACGAGGCCGAGCTCGCGTCGTTCGCGACACCGACGGCGCCGCCGCTCACGAAGCCGCCGCCCGTACCGCAAGGTCCGCCGCCGAAGCCGCAAGGAGCGCCGCCGCCCGCGTCCGCACAGCCTCCGCTGCCCGGACCGGGAGCTTCTGCATACAAGGCTCTCCTCGAAGCGAACGCGGACAAGCCGCGGCTCGGGCAGACCGTCGAGTTCGTCGCGCGCATCGCGCCGGCGAAGGGCGACTTCGATCAGCCGACGTTCACGATCACGGGTCCGGGGCTGAGTGGCGCGCGCATGCCCGCGCAGAGCGCGGCGCCCGGCGTGTTCCGCGCGAGCTACGCCTTCCTCGAACCGGGACGTTTCGAGATCGCGTTCACCACGCAGGTCGACGGCAAAGCGATCAAGGCGACCAAGGTGGTGGCCGCGGGTGATGCCGGCGCGCCGCCGAAGCCCGAGCCCCTTCCGTCCACGCCGACGGCACCCACGGCGACCGCGAGCGTCAAGTGGATGTAATCTGCAAATACTCGGCTGCTGCGCTGGCCGGCGCCGTCGCGTTCTCTTCGACCCTGACGTCGAGCACGATTGCGTACGCGCAGCCGTCGCCGCCTCCCTCACCGCCGGCGCTCGGCGGACCGGCGACGCCTTCGCCTGCGCCCCAAGCCCAAGGCGCGCCGCCGACCAAGAACGCTCCCGTTGTTCCCGGGCTGAAACGCGCGGTGCGCGCGGCTCCAGAGAACGCCGATGCAGGCCTCGCGCGGATCATCGACCGGCCGCACACGATCGCCGAGCTCGAAGCGGGCATCATCGCGCTACCGACGGCGCCGATCTCGGCGGGCCAGAGCGGCGGAGACACGCCCTTCGGCACGATCGGCCGCGGTGACGCGACGATGCAGGTGGGGCTGCACGTCCTCTATCGCTTCCATCGCCAGCTCGCCGTGGGTGCAGGCGCGATCTTCGCGCCGTTCCCGACCGCCGACCCCGAGTACGGCGGTCTTCGCGATCTGCCGCGCACGCACTCGCGCGCGTACTACTTCTTCGGTGCCGAAGGGCGCTGGATCCCTCTCCACTACAAGTACCTGGAAGGGTGGGTCGGCGTATCCATCGGCGGCGTCGTCATTGCCGACCGGTTCGCGACCGAAGCCGGAGACCGCGTGCCGACGATCCTCGGAACGAAGGAAGTCACCGTGCGCAGCGAAGGCTTCGCGGCGGGCTTCCAGGTCGGCGGCAACTACTACATCACCGAGAGTTGGATCGCGGGCGCGAACTTCCGCGGCTACCAGTGGATCCTGCCGGACACGCCGCGCTGCACGTCGATCGGCGACTGCGCGACGCTGAGCGGGTCGGTGACGGCGCTCGAGCTGGGGCTGACCATCGGGTACCGCCTCCCGCTCTGACGCGCGCGCACGTCACGAGGGCGAAGCGCGCACGGCGGTGGCGAGCAGCGACGCGAGCCGCTCCATCACGAGCGCGACCACGGCCATGAGGCCGAGCGCGCGCAGCGGCGCGAGCAGCGCGTGCACCTGCGCCGGTGACGCTGCGCGCGCGACCAGCGCGAACGCGAGCTCGAGGACGATGGCAGCCGCGAGCAACGGGCCGGCGAGCGCCACCGCGAGACCGACGCCGCTGACGATGTCGTGCGCCGCCGCAACGAGAGGATGCGCGCCGAGCGACGTGGTCGCGAGCGCGCTCGCGGTTCGCGCAGCGCCGCCCGTCGACAGGAACACCGTGCTCGCGAAGAGCGAGAGCAGCACGCCGAAGCTCGAGGGCCGGCCCTCGACCGGCGCGAGACCGCTGCCTTCCGCAGACCCACGCAGCACGTCGGCGACGCCGCCCGCCATCGTCGCGGCCCACAGCGGAATCGCTGCGGCCAGCGCCACCGGCAGGCCGAGGACGATCTGCTCGAGGGCGAGCACGAGCCACGGCGTCGTGCGTTGCGCGACGACGATGGGCTGGAGCGCCGGATAGATACTCGCCGCGAGAGCGAGGCCGAGCACGCCGCGACCGGCGGCGGGCAGCGCACGCAAGCCGAACGCCGGCACGAGGCTGACGACCGGGAACGCGCGCGCCCACGCGAGGCCGATCGCGGCGAGCTCGTCGAGGGGCGGGAGATGCGCGGCCACGGAAACGGCCGCAGGGTAGCCGATCCGGCTCGCGGTTGACGGCGGGCACGAGATGGACCGAGGATGCGCGCCGAAATGGCCCTCGATCTCTCTCTCGTAGGCAAGGAGAGCGCTCCTTCGACGTTCACGTACACGTGGAAGGACACCGTCCTCTACGCGCTCGGCATCGGAGCGAAGCGCGACGAGCTCGATTACCTCTACGAGGGTCGAGGCCCGAAGGTGGTTCCGAGCTTCGCGGTCGTCCCCATGTTCCAGCCGATGTTCGAGCTCGTCGCGAAGACCGGCGGCGACCTCGCGATGGTCGTGCACGGCGCGCAGCGGGTACGGCTCTCCGCGGCGCTGCCGCCCTCGGCGACGCTGTCGACGACCGCGAAGATTCGCGGCATCTACGATCTGCGCCGCTTCGCGATCGTCATCGTCGACACGGAGACGAAGGACGCGAGCGGGAAGCTCCTCTTCGATACGTCGTCACAGATCGTGTTCCGCGGAGAAGGTGGCTTCGGCGGAACGACGCCTCCGCGCGAAGAGAAGGTCGCCGAGATCCCGAAGGACACGCCGGCCGACTTCCGCATCGAGGAGCCGACGACGGCCGAGCAGGCGCTCCTCTATCGCCTGTCGGGCGACGTGAATCCGCTTCACGCCGACCCGCAGTTCGCGGCGAACGTCGGCTTCGCCCAGGGACCGATCCTGCACGGGCTCTGCACGTACGGCCACATGGTCCGCCACGTCGCGAAGGGCGCCTGCGGCGGCGACGCGACGAAGGTCACCGGCTTCGAGGGCAAGTTCACGAAGCCGGTTTGGCCGGGCGATACGCTCGTCACCGAGGGCTGGAAGGTCTCCCCTGGCAAGATCGCCGTCCAGGTCTCCGTGAAAGAGCGCAGCGAGGTCGTGCTCGGCAGCGCATGGGCCACGACGATCGAGTGATACGCTCCGCGGGATGCCGCGGAGGTGGAGACGGGTCGCCGACGCGATCGTGCTCGGAGGCACGGCTGCGTGCTCGCTCGTCGTCGACACGAGCGGCCTGACCGGCGCGCCGCCCGCGGAAGCAGGCCCGCCCGAAGCCGCCGCGGACGCGACCTCCGCCCCTCCGCCGGACGCGGAGGGCGACGACGACGCCGACGCGGGCGCTCTCGTCGATGCGGAGACGTGCGATGCCGCGGCCGTCGCGTACGACCTCCCGCTCACGGCGACGCTCGACCCGCTCCTCGCGCGTTCGCTCCGCGTGAGCACGTACCCGAAGGTCGAGCCCTTCTTCGGCGACGTCGCGGCGGTCCTGTATCCGTTCGTCGACCCTTCGCCGATGGATGCCGGTCCCGACGCGGCGCCCACCTATCGCGCGCAGTACACGGGTGCGCACAGCGGACTGTGGATCCCGGCAGCCGTTCCGCTCGGCGCGTTCGACGTCACCGTCGACGTGCACGTTCGGTGCACGTCGACGTCGAGCTGCGCCGACGGGCTCATCGTCGCGTGGCTCGAGACCGAGCGGCTCGAGGTGCTGACGAACGCGAGCACCGGCCACGTCGGAGGGCTGCCTTCGGGCACCGACGGCGCTGCCGTGGTGCTCGACGACTTCCAAAACCCTCCCGAGGACGTCGCCGACCCGGCGGCGCCGACGCTGCAGGTGATCCAGCTCGATGCCACAAAGCCGGTCGGCAAGTATCCCTGGCACGTGGCGGCGAAGGCGACGAGCTTCCTCGGCGGTTGGCACACCGTCGCGGTGACGGCGCGGAGAGGCGTGCTCGACGTGCGCTTCGACGGCGCGCTACGCGTGAGCGCGGTCACGAGGCCGTTCGCCCGCGGCCTGTTCGGCATCACCGCCGGCACGGGCGGAGAGACGAACGCCGTCGCGGTCCGCAACCTGCGCGCGACGTTCCGCGATTGCCCGTGAACGCTCAGTGCGCGAGCGCCGACACGCACGCGCCGACGAGCGAGAGCCCGATGGCGATCGCAACGAGCACGAGGCGGAACACGAGGAACGAGCTCCATCCACCGCCCCAGCCGTTGTTCACGTGTCGGCCGTAGTTGCCGCCGAACTGCTGCACGGGCGCGCCGCCGAAACCGCTCACACCGGGCGGCCCCGGCACCGGGCCTCCGTACGGCGCGCCATACGCCTGAGGTGGCGCTCCGTAGGGCGCGGCGCCGTACCCATGCGGCGGCATGTGGGCGGGCGGCGCGTAGCCCGGAGCGGGACCGAACGCGGCGGCAGCGCCATGAGGCGGCGCGACGCCGTACGCGGGAGCTGCGCCATACGCCGCGCCCCCGCCGAGGGCTGCCCCGCAGAAGCGGCATGCCGCATCGGTCGGGTTCGTCGACAGGCCACCGCACCTCGGGCACGTCGGAGCTCCGGCGTTCATCTCTCGGAAGGTTAGGGGACGCAGCGGCGGCGCGCCAAGCCGCAGCTGGCATCTCGGCCGGACCGGCACTATGAGGAGCGGTCACCGCCCGCACCCGACGTCCGGGGCAGGCAGGTCGGAGGAGAGCGCCATGGCCAAGCTGTCGAAGTCGATCGTGATCGTCGGAGCGAAGCGCACTGCATTCGGAACGATGCAGGGCACGCTGAAGGGCGTCAGCGCCACGGACCTCGCCGTGCACGCCGGCAAGGCCGCGCTCGCGCAGTCCGGCGTCGCCGCCGACCAGATCGGTCACGTCATCATCGGCAACGTCATGCAGACGAGCGCCGATGCGATCTACGTCGCGCGTCACGTCGGCCTCAAGGTCGGTCTTCCGATCACGACGCCCGCGGTCACCGTGAACCGCCTCTGCGGCTCCGGTTTCGAGGCCGTCATCCAGGGCGCCCACCAGCTCCTCCTCGGCGAGGCCGATGCGGTGCTCGTCGGCGGCACGGAGAACATGACGCAGGCTCCGCACGTCCTCCGCGGCGCGCGCGAGGGCTACGCGTTCGGCAAGGCCCCGCAGGTCGAGGACTCGCTCTGGAGCGCCCTGACCGACAGCTACTCGAACACGCCGATGGCGGTCACCGCCGAGAACCTCGCGACCAAGTACGGCATCACGCGCAAAGACTGCGACGACTATGCGCTCACGAGCCAGCAGCGCTGGGCCGCCGCGAACGAGAAGGGCTTCTTCAAGGACGAGATCGCGCCGATCGAAATCCAGCAGAAGAAGGCGACCGTGCAGTTCGCGGTCGACGAGCATCCGCGTCCCCAGACGACGCTCGAGATCCTCGGCAAGCTCCCGCCGGTCTTCAAGAAGGACGGCGTCGTCACCGCGGGCAACGCGTCCGGCATTTGCGATGGCGCCGCGTGCCTCGTTCTCACGACGGAAGAGTACGCGCGCGCGAACGGGCTCCGGCCTCTCGCTCGGCTCGTGCAGTGGGGCGTCGCCGGTGTCGAGCCGACGCTGATGGGCATCGGCCCGGCGCCTGCGATCAAGAACGCCCTCCTCCGCGCGGACCTGAAGCAGTCGGACGTCGACGTCTTCGAGGTGAACGAGGCGTTCGCGCCCCAGTACCTCGCCGTCGAGAAGGAGCTCGGCCTCCCGCGCGACAAGACGAACGTGAACGGCGGCGCGATCGCGCTCGGCCACCCGCTCGGCGCGAGCGGCGCGCGCATCACCACGCACCTCGTCTACGAGCTCGCGCGCCGGAACGGCCGCTATGCCGTCGGCAGCGCGTGCATCGGCGGCGGCCAGGGCCTCGCCGTCGTCCTCGAGCGCGCCTAGTCGCGCGCTGCGTGAGCCGAACGGCTCGCGGTACGGGTCACGAGAACAAGCGGTCGCGGGCGTTCGTCGAGATCGCCGCGACCGCTTCGTTCTTGATCTTCCGCTCGACGGTGATGGCGTAGAAGCGCTCCACGATCTCCTCGGTCGCGCCGAGCGGACGAACGCCGTACATGGCGCCGACCTCGCGCGCGACGATCGTCGGCACGCAGAAGATCCCGCGACCCGCCGCGCCGAACGCCTTCAGCAGTGCGCTGTCCTCGAACTCCCCCACGATGCGCGGCGCGAGGCGGTGCCGGTCGAAGAACACGTCGAGCTGGCGCCGAATCGTGGTGCCGAGCGGGGGAACGAGGACCGGCGCGCGGTCGAGGCCGGCCGGGAACTTCCGGTGCTTGGCCGCGAGGTCCGGGTGCGCACAGAAGGTCACGCCGCACTCGCCGAGAAGATGGCTGAATGCGCGCACGAGGGATCCCGGAGGAAGCGGCTCGTCGGCGAGAACGACGTCGAGCGTGTGGGTCGCCAGGGCCCCGCTAAGGGTTTCGAGCGTCCCTTCGCGGCACGCGAGGCGGACGGGAGGGTCGAGGGACAGCGCCGGCTCGAGGAGCCGCTCGACGACCATCTTCGGCAGCACCTCGACGAGCCCGACATCGAGCCTGGGCGCCTCCGTCGCCTCGCCGCGCTCGAGGATGTCTCCGAGCTCGTGGCCGAGCGAGAAGATCTCGTCGGCGTACCTGTAGGCGACGCGACCCACCTCGGTGAGCGCCAGGCGCCGCCCGCTCTTCGTAAATAGGCGCCGTCCGATGGTTTTCTCGAAGGCGCGGATTTGCCCGCTGAGCGTTTGCGGCGACAGCCGGAGGGTCTTGCTGGCCGGGGCGAGCCCGCCTTCCCGAGCCACCGACCAGAAGTACATGAGGTGGTGATAGTTCAGGCGTTGCACGATGCTGCACTCACTTCGAGAAACTCGCAGTGATGTTAGCAAACTTCCTCATTGCCGAAGCATCCTCCACGACGCAGTGTGCTGTCCGTGGTCGTGCACCGTCCGGACAACCTGGTCTCTCTTCGTCATCTGCCGAGCTGGGCGCTCCTCGCGTTCGCCGCGGGAGCGGTCAATGCCGGTGCGCTGCTCGCGTGCGAGCGCTTCGTCTCGCACGTCACCGGGACGCTGACGCGCCTCGGCGTCGACGCCGGGCAGCTCCTCGCGTTCGACTACCTCCTCGTCTTCGCCGCGTTCCTCGTCGGCGCCGGCATGGCGATCGTCGTCGTCCGCCGGGGTGTGTCGAAGGGCACCGGGCTGCCGCCGTATTGGCTGCCTCTGACGATCGTGGCCGTGCTGCTCGCGGCGGTCGGCGTGGCCGGACACGCGGGCGTGTTCGGCCGGTTCGGCGGCTCGGTGGAGACCGCTCACGACTTTGCGCTGCTCGCCATCCTCAGCTTCGCGATGGGCATGCAGAACGCCGCCGTCGCCGCGAGCACCGGGATGGCCGTCCGTACGACGCACATGACGGGACCGGCGACCGACCTCGCGATCGCCGTCGCCATCCTCGCCGTCGGCGAGGAGCGCGAGCGCGCCGACGCGCGGCGCTCCGTCGTGCTCCGCGGGACGAAGCTCGCCGCGTTCGTCGTCGGCGGCACCGCGATGGCCGTCGTCTGCCCGCGCATCGGCTATCTTGGCTTCCTCATCCCGGCGTTCGCGTGCGTCGCGGCGACGGTCTCGAGCTTCGCGCCGAGCCGCCTCCGCGCGCCGGCCTGAGTCGCCGGCCCTTTCTCTCCTCACGCTCTCAACGCCAACCCCTCGCCACGGAGAAACTCACTGATGCCGACCGACTCTCCCGTGCCTCCGCTCGAAGCTCTCCAGCGGCTCCGCGACGGCAATCGCCGCTGGGTGTCCGACGTCCGGAGCATCGCGAGCTTGGGCGCCGCGGCTCGCCGCGAGGCCCTCACTGCCGGTCAGTCGCCGTTCGCCGTCGTGCTCTCGTGCTCCGACTCTCGCGCGCCGTCCGAGATGATCTTCGACCAGGGCCTCGGTGAGCTGTTCGTCGTGCGCGTCGCCGGCAACGTCGTCGCGCCGTCGCTCGTGGGCAGCATCGAGTTCGCGGTCCAGGCGTTCGGCGTCGGCCTGGTCGTCGTCATGGGCCACACGAGCTGCGGCGCGGTCAGCGCGACGCTCGACGCGATCAAGCGTGGCGAGTCGGGCAGCGAAAACGTGCTCGACATCGTCCGGCGTATCCGCCCCGCGATCGAGCCGATCGCGAACGGCGAAGACGATCGCGCGAAGCTCATGGAGCGCGCCGCGCGTGCGAACGTGCGCGCTTCGGTTGCGGAGCTCCGCACGGGCTCGAAGGTGCTTGCCGAAGGGATCTCGGCAGGTCGCGTGATGGTCGTCGGCGCCGAGTACTCGCTCGCTTCCGGCGAGGTCGACTTCTTCGACCTGCCCGCCGGCGTCACCGTCTCCGCCTGAGCCGACGCCGCTTGCCGCGCGCGGCCGCGCTCGCCCGCGTGCGCGGCGCATGGCAGACTGCGCGCGCGCATGGCCTCTCGCGACGACGACGAAAAGCCGAAACCGCTCGAGCATCCGCCCGCGTTACCCGACGCGGGCCGGTACGAGGGCGCTTCGCGCGCGGCCCCCTATGCGCTGAGCCGCATGGGGCCGTCGTATGCGCTGGTCGACGTCGCCGCCGAGATCGAGAAGGCGGACGCGCAGCTCGCCACGGTGACGAGCGGGAAGCTCGGCGTCATCGCGGAGCAGATCAAGAAGCTCCAGGAGCAGGCGCGCGGACTGCTCGACCGGGCCCGGCGCGATGCCGAGCTGCACCGCGCCCGCTGCAACTTCGAGAAGAAGGCCGGCGGCGTCTACCACCTCTACCGGAAGCACGACGGCGAGCTCTGGTTCTCGCTCATGGCTCCGGAGGAGTGGTCACGCCCGCAGCCGCAGACGTTCGAAGGGACGTACCGCCTCGACGCAGACATGTCGTTCACGCGGCTCGACGTCCAGGAAGACGAGCCGCTCGTCGCCGACGTCGAAGCCGTGCGCGCGCTGCTCGCGCCCCCAGCGAAGCCACGCTGACGCAAGCGGCGTCGTGTCAGGTCGACTGCTCGACGAGGACGGCGCCCTTCGCGCGCGCCGCGTCGATGCTCGACCACTCGCTGCCCGAAACGATGCACCACTCGACCGCGTTCCTCATCGTGCGCACCGCATCGAGCGCCGCGCGGAGGCTCGGGAACACCCACGAGAGCGGGCCCGGCTCGACGTTGTGCCAGCCGTACACGAAGAGCGTCACGCCCTGAGCAGCCGCGGCCGCCGCGGCCGCCTCTTCCGCGAGCTGCGCGGCCTCTCCGTCGAGATCCGGCGCGCTACGGCGACACACGAAGACATCCGAGTGCCCGTGCTCTTCGGCGCCGAGCTGCCCCTCGACGATGTCCGGCGTGCTGGTGACCGGCGCGCCCTGCTCGGCCTCGCCCCGTGCGGGCTCGCCAACCGCGGGCTCCACGTGCGCGCTCTGCACCGACGCGAGCGCAACGCGCCCTTGAGCGGGGGCTTCGTTCATGACCGAAGCATCGTCGACGGCCGCGGCGGACCTGCGGCGATTTGCCGACGTCTTCGTGTCACGGGGGAAGCCGAAAATGCGCATGGGAACTCTATCGCTTTTGGACCCGAACCATGCCGACGACAAGGGTCGATGTTCGAAATCGTACGGCGCGACGCGTCGTAACACGCGCGCGCAATTCGCGCGTGCGGCCTAGCATCGACCCTGCGATGACAGGCGCGCGATGTCGATGACGCGCAGACCGAGCGAAGCGCCGGCGCGGCCGACTGCCACGCACGACGGCGCGCGGTCGGCCGTTCCCGACGCGGCCGCGAACGTGCGCACGGAGACATTCGCGCGACCGGCCCCTCGCGCGGGCGGCGGAGGCGGTTGGTCGTTCGTGCCGCTCGCGCCGCTCGTCGTCGTCGTCGTCGGTCTCGCCGTCGCGCTGGGCATCGGCTGCGTGGGGCTCGACCACCTCGCGCGCGCGGGCGACGAGCACGCCGCCGCGCGTGCGGACCTCCTCGCCGCGACGGTCGCGGCGCGCCTCTCGCAGCTGCCCGCGGAGCGTCGTCTCGAAGCGACGCAGCTCGCCGCGCGCCGCAGCGACGCCGGGCTGCTCGTCGTCGGTCCGGACGCGCGCGTCGTGCACGACGTGACCTTGGGCGCGCCCGATGCGTCCGCGCTCGCGAAGATCCTCGCCGAAGGCCGCGGGGTTGCGGAGACGCGACTCGGGCGCGCGCGCTTTTCGGTACGCAGCATCGGCGCGGACGCGCGTGCCCCGCGTCTGGTCGTCTTCGTCGCCGAGCCTTCCGCCGCGCACGGCGCGCCTGCGCTCGTCACTGCGTTGCTCGCGCTCACGACCATGCTCCTCGGCGTCGCCGCCGCCGTCGCGTACGCCGTCTCGCGCGACGTCACGCGTGACGTCGACTACCTCACGCATCGCGTGACGGGCATGGCGCAGGTGCGAACGGAGCCGACCGGCGAGCTCGTTCCCGCCCGAACGATGGACGAAGTGGGGCTCCTCACGTCCGCGTTCAACAAGCTCGTGGGCCGCTTCGGGAAGGCCGAGAAGCAGTACCGCGAGGACCTCGCACGCGCGAGCGCCGCAGACCGCGAGCGCGCGGCGTTCCTCGCGGCGGTCAGCCACGAGCTCCGGAGCCCACTGAACGCGATCCTCGGCTTCGCAGACATCCTGATGGAGGAGGTCGACGGACCGCTCTCCGCGTCGGCGCGCGAAGAGGTCGAGCAGATCCGCGGGTCGGGCGCGCATCTCCTCGCGCTCATCAACGACATCCTCGAGCTGTCGGCGCTCGAGAGCGGACAGCTGAAACTCTCGCGCGGCCGCGTCGACCTCACGGCCCTCGCCAACGAGGTCGTTCGCGAGGCCCGCGGCCTCGTCGGAGAGAAGCGACTCGCGGTGCGGATCGAAGGCGACCCGCAGGTCGTCGCGCGCGTCGACGGCAGGCGTGTTCGCCAGATCCTCGGCAACCTCGTGAACAACGCGATCAAGTTCACGCAGCAGGGCCACGTCGTCGTGCGCGTGCTCCGCGAGGGCGGCCTCGCGTCGCTCTCGGTGAGCGACACCGGGCCGGGCATCTCTCCCCAGGAACGCGCGGTCATTTTCCGCGAGTACAAGCAGGCGAAGGGCGAGCGCCAGCGCCGGCGCGGAACGGGCCTCGGTCTCGCGATCGCGCGGCGCCTCGTCCTCCTGCACCACGGCTCGATCTCGGTGGAGAGCGAGCTCGGTCGCGGCTCGACCTTCAAAGTGCTCTTGCCGATCGGCAACGTCGATGCGGCGCCTTCGCTGCGGCCGCCGTCGAGCGTCGTCGCGCCGCCCGCGCGGAAGGAGCCCGAGCGTTGAACGCGCACGCCGCTCGCCTCGTTCGTCGGCTCGTCGGGCTGCAGCTCGCGGTGCACGCGGTGACGTTCGTGCTCGTCGCGCTCTTCGCGCCGCGCGTCTTGCTGCTCGAACGCGAGAGCGCCGCGGCGTCGCTCTCGATCGTGGGCGCGGTCGGCATCGCGTGCGCGGCCTACTCGACGATCGCCACCTTCGTCGTGACGCGGAAGCTCCGGCCCGCGCTACGCGCCCTCACCGTCGGTTCGAACGCCGTGCTGCCGGACGACGTCCTTCACCTGTATGCGGTGCCTGCGCGGCTCTCCTTGTCGTCTGCCGCGTTCGCCTTGCTCGTGTCGCTCGGCACCGTCGTTCCGCAGCTCAGGCCGCAGGCGATCGACACGTACACCGACCTCACGCTCGTTCTCCTCCTGCTCACGATGGTGAGCACCGCGGCGCTTCCGGCATACGTCGGCATGCGCGCGTCGGTCGCTCGCGTCCTCGAGCTCGCGCCGCCGCTCGTGGCGCACGAAGCGCTCCGGAAGCTCGGTCGCGGCGCGCTCGGACGCGTGCGCAAGCGGTTCGTCGCTGCCGTCGCGGCGCCCGTCGCCTTCGTCGCGCTCGCGGCATCGCTCCTCGTCGACGCGCACGCGCGCACGTACGACCGCGACGCGCGCGCGGCGGATGCCACCGACGTTGCGCGTGCCGTGTTCGAACCGGTCGGCGAGGGCGATACGCGCGGTCGTCTCGAAGCCATCGAAGCTGCGGCGGCGCTCGGCTACCGCGTGCAGCTCGACCCCGCGTACGAAGGTGACCTCGTCGTCCGCCATGGCGACGAAGGCGAGACGCAGGTCACCGTACCGGTGCGCCCCGGCGCTGCGCGCGTGCGCTTCGGGACGACGCGCCTCTCTCCCGTCGTCGCCGTGTACTTGCTGCTCGCGATCGTCGCCGTCTCGCTCGCCGGGATCCTCGGCACGCGCATCGGGGCGGCCTTCGAGGCCGACGTCGCCCTCGCCACGCGCGAGATGCGCCGCGCGGGCGTTGCGGAGGTCATGCGCGGCACCATCATCCTGCACGAGGCACGCTTCACGAACGTGCACGCGCTCTTGCAAGCGGTCGATGCGCTGGGCGGCGTCTTCCGCGAGTTCGCCGGCGCGCAGCAGCGCGCGATCGACGCGCGCGAAGCCACCGAGCGCATGCGCGGCCTTCTGCTCGCTTCGATGAGCCACGACCTCAAGGCGCCGCTGAACGCGGTGCTCGGCTTCGCGGAGCTCGTCGGTCGCAACCCGCTCAGCGACGCGCAGAAAGAGAGCCTCGCGATCATCGAGCAGCGCGGTCGCGAGCTCCTCATGCTGATCGACACGATCTTGGACAGCGCACGGGTCGAGGCCGGTGAGCTGGAAGTCACCCCCGAGGCCACGCACGTGGGCGACGTCGTCATGTCGTCGGTGCTCGAGGCGCGCGACCTCGCGGTCGGCACCGACGTGCAGATCCTCGGCGAAATCCAGCCCGACATGCCGACCCTGATGGTCGACGGCACGCGCATGGTGCAGGCGCTCACCGCGATCGTGATGACCGCGGCGCGCTTCAGTGACAAAGGCGTCGTCGCCGTCCGCGCGACGCTGCCGGACACCGCCGACCGGCTACGCGTGGAGGTGGAGACGAGCGGTGAGGGGCTCCCGGTCGGCGAACGCGAGAAGATCTTCGACGCCTTCAAGAGCGCAGAGAGCGCGCGGCGTCACGGGGCGCTCGGGCTCGGCCTGCAGCTCGCGCGTTCCATCCTCGAGATCCATGGCGGCTCGATCGAGATGGACAACACCGATCGCGGCGGAATGGTGTTCCGCGTGTGGCTGCCGGTCGAGAACGACCGCGCATCGATCCGCGCGCGTGCCAGCCTGCCCGTGCCGCCTTCGTGACGTATGCTCGTGGGCATGGGTTTTTTCAAAGAGCTCGTCGACAAGGTCCAGCAGAAGAAGGACGAGCTCGAGGACGAGGCGAAGAAGCGCGCCGCGAAGAAGGCCGCCGAGATGGCCATCGAAGGCGGGAAGGCGGCGGCGCGGTCCGCGGTGAAGAACGCCGGTCGCACGCTCGACTTCGCCGGCCGCAAGATCGAAGAGGCGCTCTTCGGGCCCAGCGACGAGGACGACCCGCGCGCGCGTGACGCCGAGCCGGCGAGCGAGCGTCCGGATCCGTTCGCCGCCCTGAAGGCGCGCGAGGCCGAGAAGAAGTCCGCGGAGCGGGCAGAGCGCGCCGCGGCCCTGCGAACGAGCGCCGCAGACGACCGCGAGGCGCGCAAGAACGCGGAAGCCCGTGCCGACAAAGAGCGTGCCGAGGCGCGAGCCCGAACGGAGCGCGAGGTCGAAGACGAGCTCGCCGCCCTGAAAAAGCGGATCCGCGGCGAGTGACAGGCGGAAGCGCGCACGAGCGAAAAAACTTTCGTGCACGTCGGCCGTGGAATGTTCACGATTCGCTGACCGTCAAAGGAAGCGCTCGCCGGTCCGGAACGTACGGTACCGCGAGAGCACACGAGATCCCGCAGGAGGGAACGACATGACCGCGAGGCAGAAGATCGAGGGGCTGACGAACGCGTGGTACGGCTACTTCCTGTTCGGCGCCGTCGTCCGGCTCTTCTACAGCGGCATCGGGTTCTTCTCGCTGCTGTCGACGGCGTTCTCGTTCTGTTTCATGTGCGTGCTCGCGTGGTTCCTCGGCCGTAGGCTCCTCGCCAAGTCCGCGCTGACGCGCTTCGTGCTCGTCATCATCAGCAGCATCTTCAGCGTCCTCGGCGTCATCGGCACCGCCAAGATGGGGTGGACCTTCTTCCAGACCTGGTCGTTCTGGTCGTTCGCGTACACGGGCATCCTGGCGACGCAGGCGGCGATGCACATTCGCTCGTTCCGCGTGCTGACCGACGACTCGGTGAAGGCGTACATCGGCTGAGCGGGCGGCGGGCGCTCCCCCGCCCGACGTTCCGTGTCTCGACGTGAGTGACGAGCGGCGAGTCGCCTCGAGCGACCCGCCGCTCTGGCGTTTGTGGCGCGCGGTCTTCTCGCGAGCCGGGGCTAGCTCGCGCCGCTGCCGCCGGGCGGCGCGCTCTCGATCGCGCAGAGCACGGCGCGCGCCTTGCTGCGCGTCTCGTCGGCCTCCGCCTGCGGGTCGCTCGCTTCGACGATCCCGGCGCCGGCAGTGACCTCGAAGGTGTCGCCATTCTCGACCATCGTCCGAATGGCGATCGCGAAATCGAGGTCGGCCGTCGTCGCGACGTAACCGACCGCGCCGCCGTAGATGCCGCGCGGGCGCGCTTCGAGCTCGCGGATGATCTGCATCGCGCGAACCTTCGGCGCGCCGGAGAGCGTGCCGGCGGGGAAGGCAGCGCGCACGACCTCGAGGGGCGGCGTCGTCTCCGGGATCTTGCCGCGCACCTCGCTGACGATGTGCATGACGTGCGAGTAGCGCTCGATCTCCATCTTCTTCACGAGGTGCACCGAGCCGACCTCGGCGACGCGGCCGACGTCGTTGCGGCCGAGATCGATCAGCATCACGTGCTCGGCGCGCTCCTTCGGGTCGGCGAGGAGCTCCTTCTCGAGGGCCGCGTCTTCTTCCTCGGTCTTCCCGCGCCGGCGCGTGCCCGCGAGCGGACGCACCGTCATCGTGCCGTCTTCGAGGCGCACCATGGTCTCGGGGCTCGCCCCCGCGATGCGCGTGCGGTGCGTCTCCCCCGGAGCCGGCGGCAGATCGAGGAAGTACATGTAGGGCGACGGATTGAGCAGCCGCATCGCGCGATAGACATCGAACGCGTCGCGGCCTTTCTTCGGGACGGAGAAGGTCCGTGCGAGCACGATCTGGAAGGCGTCGCCGGCCGCGATGTACTCCTGCGCGCGTCGCACGTTGGCCTTGTAGACGTCGTCGTCCTGGTCGAGCGTCACGTCGCTGGGCACCGCGGCGCGCTCGGGCGGCGCGAGGTTCGAGAGGCGCGGCGCGCGGCTCAGGTCTTCGAGCGCGCGGTCGATTGCCGTCTCGTCGAGCGCGGCGATGGTCACCGTCTGGGCGAGCGAGTCGAACACCACGATCGTCGCGCCGCCGAGGAATCGCGCGAGCGGCAGGAAGTGCTTCCGCCACGTCTCGTCGCGACCCGGCGGGACCTTCTCGATGAGGTGAACGAGGTCGTACGCGAGATACCCGACGTGCGCGGCCGCGAAGCGGGCAGCCTGCCCGCCGCCGTGCGCACCGGGCGATGGCGCCAGGGAAGCGAGTGGACGGAACAGCGGCTCGATGGCCTTGATCGCGTCGCGCGCCGCATCGACGCCGAGCGCCGTGCCGTCACGCGAGCCCTTCACTTCGGGCGGCATCGATCCAGGACGTGCCCCGGAGCCAGGGCGCAGCTTCCATCCGCTTCGATCGAGGATGGCCTCGTACCAGGGCCGGTAGCCGAGAATCGAGAAGCGCCCCCAGCGCTCACCGCCGACGACGCTCTCGAGGAGGAAAGACGCGCCGTCGGGATCCGCCTCGCGGAGCGCCGCGTACGCGCGCACCGGCGTGAGCGCGTCGGCGACGATCGTGCGCGTGGCGATGCCTTCGGTCGGGAGCCCGAACGCGCTCACGCGCTTGCCTTCGGTCCTGCGGCGGACGGCGCGAAGAGCATCTGCCGCGCACGCGCGGGGTCGACCGGGGTGCGTCCAATGCTCCGCGCGTAGGCGGCGGCGCGGGCGACGAGCGGCGCGCTGCCTTCGGAGAGCACGCCCTTCGACAGGTAGATGTTGTCCTCGAGGCCGACGCGCGCGTGACCGCCGAGCCTCATCGCGAGCTCGGTCATCGGCTGCTGAAAGCGTCCCACCGCGGCCACCGCCCACGACGCGTCGGACGGGACCTTCGACATCATGAAGCGGACGTTCTCTTCGCGAGCCGCGATGCCTCCGGGCACGCCCAGGACGAACTGGAAGTGGAGGGGACGCGCGATGATCCCCTTCTCCGCGAGCGCGAGCGCCTCCTCGACGTGCCCGACCTCGTAGCACTCGAGCTCTGCGATCGCGCCGGCTTCGCGGAGCTTCACCGCGAGGTCGCGGATCTGCGGCCGCGTGTTGACGAAGACGTCGTCGCCGAAGTTCAAGGATCCGCAGTTCAGCGTCGCCATCTCCGGCTTGCAGGCGAGCGGCTGCACGCGCTCGTCGATCGACATACCGACCGCGCCGCCCGTCGAGACCTGGATGATGCAGTCGGTCTTCTCCCGGATTCGCGCGATGGTCTCTTCGAAGCGCGCGTGCGACTGCGTCGGGCTGCCGTCGTCTTCGCGTACGTGCAGGTGAATCACGGCCACGCCCGCCTCGCGGCAGCGCGCGGCCTCGTCGGCGATCTCTTTCGGCGTGATTGGCAGATGAGGCGTCTGCTCGCGCGTGATCTCCGCGCCGACGATGGCCGCGGTGAGGATGACGTCGCCGAACGCTTCCGCGCTGCCGAGGGCGTGACCGGCGTCCGCTCCCGTCGGCGTGACGACGACGTTCTCGGCGCGGTCCGGCACCCCGAACGGGAGCTGCGGCACGTAGAGCTCGCGCGGCCTGCGCTGCATGTCCTTCGGCGTCACGCACGTGCCGATCGCGCGGCAGACGACGACCGGCGGCGTCAGCACGTCGGCCGCGCTCGGCGCGAGGCCGGGGGCGCGCACGTTGGCGATCACCTTCCGCGCCTCGAACCGCATCTGCCGGCTCGTGTTGCCGATCTTCACGAGCTCGGCGGAGGCCTCGATGTAGTCGCCCGAGAAGACGGGCGCGAGGAACTCCACGCTCTCGTAGGCGCGGAAGAGGCCCTCGTCGCCGTCGATCCGGATGAGGAGCTCCGTCGCGACGTCGCCGAACAGCGCCAACATCCGCGCGCCGTCCACGAGCTCGCCAGCGTAGTGCGCGTCGTGCGCGCCCATGCGGACGCGCAGGGTGACCTTCGTGCCAATCATGCTTCGGATCGATACCACGGCGCGCGCGCGCGGAAGGCCGGCGGAATGGCCCCGCCGCGAACGGTCGCGACGCGCCGTCGGACGGCCCCGCACCACCGGCGAGCCGCCGAACAAACCCGCGCCCGTCGGCGTTCGCCCCTCGGACGCCGATTGCCGAGGAGAGCTGCACATGGTACGGGCTCGTTCGATCTTGGTCCCCACGTACGTAGAAGCGAAGAACCTCCCGTCCCACGTCGGGATCATCATGGACGGTAACGGCCGGTGGGCGCAGCTCCGCGGCTCGCCCCGCGTCGAAGGCCATCGCGAAGGCTCGCGCGCCGTCCGCCGCATCGTCCGCGCCGCGCGCCGCCTCGGCCTGCGCGCCCTGACGCTCTATGCGTTCAGCGAGCAGAACTGGGCGCGGCCCGAGGAGGAGGTGGACGCGCTCATGCTCCTCCTCCGCGACTTCCTGCTCTCCGAGCGTGACGAGCTCCTCGACAACAACATCCGGCTGAACGCCGTCGGCAACCTCGGACGCCTGCCCGGGGTCGTGCGCGCCGTCCTCGACCCGCTCCGCAAAGACAGCGAGTCGAGCACCGAGATGACGTTGACGCTCGCCCTGAGCTACGGCGGCCGCGAAGAGATCGCGACCGCCGCGCGCGAGCTCGCCGCCGACGTCGCGAGCGGCAAGCTCCGTCCGGAAGACGTGACCGAGCAGGCGCTCCACCGCCGGATGCCGAGCCTTCGCGTGGGCGATCCCGACCTCGTGATCCGCACGGGCGGCGAGCGGCGCATCTCGAACTTCCTCCTCTACGGCCTCGCGTACGCGGAGCTCCACTTCGCGGACGTGCTCTGGCCGGACTTCGCGGAGGCGGACCTCTACGAAGCGATCGCGAGCTTCCAGCGGCGTGAGCGTCGCTTCGGCCTCGTCGGCAAGCCCGCGTCGCCCATCGAGCCGCCGCCGGAGTCGAGCCCGAAGTCGGGCGAAGACGGTCCGAAGTTGCGCCTCGTCGGCTAGCGCCGCGCGGCCCGACGCGCCCGACGCGCCCGACGCGCCCGACGGCGAGAGCGCGGCGGAGGAGCCGCGCCGCACGCGGCGTGCTTCCGCGCGGCATCACGCAAGAGACGCGTTGGCAGGGACCGTGCTAATGCCCTTGCGTGACGATGGCCGAGCTGAAAGCGCTGAACGTGGCGAAGGCCGACGACACGCGGAAAGCGAACTCGAATCTCGCCATTCGCTTCGCGACGGCGATCGTGTGCGCCCCGCTCATCGTGGCTCTCCTCTACAAAGGACCGCCCTGGGGGTTCTATCTCCTCGCGCTCGTCGCCACGCTGATCGGCGCGTGGGAGCTGTTCAACATGACGCACGCGGGAGACCGCGTCTCGCAGGCCATCGGCGTCGCGATGGCCGCAGGCGTCTCCGCCGCGCTCTGGTTCTCGCAGGGTGACGCGCGGGTCGTCGTCACCCTCGTCGTCGTCGTCGCTCTCGCCGGCCCGCTCCTCACGCTCGTGCGCCTCGGCGACATGCGCACGGCGGCGCTCCGCGCGTGCGCCATGGGCATGGGCCCGCTCTACATCGGCGTCCCCCTCACGCTGCTCGCGATGATCCGTCGCGATCTCGGCGAGGCGGGCCCGGGCTTCGTCATCGTGACGATCATGTTCGCGTGGTTCGCCGATACGGGCGGCTATTTCGCCGGGCGCTTCCTCGGTCGCCACAAGCTCTACGAGGCCGTGTCGCCGAAGAAGACCGTCGAAGGCGCCCTCGGTGGTCTCGTCGGCAGCGTCCTCGGCGCGGTCCTCGCGCACTTCTGGTTTTTGCCTTCGCTGTCGTTGGCGCACGGCATCCCGCTCGCGCTCGTCGCCGGCGCGCTCGGGCAGGCGGGCGACCTCGGTGAGTCTCTCATCAAGCGCTCGACCGGCGTGAAAGACTCCGGCGCGATCGTGCCCGGACACGGCGGGATCCTCGATCGCGTCGATGCCCTCCTCGTGACGAGCGCCGTCACCTTCGTGTACGCGCTCTGGTTCGTCCCTCAGGGCCACTGAGCGACGGGCGCGCGTTGCCGTGCGCGTACGCGCGCCGAGAGGTTCCCGAGAGTTCGCGCGCGTCGTCACTCACGCCTGAGTGACGCTTAGATTCGAGGTTGGAAAACCTCACGTAACGACGCGTTGCGGCGCGAGGTTTCTGAGCTTGCGCTTCTCCCAAATGAGCTAAGAAGCGGGGCAATGACACCGACCGATCCCCCGTCCGAGACCCTCAAAGCACGTGAGCCCGCGTCGCTCAGCGCGGTTCCGCCGGCCGCTGGCTCGTCGCGAACGCTCGTGAAGGAGTACGACTTCTTCAAGGTCGTCCAGGACTACCTCGAGCGCGCGGCGCGCACGATCAACATCCAGGAGTTCGTCCGCACGATCCTGAGCCAGCCGAAGAACGAGCTCATCATCAACTTCCCGGTCCGCATGGACAACGGTGAGGTGCGGCTCTTCAAGGGGTACCGCGTCCAGCACAACAACCTGCTCGGACCCTTCAAGGGCGGTATGCGCTTCCACCCGAGCGTCACGCTCGACGACGTGAAGGCGCTCGCGGCGATGATGACCTGGAAGTGCGCGCTCATGCGCGTCCCGTTCGGCGGTGGCAAAGGCGGCATCAAGTTCGATCCGCACTCCGTCTCGAAGTCGGAGCTGCAGCGCATCACGCGTCGCTTCACGCACGCGCTCGGTGAGAACATCGGACCCGAGTACGACATCCCCGCGCCCGACGTCGGCACGAACAGCCAGACGATGGCGTGGATGATGGACACGTACTCGAACATGGTCGGCGCCGCGAACAAGCAGACCGTGAAGGGTGTCGTCACGGGCAAGCCGGTCGCGAGCGGCGGCACGCTCGGTCGCGCGAAGGCGACCGGCCAGGGCGCCGTCTTCTGCATCGTCGAGTGGGCGAAGGAGAAGGCGTTCGATCTCGAAGGCTCGACGATGAGCGTGCAGGGCTTCGGCAACGTCGGCTCGCACCTCGCCGTCATCCTCTCGCGCCTCGGCGTCTCGACCGTCGCGGTCGGTGACCACTCCGGCTACATGATCAATCCGGAAGGCTTCAACGCGCACAAGCTGCAGGACTGGGTCGAGTCGCACGGCTCGATCGCGGGGTACCCGGGCGGTAAGGCCATCACGCGCGAAGAGTTCTTCAAGACGAAGGTCGACATCTTCGCCCCCTGCGCCCTCGAGAATCAGATCGGCGAGAGCGAAGCGAAGTGGCTCGACTGCAAGATGATCGTCGAGGGCGCGAACGGCCCCTGCAATCCGGCGGGCGAGAAGATCCTCCTCGAGCGCGGCGTCGACATCCTCCCCGACGTGCTCGCGAACTCCGGCGGCGTCACCGTCAGCTACTACGAGTGGGTGCAGAACAAGCGCTCGGAGAGCTGGACGGAAGAAGAGGTCGACGCGAAGCTCGAGAAGGCGATGACGCGCGCCTACCGCGAGGTCGCCGACTTCTCGCGCCAGAACAAGGTCGATCGCCGCATCGCCGCCTACGGGATCGCGCTGTCGCGCATCGAGGCGGTCTACAAGGAGCGCGAGATCTTCCCCTGAGGGAGTGAGCTCGCAACCGAAGAGGCCCTCGTCGCCGGCACCTGCCGCGGCGGGGGCTTTCTGCATTTCGGCCCGCCTCGTATGCTCGCCGCGTCATGGCGTACGTCCCCACGCGGCTCGGGCGGCTCTTTTGCGAGGAGCGAGGGACGGCGCGCAGCTCCGCCGATCCCGCCATCGTTCTCCTGCACGGGCTTCTCTTCGATGGTGGGATGTGGCGTGGGCAGCTCGAAGCGCTCGCGCGGTTCGGTCGCGTCGTCGTCATCGACGGACCCGGGCACGGCAAGAGCGAGGCGGCGCCGCCGTTCACGATGGAGGCGCACGCCGACGCGCTGGCCGAAGCCTTCACCGAGCTCGGGATCGCGCGTGCGGTCGTCGTCGGGCTCTCGTGGGGAGGCATGGTGGGCATGCGCCTTGCGCTCCAGCATCCGTCACGCGTCGCCGCGCTCGCCCTGCTCGACACGAGCGCGGAGCGGCAGACCCTCGCCGAGCGAATCCGTTACCGCGCGTTCGTCGCGCTGCACCGGCGCGCAGGGCTCCCTTACAGCCTCTACCTCCGGCAGGTCGCACCGCTCATGTTCGCCGAGCAGACGATCGCGACGCGGCCCGAGCTCGTACGTGCAACCTACACGCGAACGATGGGGTTCGATCGGGAGGCGGTGGCACGTGCGTCCATGGCCGTCGTCGTGCACCGCAAAGACATTCTCGGGGAGATCGGCCGAATCCGCGTGCCCACGCTGGTTCTCTGCGGCCGCGAAGACCGCGCGACGACGCCGGACAAGAGCCAGAACATCGCACGGGCGATCCCGGGCGCGGAGCTCGTCGTCGTCGAAGGCGTCGGGCACATGTCCGTGCTCGAAGACTCCGCGCGCGTCAACGAGCACCTCGTTCCGTTCGTGGCGCGGGCGTTCGCGCCCGCGAGCTGAAGACGGCGTTCAGGTCGGCTTACGACCGCGTCGTCCCTCGCGGGTCGTCTGCGCGACGACCGCACGCAGCCACGCGTGCGCCGGATCGGCTTGTTGTCGTTCGTGCCATGCCATCCACATGCTGAAGCCGCCGAGCTCCACGGGCGGCGGTAGCCGCCGGAGACCGAGCATCGGAGCGAGCACGTCGGCCATGCGCGTCGCGAGCGTGAGGACGAGATCCGTCTCCCGCACGATGTGCGGGGCGACGAGAAAGTGCGCGACCTGCAGCGCAACGCGGCGCTGGCGTCCGAGCTTGGCGAGCGCAGTGTCGACGATCCCCCCGCCCTGACCACGCGGCGCGACGAGCGCGTGCGGCAGCTCGCAGAACGAATCGAGCTCGAGGCGTTTCTTCACCGTCGGGTGGCCCTCGCGCACGACGCAGACGAAACGGTCTTCGATGACCTTCTGTGCGCGAATGCCGCTCGGCGGCGGCGAACCGAATTGAGGAAGAAGACCGATTCCGAGGTCGAGGCGGCCCTCCGCGAGATCCTCGGTCGGAGTCATCGGCAAGTTGACGACGCGGACGTCGACGCCTGGCGCTTCGGCCCACACGCGCGTCAGCACTCCGGGCAAGATCGCGAGCTCCACGTAGTCGCTGGCGCCGATGTGGAAGCGGCGCGTCGACGTTCCCGGGTCGAACGCTCCCGGCGCCGCGAGCAGCCGGTGGATCTCGGAGAGCGCCTGCTCGAGCGGTCCCGCCATCGCCTCGGCACGAGGGGTCGGCTGCATGCCGCGCGGGGTTCGCACGAGGATCGGATCACCGGTGAGCTCCCGAAGCCGCGCAAGGGCGTGGCTCATCGCCGGCTGGCTCAGACCGACGCGCGCCGCGGCGCGGGTGACGTGCCGCTCGTGGAGGAGCGCACGCAGCGCGACGAGGAGATTCAGGTCGACGTCAGAGGCATGCACAGGCTGCATGATGCATATGCGTAGCATCGATTGGGCGCATGGACGTGTGCGGCTTAGGTTCAGGGCACACGGAGGTCACTGACCATGTTCGTCATCGCAGGAGTCACGGGAAACACGGGTTCGGTCGTCGCGAGCACGCTCCTCGAGCAGGGCAAGAAGGTGCGCGTCGTCGTGCGCGACGCGGCGAAGGGCGAGCCTTGGAAGGCACGCGGCGCGGAGGTGGCGGTGGCTGCTCTCGACGACGTCGCAGCGCTGAGCAAGGCGCTCGAGGGCGCATCCGGCGCCTACCTCCTCTCGCCGCCGGACCTCGGCGCGAAGGATTTCCTCGCCGAGAAGAAGGTGTTCGTCGACCGCCTCGCGCAGGCGGTCGAGGCCAGCGGCGTGCCGCACGTCGTCTTCCTCTCTTCCGTCGGCGGCCAGCAGCCGAAGGGAACCGGCGTCATCCTGTCCGTGCACGAGGGTGAAGCGCGGCTCGCGAAGACCCGCGCGAAGCTCACGTTCATCCGCGCCGCGTACTTCCTCGAGAACTGGGCGTCCGTGCTCGGCGCCGCCGCGCAAGGCACGTTGCCGACGTTCCTGCCCGCCGAGCTTCGGGTGCCGATGGTCGGAACGCGCGACATCGGCCTCGTCGCCGCGCGCGCGCTCGCGGAAGGACCGCCGGCCGAGAAGGTCGACATCGTCGAGCTCGCCGGTCCGGCCGACTACAGCGCGAACGACATCGCAGCGGCCGCGTCGAAGATCTTCGGCAAGCCCGTACGCGCCGAAGGCGCGCCGCTCGATGCGGTCGTGCCCACGTTCACGAGCTTCGGCATCAGCCCGAGCGTCGCCGCGCTCATGCGCGAGCTGTATCAGGGGGTGATCGACGGGACGGTGGCGTTCGAGGGAGGCCGGGCGCGCTTCGTCCGCGGTCGCGACGATGCGGAGACGGTGCTCCGCGGCCTCGCGCAGGGCTGAGCACCGGCACGCGCACGGTGTGTCGGGCGGGACCGCATGAACGTGCGATCCCGCCCATCGCAGGGGCGCGCGACGCTCGTCACCATGCGCCTTCTCCCGCTCGCTACGCTCGCCGCTGCCTCGACCCTCTGGGTCGCCTGCAGCTCCGATGATTCTGCGGGCATTCCCGCGGACGTCGATGCGGGATCGATACCCGCCGCCGACGCGAGCACGCCGCTCGACGCGTCGGCCGACGCGCCTCCGTCCGATGCCGCCGGCGAGGCGGAGGCGGGCGGGGGAACGCCGATCGGACCCGGGCCCTATTCGATCGTCTACTCGGCCGCGAACGGCATCGGCATCGACCAACGCCCGACGGTCACGACCGTCGTCGGTGCGAGCGGCGAGCTCGAATCCTACGAAGCGAGCGAGCAGGAGAAGCCCTCGCGCGGAACGAACACCGTCGCAGAGCTGCATTCCGACGCGCTCTCGCTGCTCGGCCGCTGGAACGGCGGCACGACGGCGGGCACGTTCTACACCTCGGGGCCGTTCACGTACTCGGCCACGCAGGGCTTCCACTACGGCGTCGTCATCAAGCCGGCGTCGGCGTTGCCGCAGACGGGCACGGTTGCGTACACGCAGCTGAAGACGACCGCCGCGACGATGGAAGACGGCTCGGCCGCGCTCGGGACGATCACGGCGAAGGCCGCGGTGCTGGTCACGGCTGCCGGCAAGAAGACGGGCATCGAGCTCACCGTCGCGGTACCTGGAGACGCGACCTACACCGCGTCGACCACGGGCGGCGTCGCCGACCCTTCGCAGTCCACGCTCGGCGGCGGGACCACGAACAATGCGGTGTTCGGAGAGATCCCGGTCACCGGCGCTGGAGCCGCGTGCCCGGCCGGATGCAACGTGGCGTTCCGCGGTCTCATCGGCGGCGGGCCCAGCGGCACGTCGCGATTCGCGCTCGCGTTCGTCGTGACGGGCGCCGGCGCCGCAAAGAAGAGCGTGCGCGGCGTCATCATGTTCGCCGCGCCCTGACCTGCCTCGCCGACGTAGCTCAGCGCTCCGACTTGCGGCGGCGACCGCCGAGCGCGAGCACAGCCGCGCCGACGACGAGCAGCGCGTTCGACGTCCCGCCGCTCGTTCCGGTCGTCGAGCAGCCGGCCGCGGCCTTCTTCTTCGAGGCGAGCTCTTCCTCGCTCGCTTCGGGGAGCTCCTCGGGCTTCGACGGCGTTCGGTTCTTCGCGCGGGAAGGCGGCGCGCTGTTCGACGACGGCGGCGTGCTGCCTTCTCCGAGGATGGCGTCGTCCTCCGAGCCGTCCTCCGGCGGAGCTTCGCCGGTGTTGCCGCCCGCCTCGCCCGGCTCGCTCGGCTCTTCGGGAGCCTCCGCATCGGCGCCTGCGTCGGCCGTGCCGCTGTCCGTGCGCGTGCTTCCGTCGGCACCCGCATCCGTGCCCGAGTCGCTGCGCCCGGCGTCCGACGTCTGCGCCGGCTCGTTCTCGCTCTCGTTCTCGCCTTCGGTGCCGCCGTTCGTCGTGCCTTCCGTCGCCGGCTCGTCGGAGTTCTCCGTCTCGCCGTTCTGGACCGCCCACGCGCCGTAGCTCGCGGCTTCCGCGAAGCTCCCCCACACCTGGTGGTGCAGGCTGACTCCGCCGACGCCTTTCTTGCCGCCGCCCGCTTCACCGACCCACGGCGTATACGTGTAGAGTGCAGCGGTCGCTGCGTTCTTCGGAGTCACGTCGAGCCCGTCTTGCGACTTCTTCACCGAGCTGCGCTTCCAGCCGCTGACGGTACCCGTCGACGTCACTGCGCGATCCATCGACCGGCGGAGCGTGCCCGCGGCGCACTCGGCCTGGTTGCCGAAGCCGCGGTACTTGTCCGAGCACACTGCGCTGTGCGGGCAGCCGCAGCCGAACGCGATGGCGATCGTGGAAGCGGCCGCCGTCTTCTTGCTCACGAGCCCTTGCTCCATCTGCACGCGAACGAGCATCTCGAGCGGGTTGATGCCGTGCTTCTTCGCGGCGGCCGTCATGATCTCGGCGGCCGTCTTGCCGTTCTCCTCGTAGGTCGCGAGCACGGACTTCGTTCCCCACGGGGTCTTCTCGAGGAACTTCTGCACGTCGGCCGCCGTCATCGCGTCCTCGTCGCGCATCGACTTGTCGTCGAGCACGACGTTGCGGTCGAACGCCTGCGCGCGAACGCGCGAGGTGTCGCCGCCGACCTTCTCCTCCGTCGGAGCGGCGCAGGCCGCGAGCACGCCGAGAGAGACCACGCCGAGGATGCGAGTAACGAAGCGGCCGTCCATGTGGAGACGTAGGTGCTACATGTGTGCCATCCGCAAACCCGGGAAAAATGGCCTGAGAACGGACGCGGGCGAGGCTGCGCAGCGGATCCCCGGGGGACCGGCGATCCACGGCACGCCGGCCCGGGCTGGCCGCCGGACGCCGCCGCGGGTGGTCATGGATCACCCCGCTGGCACCGCGACACACCGGCGGTGCGCGAGAGCGCGCGCGTGATCTTCGCGGCTCGCGCGCTTGGTTGCGCGCCTTGCGCAGCGATGCGCGCAACTCGCTCACGATGCGCGACGGCAAGGTAGGTGCACATGCTCCTCCGCGAACGGAGGTTGGAGATGGGCTTTGCGGTAGTATCGGGGAACATGTCGGCGAAGGATCGCGAGGGGACCGAGCGAGTCGACGGGCGTACCGAGCTCACCGCGGACCTCCGGAGTGGTCGCGAGAACGAGCCGCGCCTGCAGGCTTTCTGGGACGGTGGCGCGCTCTCGCGTCCGCTGCCGCCCACGGGCACGTTGACCATCGGCCGGTCGACGTCGGCGGACGTTCGCATCGATCATCCGTCGGTCTCGCGGAAGCATGCGGTGCTTCATCTCGGCCCGGTGCCGCGCATCGAGGATGCGGGCAGTCAGAACGGAACGCGCGTTGGCGGCCGTCCTGCCGTCTCGGGCGCACCGATCCCGGTCGCGCCCGGTGAGGTCATCGAGGTCGGAAACGTCGTGCTCGTCATCCAGGGTGGTGAGTCGGCTGCTGCGCGCGCGTCCGGCACGCGTGCAGCCGCGCCGCCCGCACGCCCCGCCGCGGCGCGTCCGATGATCGGCGGCGCGACGATGGCGCCTCCGGGCGCGCGCCCGAACGAGACGCCGATGCAGCGTGTGGACCGCCTCGTGCGGCTCGTTGCGGCCGGCAACATCCATGTCCTCGTCCTCGGCGAGACCGGCGTGGGCAAGGAGCTCGTCGCCGATCGCATCCATCGGTCGTCGCGGCGCGCACAGGGCCCGTTCGTCCGCGTCGATGCGGCTTCCCTGACCGAGCCGCTGCTCGAGCGCGAGCTCTTCGGCGAAGGCGAGACGCCGGGCCTGTTCGAGAAGGCAGACGGTGGCACGTTCCTCCTCGACGAGGTGGCGGAGCTGCCCCTCGGCATCCAGGTGAAGCTGCTGCGCGTCCTCGAGCGCGGCGAGACGCAGCGGATCGGCAGCGCGGCGCCCATCCGGGTGGACGTCCGCTTCATCGCGTCGACGAACCGCGACCTCCGCGTCCTCGTCAACGAAGGCGCGTTCCGCGAAGACCTCTACTTCCGCCTGAACGGCATCACGATCGAGATTCCGCCGCTCCGCGAGCGCCAGAACGAGATCGAGGGGATCGCGCGAGACCTCCTGGCGAAGGCGTGCGCCGACGCGGGCCGCGCGCCGCTCGAGCTCGGCAAGGAAGCCGTTGCTCGTCTGGAAAGCTACGAGTGGCCGGGCAACATTCGCGAGCTCAAGAACGCGATCGAGCGCGCGGTGCTCCTCTCGACGGGCAACGCGATCGACCCGATGGCCGTACCCGCCGGCGAGCACGTCGGCGACGCGGCCGCGGGCGCGCGGCTTCGTCAGGACCTCGCGACGTTCGAGCGTCAGCGCATCGTCGAGGCGCTCGAGAAGTGCGCCGGCAACCAGACGAAGGCGGCGCAGCTTCTCGGCATCTCGCGTCGTACGCTCGTCTCGCGCCTCGGCGAGTACAACCTGCCCCGCCCGCGCGGCGGCGGCGGCAAGTGAGCCCGCCGGGCAAGTAAGGCAACCGGCCGCGCGATTCGCGCTTCGCGTCGCGCAGCCGGGCTACGTACGCGCTTGCTCGCGGAGAAACCCGACGCGCGGCGAGACGTAGCGGAGCTGTGTGGTACGATCACCGCGGGGCTCGGATGGGCGAGCAGACTGCCTCGGTTGGCCGCCTCGTCGGCCGTTACGTCGTCCACGACCGCATCGCGGCCGGCGGGATGGCGACGGTGCACGTCGGTCGTCTGCTCGGCGCCGCGGGGTTCTCGCGCACGGTGGCCGTGAAGCGCCTCCACGACGCGTACGCGAAGGACCCGGACTTCGTGGCCATGCTCCTCGACGAGGCGCGGCTCGCGGCGGTGATCCGGCATCCGAACGTCGTCCCGACGATCGACATCGTCGCCGAGCACGACGAGCTCCTCGTCGTCATGGAGTACATCGAGGGCGACTCGATCGCGCACCTCGCGAAGCTTACCGTGACGTCCGGCGAGCGGATTCCCGTGGCGTTCGCCGCATCGATGGTCGCGGGGGCCTTGCACGGCCTGCACGCGGCGCACGAAGCGCGTGACCGCAACGGCATGCCGCTCGGCATCGTGCACCGTGACGTGTCCCCGCAGAACATCCTCGTCGGTACCGACGGCGTCGCCCGCGTGCTCGACTTCGGCATCGCGAAAGCGGCCTCGCGCGCGACCGCGACGGAAGACGGTCAGCTGAAGGGCAAGACCGCGTACATGGCGCCGGAGCAGCTCCAGCACGGAGCCGTCGACCGTCGCACCGACGTCTTCGCGGCGGGCGTCGTGCTCTGGGAGCTCCTCACCGGGCAGCGGCTCTTCTTCGCGGACTCGCCGTCGGAGATCATGTCGCGCGTGCTCACGGCGCCGATCGAGCCGCCGCAGAAGCATGCGCCGCACGTTCCGCCGTCGCTCTCTGGCGTCTGCATCCGTGCGCTCTCTCGTGACGCGTCCGCTCGGTTCGCGACCGCCGAGGAGATGGCGCTCGCGCTCGAGGACGCGATCGCGATGCCGCGCGCGAAAGACGTCGGTTCGTGGGTAGCGACGACGGCAAGGGCGGTGCTCGAATCGCGTGCGCTCCTCGTGCAAGAGGTCGAGCGTTCGTCGCACACGCTGCCGCTCGTCGGGCAGACGTCCGATCCTGCGCTCGCTCGCGCGATCGAAGAGGCGGAGCGTCGCCGCCAGCATGCCGACATGCCCACCGACGTCGGCGGACGCGCGCCCGCGCCGGTCTCGAATCCTCCGCAGGCTCCGTTCTCGGCGCCGCCTCCGGCGCCGAACGCCTACGCGTCTGCGCCGCGCGTTCTCGGTATCGACGAGGGCACCGGCCTCGCATCGGTGCAGTCGACGTATCATCCCGCCGCGCCGGTTCGACCGGCGTCACGCGCTGCTTGGGTGATCGCGCTCGCCGCAGCCGCTACGTTGGTCGTGCTCGTCGTCATCGGCATTGCGGTCGTGCGCGCACGCACCCCTCCGGCGGCTGCCGCGTCGAACGCCGAGACGCTGGGCGCCCCGACCTCCGAGCCGGCACCCCCCGCATCGCCCGCGCCGCCCTCGGTCGTCTCCGCGTCGACGTCGGTGAGCACGCCGGCGTCGACGACCGCGATTGCGCCGAGCGCGAGCACGACGGCGAAGACGCTTCCACCAAAGGGGACGGCGACGGCGCGCAAACCGCCGAAGAGCTGCGATCCGCCTTTCACGATCGACGCGAGCGGGAAGAAGCACTTCAAGCCGGAGTGCCCGCTCGAGTGACGTCTTCGCGCACGAACCTGGCCTTTGCTGCTGCCGCGGCGATCACGCTCGTCACGACGACGCCCGCCGACGCTGCGCCGAAGAAGGGGGCGAGCTCCGCGACGAGGACAGCGTGCATCGCGGCTCACGAAGACGCGCAGGCGCTTCGCACGAGCAAGAAGCCGCATGCCGCGCGCGAGAAGTTCGTCGCGTGCGCGCGCGCCGAGTGCCCGACGGTCGTACGTAAGGAGTGCGTCGAGCAGCTCTCGCTCGTCGAGCGAGAAGCGCCGACCGTCGCGATCGACGCGCGAGACGAAGGCGGCAACGACACCACTGCCGTGAAGGTTTTCGTCGACGGCGCCGTGGTCGCCGAGCGGCTGACGGGCGGCGCGATTCCGGTCGAGCCCGGTGAGCACGCCTTCCGATTCGAGCGTGAAGGCGGCAAGGTCCTCGAGCAAAAGGTGCTCGTCGTCGAAGGCGACAAGAACAAGAAGGTGGTGGCGGACTTCACCGCGCTCGCGCCGAAGCCGCCGGCAGATGCCGCCACCACGCCGACGGCGGAGCCGCGGAAGATCCCGGTCGCCTCGTACGTGCTCGGCGGGGTGTCGCTCGCGGCGCTCGGCTCGTTCACGATCTTCGCGCTGAGCGGGAAGGGCGAGGAGAGCGATCTCGCGAGCTCGTGCGGCGCGCGCTGCACGGACGATCAACTGAGCGGCGTGCGTCGTGACTACCTCATCGCGGACATCTCGCTCGTCGTCGCGGTCGCGTCTGCCGCCGTCGCCGTCGTCCTCGCCTGGCCGGCGCTCACGGGCGGAAGCACGGCCAAGGTCGGCACCGCCGCGATCGCGGCGCCGGCTCCGTCTCCGTGGTTGCCGCGCGTCAAGGTGAGGGCGCTGCCGTGAGCACGCGCCGGTTCGTCGGTACCCTGGCGACCGTCGTCTCCGGCGCGGTGCTCGCGGCGTGCTCGCTCGTGCAGTCGCTCGACTACCTGCAGGCGGATCTCGACAAGCCGCTCTCCGGCGACGAGCGTGACGCGAGCGACGAGAGCGCATCGTCCGAGGGCGGGGCCCTGAAGACGCCCGAGGTCATCGCGTCGGCACAGGCGCGGCCGGACCTGCTCGTCCTCGACGCGGACGCGGCATTCTGGGTGAATCGTGAGACGAGCGCGATCATGACCGCGCCGAAGCAGGGCGGCGCGCCACGTACCGTCGTCATCGAGCAAGGCGGACCGATCGCGACGCTCGCCGTCGATCCCGACCCCGCGGGATACGTGTACTGGGCCACGGGCACCACGCTGCGCAGGACGCGCAAGGACGGAACGCCCGGGCCGGACGGCGGCCCGCAGGTCCTCTTCACGGGCGCCCCACCGATCCTCGGCATCGCGGTCGACGACGTCGCGGTGTACGGCTTCCAGCGCTCGTCGACGGACACCGCCGGTATCGTCTTTCGCTCGGCGAAGGACGGCACGGCGCGCGTGGTCCTCGAAGACAAGGACACGCCCGAAGCCATCCTGCTCGACGGCAACAACCTGCTTTGGGTCGGCGTCGATGCGGAGGCGGACACGTGGGTGCGGTCGCTCCCGCGTGACGCCGCACCGGGCGCTGCGAAACAGTCCTACGGAATCGCGGGTGACCTGTTCGCCGTCGCGCCGCCTACGTCCGTCGCCGCGGACGACCGCTACTTCTACTGCGGTGATCGTACCGATCCCGGCATCGTCACGCGCGTGCTGCGCGTGCCGGGCGTCGGAAGCGAGTCGGTGTACGGCGAAGGGGAGGACGAAAACATCCTTCCGCAAGGAATCGCGCTCGACGACACGTATCTCTGGTTCACGGACTTGCGTTCGAGCTCGCTCGTGCGGTTCCGCAAGGACAACCCGGCGCCTCGGCCGACGGATCTCGAGACGGTAGTGAAGGACCTTCTCGTCCCCACGAGCGTGCGCGTGGATGGCGCGTTCGTGTACTTCGCCGCGCAGGGCACCGCCCCGAACGAAGGTCGAATCCTGCGCGTCACGCGCTGAGGGCGCGGCTCACCACGTTCCGTGCACGCCCGCGCCGTAGGCGGGCACGACCCCGTCGCCGGTCGCCGAGCCACCGATCACGCCTCCGTAAGGAGACGCGTGCGCGGCGCCGCGCGGACGTGGTGGAGCCGTGGCCGGGCGATCGCGGGTGAGCCACCACGCGACGGCGCCGCCGACGAGCGTGCCCGCGGCCGTCGCCGCCACGAAGCCGCGCGTCTTCCCGGTAGTGACGTTCTCGAAGACGAGCGGGCTCGCCGCCGCGGCGCCCATCGCTGCGCCGAGGCCCGCGCCGAGGTCGATGAGCATGACCCGCGAAGGAGACACCTGCACGAACGCGGCGAGCGCTCCTCCGCCGATGAGGCCGATCGCGGCGCCGTACCCCGCGCCCGTGTACGGAGTGCGCTTCTCGATGTCGCCCGCGTAGTAGAAGTCGGCGAGCGCACCGAGGCCGAGCCCGAGCGCTGCGCCCGAGTTGACGAGCAGCGCGTCACCTTCGTCGGCCTTGCCACGCGCGAGCGAAACCGTCGCGAGCGAGATGCCGATGAGCCCGCCGCCGACGCCCCACGCGTAGCGATCGGTGAGCGGCTGCACGTGACGGCCGTTCGCGATCAAGATGCCGGCCGCCGCGCCCCACCATGCCGACCCGGCGACGGTCCACGCGTCGCCCGTCCCCACGTCCCACTCTTCCGCGACGAGCAGCGCGCCGCCGAGGCCGACGCCGGCACCCAGCGTGAGAAGGGGATACAGCAGTCGCGGATCCTCGGAGCCGCTCGCGCGCTGGATGCTGAATGCCGCGAATCCACCGAAGAGCGCCGCGTTCGCCGCGAGCACCGCACGACCTTGCGAGCGCAGCGGCGACATCACTCCGCTCCCCGCCGATTGGGTCGGCCGCTGCGCCGCGTCGCCACCTGGCGCGAGAGGCAGCGCGAGGAGATCGCGCGCGAGCACGAGGCCGCGGACCGCAACGTCTGCGCCCGTCACACGTTCCACCCGCACGCGAAGCTGCTTCGCTCGCGGAGGTACGGCGACGATGCGAAGGAGATATTGATCACCGCCGAGCGGCTCGAGGCGCGCGCTCACGACCCACGTTCCTGGATCCTGCGGACCGGCTTGCGCGCCGGAGTGAGCGGCGCGGTCGACGAGGTCGAGATCGCGCGCGTGCCCCATCGTCGGGCCTTGATCGGCGACGTCGAGAGTGAACCCGAGATCCTGCACGGCGTCGCGCAGCGTCGCGTCGAGCTCCTGCGCGCGAGCGTGCAGCGTGCCGTCGGCGGCAGTGGGGCGGTGAAGCGACGTCGCGGAGGCGTCATCTCCGGCGGGCGTCAGCGTCGGCCACACGACGACGGGCTTGCCGGCCTCGGCGGTCGAAGGTGCGGGCGCGTCGGCGTCCGTCGCCGGAGATGCGGCGGTGGCGGCGGCGCGGGGCTCGTCGTCGGCGGCGCGGGCGTCGGCTCCTGCGAGCACGAAGGATCCGAGCGCGGGCACGATGCACGTCGGCACCGAAAGCCGGCGACGTTCACGACGGGAAAGGGGGAGGCGAGAGAGCATCACCACGTTCAGAACATCACGCTACCGCTCAACCAGAGATCCACGAGCAAGGTGTCGTCGACGGAGAATCGGCGGCCCGGCAGGTCGATGACGGGGCGATGGTTCGGATTGGGGATGCCGATCGCGCCTCCGCCCGAGCTCGTGCCGCCGCTGCGGCACGGTCCCGATGCGCCGCCGTCGACCCGCGAGGCTGGGTTGCACGCGTCCGATGCCGTCACGAGATGGCTCTGCGCGTAGGTCAGCCCGAGGCCGGCGTGGAGCTTCACGTGCTCGCCGGTCTGCCACGTCGCGCCGAGCGACGCGCCGAAGGAGCCGTAGGCCTGCTGGTCGGTCACGCCCGTGAAATACACCTTCGCAGCCGCAGGATCGGCCACGCTGCCGATGCCGTCGGGACCTGCGCGATAGGCGCCCGGGTTCGGGGCGCGCAGCGAAGGCGCTTGCGAGCTGCCGAGCGCGTCGAAGAGCTCCGAATAGTCGCGACCCGGGCTGTGGTACGTGCCGCGCACTTTGAAGTCGAGGCCGACGCGCCGGAACCGCGCGCGGTCCTCCCAAGGGAACACCTCGGTACCGACGGTGAACGAGCCGACGACGGGAGGGCGATCGTGCAACGATCCGCGCAGGCCCGACGTGGCCGCGTAGTCGCTGCTTCCCTGAGGCACTTCGACGTGCATGCGAAAACCGAGATACGGCTCGACGTAGCCGAAGCGTCGCGAGAACACGGTCTGCGCAGCGATCATCGTCATGCCGCGCGAGATCCCGGCACCGCGTGAGGGGCCCGTGGGGTTCGCGGGATCGGGACAGCGCACCGGCGCGTCTGCGTTGCACGCGTGGAGACGTGGTCCGATCGCGACGCGTGACTCGAGCCCGATGACCCAGGTCGGCTTCGTGTCGTCTCGCTGCTGGTTCAAGATCGCGTAGCTGAGACCGACCGAGAACCAGTCGACCCCTCGTCGCGTCGGGCTCTTGAAAGGCACGGAGAAGAGCGGTGCGCCGGACGGCTCGCGCAGACGGTCTTGCGTTCGCGTCGACCCATCGAGATCCTCGAGCTCTCGCGCGTCCGACAAGATGATCGGCAGCCGTAACGAGAGCGCGAGGTCGCGATAGAGACCGATGTCGGTGCCGATCTCGAGCGTGCTCACGCTCTGCGAATACGAAGCAACGTCGTCGGTCGCGCTCACGAAGCCGCCGCTCGACAGGCCGCCTTGCGGCAGCGGCGTCTCGCGACGAATGTTCGCGCTCTTCCACGTCTGCCTGAACGTCAGGAGGAGGTTCGCGTCGAACGGGTCGTCCTCGTCGAACGCGTCGATGACGGTCGTGTTCTCGCCCGTCTCGCGGAGGAGGCGAACCTCGCGAGCGGCGACGGGCTCGTCCGCGCGCGCCACGTGCGGAGCGGCAGACAACGCCGCGAGCACGCCGACCGCAGCGACGTCACGCGACTGCCTCGATGCCCCGCGCATCCCTCGCGCACCGTATCACCGCGCAAGGGGCGGAGTCACGGACGTGCACGCCAGCGAGCGTCGGCCGTCGCGAGGCGCGCGACGTCCGCCGCGCGCGAGCCCGTGGCCGCGACGCGCACGGCAGCGACGGCGCACGCGGCGCGGGCGGCCGAGCGCGCCACCACGCTTTCCGCGGCGAGCTCGCCGAGGCCGCCGTCGCCTTGCGCGGGCGGCGACGCATCGCCCGTCATGCGCTCGGCGAGCGACTGCGCGTGCGATGCGGCGCGCTCGCAGGCGACGAGCGCGTTCTTCGTCGCGTCGGCCGGAGCTCGGAGCCGGAGGAGGAGCGCGCGTTTCGCGTCGATCCGAGCCCATCCCGCCGTCGCCGCATGCGGGGCCGATGCGCTTGCGGCGCTTGCATCGGGCGCGCCCGCGTCGACGGGTAAGTCTTCCACGACGACGTCACTCGGCACGTGGAGATACGCCGTTCCGACCGATGATTGTAGCTTGCATCCATCGGTGCGGCTCTCGACACGGTGGATCCCGCCCGCCCAGCGCGCAACGCCGCACGGCGTCGCGACCCACTGCTCGGAGCCTGGACCTTCGCCGCTGCCCGGCAGGCCGACCGCGGCGCCGGCGGCGAGGTGCACGACGTCGTCGCCACACGCGCGCACGCGCCCCGGCCCTTCGAAGCGCAGCTCGCGACCGGTCTCGAAGACACGCACGGAGAACGTCGCGCCGGCTGCGACGTCGAGCCAGGCGCTCGGGTCCGCATCCGCGCGCGGTCCGCCGTCCGAGGTCATCACGCGGCAGCCCGCGCCGCGCGCCGCCTCGGCGGGCTTGGCCGCGGGGGATAAGGACGCGCCACCCTGAGATGGCGGCGCCGAAGCGAGGAGAGCCGGGCTGCTCGCGACCGGCGCGCTCGCGTCCGCCGTCGACGAGCTTCCGTCGCGGCACGCGGCGGCGCTCATCGCGAACGCGACGCACAGGGAGTAACGGCTAGCGGCGGCCGAACGGGGCTGCATGGTCGCCGCCCTCGATCCCCGGGAAGATCTCGATCGTGACGTCCTCGGTGATGTCGTCGGCGTGGAGCTCCTGCTTCGCGTGCCGGAGCTCGCTCGACGTCTGATCGAGGCGATCGGCGAGCACGCCGAGGAACTGCCAGAGCATCTTTACGGCGATCTCGTGCTCGGTCCGGAGGAGCTCGAAGAAGTCGGTCCGCCGGATCACGATGAGCTCGGCGCCGCCGTCGCTCGTCACCGTTGCGGAACGCGGAACGGCGCGTATGAGCGCCATCTCACCGACGTGCTCGCCCGCGCCAAGGCGGGTCAGCGTCTCGCCACCGCGCGAGACGTTCACCTTGCCCGAGAGCACGATGAAGAGCTCGTCGCCCTTGTCGCCTTCACGGATGACGACCTGCCCGTCGTCGTAGCTGCGCACTTCGACGGACTGCATCACGCGCAAGAGCTCGCGGTCGCTGAGACGCGCGAACAGGGGCATGCGGCCGAGCACCTCGCGCTTGAGGGCGAGCCGCTTCGCGCGTTCGTCGTCCTTCGCTTCGCCGCCGAGACGGACGAGGACGACCGTGATGTTGTCCTTCCCGCCGCGCGTCTTCGCGAGGTCGACGAGACCCTTCGTCGCCGCGTCGCCGTCCTGCGCGACGTACGGCGCGAGCTCGTCGGGCGTCTCCAGGTACCCGGTGAGCCCATCGCTCGCGAGGAGGAACTGGTCCCCGGCGAGCACCTCGATCATGAGCGTGTCGACGTCGACGCGCTCGTAGACGCCGACCGCGCGCGTGATCGCGTTCTTGTGACCGACCTTCTCGATCTGCTCGCGGGAGAGCTTCCCGCGCTTGATGAGCTCGTTGAAGACGGTGTGGTCTTCGGTGACTTGCTGCACCTGACCGCCGCGCGAAAGATAGATGCGGCTGTCGCCGACGTGCGCGATGAATCCTCGCGTGCCGAGGATGAGAAGCGCGCTGAGCGTCGTTCCCATTCCGCGCTTCTGCGCGTCGTTCTGCGCCTCTTCGTGGATGCGCGAGCACGCGCGCTGCACGGCATGCTCGAGCAGCGCGAGGACGTCTTTGTTCGTGACGCGGGAGGCGCCGCGCGCGCCGGCGACGAAGTCGGCGAGGAGGTCGCGCTCGCGCTTGACTTCCTCGTGGATCGTCCGAACGGCGATGGCGCTGGCGACCTCGCCGGCGGCGTGGCCGCCCATGCCGTCGGCGACCATGAACAGCGACAGCTTCTTGTCGACGAGGAAGTTGTCTTCGTTGTGCTCGCGGACGTTACCGACGTCGGTCGCGGCGAAGAATCGGATGGCGTCCATCGACATCGGCCGAACAGCATAGCCGAGAGGCGACGCGAAGGGGGATTCGGCAGTGGACATCGCGGAGCCGATCAGCGACGCCGACGCACTCGAGCAACCATGGCCGCCAGCGCGAGGAGCGCGAACGGCGCCGCGCTAGCGCGTGCGTTCGTCGCGGCGGTAGCGCAGCCGCTCACGGCGGACGCGCCTGCTGGCCGATCCGCCTCGTCGCCGGCGCTCTCGTCGTTCGGTGGGACGGTCGCCGCCGTCGTCTCGGGAGGCGCAGGCGGCTCGGCGCCGGGGCTCGTCGGCTCCGGCGGCGTGCTCGCCGGCTTCGTCGCCTTGTTGCAGACGTCGTCGACGCCGCTCGGCTTCACCACGCACGCACCCGCACCGTCGCAGGTCTCGACCTCGACCTTTCCACCCGCGCAGCGGAATGCCTTCTTCTTGTCGTTCGAGCAGTTCCACATCGCAGTCACGTCGTTGCACTTCGCGCTGCCGCCGAAGCGCGCCATGAACGTCGGCCACTCCCAGATTCCGGGGTCGGTGTGATGCGAAGAGCCTCCGTAGCTCGCGTTCGACTGGCAGGTCTTCGGCGAGGCCGCGCACGCGGCGCTCGACGGCGGGATGCGATTGCCGTTCGGGATCTGATCGTGCCCGATGATGTGCGCGCGGTCCTTCGGGATGCCGTACTTCTTCGTGAGGTGGTCGACGAGCTTCGCGCTCGCGGCGTACTCCGCCTCGCTGAACGGCTTCGTCGCGTAGCCGACGTGCTCGATCCCGATGCTGCGCTGGTTGTAGTGGAAATTGCCGGCGTGGTAGGCGGTCGTGTCCTCGGTGACGAACTGGCCGATGCGGCCGTCGCTGCCGATGATGTACTGGACGCTCTTGCCAGGATCGTTCTGCAGCGTCGCGACGCTCGCGTCCCAACCGCCTTCCGTGTCGTGGACGACCACGAACTCGACCTTCGCGCCGGCGCGTCCCACGGTGCACTTGTTCGCGCAGCTCGTCGGGATCCACTCGGCGCCGGGGTACTGTGCGGTGGCGAGCGTGTGCAGGCGCGAGGAGATGTCGAGCGTGAGCGAAGGCGGCAGTTCGTGCTTCGGCAGCTGCACGACCTCACCGGCGCGTGCGGGGAAGGTGCCGCCGCGCGCGAGCGTTGCGAATACGCGGTGCGCGTACTCCTCGCGGTGCGCCTCGTCGGCGTAGCCGCTCATCTCTTCGATCGCTGCACGCCAGCTCGCGAGATCGCCAGGGCGCGCGCCGGTCTTCGCTCCGAGCTCGGCGAGGACGAGCGCTCCCGCGCGGAGCGCGAGGTCTGCATCGCGGCGTAGCTCGACGGGCCGGACGTTGGTGAGCGCTGCGCCGCGCGCGAGCGTGTCGAGCCGCCCGCGCCGGAGCATCAGCGGACCCGCGGCCGCGACCGTGTGCTCCTCTTCTTCGTCGGCGACATCACGGAGCGCGGGGAGCTCGAGGCCGTCTTCCACGCGCGCGATGGCGACGAGGAGATCTCGCGGGACGTTCGCGCTCTCCGCCGCGGTGACGAAGGCGCGCTCGAGAGCGCTCGTGGTCGAGCGGTCACTCGCGCTTTCGTTTTCCCCCGCACTGCTGCACGCGAAGAGGGTGAGCGCGGCGAGCGGCACCGCGACGAGCGCGGAGGTGCGCGGCGAGAATCGAGGCGTCGTGTGCTTCGTCACGCCGGACTGCTAGCAGCTCGCGTTCCACGCGCCGCGTCTGGCGCTCCGCAGGAGAAAGTCGTGGTGAGCCGCGGTCGTACTCGCGGCCGAGCGCGAATTTGGGCGCCTCTGGCGGCGACGCGGCTCGGGCGGCTCGCGACGGCTCGCGAGGCGAGCGCGCCGTCCGCAACGCGCACCGTGCATGCCAGTGTGGGGCCGGATCGCTTGCGCGAGCAGGCGCGCAATCACTCCGCGGCGGCGGAGGCAGTCTCGACCAGGCGATGCGGGCCTGCGGGAGCAGCCGCCGCGACCTTCACCTCCACCTCCGGCGCAAGCAGCTTGTAGAGAACGGGCGTGACGATGCGCGCGAGCAGCGTCGAGCTGACGAGCCCGCCGAGGATGACGACCGCGAGGGGCGAGTAGAGGCTGGAGCGCTCGAGCACGAGCGGCAAGAGACCTCCGATCGCCGTCAAGGTCGTGAGCAGGATCGGTACGAAGCGAGCCTCGCCGGCTCGCTGCGTCGCTTCGTCGATCGAGGCGCCTTCCTCGCGAAGCTGATTCGTGAAGTCGACGAGGAGGATCGAGTTTTTCACCTCGATGCCCATGAGCGCGACGAACCCGACGTTCGCGGTGAACGAGAGCGTGTCGCCGCTGAGGAACAGCGCGACGAGCCCGCCGATGACGCCGAGGGGGATGACCGACGCGACGATGAGCGTGCTCTTGAACGTTCGGAACTCGAGGACGAGCACGGCAAGCACGCCGAAGACGGCGACGAGGATGGCGGTGCCGAGGGCACCGAAGCTCTCCTGCCGATTTTCGATTTCTCCGGCAGGGACGAGTCGCACACCGGGGGGAAGCTCGGTGCGTGCGAGCGTCGCAAGAACCTCGCTGGTGAGCCGATCCGTGTTGAAGCCGTCGCGCACGTGCGCGGTGACCGTCACGCTGCGCTCTTTGCCGTAGTGACGAATCGTCGTGGGCGAGGGCTCGAGGACGACGCGGGCGACCTGCGCGACCGGGAGCGCGGCGCCGCGCGTGGTCGCGACGTACATGTGCTCGAGCGTCGCGAGGTCCGCGGTCGGCGTGGGCGAGCCGAGCAGCGTCGCCGCGGTGCTGCGGGCGGAACGAGTGGTGAGCCGGACGTCGTAGGCTTCCTCGCTGCCCGGATCGCGGTACTTGCCGGCGACGATGCCACCGACGGCGAGCCGGACGGCGCGGTCGATGTCCGGCACGGCCACGCCCAGAACGGCGGCCTTGTCGCGATCGATGTCGACGCGCAGGTCCGTCCGGCGCTCGCGCGCGGGGTTCCTGACGTCGCGGGTGCCGTGCGCTCCCGCGAGCACCTGCTCGACGGCAGACGCGGCGGTCTCGAGCGCGGCCGCGTCGTCGCCGAGGAGGCGGATCGCGATGGGGGCCTCGAGCGGAGGTCCGTTCTGCATCTCGGCGAGCTCGATGCGCGCACCGGCGAATTCGCGGAGCTCGTCGCGCATGGTCTCGATGATGCGGTCGGTCTCTCGCGCCGAGCGCGTGTGGATTTCGGCGTGGACGTCGGCGACGTTCGCGCGTTCGTTGCTCGGGGCGACGTTGTAATAGACCTGCGGGTGCCCCTTGCCGACGGTGGTCGCGACCTTCGACACCTCGGGGTGACGCGCGAGCACCGCTTCGACGAAGCGCGCAGCGCGGTCGGTCTCGACGAGGCTCGCTCCCTGCGCGGCTTCGACGTGCACCATGAACTGCGGAACGCCCGCCTTCGGGAACAAGCTGAAGCCGATGCGCGGCACGAGCGCGAGGCTCGCGGCGAGGAGCGCTCCGGCGACGAGGAGCGTCGTCTTCGGGTGGGCGACGGCGCGCGTGAGCACGCGGCTGTACGAGCCTTCGATGAGCCACGTCATGCCGCGGAAGAACACGTTGCCGTGCTCGGCTTCGGGCACGAGGAGCCGGCTCGAGAGGAAGGGGACGATGGTGAGCGAGACGAGCAGCGAAGCGCCGATCGTGAAGACGACGGCGACCGGCATGCTGCGGATGAACTGCCCCGCGGCGCCGGGAAGCGCGAGCAGCGGGAGGAAGGCGAACACGAGAGTGGCCGTGCAGCCGAGGACGCTGGCCGTGATCTGTCGCGTCGCGCGGATCGCTGCGTCTTTCGGAGATGCGCCCTCGCGAAGGTGGCGTGTGATGTTCTCGACCACCACGACGGAGTCGTCGACGAGGAGACCGAGCGCGAGGACGAAGCCGACGATGCTGAGCTGGTTGATCGAGAAGCCCGCGATCCGCAGGAAAAAGAGCCCGATGGCGAGGCTCAGCGGGATCGACACCATGACGACGACCGACGCGCGCAGGCCGAGAGGCAGCAGCGTGACGAGCACGAGGAGGATGGCGAGGCCGAAGTCTCGCTCGAAGCCGCCGAGGCGATGTTCGACGTTCTTCGACTGGTCGAAGCCGTAGGCGAGCCGGACGCCGGCAGGCAGTGAGGAGGCGAACGCGGTGATCTCTTCGTCGATGCTCTTCTTCACGTCGAAGACGTTCTGTCCTTCGCGCTGCGCAGCGGCGACGAGCACCGCGCGCCGACCGTCGAAGCGCGCGATCGGCGAGCCCTCGACGTCGCGCAGGGCGACCTCGGCGACGTCGCGCACGCGAATGGCGCTGCCCGCGGACGAGCGCACGATGGTCGCGGCGACCTCGTCGACGGACGCGTAGTCGCCGCTCGTCTTCACGTCGAATCGCCGGCTGCCCGACTCGACGCTGCCGGCCGGCACGTTCGCGCTGTCTGCGCCGATCGCGGCGAGGACCTCGACGGGGGAAACGCCGAGCGCGATCATCCGGTCGAGGTCGAGGACGACGGACACCTCCTGCTTCGGCAGGCCCGAGATCTCGACGTCGCCGACGCCAGGGCGGCTCTCGAGGCGTCGTTTCAGCGTGCGTGCGAGCTCGTCGAGCTTTCGGTACGGCGCTCCGTCCGACACGAGCGCGACCTCCATGATGTTCACGCGTGCGGCGTTGAACTGCTTCACGTCGAGTCGAACGAGCTCGGCGGGGAGCGAAGGGCGCAGCGCGGTGGTCTCGCGGAGCACGGCATCGCGCTTGCGGTCGGGGTCCGATCCCGCGCGGAACTCGACGCGGACGACGGCGAGCCCGTCGTCGATCTGCGTTTCGAGCTTCTTCAGGTCGTCGAGCGCCTTCATCTTCGTCTCGATGGGGTCGACGACGAGCCGCTCCACGTCCGCGGGCGTGGCGCCCGGGAGCACGGCGACGACGGTGAACGTCGCCATCGGGAACGTCGGGTCCTCGGCCTTCGGGATGGTGAGGAGCGACTGCACGCCGAGCGCGACGAGCGCGACGAAAGCGACGAGCGTTAGCTGCCAACGACGTACGGCGAGCTCGGAGAGCACGGGAAACCTCGATGCGTTGTGGTGGCGGGGGGGGGCGGGCGCGGGACGCGGGCGCGGGGCGCGGGGCCGGGGCGCTGGCCGGGGCGGGGGCGGGCGGCGCGTGGCCGGGGCGGCGCGTGGCCGGGGCGGCGCGTGGCCGGGGCGGCGAGTGGCGGGGGCGGCGAGTGGCGGGGCGGCGAGTGGTGGGGCGGTCAGGGGAGGATGCGAACGCGCGCGCCGTCGGTCAGCTGCGCTGCGCCGGCAGCGACGACGGCGGATCGCTCGCCGAGCCCCGCGGCGACGGCGGCGCGCTCACCGGCGAGAAAGGCGATCTTGACGGGCACGCGGCGCGCGCGGTCGGCGTCGATGACGAAGAGCGCAGCGTCTGCTCCACGGCCATCGACAATCGCACCGAGGGGGACGACCCCTTCGACGGCTTCGTCGTGCGCGATCTCCACCTTCGCCGTGAGGCCGGAGAGGAGGCCCTCGGGCGCCGCGTCGAGCTTCACTTCGACGTCGAAGGTGCCCGTTCCCGGCGTGGCGACGGTCGCGATCTGCGTGACCGACGCCGCGAGCGGCGCCTCGGCGGCGCGCGCGTCGAGCACGACGCGTGCGGGGTCACCCACGTGCAGGCGCAGCACGTCGCGGTCGACCAAGCCCACCCGGACGACGGCGCCTCGCGACCGGCCGCTGACGTGGAATACGGGGCGACCAGGCGCGACGATCTCGCCGGGCTCCACGACTCGCTTGTCGACGCGACCGTCTTCGGGCGCGATGACGGCGGAGCGCTGCGCGTTGAACGAGGCTGCTGCGAGCGCCGCGCCGGCCATCGAGGCGCCGGTCTCTGCGTTCTGCAGCTCGACGATCGGCAGCGCCCCGCTCGCATGCAGCTTGCGCACACGTTCGAGGTCGCGGTCGGCCTTCGCGCGCGCCTCTTCGGCCTGGCGCAGCGACGCGTCGACTTCGGTGGGGTCCAGACGCGCGAGCACCTGCCCCTTCTTCACGCGCGCGCCTTCCTCGACGAGCACCGCCGCGACGACGCCGCCGACCTTGAACGACAAGTCCGCTTCGCTCTTCAGACGAACCACGCCGGTTCCATGAATCGGTCGCGCGACGGGCCCTCGCTCGACGGCGGCGAGCTTCACGGCGACGGCGGGCGCGTCGCTCGCCGCGCCCGGCGCGTCCCGGGCACCGGTCCGCGCGCCGTTGGCGACGTTCGTACCGTCGCTACCCTTGGTGCCGAGCGAAGCGGCCGCCGCTTCACCCTCGGCGCCTCGGCACCCGCTGCCGGCATACCCGAGCAGTCCCGTGAGGATCGTCGCGACGATCGCGCCCGCGGCGACGGGCGCGTGCGCGGTCCGCCGCCGTGAATGCAGCGGGGAAGGTGACGGGCAGGCGGGGGTCGATGTCATGGCGCTCCTCGCTAGACACTGTCTAGCTCCTGTTGACACTGTCTAACGATCGCGTTGACAGTGTCAAGTCGATGCCAGACAGTGTCTAGGCGTTTCGCTGACAGTGTCAGGTGAGTTCACGACGTGCCGTCAGTCGCATCCGAGCCTGACAGCGTCTGGCTGGAGCCTGACAGCGTCTGGCTTGAGCCTGACAGCGTCTGGCTGGAGCCTGACAGCATCTAGACTTTGTGCGACGCCGGGTCCCGGCGACGTGGCGAACGGCTTTCCCTGTGCACGCGTTTGACATGGGATGGGGCGTCCGGCACGTTCGGGGAAGGATGTCGAAGGTCATGGCGCGATCGCGCACGCGAATGGGGGCGGCGGCGTCGGCGGAACCCGCCCGCGCCGCGCGGGCGCCCATCGCGCCCACTGCGCTGGATCACGCCGCTTCGGATCGTGCCGGCGCCGTGCCCGGTCGCTCGGGGCGTCGCCGGGCAGCGACGGCGAAGTCAGGACCCGCGCCGCTCGACGACGTTCGTGGACGCATCCTGAACGCAGCCGTGAAGGTGATCGACCGCGAAGGGCTTGCGGGCGTCAGCATGCGGGAGGTCGCGCGCGCCGCCGGCGTCAGCCATCAGGCGCCGTATCACTACTTCGAGGATCGCGAAGCGATCTTGGCAGCGCTCGCCGAAGAGGGCTTCAAGATTCTCACGCTCAGGCTGACGAACGCGCTGGATCCCAGCGTTCCCGCCGCCGAGCGCTTCGTCCAGGCCGGCGCTGCGTACGTGCACTTCGCGGTCGACCACCCGTCGTTGTTTCGCCTGATGTTCCGACCGGACTTCGTCGCGATGGAGCGGTTTCCGAGTGTCCGCGCATGCGGCGAGGAGGCGTTTCGGATCGTGCCGACCCTCGTCCAGGAGAGCATCGAAGAAGGGCTCCCTGCGGAGCCGTCGATCGAGGCGCTCGTCGTGCTCGCGTGGTCCGTGCCGCACGGCCTCGCCTGCTTGCTGCTCGATGGCCCGCTCGGCGCGAAGGTGCCGCAGGCGGTTGCCGAGCGCGACCGCCTCATCGACGACGTCCTCGAGGCGATGCGCGCCATGCTCGCTGCGCGCACGCGGAGCGCAGCCCCGAGCCGCCGCGCGCGCCGCGCGGCGCGCCGCTGACGACGGCCGCGTAGCCACGCCGACCTCGCGTCGGGCGCGAGCGGTCGCGTCGTTTGGGTCTGCGAAGCGGCTCTCCCGTTGCGAAAGCAAGAGGCGGGTCGCCGCAACGGCTCGCCACGAGCGCGGAAGTCCGCTGCGCGGCCGGCCGGCCGGAGCGGAGCGGAGCGGCGCGTCGATGCTATGGTGCGCGCGATGGCGGACCCGCGCGACGGTGACGACGAGGCACAGCCCCCCGGCCACGCGGGTGCGCCCGTCGGCGGCGCGGTTGCCGAGGACGCGCACGGAAATGCTGCAGGACCCGGACGACCCGGAGAGCCCCCTCCGCCGCCCGCCGCCGTGACGGGCACGGCGCCACCCGCACCCGTACCCGCACCCGCATCCGCATCCGCATCCGCGTCCGCACCCGCGTCCGCATCCGCCACCCCCACGAACGACGTCCCGTCGCTCGTCGACAAGGTGCGTGAGTCGCCGTTCACGTTGGTGCTCGCCCTCGTGAACATTGCGGTGTTTCTCTGGGCGGAGAGTGTCGGGAGCACCGTCGAGGGGACCACGCTCTTGCAGTTCGGCGCGATGGAGCCGACGCACGTCTGGGCAGGCGAGTACTGGCGGCTCGTCACGCCGATGTTCTTGCACGTGGGGTGGATCCACCTCGCGATGAATACGTACTTCGGCTTCGGCCTCTGCGCCGCGATCGAGCGGGCGCTCGGGAGCCGGCGATTCCTCGTCGTCTACTTCGCGAGCGGCGCCGCCGCCGGTTGCGGCTCCGCGTTCGTCGCGTGGTTGCTGCAGGATGGTCGGCAGTCGGCCGGTGCGTCGGGGGCAATCTTCGGCATTCTCGGCGCGCTCCTCGCGATTCGCTATCACCAGCTCGGGAGCTGGAAAGCCTTCGCGGCGGATCCGGGGATCCGCGGCACCGCGATTCGGATCGCCATCTGGACGGCGATCGGGCTCACCGCCGTGCACTTCGACAACTCGGCGCACTTCTTCGGGCTGTTCGCCGGTGCGCTCGCGACCATCCTCTACGTGCGCCGCGCGCGGCTCGCATGGCTCGGCTACGCCGCCGCCCTCGCCGGGCTGTTCCTCGCGGCGACGCATCCCTGGTCGCCGCCGCGCGGACCCGACGCCGAGCGGTTCGCGACCTACAGCATGGGGTACATCACCGGCAGCTGGCCGGAGGCGAAGAGCTCACCCTTCATCCACAACGAAGCGAAAGGCGTTCGGTTCAGCGAGAAGGGGTGCAAGCACGGCGTGGGGCTCTCGTGCCTCGTCCTCGCCGAGTACCTGGAGAAGAAGGGCGACCCCGACTCGATCGCGCGCTCGAAGGAGCTCTACGACCGCGGCTGCGCGATCGATCCCGCGCCGTGCAAGCAGATCCACTGACGCCTCGCGAGCACGCGCCGCCACACCCCGGCCCCCCGCGCCCCGACCGCCTCAGCGCGCGTCGCGCACGATGGACATGAACCGCCGCGAGTCGCCGATGCGAGGGATCTCGTTGAACATGACGTAGCTCACGTCGCGCGTACCGTCGCGACTCCACGCGAGCACCTGCGCGAGCTCCTCGTCCGTGTACGGCCGTCGGTGGTCGTTCAGACCGTGAAGCCGCCAGTACGTCAGCTCCGGAGTCAGCGTCGGGCGCACGAACGGATCGACGACGTGCACGAGGTCGAGCTCCTTGCACAGCCCGAGCACCGCATCGTCGGGCCACGGACCGCGCGGCTCCCAGAGCAAGCGCACGCCAGGCGTGCGCGGATGGTCCTCGAAGAAGCGCCGCATCGCGGCCACGTTCTCGGGCTCGTGCCGAAAGCTCGCCGGGCACTGGAACAGAATCGCGGTCGCACGCAGGATCTTCGCGCATGCGAGCGTCACGTCGCGTCCGCGACGCACCGTCTCCGTCCCGCGGAACGCCCCCGCATCCGCGAGCTCCGCCTTCGTCAGCGGCGTACGCAGGCGGCGATACGTCGTGCTCGACGAGCGATGCGTCACGAGCTGCCACGCCTTCAGCGTGAACTCGAACGACGGGCCCGCCTGCGCGCGCCACTTCGCGAGCGTGCGGTCCTGCGGCGGTTCGTAGAAGGTCTGCTGCACCTCGAGGACGCGAAACGTCTCGAAGTACTCGGAAATCGACATCGTGAAGCCGCAGAGGCCCACCTTCAGCGCACCGCGCGCGCGCTTCGCATTGTCAGGCTTCGTCGTCGTCGCCCTTCTCCGTGCCGCGTAACCCGAGGGCACGCGCTTTCTTGTAGAGGTGGCTTCGTTCGAGATCGAGCGCGCGCGCCGTCGCCGCCATCTGCCCGCCGTGGTGCTGGAGCGCGTCTTGGATGATCTGCCGCTCGGCCTCTTCGACGAGCACGCGGAACGGCACCCCTGGGCGATAGAGCCCGTGCGCCTTCGGAGCGACACCGCCCGGCAAGCAATTCCGCACGTCGGCTGCGCGGATGACGTCGTCGGGCGTGAGGATGACGAGCCGCTCCGTGAGGTTCCGTAGCTCGCGGACGTTGCCGGGAAAGCTGTAGGATGCAAGGACCTGCAGCGCGTCGTCCTCGAGGCGGATGTTCGGCCGGTCGTTCGCCTTCGCCGCGAGCTCGAGGAAGTGGCGCGCCAGCAGAGGGATGTCCTCGCGCCGAGCGCGGAGCGGCGGGATGTGCAGCGGCACGACGTTGAGGCGATCGTAGAGGTCGGCGCGGAACGCGTCGGTCTCGCACGCCTTCACGAGGTCGCGGTTCGTCGCCGCGACGACGCGCGTGTCCACCTTGATTGTCTCGTTGCCGCCGACGCGCTCGATCTCGCGCTCCTGCAGCACGCGCAGGAGCTTCGCCTGCATCGGGAGCGGCATGTCGCCGACCTCGTCGAGGAACAGCGTCCCGCCGCTCGCGCGCTCGAACTTGCCGCGCCGCTGCTTGGTCGCCCCGGTGAACGCGCCGGCTTCGTGGCCGAACAGCTCGCTCTCGATGAGCTCGCTCGGGAGCGCCGCGCAGTTCAGCTTTTCGAGCGGCCCCTTCGCGCGCGGCGACATGAGGTGGATCGCGCGCGCAACGAGCTCTTTGCCCGTTCCGCGCTCGCCGGTCACGAGCACGCTCGCCGAGCTCTTGGCGGCGCGACCGATCTGCTCGACGAGCTTCTTGATGGGACCGCTCTCGCCGACGAGCTCGCCGGTCGACCCGCTCGCCGCGCGCAGCTCGCGCGCTTCGCTCTCCGCGCGCTGGAGTCGAAGCGCGGTCTCCACCGCGATGAGCAGCGCATCGGTGTTGAGCGGCTTCTCGAGGAAGCTCATCGCGCCGAGGCGCGTCGCCTTCACCGCCGTATCGATGGTCGCGTGCCCGCTCATCATGATGACGGGCACCTCGTTCTTCGCGGCGCGGAGGCTCGCCAGGAGCGAGAGACCGTCACCGTCGGGAAGCATGACGTCGAAGAGGCAGAGATCGTACGACCGCTTCTTCAGCTTCTCGTCCGCGACGCGCACGCCGCCGGCGACGTCCACCGAGTAGCCCTCGAGCGTGAGGGCCTTCTGGAGCGTCGTCAGGATCGAGGGCTCGTCGTCGACGACGAGGAGATGCGCATGAGGCATGGCAGAGAAGGGAAGCCTAGACCCATCGGCCGACGCCGTGCGAGCCGGCGAGCACGCGGCGAGCGCGGAGCCGTAGAACGGGCGGCGCGAGGCCCGCATTCCCGATGGGCGCGCGATCGCAGCGCGCGCGCGAACGGCGCGCCGGAGACCTTCGTCCGTACGTCGCACGTACCCGGTTCCATGCTCGAAATCCCGGTGGACGATGTAGCTACCGGCCGCTCGCCTCGGATACACTCACCGCCTCCCATGCGCCGGCTCGCGTCGCTGCTCTTCCTCGCGCTCACTGCCTCGTCCGCCGCATGCGGAGGCGGGGGTGCGCGCTATGGGCGGCCGGTGCACCATGCCGAGCGCGCGACGCCCGCGGGCAGTGAGGTCAGCGACGAAGCGTTCGCGGGTGCCGTGCGCGATCTCCTCGCGAGCGAGCCGAACAGCAAGGAGCGGCAGCTTCGGCTGCAGGGCGTCGTCGCGCGGCAGATGATCCGCGCGGCGGACCGGTTCAAGCACAAGGATCGCGAGCGCGCCGTGGCGACGTTCGCGGGCGGCATGTACCTCGTTCACGCGGGCGAGCTCACGACGGAGATGCTGGGCTCGCGCGGTTACGAAGCCCTCCACTCCGCCTCCGAAGAGTTCGCCAAGCGCGGTGACGAAGGCCGCGCGCGCGCCGCCTACGAGATGCTGATGCGCATCGCGCCCGCGAAAGAGAAGGCCGACATCAAGGCGCATCTCGACGCGATCGGGGCGTGGACGCGCGACACCGCCGGTGGTGGCGTGATGCAGACGGCGGGTGCCCTGGAGGCCAGCGCCGTGACGCGGCACCTCCTCGAGCCGAGCAAGGAAGCGCGCGACGAGGCGGTCACGCGCACGATGGAGTTCGTCGAGAAGGCCGCCGCCGTGCGCACGGCGCGGCGCGCGCGCGGTACGCAGATCACGCGGGAAGAAGGCCTCGAGGCGGTTCGCGCGCTGGAGACGGGCGGCACCGTGCTCGCCGCCATCCACCTCCGCAATGCGGATGCGCAAGGCGCGCTCTCGGCGATCGACAAGGTCGGCCGCGACGTCGCGCGCCTCGAGCTCGTGCGCGCGCTCGAGGCCGTCATCGAGAAGCCGGACTCGGATCGGTGGCTCGACCTCGCGCGCATGCTGCGCCCTGCCGCGCCTCATCGCGGCGAAGAAGAGGACTTCGGCCGCGACGGCGAGCTCCTGCGCGTCGCTTCGTTTGCTTCGGCCGCAGAGGCGTACCGCCTCGATTCGACGTCGCCCGAGCCGGCCGCGTTCGTCGCCGCGATGCTCGTCGATCTCGGGATGGGCGAGGCCGCGCCTGCGGTGCTCACCGACGCGGTGAAGGCGCAGAAGGACCCGCGCATCGTCGGTCTGGCGCTCGCCATCACCATGCAGGCCATGGGTCGCGCGCTCGAAGGCGAGGAGCCGGACAGCGTGCGACGCACGTTCCGCGCGGCGCAGCCCATCCTCGCCGCCGCCGAGACGGCGAAGCGCGTACAGCCCGGCCCCGCGCGCGTGTACGCGATGATGGGCGAGATCGAGATCCGCGAAGGTCGCCTCGACGAAGCGCGAAAGCACCTCACGGCCGCAGGTGAGCGCGAGAAGACGGGCAGCTCGCTCTTGTCGCTCGCGCGCATCGACTGGCACGACGGGCAGGTGAAAGCGGCTCTCGATCGACTACGCGAAGCGCTCGGCACCGAAGACGTCACGAAGGATCCCGCGCTCCGTGCCGAGGTGCTCCTCCTCCAGAGCGACATCACGCGCGAGCAGGGCGACGCGAGCGGCGCACGGAAGCCGCTCTCCGACGCGCTCCGCGACCTCGCGAAGGCGCGAGGATCGGCCGAGGGAGACGATCGCGCGCGCATCGAACGGCTCATCGCCCGCGCGCTCGACCGGTTCGGGGCGGCGCCTTCGGCGCTGAAGGCCCTCGACCGCGCGCTCCAAGCTGCGCCGCGCGACAAGCGGCAAGCGGCGGCGACGATCGGTCAGCTCGTCGGTCGCGCGTTCGTGAAGGGCGACCTCGCGGGCGCGCGCGACGGCCTCGTTCGCGGAATCGGAGCCGAGCTCCCGCGCGAGGACATCGTCTACTACGCGCTCTGGGTCCGCATCCTCGAGCGGCAGACGAAAGCGGGTGGGGAGAGCGCCGCGGAACGCGTCCTCGTGCAGGCGTCCGACGATCCGCGCTGGATCGGTCGCGTGGCCGCGTTTGGAGCCGGCAAGCTGAAGGCGCAGGATCTCGTCGCCGCGGCGCAGACTCCGACGCAGAAGACGGAAGCGCTCTTCTATGCAGCGATGGACCGACGCCTCGCGGGCGACGCGAAGGGCGAAGGCGACTTCCTGAAGCAGGTCGTCAGCTCCTCCGGCCTCGATCTGATGGAGGCTGCGCTCGCGCGCGAGCTGCTGAGCGGGACGCGCGCGCAGATCGGCGGTCCAGTTCCCGAGGTGGGGCTGCCCTGAGTCTGAATCTTCGTCGGTCGATCGACTGGGGCAGCCTCGCGCCGCTCCGCATCCGCGCGCGAATGGTGGCCGAGGGCGTCTATGCCGGCGCGCACCGCAGCGCACGGAAGGGCGCGGGCATCGAGTTCGGCGGTCACCGCGCGTACACGCCGGGCGACGACCTCCGTTGGCTCGACGTCCGCTCGCTCCTCCGCCACGACCACTTGCTCGTCCGGCAGTTCGAGACCGAGACCGACCGCGCGCTCCGCCTCGTCGTCGATGCGACGGCGTCGATGGGATATCGCGGGGCGAAGGCGCCGGGCGCGAAGCTCGCCTGGGCGTCGCTCGTCGCCGCGGCGCTCGCTCGCGTCGCCATTCGAAGCGGCGACCCCGTGGGGCTCGGCTTCATCGGAGGGTCGAAGGACGCGCGGCCCGTGCCCGTGAGCGGTGGGCGGGAGGCGTTCGAACGCGTGCTCGATGCGCTCGAGGCGCAGAGCGCCGAAGGCGACGCGCTCGCGACCGAAGGCGCCCTCGATCGCGCGTTCGGAGCGATCGCGCGCGCCGCACGGCGCGGCTCGGTCGTCGTCGTGCTCAGCGATCTCTTGGACCTGCCACCCGAAGCGCCGGAGCGCCTCGCCGCGATTGCGACGCGCGGACGAGCCGTGGTCGTCGTGCAGACGCTCGATCCCGACGAGGCGACGTTTCCGTTCACCGAGACGGTGCGCCTCAAGGCGCTCGAAGGTGGCGCGACGGTGGAGACCGACGATGCCGCGCGCGAGCGCTATCTCGCCGCGCTCGCCGAGCTGCAGGAAGCGTGGCGTCGCACGCTCGTCGGACGCGGCGCGAGCTTCGTCACGATGACGACGGATCGCGATCCCGTATCCGCCGTCCGCGCGATCGTCGAGGCGTTGCTGTGACGTTCCTCACGGTGCTCGCGCTCGGCATCGCGGCTCTCGTCGCCGCTCCCTATCTCGCGCATCGCCTCCGCAGACAACGTGCCGAGGAGCGCCCGTTCGCGCCGGCGCGGCTCGTTCCACCGACGCCGCCGAAGGCGCGCCGTCGCGCACGCCTCGAAGACCGCTCGCTGTTCTTCATCCGCGCCGCGTCCGTCGTTGCGCTCGCGCTGCTCGGCGCTTCGCCTCTCGTTCGCTGCTCGCGTCTCGCGCTGAGCCGATCTGGAGCGTCGGTCGCCGTCGCGATCGTGCTCGACGACTCCATGAGCATGCGCGTGGCGGATGCCGCGGGGAGGACGCGCTTCGCGCGCGCGCAGGCAGGCGCCCGCGAGATCCTGGCTTCGTTGCGCGAGGGCGACGCCGCCGCCATCGTGCTCGCCGGGGCACCTGCGCGCGTAGGGCTCGCGGCGACGACCGACATCTCGGCAGCGCGCGCGGCGCTCGATGGAATCAACGAGAGTGATCGCGCGACCGACCTCGATGCAGCGGTCGCGGTCGCGCGTACGCTCGTCGGCGATCTCCCGCAGATCGACCGTCGCATCATCGTGTTGTCCGACCTCGCGGACGGCAAGCCCGATGCGCTGCCGCTCGGCGAAGGCGCCGGCGTGCCGGTCTGGGTCGCGATGCCCGAGCTCCGCGCCGTCGCCGACGACTGCGGTGTGCTCGCGGCGGACCGCACCGGAGGGCGTGCGCGCGTGCGCTTCGCGTGCTCGACGGCGCAAGCTGCTGCGGGACGTGAAGTGCGCATCAAGGACGGCGAGCGCGTGCTCGCGTCCGCCCCTCTGCCACAAACACAGATGGGCGAGGCTTCGCTGCTCCTCGGTCCTTCGGCGGAGCCCTCCGCAGCAGCCTCCGGCGGCGGCGCGCCGGCGCCGCCCGCGGCCGACGAGTCGAAGGAGCTCGTCGCGGAGCTCACCGGCAAAGACGCGATCGCATCGGACGACCGGGCGCCCGTCGTCGTCGAGGCGGGTCCTGCGGCACTTGCCGTCGTCGGCGACCGCGCCGAAGAGTCGGTTGCGACGGGCGGCGCTCCCGTCGTCGAGCAGGCGCTCGCCGCGTTGCACGTCGAGATGGCCGTGCGCCCGCTCCCTCAGGTGCCGGATCGCAAGGAAGACACGGCCCCGTTCGCCGCGATCATCGTCGATGACCCGCCCGGCTTCACGCCCGAGCAGCGTCATGCGCTCGGCGCGTTCGTGGACGGCGGCGGTGTCCTGCTCGTCGCGCTCGGACGACGCGCTGCGTCCGCTCCGCTCGGCGCGAGCCTCGAGCCCGTGCTCTCGCACGCGGCCGCATGGGACTCGTCTCCCGCCACGGTCGACGCCGCGAGCGGTGCGACGATCTTCGGAGAAGCCGCAGCCAGCCTCGTCGATCTCTCTCCGCGCGGTCGCACGAAGCTCGCGGAGCAGGATGCGAGCGGCTACGAGGCGCTGCTCACGTGGAACGACGGAACGCCGCTCGTCGCACGACGAACGCGCGGCCGCGGAGACGTGTGGCTGACGACGTTGCCGTTCTCCGTCGATGCGAGCGACCTCGCGCTCCGACCGGGATTCCTGGCCCTCCTCGATGCGTTCGTCGCCGAAGCGAAGCAGCGTGCCACGCCGCGACGCGGAGACGTCGGCGTGCCGTGGACGTTCACCGGGGCGCGGCGCGTCGACGTCGAAGGACCGAACGGCCGTCTCGAGCCTTCGCGCGAAGAAGGCGCCCTCCGTCTCGTTCCGGCCGCCATCGGCGCGTACCGAGTCGCGATTGACGGCGCGAAGGAGCTCCGCGTCGCCGCGCCCGTCGCCCGCGAGATGGACCTTCGTCCGCGCGGCGTCGCGCCGAGCGCCGCGTCGTCGGCTCTCGGCGGTGGCGTCGCCATCGTCGACGTGTCGTGGATGGTCGCCCTCGCGCTGCTCGCGCTCGTCGCCGCCGAGCTCCTCGTGCGCGCGGTCACGAAGCGCGAGACGGCGTAAGCGGCTTCTCCAGCGCTGCCTCTTCGCGTAGAACCGCGGTCATGAAGGGCCGTCTCGTGGGTCTCGTCGCCGTGCTCACCCTCGCTGCGTGCCACAGCCCGGGGCCCTACGGCTTCGCGGCCAAGTACACGCCGACCGGAGACGAAGAGAAAGCCCTCGCCGGCGCGCGCGAGTACGACCCCGTCATGTACACGCGCGAGCCGGAAGCGTGGCGTAAGGAGAAGGCGTCGCTCTTCGGCGTCGTCACGGGACGTGCGCCGGGCCCGGGAGGCGCGGCGTACCTCACCGTCAGCGTGCGTAAGCTCGAGACGCGGAATCTCTGCTCGAACGGCAGCGACGAAGACACGTGCCGCGTGACCGTGAGCGACAAGGATTTCGGCGTCGTGCACGTGCTCGCCGCGCTCCGCCCGGACGACGATCTCGGGGAGAAGTCGGTCGGCGTCGGCTCCCTCGTCCGCGCCGTCGGCAGCTTCGGCGAAGACGTCGATACGGCGGACGGCGCGCCCGTGTTGCGCGCCGCGTTCTACCGACATTGGCCGCGCTACTTCTACGTCACGCGCGCGAGCGCAGACCTCATGCGGCAATAGTTGAGCTAGTATCGGCGACGAGGGGCCATGTCGCGCAAAAACTCGTTCGCCACCGTCTTCGCGTTCGCTGTCTTCGGTGCGGCTGCTGCTGCGTTCTTCGGATGCACCTCGCTGCTCGGTGACTTCGAGGTCACGCCCACGAGCGAAGCGGGTATCGAGGGCGGCTCCGGGAAGGCCAACGGCGAAGCGTGCGCAGCGGGTACGGAGTGCTCGTCGTCCTTCTGTACCGACGGCGTGTGCTGCGAGTCGGCGTGCAGCGGCGTGTGCGAGTCGTGCAAGATCGACAAGGGCAAGTGCGTGCCCGTCCCGGACGGTCAGAACCCGGACAACGAGTGTGCCTCCGAGCCGCGTGCCGATGCGGGCAGTGATCCGCCGCCGAACGACGACGCTGGGCCCGGCGATGCCGGTGAGGTCGATGCGGCCGGCCAGGTGAATGCTCCCGACGGCGGGCTCCAGACGAACGACACGCTCTGCGCGGGAGCATGCAACGGCGCGCGCGCCTGCAAGTTCCCGGGCAAAGAGAAGGACTGCGGCTCGAAGTTCTGCAACACGCCGACCGAGGCTGCCCGCGCTTCGTGCGACGGCAAGGGCCGCTGCGAGCTCGGGCTCGAGGCCTGCACCTCGTTCACGTGCGAGAACAACGAGTGCCGCAAGACGTGCGCGGAGCAGAACGACTGCCAGCCGACGCACTTCTGCAACACCTCGGGCATTTGCCAAGAGCGCCTCGCGAACGGCCTCGGCTGCTCGCTTCCCGACCAGTGCAAGAGCGGCTTCTGCGTCATCGAAGGTGGCGGCGGCGTCTGCTGCAACAGCGAGTGCACGTCGGCTGCCTTCGGCGGCGGCATCACGCCGACCTGCAAGGCCGCGGGGTCGGTCGGCACGTGCAAGTGCAGCGGTAACCTGAACTGCGGGGCGGGCAGCTGCCGTCTGTTCTACCGTGACAGCGACAACGACAAATTCGGCGACCGCAGCGGCACGGTCGCCGGCGGCACGGCCATCGTCGGTTGCGACAACGCCGCGCCGCCCGCCGGGTTCGTGACGGACAAGACCGACTGCGACGACGGCGACGCGCGCGCGTTCCCCGGCCAGACCGAGTTCTTCGCGGACACCTCGCTCGGCAAGGGCTCGAACGACTTCAACTGCGACGGGACCGTGACGAAGGAGACGCCGGAGTACCCGGGCTCGACGTGTCAGTTCTGCGCCGAGGCCAAGGGCACCTGCGAGAGCTACCCGACGTGCAGCTCCGCCGGAGAGCAGTCGCGTCTGTCGTGTGCATACTACAAGGATCCGATCTGCGCAATCGTCGGTGGCAACTGCTTCACGTGCGGGTACCAGCCGCGCGGGAAGATCACGAACACCGCGGGCTTCACGTCGACGGTCGCCTGCGGCGCGACCGCGCCCTATCGCACCTGCGGCAAGTGCACCGAGAAGGGTGGCGGCCCGCCCCTCACGATCGCGACGACCGCGCAGCAGCGCTGCCGCTGAACCTCGTGTAGCGTGCGGCGGACATGATGTCGCTGTCCTCCGACGGCAAGCTCGTTCGGCTCCCCGCGCTCACGACCGTCCACTCCCACGCTTTCCAGCGCGCGATGCGCGGCGCTGCCCAGCGTCCGCGCGGAAGCTCCGGCGATCGCGAAGACTTCTGGTCCTGGCGCGGAGCGATGTACCGCACCGCATCGTCGCTCACGCCAGAATCCATCGCCGAGATCAGCGCCGTCGCGTTCCGCGAGCTCCGCGCTGCCGGCGTCCGCACCGTCGGCGAGTTCCACTACATCCATCATCAGGCCGACGGCACGCCGTACGCGGATCGCACCGTGATGAGCGATGCGGTGATCGCCGCGGCCAAGGACGCCGGGCTTCGCGTCGCGCTGCTTCGCGTCGCGTATCACCGTGCGGGCCCGGGGCTCCCGCCCGAAGATGGCCAGCGGCGCTTCTGCGACGACTCGGTCGACGCCGTCCTCCGTGACGTCGACACCCTTCGCGCGCGCTACGCGGGCGATCCCGACGTCCGCGTCGGCGTCGCTCCGCATTCGGTCCGTGCCGTGCCGCCTTCCTGGATCACCGAGCTCGCGGCGTATGCCAACGAGCACGCGCTGCCACTGCACATGCACGTCGCCGAGCAGCCGCGAGAAATCGACGAGTGCGTGAGCGAGACCGGCAAGCGCCCGCTCGAGCTGCTCGATCACCTCGGCGTGCTCTCGGATCGTTTCGTCGCCGTCCACGCGACGCACCTCACCCCCGAAGAAGCGAAGCTGCTCGGTCGCGCGCGGGGGTTCGCGTGCATCTGCGCGACGACGGAGGCGGACCTCGGCGACGGTTTGCCCGATCTACCTGCGCTGCGTGCGGCCGGCGCACGTCTGTGCACCGGCATCGACAGTCACGTGATCACCGATCTCGTGGCCGACCTTCGCGCGCTGGAGACGCTCGCTCGGCTCCGTACGCAGCGCCGCGTGACGTTCGATCCAGGTGCGAAGACCGGTACCCCGGCGGAAGCGCTCTGGCGCGCCGGTTCCATCGACGGCGCACGCGCGTGCGGCTTCGACGACGCTGGCGGAACCCTCGCCGTCCGTCGCGACCATCCGTCGCTCGCGCTCGTGGAAGACGACCTCGTGCTCGACGCGATCGTCTTCGGCGGCTCGAGCGCGATGGTCGACCGCGTCGAGCCTTGAGCTTCTTCAGTTCAGGCAGGTCGGCACGTCGCTCGTCGTGTGGAGCGCGTTCTCCTCGATGATGAGGCGCGCGAGCTCGTCGCGCCGGTGCCACAAGCACTGCGTGTGCGCCTGGCGCAGGTACCCGAACGGGTAGTACGTCGGGTTGTCGTACGCGGCGGTGAGACGCGGGAGATCGAAGCGGTAGCCCTTCTCCCGCTCCTGGATCACGCCGCGCGCCTCGTCCGTCTTCTTGCGTGCCGCGCCGAGCAGCTCGCGCGCGCGGCCGTTGTCATTGCGCGCATGCGCGAGGATGGCGCGATAGAGCGTCGTGACGTGCTCGAGGCGGACCCGCACGATGCGTGCGCCGTCGCGGAGCTCGTTCAGCCATGGCGCGAGCACGGCGTCGGCTCCGCGTGCGCGCGCGGCGAGGGAGTCCTCGATGGGCTGGAGCTCGCGCGTCATCGCATCGAGCTCGGCGAGGACTCCTCCCTCGAACGCCGCGCGGTCCGCCTCGGTGCCGACGACGAGGTCCTCGTACTTCTTCCGCACCGGGCGGATCGCGTGGTCGAGCAGGACGGCGGTCTCTACCGTCGCGTCTTCGCCGCTGACGTACGGGATGAGGTCTCTCTCGAAGAGGTACTTTCGCTGGAGAGCGACGAGCGCCGAGAGCTCGCTCGTGACGCCCGCACCGCACGAGCCGAACGCGGAGCCGTAGTGCGCGAAGAACCGCTCGAGCGGCGCGCCGGGCTCCCAGAGCATCTTCGCCGCGAGGTAGTCGGTGAGCCAGAAGCCCCACTCGTGCCCGGAGCTGAACATGACGTGCCCGTCGAGCGGAGGAAGACCGGCCGCGCGGATGTCGGCGTCGAGACGGTGGATGTCCGTCCAGCGCGATTCGATGAACTCGGGCAGGAAGACCGGCACGTCCACGTCTGCCGCGATCCAGTACGCCGACTCCGGGAAGTACCGCACGCGGCGCCCGGCCTTCAGTTGATCGAGCATGTACTCGCGCTGGAAGAAGAAGTTCGGGTGCTGGTACATGCCGCGGTCTCGGTACGTGTCGAACCAGAACAGCGTGTGCGTGGTCTGCCCGAGACGCGGGTCGGCGTACTTCGGTAGGTGGTAGAAAAAGACGCCCTTCTCTCCGCGGAAGTCGACGTACAGCTCCTTGTAGTTGCCGACGTGGTTCTGCACGCTGACCCGCGCCTTGGGCGCGATACGGCTCACCTCGGCGACGGCGCCGTTCAGGTACGCGATGAGCCGCTCGGGGTTCGACGCCTGGAACTCGCCGAGCGCGAGCTCGACGTCGTCCCAGGGCACCTCGAGAGCGCGGCCGAGGTTCTGCCGGAGGTCGGCCTCGAACGTCGCGTCGTCACGGATGAGGATGAAGTTCCGTTGGAGCGAGCCGCGGAGCGTGAGGTTGATCGAGCAGCCGACGGTGACGCCGCGTGCATGCGCATACGCCGCGATCTGCCGCGCGTGCTCGGCGAACGAAGGCCAGTCGACCGAGCCCAGAAGCGGCCACTGCAGGTGGTTCTGACCGGTCTTCACGAGCCAGTCGACGAGCCGCTTCGCCTCCGCGAGGTTCGCGTCGCCCGGTTCCATCAGCGTCTTCAGGTACTCGAGCGGGTGGAGCAGGTGCACCTGGAGACCGCGCGTCTTCGCCATCGGCGTTCGGCGGGCCTCGAGCATGCGCGGGAACATCGGCTGCGGCAGCTCGGGGACGAGCTCCTGCATCGGGTGGAAGAAGCGCGCGCCGAGCTCTTCGAGGAGCGCGTACGCGCCGAACGCGAGGTCGGTGCGCTCCGCGGCCGCGACGACGATGACCTTGCGCGCTCCTTCGTCGGCGCGGACGAGCGCGTAGCCGCCCGCGGGCGCGCGCGCACGATCACGCGCCGCCTGCGAGCTCGAGATCCAGATCGCGTCGCCCGCAGCGCCGTCCGGCGTCCCGACGGTAACCGACACGGAGCGTTGCCACATCCGGCCGAGGTACGCGGCCACGTCGCCGCTCACCTGCGCCGGCACTTCCGCGTCGATGAACACGCGCACGTCCGTTGCGGGCTCGAGCGCCGCGCCGAGCTCCGCCGACGAGCACGGCGTCGTCGGCGGAGGCGGTGCCGGCGGCTCGCTCGAGCAGCCCTGCCCGGTGAAGACGGCCACTGCGGCGGCGGCCGCAACGACGGCGCCGAGGGCGGAGGAGCGAAGGCGCGAACGTGCCTTGCGGGCGTTGGACGAGGGCGCTGGCATGAAGGGCGCGTATTGTAGTGCTTCGTTTTCGAGTCGCCCGTCTCAGGCGCGCGTCGACGTCATACGGCTTGCCCTTTGCTGGCCGGAGCGAGAGGATCCCACGCTCGCATGCCTAGCCCGTTCAAACTGACGTCGCAGTTCGAGCCGAAGGGCGATCAGCCCCAGGCGATCGAGCAGCTGCTCCGTGGTCTGGATGACGGCGAGCAGCACCAGGTGCTCCTCGGCATCACCGGTTCCGGCAAGACGTTCACGATCGGCAACGTCATCGCGCGTCACGGCAGGCCGACGCTCATCATGGCGCCGAACAAGACGCTGGCCGCCCAGCTCTACGGCGAGATGAAGGAGCTCTTCCCGGAGAACGCCGTCGAGTACTTCGTCAGCTACTACGACTATTACCAGCCCGAGGCGTACGTCCCGTCGAGCGACACGTACATCGACAAGGACGCGATCATCAACGACCAGATCGACCGGATGCGCCACTCGGCGACGCGCGCGCTCTTGTCACGGCAGGACGTGATCATCGTCGCCAGCGTCAGCTGCATCTACGGCATCGGTTCGGCGGAGAGCTATCACGGCCTCCTCATCGACCTGAAAGTCGGCGAAGAGTTCCGCCGCGACAACCTCCTCCGGATGCTCGTCGACATCCAGTACGAGCGAAACGACATCGACTTCCACCGCGGAACGTTCCGCGTCCGCGGTGACGTCGTCGAGGTGTTCCCGGCGTACGAAGCGGACACGGCCGTGCGTATCGAGTTCTTCGGCGACACCGTCGAGGCGATCCGCGAGGTCGACCCCATTCGCGGCAAGGCGAAGGGCAACCTCGACCGCTACGCGATCTTTCCGGGGTCCCACTACGTCACGCCGCAAGAGCAGATGCGCCGCGCGATCGGACAGATCCGCGATGAGCTCCGCGACCGACTCGACTTCCTCGACAAGGCGGTGCGGTTCGTCGAGAAACAGCGCCTCGAGCAGCGAACCCTCTACGACATCGAGATGATGGAGCAGATGGGCTTCTGCAACGGCATCGAGAACTACTCGCGCCATCTCTCGAACCGGCAGCCGGGCGAGCCGCCGCCCACGCTCATCGACTACTTCCCGAAAGACTTCCTCCTCATCGTCGACGAGTCGCACCAGACCATCCCGCAGATCGGCGCGATGTACCGCGGCGACCGCGCGCGCAAGGAGACGCTCGTCGAGTACGGCTTCCGTCTGCCGAGCGCGCTCGACAATCGGCCGCTGAAGTTCGAAGAGTTCGAGACGCACATCCATCGCTGCATCCACGTCTCGGCGACCCCGGGCGAGTACGAGATGCAAAAGGCGAAGGGCGTCTTCGTCGAGCAGGTGATCCGGCCGACCGGCCTCATGGATCCGCTCGTCGAGGTGCGTCCGGTGTCCGGCCAGGTCGACGACCTCCTCGTCGAGATCCGCGACCGCGCATCGAAGAACGAGCGCGTTCTCTGCACCACGCTGACGAAGCGCATGGCGGAGGACCTGACCGACTACTACCGCGAGCTCGGCGTCCGCATCCGCTACCTGCACTCCGACGTCGACACGCTCGAGCGCATCGACATCCTCCGTGATCTTCGCCTCGGCGAGTACGACGTGCTCGTCGGCATCAACCTGCTGCGCGAGGGCCTCGACCTGCCGGAGGTGTCGCTGGTCGCGATCTTCGACGCCGACAAAGAGGGCTTCCTTCGCAGCCCGCGCTCGCTCATCCAGACGATCGGCCGCGCGGCGCGAAACGTGAACGGTCGCGTCATCATGTACGCGGACAACATCACGCCGGCGATGAAGAACGCGATGGAAGAGACCGCGCGACGGCGCGTCATCCAAGAGGCGTACAACACCGAGCACGGCATCGTTCCGGCCACCGTGATCCGCGCCGTGCGCGACATCAATCCGGCGGCGGGCACGACCGACTACTTCGACGTTCCCAAGATCCCGAAGGCGGGCGGCAAGGCAAAGGGCGGCGATGGCGCGCTCGATCTCGCCGAGCAGATCCGTGCGCTCCGAGGCGAGATGTTCACGGCTGCCGAGGCGCTCGACTTCGAGCGCGCCGCCCGCCTCCGCGACGAGCTGAAGCGACTCGAAGGGCTCGCCGGCAAAGACGGCATCCCCCTCGAAGGGGACGTCTACGATCCGTACTCCGCAGCGAGCCCGAAGAAGGCGAAGTCTCGTGGCGCCCGCAACGGCGGCATGAACGGCGCGGCGGGGACGGGGACGACGGGCGCGTCTGCCAAGGCGCCGCCGGCGAAAAAGGCGAGCGGCGCAGGCCGCGGCCGCTTCAAGCGCTGACCGCGGGGCCGCGGCGCCGACCTCACGCGACGACGTTTTCCCAGATCGACGGCAGCGCCGCGCGCCACGTCGGATCATCGACGCCGGCGTAGCGCGCGTAGGCGTACGCATCACCCCACGCCGCGGAATCGAAGCGCTCGCCACCCAGGCGGTAGGGGCCGTCGCCAGCGCTCGCGCCGGCACCCGCGATGGCGGTCGCGGCCGCCGCCCAGTCTTCGGCGCGGAGCGGTAGCTCTTTCTCCGCGAGGCGCGCACGTAGATCGGCGGCGATGCCGCTCCGGAGCAGGGCCGGCAAGATCGCCGGATCCGCCGCGAGCCCCGTTCGCGCGAGGAGGACCGTGCGTCGGCGCTTCTCGGCCTTGTCGAGCCTTCCGAGGAACACCAGCGACGCGACGAACATCGCGGCGGCTCCGAAGGCGGCGGCGTAGTCCGACGCGTCGCGGTGCCACGACGACATCACGAAGAGGCGGAGGACGAGGAGCGTCGCGCCGAGACCGAAGACGAGGCGGGAGTAACCCGCCGCGACGCTCCGGCCGTTGATCGGGATCTCGATGCCACGTCCCGGAGCCGTGAAGAAGAACGAGCCGAGCGGCACGAGCGGCACGCCGAGCACGAAGAACTTCGTCTGGACGCTCTGCGGCCCGACGGAGTCGACCTCGCCCATGAACATCGTGCCGATCCGGAAACCCATGGCGCTCCGCTCCCCCCGGTGACGCGATCGTACGCCTCCCGCGGCGGAACCCTTCCTGGACGCTCGCGCTCGGTGGGGACCTAGCTCGTCCACACTTCGTACAAACTTTGTCTAAAGATCGGCTTGCTCTGCGCGTTCCTTGGACGCAGTATGGACAGCGTGAGTTCCGACGGTGTCGAGATGGAGAATGACGAGGCGGAGCCGGCGCCTGCCGGCGCGTCGATCCGGGTCGTCGCAAAGCGAACCGGAATACCTGCGGACACGCTCCGCATCTGGGAGCGGCGCTACGGCTATCCGCGCCCGCCCCGGCGTGCGGGGGGCAGCCGCGTCTACTCCGAGGAGGACGTTGCCCGTCTCCGGCTGATCTCGCAGGCGCTCGCCGCGGGGTTCCGCCCCGGTGAAGCGGTGCCCCTCGCCATGAGCGAGCTTGCTCGCCTCGTCGCCGCATCGGCGGCGGACGGCGTGAAAGCGGGCTCCGCCGCTTCGCCGGAGCCGGTCGGCTTCGGCGTCGATGCCGTCATATCCGCCGTGCTCGCCGATGACGTTCCGCGCGTGCGGAGCGTGCTCCGCGCGGCCGCGCTGTCACTCGGCCCGCGGACGTTCGTGACGGCGCTCGCGTACCCGCTCAGCGTGCGCATCGGCGAGCTCTGGGCGCAGGGCGAGATCGACGTGCGGCACGAGCACCTCGTCACCGCGTGCCTGTCGGCGCAGCTCCAAGTGCTGCTCGCAACGCTGGACGATGGCGCGCGCGCGCCGGTCGTGCTCCTGGCGACGCTGCCCGGCGAGGACCACGTTCTCGCGCTGGAGCTGATCGCCGTCTACCTCGCCGCGTCGCTCGCCGCTCCGCGGCTCCTCGGCACGCACGCACCGCCGGATCAGATCGCCGCGTCGGCGCGCGCGCTGGGCGCGGATGTCGTCGGCATCTCCGTGTCCGCCGCCGCCGATCACGCGCGCGTCAGCGCCGGGGTCGACGAGCTCCTCGGGCACCTTCCGGACGGGGTGCCCCTCTGGGTCGGCGGTGCAGGCGCGCGCATGCTCGCCGACGGCGCGCGTTCACGCGGCCGCATGATCGCGACCTTCGAAGACCTCGATCTCGCGCTGGAAGAAGCGCGCGCTGCCCGCCGCCGCTGAGCGCGGTCTGGCGGGTCAGAGCAGCGAAGTACGCCCGGCGGCCTTCAGCGCGTCGACGACGAGACGGACGTCCTGCGCGCGCTCGCGCGGGATGACGAGGATCGCATCGTCGGTCTCGACGACGACCAGGTCGTCGACGCCGACGAGCGCGACCGTCTTCTGGCCGGCGCCGAGCGTGCGGACGAGATTGTTCTTTGCATCGATCGCCAGCGCGCCTTTCGCGAGGGCGTTACCGGCAGCGTCCTGCTCGCCGAGCTCCCACGCGGACTGCCAGCTTCCCACGTCGTTCCAGCCGAACTCGCCGGGGACGACGGCGAGGCCTTTGGCCTTCTCCATCACACCGTGGTCGATCGAGATGCTGGGGAGGGTAGGGAAGACCTCCTTCACGACGGCGGTCTCGTTTCCCGCGCGCGCCGCTTCGTCGATGCGCGCCACGCCGCGCGCGAGCTCCGGGAGGTGCTCGCCGACGAGGCTCGCCATGTCCGAAGCGCGGAAGAAGAACATGCCCGCGTTCCAGAGGTGGCGCCCACCCGAGACGAACGTTTCCGCGCGTGCACGGTCCGGCTTCTCGACGAAGCGCACGACGCTCTTCGCCGGGCCGCCTTCGAGCGGTTCTCCGACCTCGATGTAGCCGTAGCCGGTCTCGGGGCGCGTCGGGACGATGCCGACGGTCGTGACGCGGCCGCTCGCGGCGCTCGCGATCGCCTGCTCGAGAACGCGGCGGAAGGCCGGCTCGTCGCCGATGAAGTGGTCGCTGGGGAGCACGACGACGACGGCTTCGGGGTCGAGCCGCGCGACGGTCGCGCTCGCCCAAGCGATGCACGGCGCGGTGTTGCGCGGCGCCGGCTCGCAGAGGATCTGGGCACGCGGAACGCCGGGAACGGCCTGCGCGGTGGCTTCCGCGAGGTGCTCGCCCGTCACGACGATCACGCGATCCTCGCTGACGAGCGGAGCCAGCCGGCGAACGGTCGCTGCGAGGAGGGGCTCCTCGCTCCCGCCCGCGAGCGGCAGCAATTGCTTCGGCCTCAGCGCGCGTGATGCCGGCCAGAAGCGCGTGCCTGCGCCGCCCGCCATGATGACCGCGTAGACCTTCGGCATGGCGCGCAGCATGGCACAGGAGCGGCCGAAAAGTCGCGTGCTCGGAGGGCCTCCTCTATACCGAAGCTCTCGTGTCCCGCGCGTCAGCAGCCTTCCGCGTTCCGCTCGCTCTCGCCCTCGCCGTCCTTGCGGCACTCGGCCTCTGCTCGCTCCCCGCGTGCGAGCGCGACGCCGTCCCACCGCTCGTCGAAGTCACGGCGGTGAACCCGCGCGCCATCGAGGTGGGAGACCGTCTCGAGCTCGCCGGCACCGGGTACCCGCAGGGTCGGACGGCGCGGCTCACGTTCCGCGGGTCACTGTTTCGCCCGGGGCAGCCGGAGGTGCAGCGCGCCGCGATCGAGGCCGAGGGCGTCGTCGTCGGCAGCGATCGCATCGAGGTGCTCGTCACCGATGCGCTCGAGGACGCGTTCTGCGGCCACGGCGACCGCGCCGCGCACACGACGATGACGGGCGACGTGGAGGTGGCCTTCGCGTCGAGCGCGCCCGGGGCTCCGCCGCTGGTCGGCACCATGCGCGGAGTGTCCCTCGACGTCACGCCGTCGTCGGTGAGGGCGAGCGTGCTTGCATCGCGGTCCGCAGAGGGCGCGCGCGTCCTCGACTACCTCGGCGTCGTGCCCGGCCCGGCCACGCCACGCGGCCTGCCGATCGAGCGCATTACCGCAGGGTCACCGGCCGAGCATGCGGGCTTCCAAGTGGGCGACGTGATCACCACGGTCGACGGCGTTCACGTGCGGGAGGTCTCCGACGTGATCCCCGCGTCGGCGCGCAGCACGCGAATCACCATTCGCCACGGCGACTCCGGCGCGGAGGAGACCAAGTCTCTCACGATGGCAGCGTTCGCGAGCGAGCGCATCCCGGTGGAGTACGCGCCGGCGCTCCTCGTCGTCGGCCTCGCGCTTGCCGTCCTCCTCCTCCTCGTCCTGCCCGCGCCCGTCGTGGCGTCCGAGCTCGAGCTCCGCGTTGCGCGTCATCTCCGTGCCGGGCGCGCCAGGACGTTCGTGCGCGCGCTGTTCGGGCGCGGGCCGCGCACGATCGCCGCGGTTCTCGTCTCCGTGCTCGTGGCGACCTTCGCCTTCGGACCGTACGTGCTCGCGCCCGACCTCGACGCCGTGTTCCTCCTGCTCGCCGCGGTCGCGCTCCTCGTCGCGGCGCGCGTGACCACGTCGCGCGGTGGAATGGCGGCCGTGCGCGCGGCGGGCGAGGTCATGGCCTATGCGGTCGTCCTCGGCCTCGCCGTCGCGGGCGCGTTCGTTCACGCCGGCGCGATGCGTCTCGTCGAGATCGTTCGCGCGCAAGGTGGGCTTCCCTGGGAGGTCGCTTCGGCGCGCCACCCCGTCGGTCTCGTGCTCGGCTTCGCATACCTCGCCGGGCTCGTCGCGCTCCTCCGTGCGAAAGACGATGCGCCGCTCCGCGCCGACGCTCGGCTCGACGACGTAGCCGCCGCGAGCGCGAAGGCACCGCCGTCCCGCAGCGGGCTGCTCCTCGAGCGTGTCGGTCTCGTGCTGGCATGCGCGCTCGCCGCGGCGATGTTCTTCGGCGGCTGGCAGGTGCCCGGGCTCGACGCCCGTGGGACCGCCCGCGAGGTGCTCGGCGCCGTCACGTTCGTGGCGAAGACGTGGGGGCTCGCCGGCGCCGTCCTCGCGTGCGCGTCGCTGGCGACTCCGTGGACGGCGGCGCAGGCGCGCTCGTTCGTCTGGAAGCGCCTTGCGCCCGCGCTCTTGGCCGGCGGCCTGCTCGTCGCGGCCGCGCGTCGCCTCGGTCCGAGCGAGTCGCTCGAGCTGGCGGCCGGCGTCACGGTCGTTGCCGCCGCCGCGCTGCTCGCGATTCGAGCTGCGCTCCGGGTGAGGGCGGCCATGCGGTCGCCGGAGCCTCACGCGAGCCCGTTCCTCTGATCGTCGTGTCCGCGCTGATGCGGACCGCCGAACGCTGGTAGCCTGCGGACATGTACGAGACGGCGGGCGTCCTCACGAGCATCGAGCACGGCTCGTCGCTCGTCTGGCTCGTCGTCCTCCCGCTCGCCGCTGCGCTCGCCGCGGTCATGGCGGCCATTCGACGCGAAGGGCACCGCATGGCGATGCGCATCGCCATCGCGGCGTCGGGCGGCGCGCTCGGCATCGCCATCGTGCACGCGGTGCGCGCGGCCGAGCTCCCCGCGCGTCACGTCTTCGAGCAGCACGTCGCCTCGATCGTGCGGCTCGGGCAGCTCGATCTCGCGATCGACCTCGTGCGCGACCCGACGTCCGCCGCGCTCGCCGTCCTCGTCACGGTGCTCTCCCTCGCCGCCGTGCTGCACGCGACGTGGACGGCGCCCTCGCGGAGCGGCCGGCTCGCGTGGACGCTCCTCGCGACCGCGGGCGTGCAGCTCGTCGTTCTCTGCGACGACGGGCCGGTCGTCGGCGTGGGGCTCGGCATCGCGTCGCTGTCCGCGTGGGCGCTCGGCGGCGCGCGGCGTGGCTCTGCGCTCGGCCTCGCGCTCGCGGGGGATGCCGCGTTCGTGCTCGGCGCGTTCATCTTGTTCTGGTCGCTCGGCGGCCAGTTCGGCACGTCGGGCTACACGCCCGACGGTCACCCCCGCTTTGCCCTCGTCTCGGTGCCAGGTGCCTCGGTGCCGGAAGGCAAGGCGGTCGTCGACCTGACGACGTACGAAGACGCGCTCGTCACGTCCGACGACGGCCCGCCACTGCCGGGTGAGCCGCTCCGTTCGCCGTTCTCGGTGGTCGTCGAGCCCGGCGTGCGCTCGTTTCGAATTCAGGCGGGCGCGTCGACGGCCGACATGCTCGTCACGCACGTCACCCTCGCGCCCGGGCATGCGTACGTCCTCACGCCCTACGGGCCGACGATGAGCGCGCGCAACCTCGACGATCAGCTCGGCGTGCCGCGTCCCACCGCGACGGGAGGTCTGGCCACGCGTTCGGCCCTCGCATCGCGCGCAATCGCCGGCGTGTCGGTCGTCCTCGTCGTCGCCCTCCTGGTCGTGGCGTCGGCGCTCTTCCGCCTCGCGCTCCTCGTCCGCGTCGACCGCGGTGGGCTCGCGCACGCGCTCGACGTCGTCGTCGCCGCGGCGCTCGCGTTGCGGCTCGCGCCGCTCGTCGATGCCTCCCTCGCGGGCGCGACGGCGTCGCTCGCCGTCGTTCCTGCCGTGGGCGCCGTCGTCTTCGCGGTCGACGCGGCGACGACCGCTCCGCTCGCGCGCGCCCCTCGTTCCATTCTCGCGTCGCTAGGTGCGTTCGCGGTCGCCGCCGTCCTCCTCGGTGACCCGGCCGCAGCCCTCCTCGTCGCCGTCACCGCCTCGCTCGGCGGCGCTGCGGCGATCGCCGCGTGCGACGGACGCGGTGACGTCCGTTGGCTCGGCGTCGCGTGCGCCGGCCTCGCGGGGATCCTGCCGTTCGCGGGTGCGAATGCCGGCGTTGCGGGCACGATCGCCGGTGCGCTGGAGGCGGCCGGCGGAGGGCATTCGGCGGGGCTCGTCGTTGCGCCGCTCCTCGTCGTCGCGTGCACGTTCGTGTCGCTCGCCTCGTTCCGCATCTACGGCTCGAACTTGCGCGTCCGCCCTTCCGGCGCGGAGCTCGCGCGGCCGGTCCGCGTCCTCGTCGCGGTGCTCGCGGGAGCATGCGTGCTCTCGGGTGCAGCGCTCGGCGCTGGCACGTCGGCCTTCGGCGGCTCCGTTTCGCCGCTCGCGCGTCGCCTCGCGGCGACTGCCGACGACGACCACGGCACGCGCGTGTCGCTCATCGCGCTGGCGCTCTCGCTCGCGGCGGCCGGCGCCGGGCTCCTCCTGGCGCGCATGGCGACGCGCGAGGGCGGGGAGCCCGGGTGGCTCGGGGTGCTGCGCGCGAGCTCGGCCCAAGCGTCACGCGTCGTGCGTGCGGGCGCGAACGGCGTCGCGTTCTTCGCCCATTCGGTCCGCGTTCTCGACGCGGAGGTCCTCGACGATGCCGTGGACCTCATCGCTTCGATCCTCCTGCGGCTCGCCTCCGTGCTCCGACGGGCGGACGGAAAGGGAAGCGCGGCGTCCTCGCGCATCCTCGACCGCGCAGCGGGCGAAGCGGCAGTGCGCGTCGGCGCGGACGACCCTCGTACGATGGATCGCTTGACGGCGGCGGCCGTGCTCGGGATGGTGGTCCTCCTCGGTCTCGTCGTGCTCTCCTCGATGTTCCTCGGCTGATCCTCATGTCGCGAGCCCTCTGGCGCGTGCTCCAGCACATCGTGCTCGCAGTGGCCCTGCTCGTCGCCGCCGTTCCGGCGCGCGCGCAGGAAGTCCGGCGTGCCGGCACGGTCCGTCTCGAGCCGGTGCCCGCCGGCCGCGGTCCCATCGAGCTGAAGCCCGGCCGGGAGGGGCTCGTCGCGGAGCTCGCGATCGTGAACGACGGCAAGGAGCCGCTCGTGGTCTCACGCATCGCCGTGCGCGGCGACGCCGCGGACCCACGCGTCCCCGGGAAAGTCGTTGCGCGCATCGGCGAAGGCGCGTTGCCGGTCACGATCGCGCCGGGCGCGTCGCGCCGAGCGGTCGTGCAGTGGACGCCCGAGCGCGGCATCCGCCTCCGCCAGCTCTTCGGACACGTCATCGTGACGACCTCCGACGAGCAGTCCGGCGAGGTCGCGATGGGCGTTCGCGGCGAGGTGCCTGGCCTGCTCGGAGCGCTCGAGACCCACGTGCTCTCGCTGCTCATGGGCGTGCCGCTCCTCGGCGCGCTCGCAATCTTCCTGGCACGCGCCTTCGGCCGGCGCGACGAGCGCACCGCGCATCGCATCGCGTGCGTCGCGCTCGGCGCACAAACGGCGCTCGCGCTCTACGTGTACCGCGGGTTCGCGCCCGACGTGTCGCGGCTCGACGGCAACGACGGCCTCCAGTTCGTCGAGCATGCGGTGTGGATCCGTGCGCTCGCAGCGGAGCTGTTCTTCGGCGTCGACGGTACGTCGGCCGGCGCTCTCCTCGTGACGAGCGCGGTCGCATTCCTCGCGCTGCTCCCGGAACGCTCGGCTCCGCGCGGCACCTCGGGATACCACGCGGCGTACCTCGTGCTCGCGGCGGCCGTTCCGGGCGCGCTCTCCGCGATGGACGGCCTCCTCTTCGTGCTCTTCACGACGGTCGCGGTGTTCGCAGCCGCGCTCCTCGTCGGCGGCTGGGGCGGGGACGCCCGGCGCGCCGCAGCGACACGTCTCGCCCTCTTCGGCCTCCTCGCCTGCGTCCTCCTGCTCGTCGTCGTGCTCACCGTCGGACGTGATGCGGATCCGACGTTCCTCGTCGACGGCACGAAGACGCGGGTGACGTTCAGCTTGCCCGAGCTCTCGCGCGTCGCGCTCGGCGCGAAGGGCACGAAGCTCTTCGGCGGCGCGCTCGTGAAGGTGGCGTTTGCGCTCGTCCTCACCGCGAGCATCGTGCTGCTCGGTGGGTTCCCGCTGCATGGTTGGATCGCTCCGGCGACGGGCGAAGCGCCCTCGTCGGCGGGCGCGCTCGTCAGCGCAGGGCTGCCCTCCATCGGCGCGTGCGCTCTGCTCCGCATCGGGTGCGCCGTTCTCCCGGAAGGGATGCGGTGGGCGTCGGGCATCGTCGTCGCGCTCGGCGCGGTGAGCGCCGCATACGGAGCGCTCGCCGCGCTGGGCGAGCGTGATCTTCGCAAGCTCGCGGCGTATGCGGTCGTAGCGCAAACAGGATTCCTCCTGCTCGGCGCGGGCTCCCTGACGCCGCAGGGCATCTCGGGCGCGATGGTGCTCGTGACGACGCGTGCGCTCGCCTGTCCGCTGTTCCTCGTGCTCGTCGGCGCCGTGGAAGAGCGCGCGCGCACGCGCGACGTGCACCGCCTTGCGGGCGTCGCGCATCAGATGCCTGGCTGGGCGACGGCGCTCGGGGCAGCCGCCCTCGCGCAGGCTGGTGTCCTCGGCCTCGCCGGAGCGTGGGGCCCGGTGCTGGCGCTTCTCGGCGCGCTGCCGAACTATCCGCCGCTCGCCCTCGTTGCCGCCGGCGCGCTCGTCGTCGGCGGAGCCGCGCAGCTCCTTGCCGTGGCGCGGCTCGTGTTCGCGCCGCTTGCACCGGAGTGGAAAGAGAGCCCGCTGCTCGAGCCGTTCGGCGGGAAATTCCCCGATCTCACCGCGCGCGAGTGGCTGACCATCGCGCCGCTCGCGACGCTCGTGGTCGTGCTCGGTCTCTGGCCGGGGCCGCTCTTCGCCACGACGACGGGCACGGTGCGCGACCTCACGAACGCGGTGAGCCCGCCCGGCCCCGAGCAGATCGCGCTCCGCGACTGAGCCGCCCGCGGGGTGAGTGGCCGACGCGCGCGGTCGCCTCACCCGGGCGGCGCGGCCTTCACTTCTTCGGCTTGTCTCCCGACGCCGGCTTCGCCGTCGCTCCCGCCTTGTCGCCGGTGGGCTTCGCTGTCGCGGTCGGCTTCTCCGCCGCCGGCGGTGCGAGGACGAACGCGGCGGCGAGCACGGCGGCACGCTTCGCGGCGGACGCGCCGTCGACCTTGCCGAGGTCGCTCGCCTTACCGGACGACGTCAGCGTGAGCTTCCCGTCGTCGCCGAGGGCGAGCTTGTCGCCGGTCTTCGTCATCGTGAGATCGTCGCCCGCGAACGTCGCGTAGGCGTTGCCGTCTGCGGTGGTGACCGCGTCCTTCTCGACGGCGAGCACCGTCTTGCCGTCGGCGGATTCGAGCTTCGAGCCGTTCACCTTCGCGACCGTCTTGCCGCCGTTCGTCACGGTGCCGTCGCTCTTCAGCTCGACGTTCGCGGTCTTCTTTCCCTTCATCGCGATCTTCGCGGTCGCCGAAGGCAGAGCGAGCGTCGCGGGCGCCGCGTTCGGATCCGGCACGCCCGGCGCGGGCGCGTCCGTCGTCGGGGCCGCCGACGCGGCGGGGGCCACGCTCTCGGGCGGAGGCGGCATGTCGGGCGTTGCGCTCGTCCCGATCGGCTCCGTCTCCGGCGTCTTCGACGCGGGCTTGTCGGAGCCGCCGCACGCGGATGACGTGAGGGCGACGAGGAGACCGAGGACGGCGAGCGGCAGATGGGCGCGTGACATGGCGGCGCACCCTACTGGAGCTCGTTTCGGCGGGCAACGACGCGTACGCCGTTCGGGCGACCCACGATTGGGCGACATGCAGGGAAGAAATCCCTGCGTCATCTTTCATGAAACGGGCGGGCGGGGCGCGCGCTCCGGCACGCGCTTTTCGGGGCCGACCCTCACAGATAGGCTAGGTGACAATGCGCCAATTCTCGCTCGCCATGCTGGTTGCACTCGCGGTGTCTGCGGTTGCGTGCTCGTCCTCGAGCAGCGGTACGGGAACGTCGAGCGGCGGCGTGGGAGGAGGAGGCGGAGGAGGCGGAGGAGGCGGAGGCGGCGGAGCCGGCACGTGCGACGGCGCGTGCACGTACTACCTGCAGTGCAAAGGCCTCGCGCCCGCCGAGTACCAGGCCGAGTGCGTGCAGGGCTGCCGGGACCAGGGCTACACCGCCGAGCAGCTCGCCGAGTTCCAGCAGATGGACTGCACGACGGCGGTTGCGACGATCGAGGGCACCGGCAACGGCGGTAGCAGCGGAACCAGCGGCGCCGGAGGCAGCAGCAGTGGCGGCTCGAAGGACTGCTTCGGCTGTCAGCACGACGGCACGTCGTGCATCTACATCGGCCCCGCGGGCGGCCACTCCCAGTGCGACCCGAGCTGCTGCTGACAAGGCAAAAGAGGCGAGCCGCCTTCGCGCGCTCGCCTCTCTTCTCTCGCCATTCCCCGTTCCCTGTTCCCGGCCCCCTGTTGCCTGTTCTTCAGTCCTTCAGCGCCTCGGCGCCGCCGATGATCTCCATCAGCTCCTTCGTGATCGCAGCCTGGCGCGCGCGGTTGTAGACGAGCGTGAGCCGCCCGATCATCTCCTTCGCGTTGCGCGTCGCCGCATCCATCGCCGTCATACGCGCGCCGAGCTCGCTCGCCTGGCTCTCGAGGAGCGCACGGTAGATCGAGATCTCGACGTACATCGGCATCAGCCGCTCGAGCACCACGCGCTCGTTCGGCTCGAAGCCGTACTCCGTCGGCTCGAGGGCACCTTCCTTGCGAGCCGGCGGCTCGGGCAGCGGAAGGAGCGGCTCCACCACGGTCTTCTGCGTGATGGCGCTCTTGAACTCGTTGTAGACGAGGTAGACGCTGTCGACCTCGGCCTTCTCGAACTTCGCGGTGACCCACTCGGCGAGGGTGCGCGCCTTGGCGAGGTCGAGACCGTCGTACATGCGCGGGAAGTCGCGCGCGATCGTCGCGCGGCGGCGCACGAGGAAGTCGCGCCCCTTCTTGCCGGCCGTCGCGACGAGCACTTCGGCGCCGGCTTCCTTCTTCTCACGCCAAGCTTGGAACGCCGCCTTGCTCACGTTCGCGTTGAACGCGCCCGCGAGACCGCGATCGCCGGAGAGCACGACGAGGAGGACCGTGCGCTCGGGACGACGCTGCAGGAGCGGGTGAATCGCTCCTGCTTCCGCGTCGGCCGCGTACTCCTGGTCGGTCTGCTTCGCGAGCATCGCCGCGGCGACGCCCTCGAGCACTTCGTGGGTCTTCACCGCGTAAGGGCGCAGCGCGGTGATGCGCGCCTGCGCGCGGTTCAAGCGCGCGCCGGCGACCATCTTCATCGCGCGCGTGATCTTCTGCGTCGCCTTGACGCTCGAGATCCGCTTGCGAATGGCTTTCAGAGACGGCATCGGCGCGCTCCTCTCAGCTCTTCTTCTTGTCGTCCTTCGACTTGCCGAAGCCGGTGCCGAAGTCCTTGAGCGCCTTCTTCAGCGTCTCCTCGGTGTCCTTGTCGAGCGCCTTCTTCGTGCGGATCGTGTCGAAGATCTCCGGGTGCTTCGACTCGATGAACGCGTAGAGCTGGCGCTCGTACTCCTGGAGCTTGGAGACCTCGATCCCGTCGAGGTACCCCTTCGTGCCGGCGTAGATGATGATGATCTGCTTCTCGACCGGCTGCGGGACGTACTGACCCTGCTTCAAGATCTCGACGAGGCGAGCGCCTCGCTCGAGCATGTCGCGCGTGACCTTGTCGAGGTCGGACGCGAACTGGCTGAACGCCGCCTTCTCGCGGTACTGCGCGAGGTCGAGCTTCAGCGAGCCGGCGACCGACTTCATTGCCTTGATCTGCGCGTTGCCGCCGACGCGGCTGACGGAGATACCGACGTTGATGGCCGGACGAACGCCCGAGTAGAAGAGGTCGGCCTCGAGGAAGATCTGACCGTCCGTGATGCTGATGACGTTCGTCGGGATGTACGCCGAGACGTCGCCCGCCTGCGTCTCGATGATCGGCAGCGCCGTGAGCGAGCCGCCCGAAAGCGGGTCCTTCACGATCTCGAAGCCGTCGCCCTTCGTCTTCAGCTCTTCGGCCGCCGACTCGTGGCCCTGCTCACCGACGTGCACGGTCGCACCCCCGATGTTCTCCCAGGTCGTGCCCTTCGGAACGACGGCGAGGCGGTCGGCCAGCTTCGCGGCGCGCTCGAGCAGGCGCGAGTGGATATAGAAGACGTCGCCCGGGTACGCCTCGCGGCCCGGCGGGCGGCGGAGGAGCAGCGAGAGCTGGCGGTATGCGACGGCCTGCTTCGACAGGTCGTCATAGATGCAGAGGGCGTGACGGCCGGTGTCGCGGAAGTACTCCGCCATCGTGACGCCGGTGTACGGCGCGATGAACTGGAGCGGCGCGGACTCGCTGGCGCCGGCGACGACGATCGTCGTGTACTCCATGGCGCCGTTCGCCGTGAGCTTGTCGACGACGGCGGCGACGGTCGACTGCTTCTGGCCGATGGCGACGTAGAAGCAGTAAACGCCGAGGCCCTTCTGGTTGATGATCGCGTCGATCGCCACGGCCGTCTTGCCGGTCTGGCGGTCGCCGATGATGAGCTCGCGCTGACCGCGGCCGATCGGGACCATCGCGTCGATGGCCTTGATGCCGGTCTGGAGGGGCTCCTTGACGGGCTGGCGCGCGAGGATGCCGGGCGCCTTGAGCTCGACGCGGCGGCGGTGCGGCGTCTCGATCGGGCCCTTGCCGTCGATCGGGAGGCCGAGCGCGTTGACGACGCGGCCGATGAGGGCCTCGCCGACGGGCACCTCCATGATGCGGTTCGTGCGCTTGACGGTCGCGCCTTCCTTGATGGTCGTCGACTCGCCGAAGAGCGCCGCGCCGACGTTGTCGGCTTCGAGGTTCAGCGTGAGCCCCATGAGGCCGCCCGGGAACTCGAGCAGCTCGCCGGCCATGGCGCCTTCGAGGCCGTAGATGCGCGCGATGCCGTCACCGACGCTGAGCACGGTGCCGGTCTCGGTGGTGAGCGCGGCCTTTTCGTAGCTCTGGATCTGCTTCTTGATGATCGACGAAATCTCTTCGGCGCGGAGCTGCATGGTGGTGCTTTCTCTCGTCGTAGGACGTGAAGGCTGAGACTTTGAAGTTCGGCGTGAGCGGGGCGCGTGCCCTTAGCTCACCATCGTTTCGGTGAGCTGCTTCAGACGCGCGACGAGCGAGCCGTCGTAGACGGTGTCGCCGACGCGAACGACGACGCCGCAGAGGAGCGCCGGCTCGAGCTTGCGGTCGAGCGCGACGCGACGACCGGTGATGCGCTCGAGCTCGCGCTGCAGCCGCTCGAAGTACTCCTCGGGCAGCGGCATGGCCGTCATGACCTCGGCGCGCATGATGCCGCGCTTGAGGTCCGCCATCTCGCGAAGGCGGGACGCAATCGCCGGGAGCGCACGGATGCGGCGGCGGTCGAGGAGCAACCCTAGCGCGTTCTTCGAGACCACGCCGAGGCCGAGGCGGTCCGAGATCTCGACGAGGATCGATTTCTTCGCGTGCGGCGGAACGAGGGGATCGTCGAACGCGACGCGGAGCTCGGGGCTGCCTTCGTACGCGGCGGCGGCGCGGCCGAGCTCGTCGACGAGCACATCGAGCTGACCCGACTCGCTTCCGAGCTCGAGGAGCGCCGTCGCGTAGCGCTTGGCGATGACGCCGGGGATCACGAGACACCTCCGCGAGCGATGCCGGTGCTGCCGGCCGTGCTGGTCGTGCGCGCGGCGGCAGGGCGCGCCGCGAGCTCGCTCAAGAGATCCTGCGCGAGCCGCGCATGGTCGTCGGCAGTGACGCTCTTCTCGAGGATCTGCGTCGCCTCGCGGACGGCAAGGTCGATCGTTTCGCGGAGGAGATCCTGCTGGACCTGCTTACGCTCCTGGTCGACGAGGCGCTCCGCATCGCGCTTCATGCGCGCGGCGCGCTCCTGCGCTTCGGCGAGCAGACGCTCGACCTCGCCCTTGCCCGAGGCGACGAGCGACGCCTTCGCGGTCGCCGCGTCGGTCTCCGCGTTCTTCAGGTCCGCCTGGTACTTCTTTGCGCGTTCCTTGGCCTCGGCGAGGAGCTTCTGCGCCTCTTCGATGTCTTTGCCGATGGTGACGCGGCGCTGCTTCAGGCCCTCGGCGACGGGCTTTCGGCCGAGCAGGTAATAGAGCGTGAGCAGCGCGCCGAAGTTGATGACGAGCGCGAGGAAGGCCGGGCGCTTCTTGTCCCAGATGTCCGTCCAGTTGATCGGCTCGGGACCGTGGTGGCCGCCCGCTTCGTGCCCGGTTGCGCCGCGATGCGCGCCGCTCTGACCTTCGGGGACGCTCGCGTGCTCGCCGCCGTGCGTGGGCTCGCCGCCGTGCGCGGCTTCACCGGTCGGCTGACCGTTCGTCGGATCGTGGGCGGTCGTCGCCGTGCCGACGGGGGGCGCGTGCGCGCCGCCGTGGTCGCCGTGCTCCTGCGCCGCCGCGAGCGCCGTGGTCGCGAGGACGACGACGGCCGCGATGGCGCCGACGGTGCGGCGGCTCCGCTTCGAGAGGGGCGCGCTCACGACAGCACCTCGCGGCCGAGCACGCGGGAAGCGATGTCGCGTCCGAGCGCGCGCGCGTCGCCGCGGAGCTGCGCGCGAGCCGCGGTCGCCTCCTGCGCCAGCGTCGCGCGGCCCTGCTCCAGCGTCGCTGCCGTCTCGTCGCGCACGCGCGCCATGATCTCCGCCTCCTGCTTCGTACCGGCGGCGCGGAGCTGGTCCCGCTCTGCGGCGCCCGCCTCGCGTGCCTTGCCGAGCACGGTCTCGTACTTCGCGAGCGCCTTGGCCGACCGCTCGTCTTCCTTCGACGCCTCGTGACGCGCGCCTTCGATGCGCTTTTCGCGCTCCTCGAAGAGCTTCATCATGGGATCGAACAGCGCCGGCTTCAGGACGAGCAGGAGCGCGCCGAAGATCAGCAGCTGGACGAACAGGCTCGCGTCGAGATCGACGGTGACGCCGCCTTCTGCGAAAGCGAGGTTCGAGATCGTAGAGGCAGAAGCAGTGTCCGTGAGGGTGCTCAAACCGAGCAGCGACATGGGTCCTCGTGGAGTGCTCGACAAGCGGCGAAACGCCCGTGATGCCGAGCTTTCAACGCCGCGCGAGGTACCATTGTCGGGCCATGATGACAATGGGGTAACCCGCACGACCGTGCGGGCCCGCCCTTTCCGGCCTCGCGGTGATCAGCCGCGACGGCGCCGCGAGACGACCTGCACGTCCGACGGCGCCGGCGGCGCGTACGTCCGAGGCGTGCTCGCGGGCTCGCTCGCGCGAGGAACGGGCAGGGGGGTCGCCGCGCGAACGCGCGCTGGCGAGGCGGCGCGGACGCACGGATCGCTTCGGCGCGGAAGCACGCCGCGTGCGGGGGCGCGCTCGTACGCGTCGTCGTCGTCGAGCGGCAGATCGCGCGGCGGACGGCGAAGGGTCGCCGGCGCGGGGAGCGGAGGAGGCACCGGCGACGGCATGGTCGTCCGCTGCGGGACGTCGAGCGCGTCGACGGGCGGCGCGACCATGTACTCGGCCGTGGTCATCTCGTGCGCGGCGGGGTCCGGCGGCAGCGCCGCATCGATCTCCTCCGGGCGGAGGGCCGGGATGCGCTGCGTGCGATCGTTCACGTCGAAGTAGTCGGGATCGACCGGAGTGCGGTCGGGGTCGGAGACGGTGCCGACGCGCGGCGTGACCGTCTGGAGGTCCGGCGCGGAGGTCTCGACCGAGCGCGAATCGAGGAACGGGTCGTGCGCGGGACGCGACTCGAAGCTCGTGACCACGCCGGTGCGGACGAGGGAGATCCGGCCGCGCTCGTCGACGCGCGCGAACAGCATCGCCGCGCCGACGCGCGGCATCTCGACGAGCCCGCCCGCGGCGCCCGCGTCGAGCGAGGCGACGTACTGCGCGCCCACGCAGCGCGCCGCGCTCCGCGAGCTGTCGCGGCGCTTGCCCTTCGGCACCATGACGATGCGACGGCAGATACCCTCGGCGTCCAGCAGGAACGTGCAGGACGACGTGTGGGCGGCGTACGTGATCTCGAAGCTTTCTCTCACCACGACGGGAGAGCAGTTAGCAAGACTGGGGCCCATACATTGTGGGCCCGTATCCCACCCTATTTGCGGCCTTTGCCGGGTGGTCTCCCGGGGTTCCGCCCCTGTTGATCCGGGTTCCGGCGCTCGGGTTGGCGGGACGGCGATCCACCGCCACTCCGCACGCGATCGCGCGGTTCGTGATCTTCGGCGGCCCGGGCGGGCGCGTACGGACGTTGGGCCGCGGTCTTGCTGGCGACGAGGACGGGCCGGCCGCCCTGCACGGCCGGATGCACCGAGGCGAAGCCCTCCTTCTTCGCGAAGCCGGCGAGGTCGCCCCGGTTCTCCTCCATCCAGTCGCTGAAGCGCTGCCACAGCGCGTCGGCGTCCGTCGCTGGAAGGGCAACGCCGTCGACGAGGACGCCCTTGCCGGTCATCGAACGTCCGCGAGCACCTCGCTCGCGTGCTTGGAGACGTCGACCTCGCGATAGATCTTCTTCACGTTGCCGTCGGCGCCGACGACGAACGTCTGGCGGCCGAGGTACCCGCCGCGGTTCGGCACGCCGAACGACTTCGCGATCGAGCCGCTCTCGTCGCTGACGAGGTGGAACGGCAAATTGTGGTGCTTCGCGAACGCCTTGTGCGACTCGGTGTTGTCGGTCGAGACGCCGACGAGGACCACGTTCGACTTCGCGAGATCCTTCCAGGCGTCGCGGAAGGCGCAGGCTTCCTTCGTGCAGCCCGGCGTTTCGTCCTTCGGGTAGAAGTAGAGGACGACCGGCTTGCCCTTCAGGGCCGAGAGCGTGATGTCCGTCCCATCGTGGGCCTTCGCCGTGAAGTCGGGGGCCGGCTTGCCGACCACGACGCCTTCTTCGGCGGGCGCTGCCGTGGCCGCGGCCGTCGTCGTCGCGGCCGGTGACGCGGCCGCCGGCGCTTGCGCGGCCGGCGCGCTCGACGCGGCGGGTGCCGTCGTGCGTGCGGTGTCGTGATCGCAGCCGGCGAGCGCGCCGACGAGGAGAAGGGAGACGGAGAGAGAAGCGGGCGTACGCATGGGCGGCGAGCATACGCCGGCCGCTCGCCGGATCCGCCAGGCACCAGTGACGCCGTCAGGATCCAACGCACCCGCTCGCGGTCACGAACGATCTCGACGACTTAGCGCTGCGGAAACGCGCCCGGCGCCTGGCTCGCAGCTTGCGGATGATGTGGGTGGAAGGAGGATGCTCATGGCACCGAGGAGCGCGCGCGCGAGGAGTTGGGCACGAGCGGCACGGGTGACGGGAGCGGCCACTCTCGGGCTCTTCACCGTCGTATGCGCGGCCGCCGTCGGCTGCGCAGCGCCTTCGGGCGGTGAGGCGGTGGGCGCAGCGTCTTCCGCCATCATCGACGGGAAGGCTTCGACGCCGGACCAAGACGCCGTCGTGCTCCTCGTTCTGCGCGGGGGCGGAAGCGTGCGCGGCGCGTGTACCGGCACGCTCGTCGCGCCGAATCTCGTGCTCACCGCGCGTCACTGCGTTGCAGAGACCGACGAAGGCGCGCTCTGCACCGCGGCCGGCAGCGGCCTCTCCGGCGGAACGGTGCACGGCGATTTCGCGGCGAGCGACATCGACATCTACACGGGCGTCGACGCCGCGCTGCACGCGGAGAATCCCGCGCGCGCGGCCGCGCACGGGCAGAAGCTCGTGCACGAGGGCTCCCGCACGCTCTGCAATGCAGACATCGCGTTCATCGTCCTCGATCGCAACGTGCCCGGTCGCATCGCGCCGCTTCGTCTCACGGGCAAGGCGCGCGAAGGCGAGAAGCTCACCGCGGTCGGTTGGGGGCTCACCGAGACCGGCTCGATTCCGCAGAAGCGCATGCAGCGCGCGAACGTGCCGGTCCTCGCGGTCGGCCCGATGACGCTCGACGAGCAGAACGACATCGGCCTCGGCGCCTCGGAGTTCCTCGTCGGCGAAGCGTTCTGCTCGGGTGACAGCGGCGGACCTTCGTTCTCCTCGAAGGGCGCCGTCGTCGGCGTCGTGTCGCGCGGCGGCGGCGGCGGCGAGAGCGCGAGCAACCCGGCCGCGAACTGCGTCGGCAACGACGTCATCAACTTCTACACGCACCTCAGCAACAAGGGCGCGCTCGTCACGAAGGCCTTCGCCGCGGCGGGCGCCGAGCCGCGCACCGAAGGCGACCCGCCGGGGGCGGGTGCCGGTGAAGCGTGCAAGGCCGACCTCGATTGCAGCTCGGACGCATGCGTCGATGGCACGTGCGCGCGCCGATGCGACGACGGCACCGCGTGCGAGACGGGCGAGACCTGCACCGACCGCGGCGAGAAGAAGATCTGCGTGGCCGCGCCCGCGCCGGAAGAGCCCGCCGACGCGCCTGCCGCGGAGGCGCCCGCTGCCGCGCCCAGCGGAACGAAGACGACGATCACGACGACGGGTTGCTCGTCGAGCCCCGTCCGCGCGCCCGGCCCCAGCGCCTGGACGCTCGTCGCCGTAGGCGCCGTCGCCCTCGCCGCCGCGAAGCGCCGGCGGCGCGCGCGCTAGCCGTTCACTTGTCGTCGACCTCGACGGTCGGGATCGTGATCACGGACGGCGCAGGCGGCGCGTGCGGCGCCGGCCGACGCGTCGCGAAGGCGACGACCAGACCGCCGCCCACGCCCAGCACGAGACACGCGGCGAGCACCGCGACGTAGAAGGCGCGCGAGCGGGCTTTCGGCGCGGCTGCCGCCGCGGGCGGCGCGAGGCTGGGCAGCGGCGGAGCGGGCACGCCCGACGTGCGAGCCTCCGGCGGAAGCGGCGGCGGCACGGTGCGCCTTCGCTCTTCGGCCGCCGCTTCCTCGAGCGCGGACGACAAATCGAGGTCGCGCAGGTCCACGACCTGCGTTTCGCCGGCGGAGTCGAGCAGGTCGCGGGAAGAGGCCATCGAGGCGCGCGGGATCTAGCAGGTCGCGCGCGCCGTTCAACCCAGGCGGCATTTTCCGCGTCTTTCAGACGATCCCGTACTCCTTGAGGCGCCGGTAGAAGGTCCGGCGCGGCACGCCGATCATCTTCGCGGCCTGCACGCGGTTCCAATTGCACCGTTGCAGCGCGGTGAGGATGCGCTCCTTCTCGGCGTCCCGGTACTCCTCTTGGGTCCGCGCGCGGACCGTGCTCGTGCTGCTCGGCGAGGACACTGCGCGCGTCTCCGACGTCGTCGACGGCGCGGGCCGCGTCGTCCCGGTCGGCAGGTCGAGATCGTCGCCCGTGATCTCGTCCTCTTCGGAGAGGAGCCAGGCGTTGAGGAGCACGTGCTCGAGCTGCCGCACGTTGCCGGGCCACTCGTACGACTGCAGGCGCCGGACCGCACCTCGTTCGATGGTCTTCCGCTCTCGCTTGTGACGCGCGGAGAAGAGCGTGAGGAAGTGATCGATGAGCGCGGGAATGTCGTCGGTGCGTTCGCGCAGCGGCGGGATCTTCAGCTCGACGACGTGCAGCCGGTAGAAGAGATCTTCGCGGAACGTCCCCTCCGCGACCATCTGCGAGAGATCGCGGTTCGTGGCTGCCACGACCCGTGCGCTGCACGGCTCTTCTTTGATGCCGCCCACGGGCCGCACCGTCTTCTCCTGGAGCACGCGAAGGAGGCCAGCCTGCATCTTCGTCGGCATCTCGCCGATCTCGTCGAGGAGGATCGTCCCGTTCTCTGCTTCGCGGAACAGGCCCTTGCGGTCCCTCTCCGCGCCGGTGAAGGCGCCGCGCACGTGGCCGAAGAGCTCGCTCTCGAGAAGATTCGCCGGGATCGCGCCGCAGTTCACGCCCAGGAACGGCTGCTTCGCGCGCGGTCCGGCGATGTGGACGGCGCGCGCGACCACCTCCTTGCCGGTGCCGCTCTCGCCGGTGATGAGGATCGGAACGTCCGTGTCCCGCACCCGTTCGATGAGCGCGTAGAGCTTCCGCATCGGCGCGCTCGTGCCGACGAGACCGGCATAGCCGAAGTGCGAGCGGAGCTCGGCGCGCGCTTGTTTGAGGTCACGCCGCGCCGTCTGGAGCTGCTCGGTACGACGTCCGAGGAGCTCGGCGAGCTTGTCCTTCGCCTCGGTGAGCTCCTGGTTCGCCACCTCGAGCTCTTCGGCGCGCCTCCGGTTCTCCTCGATGAGCCGCGCCGATTCGATGGCGATCGCCGCTTGGTCGGCGAAGGCGGCGAGCGTCGGGAGCTCTTCGCGGAAGCGCACGCCAGGACGGAGCCGCGTCTCCACGTAGAGTGCGCCGATGGTCTTTCCGGCCGGAGGAGCGCCCCGAATGGGCACGCACGCGATCGACTGGATCATCAGCTGATGCACGCTGACCGCCTGCGCGAGGCGTTCGTCGTCGCGCGCGCTCGTCGCGATCACCGGCTCGCCGTCTTGGATGACGCGCTCGGCGACGCTGCGCGAGAAGTTCTGCGCGGCCTCTTCGCCTTTGCTGTCGCGCGCGGTGTGCGCGACGACGTTGCCTTCGTCGCTCACGAGCACGATGAGCCCGCGTTCTGCGCCGAGCAGCGCGACGGCGTGGTCGGTGACGCGTTGGAGAAGCCGGACGAGGTCGTGCTCGCGGGCGAGATCGCGCGTGATCTCGAAGATGCGCGCGAGCCGATCCTCCGCCGGCAGCGGCGCGCCCATGCTCGTGATCCCCGAGCGCGCCGTCGTGATCGTCGGCGAGCCATGGCGCGACTCGTAGCCCGCGGGATGCTGCGTCCCGAGCGCGCGCGCGAGCGAAGACGAGGACCCCGGCCACGGCGGCGACGTGGACGACACCGCCGGCATCGTCGCCGTGTGCGCCTCGCGCAGCGAACGGCGGCGGGGATCGTTCCAGAAGACCTCGCGCAGGTCGCGCGGGAGCTTCGAGGCGGTCTCCTCCAGCATCGCGAGCGCAGCTTCGGTATCGCGTCGTGCGAGGGCGAGCGCGCCTTGCGAGCTCGCGAGCCGCGCCCGAGCATCGAGCGCCCGCCACGCCCACTCGCGTTGTCCGGACTTCGTCGCGCGCTCGTATGCCTCGTCGAGCGCCTCGCGCGCGATGGACTCGTCACCCCGGACGAGCGCGAGGGTTCCCTTTACGATGCACGCGAGCGGCTCGTGCTCTCCGAAGCCGCCGTCCCCGAGCTGCTCGCGCAGGACCTCGAGCTCCCGGCCGATCGCCACGCCGTCGACCGAAGCCGACTCCCCGCCGGCGCCGAGCCGCGTGAGGATACCTTCGAGCCGAGCCTCCGCCGCATCGAGCGGCCGCGCGACCGCCGTGTAGGCTTCGGCCGAGAGCTCGTAGAGCCGAGCGCCGTGTGCGACGTCGCCCATGCGTGTTGCGAGCTCCGCCTGGAGGCCGAGGAGTTGCGCGCGCGCATTCGGAGAGAGCTTGTCTCGCTGTTCGGAGAGCTTGTCGATCGACGCGTTCGCGCGTGCGTAGCGCCCCAGGTAGAGGTCGAGGTTCGCGAGATTGAAGAGCGCCTGCTGGACAGCCACGAGCCCGCCCGCGCGGCGGCCCATGTCGACCGCGGCTTCGAGGTGAACGAGCGCCTGCGCGAGGTCGCCATCGGCTTTCGCGAGACCCGCGAGGTTCAGGCGGGTCGTCGCCAGCGTCCATGCGTCGCTCGCCTTCTCGGCGGACGCGAGCGCCGCCTGGTAGGCCTCGCGTGCCGCCTTGTTCCGCCCGCCGCGCTGGTGCGCGATCGCGAGCGAGCCGAGGGCGACGGCGAGAATGCGTGCATCATCCACGCTTCGCGCGGTCGCCACGGCGTCTTCCAGCGCCGTGAGGGCGCGCGCTTCGTCTCCGAGGAACGCGAGCGCCACGCCGCGAACCGCGAGCGCGTCGGCGGTTTCGGCGTCCTTCGCGGCTCCCGCGCGCGCGGCATCTTCGGCGAGCGCCGCGGCCTGCGCGAAGTCGCCCCCGCGTACGTACGTGCGCGCGCGTGCGATCTGCCACGACCGTGCATGCGCGGTCGCCTTGGCTGCGTCCGCCACGGCATCGAGCGCGACGGCCGCACCCGCCGAGTCGCCACGCGCGAGCAGGATCTTGGCATGAGCGACCGCGAGATCCGCGGCCTCCGAGTCGTCACGTGCCGCTCCGAGCGCATCCAGCGTCTCCGCGGCGACGTCGAAGCGCCCCGTGTCGAGGGCGCGTCCGAGCTCGGCGCGCGCTTCCTCGCGCGAGCGCGACGAGGGAGGAGCGCTGCGTCGGGAGGGCGCGTCGAGGATCTCGTCGATCTCGTCCGCCGAGGTGACGGCGCGCGCCGACGCGCGCTTCACGAACGAGCGCAGCTGACCGGGACGCCTGCCGACGCGCTCGAGGAGGTGCGCTGCCAGGCGGTCGGGCAGGGAAGGCACCGCGCGTTTCACGAGGTCCGCGGCCGCGGCACGGTCGAGCGGCGGCACGTCGAAGACGTCGACCTCGTCGGACAGCGTGAGGACCTCGTCTCGTTCTCCGACCGCGACGATGCGTGCGCCATTCTGGGCGGCTCGCGCGAGCGCGCGTCGTGCAGGATCGTCGAGGCCGCGGAGGTCGTCGACGACCACGACGAGACCCTCGGTGGGCGTCGCCTCGCCGCCCCACGCATCGAGCTCCATGGCGACGACGTCGCGCGGGGCCATCGCGCGCGCTTCTTGGCCGCCGCGGGCGTCACGCGACGTGCGCCCCGGCTCGACGTAAGCGACGGGCGCGCCGCTCACCCCGAGCGACCAGGAGAGCCGCCGCACGAGCGTCGTTCGGCCGCTCCTCCGCGGGCCGACGACCGCGAGCGCTCCGCCGGGCGGAAGCGTCGCGACGGACGCGGCGAGCGTCTGCGCGGCGCCGTCGACACCGACGACGGGCCACGCGGTCGCGTCTTCGAATGCGCTCGTCTCGAGCTTCGCCGCGCTCTTCAGGGCGCTCGCGAGCTCGTCGATGCTCGGATAGCGCGCGTGAGGATCCTCTTCCGTCGCGCGCTTCGCGATGCGCGACAGCGCGGTCCGCTGCGCCGACGGAAGCTCGCCGCCGCGCGCCTGGAGCGCGTCGCCCAACGTCGCGCCGAGCGCATACACCTCGCCGCGCACGGTGAGCGGGTCACCCATGAGCAGCTCGGGCGCCGCGTACTTCGGCGTGAGGCCCTTCGCGCGCGCGCCTCCCTCGCGCCACGGCGTTGCGAGACCGAGGTCGACCAGCGTGCCCGTCCCGTCCTCGCCGACGATCACGTTCGCGGGCTTCACGTCGCCGTGGAGGAGCCCCGCTCTGTGCAGCACGGTCAGCTGGTCGGCCGCGCGCGCGATGGGCGCGAGCCACTCGCCCGCGCCGCTCTCCATCACTTCCTCGAGGCTGCGCCCTTCGACCAGCTCGCGCACCATGTACCGACGCTTGCTCTTCGGAAGGCGTCCAAAGGCGAGCACGCGGGGCACGCCGAGGCCCTCGAGACCGCTCAGCGTCACCGCCTCGCGGACGAGCGCCATGACCTCGCCTTCGCCCGCGTCTTCGGCGAGCACCTTGAGCGCGAGCTCGGACCCGGTGACGCGGTCTTTCACCGCCCATACCTCGCCGCCGCCGCCTTTGCCGAGGCGTGCCACCGCTGCGTAGCGCGCGGGCATGGTGAAGGTCGGCGCGGTGCTCTCGCGGCTCATCCCGCGGGGATCTTACCGTGGCACGGGACTGTGCCACCTTCTTTCTTGTGCCACCGCTCCACGCCACGAACGGGCGGCGTGTGCCACCTCAGGGCTTCGGCTTCTGCTCGAGCCCGTACGCGCCGCTGAACCCGAACCAGAACCCGGTGAGGCCGAAGCCCATGCCGATGCGTCCCGCGAACTGCTTCACCGGCTTGATGCGAAGCCCGACCTGCGGAATCGAGATGTACGGGAAGAGGACCGGCTTCGAGCCGCCGTTGAACCAGGAAGCCTCGCTGTAGCCGCCGACGCGGTCGATGTCCGAGTTCTGGTGGTCGGCCTTGTTGCAGCCGGTGCCCGGGGCTTCGACCGTCGCGCAGGGCGAGTAGCCCTTGCCATTCGAGCCGCGGAGCGCGCCGTTCGGGTCTTCCTTCACCCAGTTCGTGACGAGATCGCCGAACACGATGCCGAGGCCGAATCCTGCGCCGTACTCGAAGTCGAACATCTTCGAAATCTTCACGGACCAGAGCACGTCGGCCGTCGCGTACAGCGCCTTCAGGCTGCTGTTCACGAGGTTGTAATTGCCGGCGATGTCTTTCGAGTTCTTGTCCTTGAAGAGGAGGTTGCCGGTTCCGTACTCGGCGAACGTGAGCGCGGGAATGAGCGAGAAGCCGTCTTTCCGGATGTCGAGCTCGATGCCGACGGCGTTCGAGTACACCGTCGCGCCTTCGTCGACGAAGAGGTTCAGGATGAAGCTCGGCACGACGTTGCCGCGGTAGCGCGCGCCGACGAACAAGTACGTCTTGCCGGGAAGCTCGGTGACGTCGCGGTTGTCCCACTCTTCTTTCGGCGGCTCGACCGCGCTCGGGTCGGCAGTCGCCTTTGCGGGCGCGGGAGCGGCGTCGGTCGCGCCCGCCGGCGCCTTGGTCGGCTCGGCGGACGCCGTCGTCGTCGCCGCGCACATCGCCGTCGCGAGCAGCGCGGAGCGGATCACGGTGAGGGTCGTTCGCGTCGTCGGGCGTGACATCGTGGCCTCCGGAGCGGCACGCATCTGGCCGTACCGCGGCGCCGGATGCTACACTGACGGAAGCGATCCCCGCGCAAATCCGGCGATCGGCCCTTCTCTCCCTCGTGATCCTTTACGGCCGCACCCTCGAGCAGACGATTGACCGCCACGAACGCGCGACGTTCGTGAAGGAGCTCGTCGTCAGTGGCGGCAAGATCCCGCTGGCGATGGTGCGGAAGCGCCTCGCCGCGAACGACGGCGGAACGCGCGCGCCGGTGCTGCTCGTGCACGGGTTCGGTCAGAACCGCTACGCGTGGCATCTGCCGGCGCGCAGCCTGGCGAACCATCTCGCGCGCGCCGGGTTCGACGTCTTCAACCTCGACCTGCGCGGCCACGGCCGCTCGCGCCATTTCGGTGCGCGCCACGTCCGGCACATCGACGACTACATTACCGAGGACCTGCCGACCGCCGTCGAAGAGGTCCTCACGCACACGGGCGGCCGCGCGCCGTTCCTCGTCGGCCACTCGCTCGGCGGCCTCGTCAGCTACGGCGCCGCGCCGACGCTCGCGGGCGCGGTGAAGGGCGTCGTCTCGATCGGGAGCCCGTATCACTTCACGCGCGGGTCGCTCTCGCTCCAGGCGATCGCGGTCGTCTTCGAGGGGTTCCGTCGCGCAGGCGTCCCGCACATCGGGATGCCGCTGCCTCTCTATCCGGTCGGCGCCTTCATGCGGACGATCCGCCGCGTCGCCGACAGCCCGTTCTATCCGTTGCCGCTCCGCGGATGGCACGTCGGCGCCCTCGAGCCGCACGTCCTCGAGCAGCACCTGCGGCTCGCCTTCGACCGCGCGGGGATCGCGGAGCTCCGGAACATGTTCGAGTGGGCGGCAGAGAAGCGCTTCGGCGGTCCGACGCGCGACTACGTCGAGCGGTTCGAGACGATGGACCTGCCGCTCCTCGTCGTGTCCGGCTCGAACGACGACCTCGCGCCGCCCGCGAGCGTTCGTCCGGCCTTCGAGCGAAGCCACTCGAAGGACAAGACGTATCGCAGCGTGCCGCTCGGGCACATCGATCTGCTCGTCGGCCGCGACGCCCCGCTCACCACGTGGCCGATGGTCGCGGGCTGGATGGACAAGCGCGCCGCCTGAGGCGCAGCGCGGCTGCTCGGCGCTCGCTCAGGCGCGGTCGTTCTTTCTCTCGAGGCGCGAGACTTCTTCTTCGAGGCGGCGGATCTGACGTTTCAGGTCCTTCACTTCGTCTTCCGTCGCGAGGCTCATCGCCTTGGCGAGCTTCTCGACCTGCTCGTTCGTGAAGCTCTGGACCTTGCCCGGCACGTTCATCATCTGCATGACGGCCTTCATCACGCGCTCGTCCTGCATGAGCTTCATCACGCGGGGATCGGAGAGGAGCTTCATCCCCTGCTTCATCACGGTCTTCTTCAGCGAGCTCATCGCGCGCGAGCATAGCAGGGCGAAGGACCGCCCTTCAGATATCGCACGACGAGCGCGGCGACTTCGTCTCCGAAACGCTCGTCCTCGAGCAGCGCCGGACGCCGCAGAACCGCGACGTGCGTGAGCGCCTCCACGGACGTGACGGCGACGAACGCAGCCATGTCGAGGTCACGGACGTCGATCTCGTCGGCGTGCGCCTCGAGGTACGCGCGCACGAGCGCGGTCGCCTCTTCGTCCATCGTTTCGATCGTCTCCAGCGCGCCGACGCGCGGGATCTGCTCGACGAGCACGCGATGGAGCTTCGGCTCGAGCCGGTGCGCGTCGATCATGACGCGCACGAGCTCGCGCGCGGCGCGCTCGAGAGGCATGGCGGCGACGCGGACGAGCGAGCTCCGGATGAGCTCCTGCATCTCGCCGATGTGGCGCTCGATGACGGCGGCGACGAGCGCCTCTTTGCTCGGGAAGTATTGATAGAGCGAACCGATGCTCACGCCGGCGGCTTCGGCGACCTTGTTCGTGCTCGCGCGGTCGTAGCCGTCGCGCACGAGAACGCGAGCGGTCGCGGAGAGGAGCGCGTCGACAGTCGCGCGCGAACGCTCCTGCGACGCGGATTTCCTTGGGTTCGTGAGCGGCTTCCTCGGCATGGGCAGGCGTCCAGGGATTGCGAGTAGCGAATGCGAGCGATCGCTCACATCATAGACGTCGAACAAGGAGCCGTCATGGCCTTCCCCGAATCGACGACGCCGACGACGAACAAAGCCCCCGCCGCCGCCGCGCGAATGCGACCAGTGCCGCGCATCGAAGGCCATCCCATCCTCGGCCACCTACGCGCGTTCGCGAACGATCGCGTCGGCCTGCAGCTCCGCGTCGCAGCGCAGGAGCCGGACGCCGCGGCGCTGCGCTTCGGCCTCGTGCGCACCGTCATGATCGGCTCTCCGGCATTGGCCCAGGAGGTCCTCGTAGGAAAGGCGCACGCGTTCGTGAAGTCCCCCGGCCTCTCCGTGTTCATGAAGCCGGTTCTCGGCAACGGCCTGCTCACGAGCGAGCACGCGTTCCATGCGCGCCAGCGGAAGCTCCTCGCGCCTGCCTTCGCGCACAAGCGCATTGCCGCGTACGCGTCGACGATGGCCGACCGCGCCACGCGCTTCGCGGCTTCGCTTCGCGACGGCACGACGCTCGACGTCAGCGAAGGAATGATGCAGCTGACGCTCGAGATCGTCGGCAAGACGCTCTTCGACGCCGAGGTGGCGCTCCACTCGCACGAGGTCGGTGATGCGCTGACGATCGCCATGGAGACGGCCATGGCGCAGCTCGCGTCGTTCGTGCCCTTGCCGCCCTTCGTCCCGACGCCCACGAACCTGCGGAACCGTCGCGCGGTCGATCGGCTCGACGCGATCATCTACCGGATCATCCACGAGCGTCGTGCGGAAGGCGGCGACCGCGGCGACCTCCTCAGCATGCTGCTCGCCGCGCGGGACGAGGACGGCGGAGCCATGAGCGACCGGCAGGTGCGCGACGAGGCGATGACGTTGTTCCTCGCCGGGCACGAGACGACGGCGAATGCGCTCGCGTGGACGCTCTATCTCCTCGCGAAGCACCCGGACGCGCGTGCGCGTGTCGAGGCCGAGGTCGATGCGCTCGGGCGCGTGCCTTCGTACGACGACCTCAAGGCATTGCCGTGGACGCTCGCCGTGCTGAAGGAGTCGATGCGGATCTACCCGCCGGCGTACATCCTCGCGCGGCGCGTGACCGAAGACGTGGTCATCGGCGAGCACCTCCTGCCGAAGCACACCATCGTGTTCGTGAACATCATCGGCATCCATCGTCGCGCCGACCTTTTCCCGGAGCCCGAGAAGTTCGACCCGTCACGCTTCCTCGGCGACGCCGAAAAGCAGCTGCCGCGGTGCGCGTACATGCCGTTCGGCGCGGGACCCCGGATCTGCATCGGGAACCACTTCGCGCTCATGGAGGGGCACGTGCTGCTCGCCGCGCTGGCGCGACGGGTGCGCTTCGACCTCGTGAGCCAGGCGCCGGTCGACGTCGAGCCGCTCGTCACGCTGCGGCCGCGCGGCGGGATCGCCATGCGCGTGAGCGTCCGCGAGCGATCAACGCCGAGCGCGTAGCCGCTCGGTCTGCACCTCGGAGCCGACGTCGAGCTCCGTGGCTTGCGCGTCGCCCGCGCGCGCAACGCCAGGACGAATCGAGAGCGGCCCGGACGGCGTGACGCCCTCGCCGGAGGCTGCACGTAGGGCATTCGCGAGCTCCGCCGCGGTCGCGAACCGGCGGGACGGCTCGCGCGCGCACGCCCGCTCGAACCAGCGATCGATGGCGCGAGGAAGATCGCGGCGCAGCGACGAAGGCACCGGGAGAGGACCGGTGCACACGCGGTTCACCGTGTCCTGCAGGGTCTCGCCGTCGAACGCGACGTGGCCGGTGAGCGCGGCGAAGGCCGTGGCGGCGAGTCCCCAGAGATCGAGCGCGGGGCTCGGCGGCGCGCCGGCGAGGCACTCCGGGCTCATGTATGCCGGCGTGCCGGCGTTCGAGGCGGCGTTGCCGATCCCGGAGAGCGGCGTCGCGAAGTTCGCGAGCCCGAAGTCGATGATCTTGGCGGACAGACCGTGCGGCGGCCGCTCGGGGTCGTCGGCGAGCAGGATGTTCTCCGGCTTCACGTCGCGATGAACGATCCCGCGCGCATGCGCCTCGCCGAGCGCACGCGCGGTCTGCTCGACGATCGTGGCGACGACATCGACGGGGAGAGCGCCCTTCCGCTCGATGCGTGACCAGAGCGACTCACCAGCCACGTACTCCATCACGAGGAACGGCAGACCGTCGTGGCTGATGCCGTGGTCGTAGACGCGAACGATGTGCTCGCTCCGGAGCTGCGCGGCCGCGCGAGCCTCGCGATCGAAGCTCGCGAAATCCGCCGTGCCGGCGAGCGACGCATCCATGAACTTGATGGCGACGTTGATTCCGAGTGACAGGTGCACGCCGAGCCACACGCTGCCCATCCCGCCCTTCGCGAGCTCGCTCTCGAGGCGGAACTTCCCTCCGACCACCGTGCCCGTCGGCGGCGGGGTGGCTTGCGTGTTGGAGGAAGGGGGGAAGTCCGTCCGCGCGGTGTCGCGGACCGCCTTGGCGAGGCGGAGCTGGAGCTCGCGCGCGTGGAACGGCTTCGACAGGAAGTCGTCGGCGCCGGACTCGAGCGCCGTGATGACGTCGGCCTTCGCGTCGCGCGCCGTGAGCATGAGGACGTAGACGCGACTGCCGTGCGGCGACGAGCGGAGGAGGCGACAGAGCTCGAGGCCGGGCAGGCCTGGCATGTCCCAGTCGAGGATCGCGAGGCGAGGCGCGTCGGGCGCCTTGAGCAGTCGCCAGGCCTCCAGGCCGTCGGTCGCCACCACCGTGTCGTAACCCCACGAGCGCAGCCATCGTCCGAGCGCCCGCACGAGCGCGTCGTCGTCGTCGGCCACGAGAATTCGCATCCGCGTCAGGATACGAAACGAGGCCGGACGAAGTGCAGAAAAGATCGCGCGTGCGTGCGTGTGCCGCGGGCCGATCGGTCGGGCTCGCCGCGGTTCAAGGCGTAGGAGCCGTCGTCGTACCGCCGAAGACGGCCTCGCACGCGCTCTCCACGCCCCCCGCGCAGGCGCGTTGCCATAGCTCGCGCGCTCGCGCTTCGTCACGGGCCACGCCGTTTCCACTCGCGAAGGCCTTCGCCGGCAGCGCGCACGCGAGCGCATCGCCGAGCAAACAGGCGACGCCGAGCAGCTCGACCTGTCGGCTGCGGCTCGGCGGGACGCCGCTACCGCTCGCGTACATACGCGCCGCGCTGACGCATGCCGCGGCGTCGCGGAGCTCGCACGCGCGCTCGTGAAGGCGTACGGCGCGCGGGAGGTCGCGGGGAGCGCCGTCGCCTCGCTCGAGGCGGCTCGCGACGACGGTGCACGCGAAGCCGATACCGCGATCGCAGTCCTCCGCGCACGGCGCGAGATCTTTCGCGTCGAAGGTGCAAACGCGCGGCGCGCTCGCATCGGCAGGAACGGACGAAGGCCCGAGCTCGGCGGAACCGGCGGTCGGGCCTTCGCTCGGCGCGAGCCCCCTGCCAGAGGCGCACGCTGCGGCAGCGCCGGCGACGACGTAGAGGAGGAGCGCGCGCGTACGCACGCGGAGGTCCTACGTCATCGCGCGGCGGCCGTCACTCCTCAGCGCTTGCCGGGCGCGACGAACTCGAACGTCGCCTTCGCGCCGTTGTCGCCGATCGTCACTTCGCCGGTGACCTTCGTGCCCGGCGGGATCTTCGACGCCGCGTCGGCGATCTTCGCGCTCGTGCGGCAGCTACCGCGAGACAGCGCCGTTCCCATGTTGCGGAACAGGTCGTCGAGCTGCGCGGGATCGTTCGCCGACGCGTAGCTGCCGCCGGTTTCGGTCGAGAGCTCGCGAAGGACCTTCACTGCGCTCTCCTCCATCGTCTCGCTGCCTTCCGCCGCCGGACCGAGGCCGACGGTGAAGACCGGGATGCCGGCCGACTTGGCGGCCTGATGGCACGCGTCGCGCGCTTCGCGATCGTTCGGCTCGCCGTCGGACAGGAGGAGAACGCCGCGGCGACCGTCCCTCACCGAATCGACGAGCGGCATCATCTGCGCGCACGTTTTGTAGAGCGGGGTGCCGCCGCCGTCGTCGATCTGCTCCGTCGCGCGGATGAGCGCCGCCTTGTCGGTGCTGAAGTTCGGCTGGGGAGGCGAGCAATCGGCGGCGGGGTTCGCGCTCACGCAGAGGAGATCGCGGAGGTCGCTGCCGCTCTTGCCGTAGTCGGTGAGGAGCACCTTGTCCTCGGGACCGAGCGTATTCAGGAAGCTCACCGTCGCCGTCTTCCGCAGCTTCTGCGGATCGGAGCCGGACATCGAGCCGGAGTCGTCGAGGATGACGCCGACGGCGATGCCCTTCTTCGACGGGTCAGGCGCGGTGCATTCGGTCGACGAGACTTCCGCGGACAGTTGCACGGGCGAGGTGATCCGCAGATCGACCTTCAAACCGCTGCCGAGGACGGCGTTGCCGGCTGCGTCCTTCGGAACGGTCGTGAGACCGAGCTCACCGCTCACGTAGAGGGCGCTCGTGACGCTGGTGCCGACGACGACGACGTTGTCGACGCGCGCATTCGGGTTGCCGGGATCGTCCGTCGGCTCGACGCACGCAACGGCGGCGAGCGCGAGGAGGATGGACAACGGGAGGGCCGTAGAACCGAAGCGGGTGGTGCAGGCGTTCATCGTGGGCCGACAGACGCCCGCCGCGCGTCTTCGATGCAGGGCCGAGGCGCCCCCCGAAAGGGTGACACCTCGGCACCGCGCGAGATCACGCGGGAATCGTGCGGCGCACCTGCTCGAGACGCTTCTCGAAACGCGCCTCGAAGTGCGAAGCGGTCACGTCGAGCGCCTCACGGACCTTCCCGCGTAGCGCGTCTTTCCGGAGCCGAGCCGGAAGGTCCGGCACGAACAGCTCGAGGCCGCCGCGCGTCGCGCGATGGATGCCGGCGAGCGCACGGAGGCAGCCTTGCTGATCGGGCGACGAAGCGTGGATCTCGAGCAAGGCGGTGACGACCTCCGCGCGATCGCGCGGCTCGAGCAGCGGGCTCGTTGCGACGGTTTCGCCCCAGCCATCGAACCAGGGACCGATCGGGAGGAGGAGCTCGCGCGACAGCCGGAGCGCACGCGGCTTCCGCAGCGCGAGGAAACGATGGTTCTCGAGCGCCATCATCGCCTTGTTCAAGATGCCGGCCGTCACGAACGCGCGGCGCGGCGACGCGGCATCGGGATGTCCGAGCCGACCGAACCGTGCGCGCAACGCGGCGAGCTCGGGGCGCCCCGGCCACGCTTCGACGACGCGCGAGAGATCGCCGAGGTTGTGAGCGATGATCGTGGCGGCAGCGAGCAGTCGGCGCGCCGGCGTGCCGCGCGTCGACCACGCCTCCTCGAAGATGCGCTCCTCGCGATCGAGCTCGCGTGCGATCGCCGACGCGAGATGGTCGGCTAGGTCTTGCATGCCTTCCGTCGCCGCGCGCGCGAGCGCTCCGGCACGCACCGACAGCCACTCGCCGTCGTGACCCGAGAGTGGCCCCTCCGGCGAGTCGAGCGTGCGAGCCGAGACGAGGCGCGCATCCCACGAGGCGACCTCGTCGACCACCTCGCAGGCAGGTCCGAGATCCTTCGGGTCTTCGATGGCCGCCCACGCATGATGGCGGATGCGCGCGTCGACGTCGGTGGGTACGAACGTCGCGACCGTCGCGTAATGCGCAGCGAGGAGAAGCTTCAGGTACGCAGGACCGGACGTGGGCTGGTCCCGTTCCGCATCGGCGACGGCGTCGATCGCCTGCGCGACGAAGCTCGCGCGAGGCTCCGCGCGAAGCCACGAGGCGGTGCTCTCCACCTGCGTCACGAGCATGCGCGGTGCGATTCCGGTCTTCACAGCGGCCATGATAGGACACGCGCGTGTCCTCCCGTGCCGATCTGCTCGGAATGCCCGTGGACCGCTTCCTCCGCGAGCACTGGCAGAAGAAGCCGCTGCTCGTCCGCGCTGCCGTACGCGATTTCCGCGACCCGCTCACCCCGGAAGAGCTCGCCGGGCTCGCGTGCGAGGAAGGCGTCGAGTCGCGCATCGTCACCGAACGCGGCCGGAGCGGACGTGCGTGGGACGTCACGTGGGGCCCGCATCCCGAAGAGCGCTTCACGTCGCTGCCGCCGAAGCGCTGGACGCTGCTCGTCCAGGAGCTGAATCGTCATGTGCCGCGCGCAGCGCTGCTCCTCGAGCGGTTCTCGTTCCTGCCGAACGTTCGCGTCGACGACGTGATGGTCAGCTACGCCGCGCCGGGCGGCAGCGTCGGCCCTCATCTCGACAGCTACGACGTGTTTCTCGTTCAAGGCATGGGGCAGCGGCGGTGGAAGTACGGCACTCGTCTGGCAAAGGACGCGACGTTCGTTCCCGGCCTCGACCTCCGGATCCTCGAGCGGCCCGAGCTCGATCGCGACGAAGTGCTCGGCCCGGGCGACATGCTCTACCTCCCGCCGGGCTTCGCGCATCACGGCGTGGCCGTCACTCCGTGCCTCACGTACTCGGTCGGCTTCCGCGCGCCGAGCTTCGGCGAGATGTGGAAGGACTATGCGCGCGACGCGTGCGCGGCGAGCGCCGATGCGAGCACGCTGCTCGTCGACCCGCCGCTCACTGCCGCGAAGAATCCCGGTGAGATCCCGCCGGCGTTGCTCGCGCGCGTGCGCGCCGCGGTACGAGCGATGGACACGAGCGACGAAGCCGTCGATCGCTGGTTTGCTCGGTTTGCGACCCGCCTCGCGCCGGGCCACGAGCTCTCGGCACCCGCGCGCCTGCCCGGCGCCGCGGAGATCGTCGCACGACTCCGCGAGGGCGCGAGGGTCGCGCGCACCGAAGAGGGGAGGTGGGCGTTCCTCCCTCGCCGTCGCGGCGCGCGCTTTCTCTACGTCGGAGGCCGCGAGATCGCCGTGCCGCCGGAAGCGGCTCCGCTCGCCGAGGCCTTCGCTGCGAGGCGGCGCTTTCGCGGTGACGAGCTCTTGCCGCTCCTCGGGCCCGGAGCGGCACGCGCGCTCATCGCGGAGCTCTTCTCGATCGGCGCTCTCCGCTTCCTGCGGTCCCCGGTGCGCGCGCCTCGGGCTTCTGCGCGATGAAGAGGTAGTTGAAGCCGCGCAAGAAGAAGTTCCCCTCCTCGGCTGCCTTGCGATGGTTGCCCATCTCGAGTGATTTGTTGTGCCGGACCACGGAGACGATGTCGAGAACGGCGAGGCTCTCGGCGATGCTCACGAAGAGCTGGAAGCCGACCGGCGCAAAGCCCTTCTTCTTCTCGAAGTAGTCGCACACGTACACGCCGAGAACTCCGCCCGGTCGGAGCACGCGGGCCGCTTCTCGGATCGCGCGGTGCATCGCCTGGTAGTACCGAGGATCGTACGCCGAGAGCTTTCCGATGCAGCTCGGGTCGTCGGAGTAGTGGATGTGATCGCCGTACGGCGGGTCCATGAAGACGAGGTCGACGGAGCCGCTCTCGACCGGCAGCTTCCGCGCATCGGCCTTCTCGATGTCTTCGCGGAACGGCGAGACGTCGAAGCCGCGCGCCGTTCGCCCGGTGTCCTTCGCCACGTCGAGCGTCGTTCCCGACCCGCAGAACGGGTCGACGACGAGATCCCCGGGCTTCGTGTACCGCTGGACGAGGTTCCAGATCACGTACGAGGGCGTCGCGCCCACGTAGCGCGAATCGCCCTGCATCTCCGTGCCGTAGTGCTGCGAAGGGTACTCCCACAGCGTCGTGGGCTGCACTCGGAGCGGCGGCTTCTGCGGACGGCGGTGCTGCATGGCGCGGCGCACGTTAGGCTAGCGGCGCGCGAGGGGCAGGAGATTCTCGCTTGTCGCCCGTTCGGGCGGAGGCGAGTCGCGGAGGGGGTCACTAGGGTGTCGCGTCGGATGGGGGTTCGGCTGATGCTTGCGTTGATCGCGGCGGCCGCAGCGATGGGGATGTCCCGCGCCGCGGTCGCGCCGCCGCGCACGTCGCTCGCCGACGCGGTCGCCGCGGAAGAAGCCCTGGGCGAAGGTCGCGTTCGGCTCGCCGAGACCGTCGCGCGGCGGGCGCGTGCACGGGCGGGCTCCCGCGACGACATCCTCGTCGCGAGGCTTCTGCGCGTCGAGATCGCGGCGGCCGTCGAGAGCGACGACACCGGCGCGACGCCGCGTCTCCGCGAAGAGCTGCGCGCGTCGGAACCGCGCCGACCCGCGAGCGTCGAGCGAGCGCTCGATGCAGTGCTCGACATGCACGTGGCCATGCATCACGAGCGCCGTGGTGGTCCGAGCGCGATGGCGGAGGCGTCACGCGTCGTCGAGCTCACCGCGGCGCTCGACGACGCGGCCGTCGCCCCCCTTGCGCCCGGGATGTGCCGCGCGGGCGCGTACGTCGCGCGTCACGGAAGCGAGGCGGGGGTACGGGCCGTCGCGCGCGGAACGCGGCTCGCCTCTGCGCGTGCGGTCGACACGGCCAAGTGTCTCGTCGCCGCCGGCGATCTCGCGCGCGGCGACAAGCAGCTCGACGCCGCTGCCGGACACTACGACGCGGCGCTCGCCGTGCTCGGCAGCCGCGCCGCGCTCCGTGAACGGCGAGAAATCTGGTTCAGCAAGGCGAGGCTCGCCGAGGAGCGCGGTGACGCTCGCGAGGCGTTCGCGTGCGCAAAGAAGGCGGCTTTCGCGGTCGACGAGCTCCTCGCGCGCGAGACGGACCTCGACGCGCGAGAGGCGCTCCTCACGGGCACGCTCGGGTACTACGGCTCGGCCGAGCGGCTCGGGCTCGACGCCGGCGACGATGCGGAGGCCATCGCGATTGCCGAGCACGGCAAGGGCCGCGCGCTCGCGGCGGTGCTCGCCGGGACGAGCACGCTCGCGGCCACGATGGAGAGCCACGCGCTCCGCGCGCCCACGGCTGCGCTGGGCTTCGAGGGCGCCGCTGCGCTGCGGCGGCTCGCGACCACGCTGCGGAACGACGAAGCGGCGGTCGCGTACACGCTGCTACCGGCCGACCGCGACGGAAAGCTATTCGTCGCGATCGGTGTCGTGACGCCCGAGGCAATTTCGGCGGTTCGCGTTCCGCGCCCTCCGAGCCTCACGAGCGACGTACGCGAGCTGCGCCGGGCCGTGGAGCGGAACGACGGCGACGCGGCGACGTCGCTCGGCAAGAAGCTGCACGCGGTGCTGCTCGCGCCCGTCGAATCGCGCCTTCGGGGCAAGACGCGCCTTCTCGTGTCTCCTCATCTCTCGCTGCACGGGCTTCCGTGGGCGGCGCTCCACGACGGCGAGCGTCCCGTCATCGCGGCGCGTGCCGTCGCGCGCGTGCCGCCGCTGGTCTTGCCACGTCCCGAGCCGCGCCGCGCCTCCGACGCGCCGGCACGATGGGTGTCCGTGTTCGACGCGGCGCGCGACGGCGTGCTCCCCTTGCCGGCGCTGGCGGCGCTCGGTGACCGTGTCGATGCGGCGGTCACGCCGGTCGTGGCGCTCCGTGGACGCGAGGCGACGGCCGACCGGCTCGCCGCCGCGCTCGAGAGCGCAGATGCGTTGGTCTTCGGCGGGCATGCGCACTACGAGCCGCGGGATCCGCTCCGGAGCGCGCTGCTCCTCGCCGCGAGCGACCTTCGCGCCGACCGCGTCATCACGCTGGCGCGTCCGCTCGAAGCGGTCGTTCTGGTCGGATGCGAGACCGGCCGTCAGTGGGACGAGCGCCCGAGCTATGGCGACGAGACCATCGGGCTCCCTCGCGCGTTCCTCGCGGCCGGCGCGCGGAGCGTCGTAGGCTCGCTCTGGCCCATCGTCGACCGCGACGCCGAGGACTTCGTGCATGCGGTCTCGTTCGACGACGTCGTCCGCGACGCTCCGGGCGCGATTGCGCGCGCCCAGGCGTGTCTCGCGGAAGGGCGGTGCGCCGCGCGCGGCGTCGTCACGTGGGCCAGCTTCGTCGTCGACGCGCGGTAAGACCTTCCGTTTTCGCTGCATCTAGCAGGCACCAAGGAGGAACTCGGAGACATGACCTTCGCCAACGTTCGTACCCTCGCCGTTCTTTCTCTCCTCGTCAGCACCGTCGCCGGCTGCGCCGCGCCGACGGACGACGACGAAAACCTCGGGGAGCGCCGGGAGGCCTTCGGTGAGACCCAACTCCCGAAAGGGATGAAGGGCGCGCGGATCGTAGACTTCAAGAACAGCTCGGCGCTGGAGACCTACTACGACTACGGCGCGAGCCCGTTCAAGGAGCTCGAAGTCCACTGCTTGAAGGAGTCGACGGCGTTCGTGTTCCCCGGGTACTTGAACGGCGTCACTCTCGCGAAGACGAAGGAAGGCAACGTCATCCGCGTCGCGACGTACGCGGGGCCGTTCACCGACGTGACGGGCCAGCTCGGTGAGGTGCCGCCGGTCGGCTCGCTCCAGCCGCTCAACATTTCGCACTACCAGCTTCGCTGCAAAATCTCGTGGGTCGCCGAGAAGTCACCGAATCCGCCCGGGTACGGCGGGTGACTCCAGCGTCGCCGTCGCTGCGCGTGCGCCGTGCCTTCCGGCGGCTTCGCGCGCAGCGGCGGTGACCGCGGCCACGTCGCTGACCGTCCCGCGTGCGAGCGCCGCTTCGAGCTCGGCTGCCGCACGCGTCACGCCTTCCTCGTTCCCTACGAGGACGACGGCTCGAGGCGGAGCGACGTGGGGGCCGAGCGCGCGCGGCGCGACGGTGCCGACCAGGTGTTCGCCCATGCGCGCCATGCGTTGCGGCCGCGCGAGCGCTTTGCCACGAGCGTCGATGACGACGAGCCGGCCTGCATCGGCCGCCGCGCGGACGCTGACCTCGATGTCGTGATCTTGGGCGGGCACCGCCGCAGACGCGTCGCCGCCCATCATGCCGACGACGGCGCGCTGCGTGACGACGAGGTCGTCCTCTGACCGCGGAACGAGCGCAATCGCCGCGGCGGCGGCGAGCGTCGCGGCCGCGACCGCACCGTAGAAGCGCCGAGCCGAGCGTCGCGAAGCGCGCGCTTCGTCGAGCCCCGTGACCGGCGCCGGCGCCCGCGCGCGTGCGACGGGCGCATGGGAGCCCACGAGGCTTTCGGCGCGTGCGCGCTCTTCGTCCGTAGCGAGGAGCCGCGCGCGGCACGCTGCGCACGAGGCAACGTGGCGTGCCGCGGCCGCATCCGCTGCCGTGTCTGCGTCTTCGTCGCGACGCAGCCGCGCGAGAGCCGCGTCGTCGACGTGCTCCCCGCCGGAGCTCGCCGGCGACGCCTCGGTCGCGAGCGCCCGCAACGCGTCGAGCTCGCGTTCTTCCTCCATGCGGTTCACTGGGCGCCCTCCTCTCCGTGCAAGACGCCCGCCGAGGCGGCATTCTTATCGTCCGCATGCATCGCGCGTGCGACCGCGAGGATGCGGTGCCGCATCTGGTAGACGTTGTTCGTCGTCGTGCCGAGCGCGCGCGCGACCTCGTCGATGTCGAGACCTTCTTCGACGAGCAACGCGAACGCGACGGCGTCGCGCGGCCGGAGCTTCGCCTTGATCGCCTCGAGCGTCTTCCGCGCGTCGTGCGCACGCCGCGTCAGAGTCTCCGGATCCGGCAGCCGCCCGCTCGAGGGCGCCTCGCGCTCGATCTCGGCGACGTCACCTTCGCGCGCTACCTCGCCGTACGAGCGACTCCGCGTCCGCGCGCGATGCGCGGCGTGCCGCACCACGATGCGCAGGTAGGCCTCTGCGTTCTCCACGCGGTCCGGTGAGAACGTCCCTTTGCTCGCCGCGCGCAGCAGCGAGACGACGACCTCGTTCGCGACGTCGTCTGCCGATGCGGGCTCGTGCGGGCCCACGGTCGTCTTCGCGAGGCGGAGGATCAGCGCGGCATGCGCTTCCAGGAACGGACGGACCTCCATCGCGAGGCGGCGGATGATAGCCGATCCGAAAAATCGTCAGCGCCCGGTAAGAACAGCCCGCGCCGCGCGCTCTCACCCATCGAACGACGCACGCGAGCGAGCGCCACAGGGGCGCGGACGCCGCGCGCGGTCGACATCGTCAACGTCTCCTCGAAAGGGCTACGCCAATGCGTACTTCCGCCAAGATCGGTCTATCCATCGTTCTCACCGCCTCCCTCTTCGCCATCGGCTGCACGAATGCGCCGGAAGGCGAGATCGTCGACGGCGTCCCGTCCGCAGAGACTGCAGAAGCGAGCGGCGGCAGCGTCCAGCAGGTGCTCGAGAGCGACCAGGACGTCTACGAAGCGGTCGTGAAGGACGGAACTCCCGCGAAGCTCGGTGACGACGGCAAGGGGGGGCTCCTCGTCGACGCGACCGGCACGGCGGTCATTCTCGACGTCCCGAGTGCGCCGCTCTCGTTCGCGACGGGCAAGGACTTCGCAGGCTACGCCGCGAAGTACAAGGCGAAGCCGATCTTCGACAAGAACGGCAACGTCGTCGGCATCGAAGGCGCCGTCACGCAGCTCGGCAACGTCGTCACGCTCGACCACAAGAACAAGAAGGCGAACCTCGTCGCCGACCCGATCGCGTCGCTCCTCGGCGGGACGGCCGGCTACGTGACGGTCGGAAAGCAGCTCGTCTGTCTCACCGAAGAGTGCGCGAAGCAGAACCAGCAGCTCGCGCCCGCGACCGGGACGACCAAGCCGCTCGGCAGCCGCACGGTCTGCCGCGGGAGCCTCTGCCTGAGCATCGGCTCGTTCAACACGAACATCCTCAACTACAAGAACTTCGGCGGCTTCACCGACGTCTCCGGCGGTTTCCTTCCGATCCTTTGCGCGTGGTTCGGGTGGTTCTGCCCTGCGGGCGCCGACGAGCTCATGGTTCGGCCGACGTACATCAAGAACGACGGAGCGCGCTGGGGCACGCACGAGGCACGCCGCGCGGGCGCCGCGCACGTCGAGCAGTCGCGCTGGGCCGTCGACTTCGGCTTCTTCGCGATCGGCGACGGCGACATCCGGAGCACGTCGGGCGTCTGCACGGAGCACTTCGGCCGTCGGGGCAACGACGTCATCTCGGGCGAGTTCACGAGCGAAGGCAACACGCGCGGTCAGTGCCCGCAGGCGCGCTGAGGGCGCAGTCATGCGACGACGAGCCCTCGCGATTGTCTCCCTCGCGCTCGTCGCCGGCTGCTCGGAGCGTGCGCCCGCTGCCCACGGACAAGACGTGGGCGCGGGCGCCGCGCCGCGCGCGCGTACGGTGACCGAGCTCTCGCGCGCCGTCGTCGGTCTTCACCACGGCGGTCTCGATATGTCGTGCACGGGCTCGCTCGTGCGCGGCGACGTCGTGCTCACCGCGCGCCACTGCGTTGCGAAGCTTCGTGGCGAAGGGTGCTCGGGAACGTTCGAGGAGCCCGCCGCTCCGGGCGGCCTTCGCGTCACTGCAGAACCGAATCTGTTCTCGCCCGGCGGCGTCCATGCGGTCGCCGTGGAGGTGCCCGCCGGCAATCGCGCCTGCGCCGACGACGTCGCGCTCGTGCGTCTCGCGTCACCGCTCGCGAAGGGGGAGGCCGCGCTCGCAATCGCGAGCGACCCGCATCCGGCGCCCGCGCTTCCGTACGCCGCGGTCGGTTACGGCGCCACGCGCGCCAAGGCCATCGGTCTCGGCAGTCGCCGCGTGCACGAAGGCGGCGTCGTGCTCGAATCCCCGGCCGACGTCGGCGAAACCGAGTGGCTCGGCAGCCTCTCCGCGTGCGCGGGCGATTCCGGCGGTCCGGCGCTCGACGCGCAGGGCCGCATCGTCGGCGTCTTGTCGCGCAGTCTGCACGGCGAGCCTTGCCGTGACCCGGTGTACGCATCGCTCGGCGCGCATGCGGGATGGCTCTCGGTCATCCTCGCGCGCTGGAGCCCGTCACCGTGACGCCGACGCGGGCGTTCGCTCGCCGACCTCCTCAGTCGCGCGCGCAGCGCCCGCCGGTCTTCGCGTACTTCGTCATGACCGCGAACTCGAAGCCCGCGTAGCCGACGGCGTGGCCTTCCCAGGAGCCGTTCTTCGTCCAGCGCACCTTCGGCTGGGTGACGGTCTGCCCGTTCATGTCCGTCGTCGTCTCGTTGCCGTTCGTCGTCGCGGTGATCTCCATCATGAGGCCCGCGATGTCCTGGTGCCCGGCAGGACCTGCGCCGCGCGGGAAGCGTCCCGGCGGGCTGATCCAGTACGCGAAGTCCCACGGCTTCGCGGGGTTCCCGCCCGCGGGGAACTGGTAGTTGTTCTGCCAGTTCACGCGGTTGTCGTCGCACGAAGGGCACGCGCCCGCGGGAGCGGTCGCCGGCCCGTACTTCTGCCACGTCCCGTTGACGACGGCGTAGCCGCCGGCTGCCGGAGCATCACCCCAGGGATAGAGCGCGCTTCCGTACGCGGCGACGTGCTCGTCGAACGTCTCGAGGCGGCCGCCGTCCCACGCGCAGAACGCAGCGAGCATCGGGTACGTCACGCAGTTCAGCGGAAGACGATCGAGGAACGCCTGGTCGAAGCCGCGGTCTTCTTCCTCGAGCGTGCCGTTGTCGTACGTGTGCGAGCCATTGGCCCGTTTGGTCGTGTTCCCGACGAAGCAGCCCTGCGAAACGCTCGGCCGTTGCGGCAGGTAGATCGTTCCCCCGAGCTGGTAGTCGGCGCCGTACGGGTACGACTTGCGATCCTTCGGGAGGTACGTCTTGTACGGCTCGATCTGGGCGCGCGCCGCGTCGGAGAGCGAAGCCTTGTTCGCTTCGTACCAACCGAGCACGTCGCCGTCGGTGCGGGTGACGAACGCGCGCATCCGTCCCGCGGTGATCTTGTACTTGTCGAGCTTCGTCGCGCGTCCTGGGATCGTGATCGCGCCGCAGCAGCTCTCGTGCATCGCGCCGGCCGCGCCGACCTCGCCGGCTCCGCACGTGCGGCCGCCATCCTTCTGCGTGCAGCTGCGCCCGTTCGCGCAATGCTTCGTATCGTCGCAGCCATCCGTCGTGCAGTCGACGTGCGCGTTGCAGGCCTTGCCGACGGCGCACTTTGGCGCGTTCGTCAGCTTGCCTCCGCAGTCGACGTCGCTTTCGTCGGCGTTCTTCACGCCGTCCGTCGCGGTGGGCACCGCGCACTTCCGCGAGGCGTCGCAGACGCCGCTCACGCAGTCGTCTCCCGCGTTGCACGTCTTTCCGTCGGCGCAGCGCGCGGCGCTCGCGTCGCCGCCGCCGCAATCGATGTCCGTCTCGGTGCCGTTCAGCACGCCGTCCGTGGGGCTCGCCTTCTGGCACACGCCCGCGACGCACACCTTGCTCTCACAGTCGGAAGGGCCTTCGCATCGTTTGACGACCTCGGCGGGCGCGGTGCACTTGCCCGCTTCGCAGACGCCCGACTTGCACTCGCCGCCCTCGACGCACTCGCCGCCGAGGTCCTTGCCATTGGGGTTCGGCGTCGCGACGGCAGGGCCCTCGGCATCCGCGCCCGACGTGCTGCACCCGGCAGCAGCGACCGCCACGGCGGCGAAGAGACCGAGGACGGCGGCGATGGCGGCGTTCTCCGCAGAGCGCATGGCCGGCGCCTTGCAAAATTTCGACCGCATCGGAACGCGCTCGCCACCCCGGGGAATCCGGCGGAGCCCGCTCGCAAAGGCAAGTCATGGAGCGTGCGCGATCCAGCCGGAATGACCCGCCGACGGTGCCCTGTGCCACGCAGGGAAGGGTCGCGGCGCCGCCGCGTACGATGCGTTCGATGCTTGTGCGCACTCTCCTCACGTCTGCCGTGTGCGCGCTCGCCGCGTTCGGCTGCTCGTCGGCAACGACGACGTCCGGGTCGTCCGGCGAAGAGCCCGGTCGACGGAACGGCGAGGGGACGAGCGGCGTCCTCGGACAGCCGGCCGAGTCCGGCTCTGGAGGTGAGAGCAGCGGCGGCACGAGCGGCGGCACGAGCGACGGCACGAGCGGAACCAGTGGCGGCACGAGCGGCAGCGCCGGTTCGCCGGTCTGCAGCAATGCGTCGTCGAGCGCGTTCTGCCTGTGCGGGATCCGCAATGACGGCTCGCCGCCGGGTCCACCCTGCAGCGCGACGTCCGTGGGGTCGGCCGGCGGCTGCTGCGCCGACGCGGCGTGGCCCGCGTCCGGCAGCTGCCAGTGCACGACGTACCGTTGTGACAAGCGCGCGGAGTCCTGCACGTGCTGGCTGCACAGCGGCGATGCGAACGGGCCGACGTCGTGCGCGCCGGCCGCCGGCGAGGTCTGCTGCGTGATCGAGAGCGGAGTCGGTCCGGTGTGCCGCTGCGCGAAGGGCACGAGCTGCCCGGGGGGGCGTCAGGTCTCGAGCTGCACGCTGAACGCCGACGCGTGCTCGGCCGACGAGAAGCTCGTCACCTCGTGCAACTGACGCCGCGCGCCCGCGCGGCGGTCGAATCTTCTCCAGCGAGCGGAGATGCTCTCGGTCATCTTCGTGATGGCAGGGTTGTCCGCCTCAGAAGCCGTCGGGAACGGCGAGCGCGAGCCCCGTATCGCCGAGCGTGACTGACGGTGCCGGTCCGCTTGCGCGGCTCGGCTGCGCCGAACGAGGGCGCGCCGCTCCCATTCGGGCCGCGCGCGGGAGCGGTGCCTGCGCTCGCGTTCGCAGACGCGCTCGCCGCCGCATCGAGCGAGGCTGCGTGCTGCGCGCGCCTTCGAAAGCGAAGAGCCCGCGCGCCCTCGTGAGAGGACGGCGGGCTCCGCGTCACCGTTCGGCACCGCGCGTGCGGTGAGCGACTACTCCTTCGCGTCGCCTCGCGCGAAGATCGAAGCCACGTAGTTGAGGACGTCCGTGGCGCTGACCTCGTTGTATCCGAAGTTCTTGATGAGGCGCGACTTGATGATGTCGATCTTCTCCTGCGTGTCCTTGTCGACGACGGCGGAGACGAGCGTCTTCAGCTTGATCGAGTCCTTCTGATCTTCGAAGAGCTTCAGCTCGAGGGCGCGACGGAGACGATCGTTCGTGTTCCACGCGAACTTCTTGCCCTCGACGGCGAGCGCACCGATGAAGTTCATGATCTCGCGCCGGAAGTCGTCTTTCCGGTTCTCCGCGATCTCGATCTTCTCTTCGATCGACCGCATCAGCCGCTCGTCGGGCTCCTCGTCTTGCCCCGTGTAGCGGTTCTTGACCTTCTCCTTGAGAGTGTAGGCCTTGATGTTGTCGATGTAGTTTGCAGCGAGCTTCATGATCGCGTCCTCGTCGGCGCTGATCGCACGCTGCACTTCGTTCTTCACGATCTCTTCGTACTCACGCTTCACCTGGCCGATGATGTCCTGGAAGCGCTTGCGCTGCTCGTCGTTGGTGATGAGCGAGTGGTGGCGGAGGCCCTTGTCGAGCTCGTTCAGCACCATGAACGGGTTGATGGTGCCTTCGCCCGTGTCGTTCACGAGCGCGTTCGAGATCTTGTCCTGCACGTAGCGCGGGCTGATGCCCTCCATGCCTTCGCGCTTCGACTCCTTGCGGAGCTCCTTGACCGTGTCCTGCGTGTATCCGGGCAGGACCTTGCCGTCGTAGAGCTTCAGCTTCTGCACGAGCGAGAGATTGTGCTTCTTCGGATCCTCGAGGCGCGTGAGCACGGCCCACATCGCGGCGACTTCGAGCGTGTGCGGGGCGATGTGCTTGCCCTTCACCTTCGCGGGGCCGAAGTCCTTCTCGTAGATCTTGATCTCCTCGTGCAGCTTCGTGATGTACGGAATGTCGATCTTGATCGTGCGGTCGCGGAGCGCCTCCATGAACTCGTTGTTCAGGAGCTTCTTGTACTCGGCCTCGTTCGTGTGACCGATGATGACTTCGTCGATGTCGGTCTGCGCGAACTTCTTCGGCTTGATCTTCTTCTCCTGCGACGCTCCGAGGAGGTCGTAGAGGAAGGCGACGTCGAGCTTCAGCATTTCGACGAACTCGACGATGCCGCGGTTCGCGATGTTGAACTCACCGTCGAAGTTGAAGGCGCGCGGATCCGAGTCCGAGCCGTACTCGGCGATCTTCCGGTAGTTGATGTCGCCGGTGAGCTCGGTCGAGTCCTGGTTCTTCTCGTCCTTCGGCTGGAACGTGCCGATGCCGACGCGGTCCTTCTCGGAGAGCACGAGGCGGCGGCAGCGGATGTGATTCCGCATCACCTTGCCCCAGTCGCCCTCGTACTTCGTCATCAGGTTCTTGAAGATGAACCTCGAAGCCGGGTCGAGATCGCCGTCGACGCGGACCTTGTACTGGTCGTTCGAGAGCCCGAGCTCTTCGATCGCCTTGGCCCGCCAGTCCATGGGGATGAGCCGCAGCGGCTCGTCGTTCATGGGGCTCGGGAAGCGATCGGTGTTCGATCCCGCGAGCTCGGTGCCCTGCAGGTTCACCCAGTCGAACGAGTAGAGCGCGCCGTCGGACGTGCGCGAGTAGTACTCGATGCCCTGCTTCAGCAGGCGCGCGATGGTGCTCTTCGAGGAGCCGACCGGCCCGTGGAGGAGGATGACGCGCTTCTCCGGCCCGTAGCCCTCGCTCGCCGCCTTGAGGACGTGCACGAGGCGCATGAGCGGGATGTCGAGACCGAAGATGGCGTTCGCGCCATTGTTCATCTCGTCTTTGAAGAAGTTGTACCGCGTCAGCTTCTTCTTGTTGTCGATGTACTCCTCCGTTCCGAAGGAGATGATCATGTCGTAGAGGCGCTGGTACGCGTTGCGCGTCACCTGCGGCCTCTCGCGCACGACTTGCAGGTACTCCTCGAACGAGCCCTCCCAGTGCAGCTCGCGATACAGCTTGAAGTCCTGCATCGCTCCGATTCGATCGATCATCTGCCCGGACGTCTGCGCCATCAGTCCTCTCCTCCGAACTCCGAATACGAACGGAACGCTTCGACGATATCAGCGGCCCGATGCGCTCGCGACGCCAATCGCGCGGCTGACTTCGATGCGGCAAAGGCGCGGCTTGCGAACGCTTCGAGCCGGTGCCAGTAAAGAGCTCTGCATCATGCGCGCGGGGGAAGTCAGCAGCACGGGGGTCGCGAGCGCGGTGGTCGTCGCGTTCGCGTTGGCAACGACGGCGTGTGGCCCGTCGCCGGCGTACACACCCGCGCGTGTGCCGCCGAATGCGGTGCGCGTCGTGCCGGCCGATCAGGTGAAGGGCACGTGCGTTTGCGATGATCGCGAGGATGAAGAGCTCGACGACGACGACGATGACGAGCCCCGCCGTCGCCGCGCGAGGCCCGTCGAGTACGTGAAGATTCGCGAGTGGGAGCCGCCGGCGGCGGTGCAGGATTTCGAGGCCTCGAACCCGCCGCGCGGCGACGCGCCGGCGACGTACACGCACTTCCCGAAGCTGACCTTGCACACGCCGATTCCGTCGTCGTCGTTCCGCTCGCGCACCTGGCTGCACGCGCGCTGACGTCGGGCTCGCCCGCAGCGTTCCGCAACGGACCGGGCCCAGGCGGACGTACCCCGCCGTTCACACCCCGCTCGCGCTCGCCCAGCCGGGGCTCTGGCGCCCGCGAGCAAGATCGTCGCGGGACGGTCACGCGCGAAGCGCGACGTTGCGAGAATTCCTAGGGTTTGTCCCTCGACGGCGTCGCTCCGGAGACCCATGTTCGGGAGAGCCGCCCGAAGCGACGCGACCCCTGGACACCGCTTCGTCCACGGCTCGCGGGTTGCAGCGTGCGAGCGGAGGTGAGTAACCCCATGTCGAGGCCGTCCCCGGAGAGTGTCTGGTCGCGGGTGTCGAAGCTGTGCTTCGTCACGGCCGTCGCCGCGTTCGCTGCGCTCTCGGTCGGGTGCGGTCCGGCTCCCGGCTACGAGCCGGAGCCTCGCGTTCCGGTCAACTACGCGCCGGTCGGCGAGGGCGCGCCCGCGCCGCTCACGTCGGAGGAGCTCGCCGCGCGGCAGGCCGCGGGCGCGGAGCTCGGCGCGCAGCCGGGCGACATCGCGGTCGGCGCGGACGCCGACGAGTACACGGACACGGACCCGAGCGCGCTCACCGAGTTCAAGCCGGTGCTGGCGGCGCACGGCACCTGGGTCGACGACGCGACGTACGGCACGATCTGGGTGCCCGCGGAGAGCGAGGTCGGCAGCGACTTCGTCCCGTACGTCACCGCGGGGCATTGGACCTACGACGACACGTACAGCTGGACGTGGGTCTCTTCGTACGACTGGGGCTGGGCGCCGTTCCACTACGGCCGCTGGGTGCACATCGGCGGCCGCGGTTGGGCGTGGATTCCGGGCCGGCAGTACGCCGGCGCATGGGTCACGTGGCGCTACGGCTCTCCGGGCTACGGTTACGTCGGTTGGTCGCCGATGGCGCCGAGCTGGTACTGGTACCACGGCGTCGCCGTGGGCTGGACGTTCGGCTGGACCCCGTATTACGTGTATTGTCCACACGATTACGTGTATGATCCCTACATGACGCGTCACGTGGTGCAGGGCCCCCCGGCTCGCGCGCACGACGCGAACACGCGCGAGTACGTCGTCGCGAGCCCCGGAGTCGGGGGTAACGGCCGCGTCGTCGCGAATCCGTCGGTCGGAGGAGCCCGCGCGGTTGCGCAGCCTCGCGTCGGCGGCCCGAAGCCGAACGAGCTCGGGATCCCGGCCGAGAAGGTCGTGTCCCCGCCTGCCGATCACAATGGTCTCGCTCGCGCGCGCGCCTTTGCGGCGCCGAGCACGGCCATCGCGCAAGGCGCCGCGCCTCCGCTCGCGCGCCGTCGCATGCAGCCCGACGCGGTGACCGCGCCGCCGTACGGGGCCGGTCGTTCGCCGGCGTACGGGTCGCGCCTCGATCCCGTCGCGCGCGCTCCTCAAGTGCAGGGCGTGCGCCCGCTGCCGCCGCGCCAGGCGCCGCTCCCGGAGCTCCGTCCCACGCCGCGCGTCACTGCGCCTTCGGCTGGTTACACGGCACCCGGCTACTCCCCGCCGAGCGTGACGACGGTCCAGCCGCCGCCGTCGTACCGGCCGAGCGCGCCGAGCGTCTCGCCCGGTCCGTCGTACTCGTCGCCGAGCTTCCGTCCGTCGTCGCCGAGCGTTTCGCCCGGCCCGTCGTACTCGTCGCCGAGCTTCCGCCCGTCGTCCCCGAGCATCTCGTCGTCGCCGAGCTTCCGTTCGTCGTCGCCGAGCGTCTCGTCGTCGCCGAGCTTCCGTTCGTCGTCCCCGAGCATTCGTTCGTCACCCAGTGTGTCCGCGCCGCGGTCGTCCCCGTCGCGCTCGTTCTCGGCTCCCTCGGTCCGGAGGAGGTAAAGTGCAGGTGATGAAGTCGCTGCTGACGTCCGTGCTGGGCGTCTCGCTCTCGAGTCTTCTCGTCGCATGCGTGATCGAAGACGCTCCGCCGCGTCGCCTGTCGAACGATCCGCGGCCGACGCCCACGGCGCCCGGCGGCTCGTCGAACCCTGGTGATCCGGCGCCGCCCGTCTCGCCGTCGCCCATGCTCGTCACCGTCGACACCGATCAGGTGATGACCGCCGATCCCGGTCAGGGCGTCGGCGTGTTCACCGAGTATGCGAAGGGCGGCAAGTGGCACGTCTGGTGGACGTGCGACACGGCGAAGACGCGGCAGACGTGTGATTTCGCCATCAACGTCACCGTCGCCTCCGGGACGATCGCCGACGTCGACGCCTCGCATCTGCAGGGCGGCTTCTCGGTGACGCCGACGGCATCCCGCGTCGAGGCGCGCGTGACGACCTCGAGCGAGGTCCATGGCATCACGTTCACGACCAGCCCTGGCGCCGTCATCACGCTCGAGGCGAGCGTCGGTGGCATCAAGGACGGCGCGTTCCTCTTCTTCGTGCAAGACGGGAAGGTGAACGGCGGCTACACCGAGACGGGCGGCAAGCTCACGAACCCGCTGCAGCTGCAGGGAAACGTTCCCTGACGACCGGCGCGCTCGCCGTGGTCGGCCTCGGCGCGAACCTCGGGGATCGCCTCGAGGCTCTCCGCGAGGCGGCCTCCCGCATCGATGCGCTTTCGGGCGTGGCGGTCGTCGCCCGGTCGGCCGTGTACGAGACGGCTCCGGTCGGCGGCCCCGCGCAGGGCGACTTCTTGAATGCGGCGGTCGCCGCTCACTTCGAGCGCGCGCCAGAGCAGCTCCTCGATGGCCTGCAGCGCATCGAGGCGGATCTCGGTCGGACGCGCGAGGTGCGCTGGGGGCCGCGCACGCTCGATCTCGACGTGCTCTGGATCGAGGGGCTCGCGCTCGACACTGCGCGCCTCGTCGTTCCGCATCCGCGTCTTGCCGAACGCGCGTTTGCGCTGCTGCCACTCCTCGACGTCGCGCCCGACGCATGCGACCCGCGGACGGGCGTGCGCTACGCGTCTCTCGTCGAGAGCGTCGCGTCTCAGGGAGCGCGGCGCACGTCACTCGTGCTCTGAGGCGTGGCTTCGAGCCGAGCGATAGCGCCAGAACGCACCGAGGACGAAGGCGGTCGCGGCAATGCCGACGACGCACATGACGCCGCCGGCGACGAGCGAGCCGCGGACCGAGAGATGCGCCGCCATCCACCCCGCGCGTGCGTTCCCGATCAGCGGCCCGCTCATGTAGCTGATCATCTCGATTCCGGCCATGCGGCCGCGCATCGTGTTCGGGATCGTCTCGTTCCAGATCACGCCGCGGAAGAGGCCGCTGACCATGTCGGCGGCTCCTGCGAGCGCGAGGCAGAACGCCGCCGTCCACAGACCGGGCGCGAAGCCGAGCGCCACGATGGCGACGCCCCAGAGACCCGCTGCGATGACGACCGCGGCTCCACGACGACGCACGCGCGTCGTCCACCCGCTGAGGAGCGTCATCACCGCGCTGCCGACGGCCATCGCGGAGAACAGCACGCCCGACGCAGATGCGCCGCCCCACGCGGCGGCCATCTCGGGAAAGAGCGCGAGGGGGAACGCGAACGCCATCGCGACCATGTCGACGACGTAGGTGCCGACGAGCTCGGGACGCGAGAGCGCGTAGCGCAGGCCGGCGCCGATCGAAGCGAGGTGGCTCTGCTCTTCGGAAGGGGTGGTCGGCAGCGGACGCAGCTGCACGAGCATCGATACGGCGCCCGCGAACGTCGCGGCGTCGACCCAGAACGCGGCTGCCGCGCCGCGCCACGCGACGAGGAGCCCACCGAGCGCGGGCCCTGCAATGGCGCCGACGGTGTAGCGAAGCGAGCCGAGCGCGCCAATCGACGCATAGTCTTCCGGATCGACGAGGACCTGCGTCAGGGCGTCCATCGCCGGTCGGTGGAACGCGTTCACCGCCTGCATGGAAGCGCTGACGACGAACACGAGGGCGACGCTCGGTGACGAGCGCTGCGCGTTCATCGCGAGCATCATCGCGCCGACACCCATCAGCGCCTCGCACACGACGAGGAGGCGCCGCCGGTCGAAGCGGTCGGCGAACGATCCGCCGAGGAGCCCGAACGCCAGCACCGGCACGAGCTGCGCGAGGCTCATCATCCCGACCGCCCACGACGAGCGCGTGAGGTCGTAGACGTGCATCGGCACCGCCGCGTACGTGACCATGCTGCCCAGGAACGAGACGAGCTGGCTCACGAAGAGCAGCCGGAACTCCCGATGCTTCCGGAGCGGGGAGATGTCGATGAGCACGGCGCGTCGAGGCGGCGCGGCCGACGCGCGTCAGAGGCCGAACGCGCGCAGCTTCTTGTGCAGGCCTTCGCGCGTGATGCCGAGCGACTTCGCCGCCGCGGTCTTGTTGTTCTGGTGCTCGCGAAGCGCCTCGATGAGGAGCCAGCGCTCGACCTGGTCCATCATCTCCTTGAGCGTGCCCTTCGTCGGACGAACGCGCTCGATCATGCCTTCGACCTGGCGAACGCGAGGCGAGAGCATCTCGGGAGTGACGAAGCCGCCGGTATCGATCTGGATGCAGAGCCGCTGGACCTCGTTCTGCAGCTCGCGGACGTTGCCCGGCCAGTCGTAGCCCTGGAGAAGCTCCATCGTCTGCTGCGAGAAGCCGCCGGCGGGCTTTCCGAACTCCGTCGCGAAGCGATGGAGGAAGTGCTCGGCGATGAGCGGGATGTCCTCGCGGCGCTCGCGGAGCGGCGGCACCCGCAGCGGGAACACCTTGAGTCGGTAGTACAGGTCTTCGCGGAAGCGGCCCTCGGCGACTTCCTTCTCGAGGTTGCGGTTCGTCGCGGCGACGATGCGGACGTTGACCTTCCGCTCCTGCGTCGCGCCGATCGGACGAACCTCGCCCTCCTGCAACACGCGAAGGAGCTTCGACTGCAGCGACACCGGCATCTCGGTGACTTCGTCGAGGAAGAGCGTGCCGCCGTCGGCGATCTCGAACAGACCCTTCTTGTCCTCGTGCGCGCCCGTGAAGGAGCCCTTCTTGTGGCCGAAGAGCTCGCTCTCGAGGAGCGTCTCCGGCATCGCGGCGCAGTTCTGTCCGACGAACAGGCGGTCGCGACGATTCGAGCGATAGTGCACGCTCGCCGCGACGAGCTCTTTGCCGACGCCCGTTTCGCCCTCGATGAGGACGGTGACGCGCGTGTTCACGACCTTCTCGAGCTGCTGCAAGAGGTGCTTCATCGGCGTGCTCTGGCCGATGATCTCGGGCGCCCCGGTCTTGCCGCCGGTACGTCGCTCCTGCTCCTTGCCCTTGAGGAACGCGTTCTCTTTCTTGAGGCGCTCTTCGGCGGCGCGGAGCCGTTTCACGAGGCGCGCGTTCGCGACTGCGAGCGACGCGTTGTGCGCGAGCACCGCCATGATCTCGAGGTCGTTCGACGTGAGGACGCCCGACTCGCGATTGTCGACCTGGATGACGCCGAGGATCTCGTCGCCGCGCCAGAGCGGGATGCCCAGCGTCGAACGGATCTGGGCGCCCATCAGAGACTCGCTGTTGCCGACCTCGCGAGGCGCATCTGCCGCGACGACGGCCGCGCGTTCGGTGACCACTTTGCGGAAGACGCTTCGCGTGATCGGGATCGGGCCGCTCGGGGGCGCGCTTCGCTCGGTCACTTCTGCGCCGGCGGCATTACCTGCGCCGCGCGCGGATGCCGGAGAGCCGGAGCGAACGCGCGTCATGACCGGCACGTAGCCGGCAGCGCCCTGCGGGCGTGCGCTTTCTTCGTCGTCGTCGCGCAGCACGATCGTCACGTGCGTGGCGAGCGGAACGAGCGTGAAGCTCGACTCGCAGATCGCGACGAGGACCTCCGAGAGATCCTGCGCCGAGCCGATACGCTTCTGCGCCTCGTAGAGCGCGCGCAGCCGGTGGTCGTCCTTCTCGACGATGGTCGCCTGCGGAACGAGCTCTTCGATTTTCTTCAGCGCGAAGACGCGTGCTTCGTCGGCTTCGTCCTTCAGCGTGACGCCGATGTGGACGATGCGGTCCTGCGAGCCGAGCTCGATGACGTCACCATCTTCGAGCGGCGTCTCGCGATTGACCGAATCGTCGAGGACGATGCGCTCGCCTCGGCGCAGCACGGCGGTTCCGTTCGTCGACCGCTGGTCGACGACGATGAAGCGCTCGCCCGCGAAGATGATCTTCGCGTGCTCGCTCGACACGTGCGTGTCGGGAACGACGAGGTCGTTGCCCTCGGCCCTCCCAATGCGCACGACGTCGGTCGTGGGCTCGAGGAAGACGCCCGAGCGCTCTCCGCGTGTGACGTCGAGCCTGATCACGGCACTCGCGACCTCAGCTTCAGGGCGATCTTGTAGACCTCGTCGGTCGCGGCGTTCACGCCTGCGGCCTTGTCGGCATCCACGATCTTCTCGAGCTTGTCGGCGGTCGCCGAGTCACCCTGCGGCGAGAGGTGGTCGATCGCTTCGACCATCGCGAGGCGGAGCGAGCCGTCCTTCACCTTCTCGACGCGCGAGACGAGGTCTGCCTTCGTCTGCGCGTTGCCGTGGATGCCGGCCATCCACGCGGCTTTGACGTGACCCATCTTCGCCGCGGGAGGCGTCGACGGAACGGGCGAGTCGAGCACGGTGACGTAGCAAGCTGCATCCTGCTTGCACTTGTCGAGCACCGCCGAGGCGCTCTTGAACATGTCCTTCTCGACGGCCTGGCCGGGGATCTTCCCGATGGCATCGCCGACCGCCTTCGCGTTCGTCGGGGACATCAGCTTGATGGCCGCCTGCAGAGCGGCGGGCGGCATCGCATCGGCGGCCTCACCCTTCGCCGCGGCGGTCTCCCGAAGGAGCCACTCGGTCAGCGAGGGGTCGAAGAAGTTCGCGGCCGCCTGCGCGATGATCGCGTGACCGTTGCCCCCGCCCATCATCGCGATCGCCGCGTTCGGCGGGACCTTCGAGTACGCGTCGAGGTACGCCTTCACCGACTTCGCGTCGCTCGGGAAGTGCGTGAGGTCCACGGCGAGAATGGTGCGGTTCGCGTCGTTGTCCGCGGCGGCGAGCGCCTCGAGGATCGCGTCACGCCCCGCCGGCCGCGAGATGTACGCGAGCGGCTCCGCGATGCGAGGGATGTACGCCTTCTCCGGAGAAGCCTTGGCGAGCTCTGCGAAGTCGCCCTCGCCCTTCAGGGCCTGGATGAGAACGGGCTCGGCCTCGCGCGGCATCTTCGTGAGCGCGAGGCGGACGGGGAAGATCAGATCGCCCTTCGTGGGCGTCATCAGGACCTTCACCAGCGCCTTCACGCCGCCCGTGAATTTCAGCTCGCCGACGAGCCGCGCCGACGTGGCCTGCCAGAACTGGATCTGATCCATGCCCTGGGCAGGGTCCTTCGGGTCGGTGACGGGCGCGCCGAGCTTCTCGACCGCCTTGGGGCCGTACGTCGGATGCTTCACCGCGAGAACCGCCGTCTGGAGGTCCTTCACGAGATTGATCGAGCGATTGTTCTTCGACGGCTGGAACTTCGCGAAGCAGTCCCAGAGCGCGTCGACGAGCGCCTGATCGGTCGCTTGACCGTTCTGCGCGAGGCGCGAGGTGCCCTGCGCGGCGTACTTCACGTCGTCGTCGTTCTTGCCGGGCTCGAAGTCTTTGAAGGCCTTGGCGTACGCAGAAGCCGCGCGCGGATCGCCGACGTCGCCGAGCAGCTTGATGAGATCCTTGCGCGTCTTCTCGTCGAGGCCGCCCGCGACGTACGTCTTGGTCAGAGGCTCGACGATGTCGTCGAGGAGCTTCTTCACCTTCTCGTCGTCGCGCTTGTTGCCCGCGCTCGACATCGTGTCGTTGAAGAACTGATCGAGGCGCTTGATGGCCGGCGAGCGCTGCGCCGGGTCGTCGAGGCGCTTCGCCCAGGTCTTCGGGTCGTTCTCGTCGGCACAAGCGACGAGGCACGACGCGGCGACCGCGACGGGCGCGGCGACCGCAGCCACGCGCGATGCATGGGACAGCAACCGAAGGACGAACGCCGAGGCCTTCTTCATCGAGCTTTTCTCCGGTGCGAAAGCGGAAAAATCCCCCGTTTTCCGAGCTGCCGACGGTAGTCGCGGCGGGGGAAGGGTGTCAACGTTCGTTCACGAGCCATGGGCCGCGGCCGCCGCGAGAGCGAGCGGCGTGCCGTGAGGGGTTGCCGCGGGTTTGTGGTGCGCGCGAGGTGGGCTGTGAACGCGCGGAGGTGTGCGTCGCGAGGCCACCCGCAGAGGTTGGCGCGGGGGGATGTCGCTGCGCGAGGGCAAGGGGGCGGATGCGGATGCGGATGCGGATGCGGATGCGGATGCGGATGCGGACGCGGATGCGGACGCGGACGCGGATGGCGGATGCTCGTGCGCATGCGACTCGGCCCGGCAGCCGGCTTGGGTCGGTGGTTCGGCAGCGGCCGACCCGAGTGTCGGCGCCATCCGGCCGATAGGGCTCGTCTCCCCCAGCGATCGTGATCGCATCCATGCAATCGTCCCCGCGCTCGCTCACGCGAAGGCGGCGGACGCGATCCTCCGGCTGCGCCGTGCGCCGCCGTATCGTGTCGTCCGCTCCGTGCCCACTGGCGAGCTTGTCCGCGAAGCGCGGCGCCGGCGGCGCGCAGCGTCTCCGGTCGCGCGAGCTGGCGCGTTCACCCCGGCAGGCTTGGCCGCTCACCAGGATGAATCAGGCCGTGTTTCTGCCAGAGCGTCCCGAGCAAGCGCGTTCGCGCTTTGTCCATGGGTGGAGGTCCGTCGGGCAGCCTGCCGCGGCGTTTTCGCATCCCGCGCGCGTGAGCGCCGCGTGATCGTCGGCCTCGACCAGCGCGTGCACGCGGTCGTCCTGCACCGAGTAGTCGACGACGCGGAAGTCTTCGTAGCGCGCATTCGTGGCCCGAATGGTCTGCACGAAGGCCGCGTGGAGCAGCTCGCTCCGACCGCCCCAGGTGCGACGGTCAGCGAACGTGAGCTGCTGCCCGCGCGCGAAGCGAGATGCTCGTCGACGTGCCGCCTTCATGAACAGGGCGATAGTGGATCCGAGAAACTGCCAGTCAACGCCGCGGGCGCCAGTTCTTCACCGCCGCGCGTCGTGCGACGCGCGCCGCGCGTGCGCCGCGAGCGCCTGCGTCCGCGCGGGGGCGCCTGCCCCTCCGCGTTCGCACCAGCGGCCGGCATCCGCGTCCTCGTTCTTCTCGTCCTCCGCCTCCTCGTTCTTCTCGTCCTCCGCCTCGGTCTGCCGATCCGCCGCGGCCGGCTCCGCGTCGGCTGCGCATTTACGGCCGCCTCCGCGGCCACGTCCGGCGCCGCGGCCGCCGACGCGTCCACACGGACCGCAGCCGCCGCGTCCGCATGCGCATGCGCATGCGCCTCCGCCTCCGCCTCCGCCTCCGCATCCAGATCCACCTCCGCCCCCGCCACCCCGCCGCTGTGAACGCCGCGATACCCCTCCGCGTGTACGTCCGTCCGCCACCTCGCTGCGCGCCGCTTCGCTCCACCCGCGATCCCGCGTGAAAACCGGCCGCTCGCCGTCCGGCAAGAGCCTTGCTTACGGCTGCGCTCGACCCGCCTCGCTCTTCTTTCTTTTCTTACGGAGGTCTCCCCCGATGGTCCGTCCTCGCGCCCGCGCGCACGCCGCCCAGGCTGCGTGCTCCGCTCTGGTTTGCCTCGCCGCACTTCTTTCTTCGCTTACGGCGCGCGCGCAGGACGACGATCAGCCTCCCGCGCCGCCGGCGCCTGCACCCTCGCCTCCTGTGGTGCATGCGCCGGCGGACCGCGCAATCTCCGCCTCGTTCGCGCTCGAGCGCGTCGGCGGTGTCGGCTACGCATCCGCATCGAACGGCGACAGCTCGGTGTCCGCCGTCGCGTTCGGTATCGGAGGCGCTTCGCCGAATCCGTACTCCATTCCTCGCGTCGGCGTCGATTGGGTCTCGAGCTCCGGCGTCACCGTCGGCGGCGCGCTCGGCTTTTCATACTTCTCGGGCTCCGCGAAGAACCGCGGCCCACGCGAAGACGTCGGCTCGGTGACGCTCTACTCGCTCACGCCGCGCGTCGGCTATCGCGCGCAGCTGTCCGACCGCCTCGACCTCATCCCGCGCGCCGGCCTCACCTTCGCCGGCGGTTCCGTTTCCCCGAACGGGGAGGGCTCGGCGTCGATCTTCGCGCTCGCGGTCTCCGCCGACGTTCCGCTCGTCTTCCGCCTGACCGACTCGTTCAACGCTCTCGCCGGCCTCGGCGTCGACTACACGGTGCACGCGACCGCCAGCACCGGATCGAGCAGCGGCTCCTCGCGGCAGAGCAGCAGCGACGTCGACGGCGCGCTCTTCTCCGTCCAAGGTTGGCTAGGCCTCGGCGGCTATCTCTGAGTCCCGTCACCCGATGATCATCGATTCGGAGAGGAGCTTCCCCTCCTTGAATCGACGAAGGTTCCAGCGCTCGAACATCGGCAGCTGCGTGCTCTTCGCGATGTGCTCGGCCATGAGCTTGCCGATCACCGGCGCCATCATGAAGCCATGCCCCATGAAGCCCGACACTTGGTAGAAGTGCTCGACCTCGTCGACGCCCCCGACGATCGGGTTCGCGTCGGGCGTGAGGTCGTAGCAGCCTGACCACTGCCGGAGCACCTTCACGTCTCCGAGCACCGGGCACGTCGCCACGAGCGCGCGCGCGTACAGACCGAGGAACGCAAACGAGCTGTTCTGGTCGAGCCCGTCCGGCACGCGTTCCTGCCCGATGCCGCCGACGATCTCGCCACGCGTCGACTGGCTGAAATAGAGGCCGTTCGTCAGGTCGGCGACGAGCGGCTTCAGCCACGGCTTCAGCGGCTCGGTCGAGCAGATCTCGTGACGGTGAGGCTTGTTCGGGAGCTCGACGCCGACCATCTTGGCGATGCCCGGCGACCACGCCCCGGCGGCATTCACGATTTTGTTCGTGCGCACAACCACGTCTTCGACCGCGCCGCCCCCGCCGCGCTCGCGCGGGCGAACGTCGCGCAGGCGGACGCCTTCGATCGTCGTGCCGTGCACGTCGATGCCCGCCACTTCGGTGAACGTCGCCACCTCGACGCCGAGCTTCTGCGCGGCTTGCGCGAAGCCCCATACGAACGGCCACGGAAAGACGACGCCATCGTCCGGGTTGTAGCTCGCGGCGACGACGCCATCCACGTCGAGCTCCGGTACGATCTTCTGCGCCTCGCGCGGCGTGAGCGTGCGCGTCGAGAGCCCGCATTCGCGCTGGAGCTCGGCGCTCGCCTCGAGGCCCTTCGCGCGCTCTTCGGTGCGCGCGAGGAACAGGTATCCGCCCTGGCGCAGCCACACGTTGATCTTGAACTCGCTCGCGAAGTCCTGGCACATGCGGATGCTTTCCTGCATGAGCCGCACGTTCGCTTCGCTCGACCATTGCGCGCGGATGCCGCCGCCGTTCCTGCCGCTCGCGCCGCCGCAGAGATAGCTGCGATCGACGACGAGCACGTCGCGCACGCCGAGCCGGGCGAGGTGGTACGCGATCGACAGACCCATGATTCCGGCGCCGACGATCACGACCTCCGCGCGATCCCTCACGACGTGCCCTCACCGTGGGCGGCCTCGTACCCGACGAAGCGGCGAACGCACTCCGCGTGGAGCGCCGGATTCGCGGCAACGGTCCCTTGGCCCTGCGCGACGGCGCCGCGGTAGTCGAACGGCGTGCCGTACGCGTCGGTGAGGACGCCACCGGCGGCGCGCACGATCGCGTCCGGCGCGCACGCGTCCCAGAGCTTCACGAGGCCGCGCGACGGATGCGCGTACAGCTCGAGCTGCGCGGACGCGACCTGCACGCCTTTGATCCCGGAGCTCCCGACGGGAACGAGGCTCTTCACGCCGAGTGCGCGCAGCTTCGCATCGACGCTCTTGCTCCGATGAAAGCGCGACACCGCGCAGCGCACGTTACCGAGATGCGTCTCGCGCGAGACCTCGATGGGAGTACGGGTGCCGTCTGCATCGATCACGAACGCGCCGATGCCCTCGGCGGCGACATAGGTGCCTTTCGCGATCGCCGGGCAGAGAACGACCCCGATCGTCGCGCGGCCTTCCTCGGCGAGCCCGATCATCACGCAGAACTCGCCGTTCTTCGCGATGAAGTCGCGGGTGCCGTCGACCGGGTCGACGAAGAGCGCGGCGCGCGACGACTCGAACCCCTTGAACAGCGACGGATCGCTCTCTTCCGCGACGATGGGGATGCCGGGAAGGCTCTTCGTCAAGGCCGCGAGGATGAGCGCATTCGCCTCTTTGTCTGCGCGCGTGACCGGATCGTTCGGGCCTTTGAGCTCGGCACCCACGTCCTCTTCGGCGTAGACGCGCATCACCACCTCGGACGCGGCGCGCGCGGCTTCGAGCATCTTCGCGAGCGCGTCTGCGCGGTCGATGCTCATCAGGAGTGGATGCCGACGCGGTCGAGCGCGCGCGGGAGCTGGCGGAGATCGTCGTCCGGCAGGTAGCGCGGACCGCCGCCCGTCTCGCGTACGAGCTGCTCGAGCTGCTCGACCGTGCGCGGACCGAGCACCGCGGAAGAAACGAGATGGTTGGCGAGGACGAACCGCACCGCCGCGCCGCGGAGCGTGTGCACCTCGCTCTTCACGAGGAAGCGCACGGCGTCGAGCTGATCGATCCGGTGCTCGAGCTCCATCCGCGTCCACCGCTCGGCCCGGTGGTCGCCGTCCTCGAACGTCCGCTCTTTCGTCCACATGCCGGCGAGGAGCCCGTACGAGAGGACGCTCCGCGCGAGGACGCCGCAACCCGCGACCATGATGTCGCCCGACAATCGATGCAGATCGATCGGGTGGAGAAGGTTGTAAGCGAGCTCGATCACCTCGGCGCCGCGATCGACGGCGGCGCGCGCAACGTCTTCGTCGCCGCACGCCACGCCCCAGTGACGGACCTTGCCTTCCTTCTTGAGAGTCTCCGCGATCGTGACGGCATCCGCCGCGTAGAGCGCGTCGGGCGTCGGGTGGTGCAGGAGGAGGAGAGGGATCGCGTCGGTGCCGAGGCGCTTGCACGAGCGCTCGACGGCGGCACGCACGTACTCGGGATCGAAGATCTTGCGCGCGGGGTCGGTGCGCCGGTCGACGCCGACCTTCGTCGCGACGACCAGATCCGGATGGTCGCGTAGCACCTTGCCGACGAGGACCTCCATCCGACCGGCGCCGTACGCGTCAGCAGTGTCGACGAGCGAGAAGCCCATCTCGACGGCGCGGCGGAGCACCTTCTCCGCGTCGGCTTCGTCGACGGGGCCATACGGCTCGCCCGAGAGGCCCCACGTGCCGATGGCGAGCTCCGAGACGACGAGCCCGGTCTTTCCGAGCGGACGCTTGCGCACGTGACCCTTCTACCACGACGTGCCCTTCGGAGGCGCGTCGCACGCTTGACCCTCGGGCGTAGCGGCGCGAAGCAGGGCCGCACGCTAGCTCGCAGCTCAGGAGCTCGCAGCTCAGGAGGAACCCATGCGAAGTGTCTTGCTCGTCACTCTGGCAGTCGCTGTCTCCCTCGCCGCGTGTGGTGGCGAAGAAGCGACGCCGCCGCCGAAGGCGCCCGAAGCGCCCGTCGCGACGGCCGCGCCGCCGCCGGTCGCGCCCGAGGCTCCGAAGGAGGAAGCGAAGCCGCAACCGTCTCTCGCCGAGCTCCAGCGGAAGACGAGCGAAGGCCTCGGCACCGCGCTGAACGCGCACGACGCGAAGAAGCTCGCCAGTTTCTACACCGAGAACGCGAAGCTGAAGATGGCGGGCATGCCCGATCTCGACGGGCGTGACGCGGTCGCGAAGCACTGGGAGGGCGTCTTCAAGGCGTTCCCGACGATGAAGACGGCGGCGAGCCGCGTCTGGGTGAAAGGCGACGTCGTCGTCGTCGAGTGGGGCTGGACCGGCACGCACGGCGCAGAGTTCCCGCCCGGCGTGAAGGCGACGGAGAAGCCGGTCGGCGCGATGGGCGTCGACGTCATGTGGTTCTCGCCCGACGGCCTCGTGAAGGAGCAGCACACGTACACGGACATGACGACGGTCATGGGTCAGATCGGCGCGTCGAAGCAGAAGGCGCGTCCGGTGCCGACGCTTGCGACGGGCGCTCCGCAGGTCATCCCGGCGACCGGCAGCGCGGACGAGACGAAGAACGTCGAGACCGTCGCCAAGACGTGGGCCGCGTTCGAGAAGAAGAGTGACGCCGACTTCCTCGCAGCATCCGCCGACGACGTCGTCTGGGAGGACATGACCCAGCCCGAGCCGATGAAGGGTAAAGCGGCCGCGAAGAAGTTCTTCCAAGAGATGACGAAGGCGTTCCCCGACGCCAAGAGCACGCCGACGAACGCGTGGGGCATCGGCGATTACGTCATCGCCGAGGGCACGTTCACGGGCACGCAGAAGGGACCGCTCTTCGGGATGCCGCCGAAGAACAAGGCGGTGTCGTTGCACATGCTCGACATCGTGCAGCTCAAAGACGGCAAGGTCGTGAAGGGGTGGACCTACGGCAACGACATGGAGATGGCGATGCAGCTCGGACTGCTTCCTCCGCCGGCTGCGAAGCCTGCGGCGGCGCCGCCGAAGAAGTAGCGCCCGCGCCTCGCTACTCGCCGACCCAGTAGTGGAACGAGGTGAATGCGCTGCCGCGCGCGTTCACCTCGAAGGCCACGCGAGCTCCTGCACGCTCCGCGGGCAAGCGAAACCGCACCTCGCTCCATGCGCCCGCGACGACGGGCTCGCTGCCGACCAACGTGCCGTCGGCGCGCAGGTCGAGGACGACGTCGCGGTCCGCCCGGACGCGGGCGACGATCGCCGAGGCCGAAGCGGGGACGTCGACGCGGAAGCGATCTCGGACGCGGCGACCGCGACCGCCATCGACGACGATCGCGCCGTCCGGTGCGTTGCCTTCCTCGGCCGTGCAGTCGGCGTCGCGCGCGCCGAGCAGCTCGTAGTCGTGCGCGGCTTCGCTCTCGAGGTCGGCGACGTCGACGGCGTCGTGCACCGCACGCAGCGCAGTCCACGGTCGCTCGCCGGTGCCGAGCAGGTCCCAGCGCGCTTCGTACGCGCGCATGATCTGGCCGCCGAGGATCGTCGCGTCGGTGACGACCTCTTCGTGGAGCGCGCGCCCGAGCACCGCGTCGCACGCCATCCATTCCGGATACACGATGAAGTGCGTCGGCAGCGCGGTCGGCATCGTCGCGTGCATCCGCTCGTAGTGCTCGAGCCGAGCTCCGGCCCCCGCGATCCAATACTTTCCCTCGCTCGGCGTCGTGAGGCCGACCACGTCGAACGTCTTCCGGTTCCCGAAGTACGCGATCGCGCCGGTGTCGTTCACGCCGATGCGCGCGTCACGCGGGAGGTTCGCGTCGGCCCACTTTCCGAGCGCGACCTGTTGACGATGAATCCCGCTCGCCGACTGCGCCACGTCTTCGACGACGCCGTCGAGCCGAACGGCGAGCATCCCGGCGAACGACCCTGCAACGAGCGTCGGGGCGAGCGCCCCTCCACGTGCGTGGAGCCGCGCCACGAGAACGCCTACCGCGTGCGCGAGGCAGGCGAGCGCCACGAACCATCCGGTCGCGAACGGCCAGAGGTAGCGGAGACGATTCCATAGGAACGTGAGGTAGAGGCACGGCACGAACAGCGAGAGCGCGAGGACGAGCACGGCGGCCGCTCGGAAGAGCCTTCGCGTTGCATGCCCGCGCCAGAGCACGGCGGCGAGCCCCGCGCACGCGAACGGCGCGCCTCCGCGCGGCAAAAACTCTGCGGACCAGACGTCGCCGTCGAGGATCGACGACACGAGCAGGCGGACGTGCAGCAGCGCAGTCTCCGCCGTCGGATAGTACGGATTGCCGACGAGGAGCTTCACCTGCGCCGTGCTGGATGTCGCACGACCCGTCAGCACCACGAGGAGGAGCGTCGGGGCAGCCGCGGCGAGCACGAACAGCGACGCCCGTGCGCGCGCACGCCAGGCGAGCTTCGTCGGCGCACGCTCGCGAAGCGGGAAGGCAGCGACCGCCACGCCTGCGACGAGCGCAGCGATGCTGCCTTCCGGCCTCAGCAAGGGACTCGCGAAGGCGAGGGCGATGAGGAAGCGAAGAGCACGCGGCGTGCGCTCCGACGGCGACTCCGCCCACTCACATGCGCGGCGGATGCACGCGGCGAACGTCCACGCGAACGGGACGACCTCCATGCCGCTCGCCGCTCCCCACGTGAAGCCGCCGAACGCGAGCGTCATCGCCGCGGCACCGAGCGCAGCGCCGCGACCGACGAGCGGCCGCGCGAGGACGTACGCCTCGTACGCGAGCGCCCCGAGCGCCGTGAAGGACAGCGCCCACGCCGCCCACATGATCGCGTCGCCGCGGAGGCCGACCGCGTACGGCACCGCGAGCAGCGCAGGCCAGAGGAAGCTCGTCGCGCCGGTCGAGATCGGCTCACCGGGCTGGAAGCGAAACGGGTGGCCTTCGGCAATCGCGCGCGCGTACTGGAAATGGATGTACGTGTCGTCGAGGGCCGCGGCCGGTTGACCGACGCGCGCCAGCACGGCCCGCACGGCGTTCACTGCGACGTACGCGGTCACGAGCACGAGCGGCGCATACGGCGCGAGACGGCGCGCACGCTCGCGTGCACGGCGGCGGGTCGCCTCCGCGGAGCTCTGCGTCGAGGGCGCGGTCACGGCTTCGCTCATCGCCCGCCGCGCCCACGCTAACAGACCTTGACCGATCCGGCGCGCGCGGTCTATCGGGCGAGCACTCACCGTGACCATCGAAAGACCGCGTCGCGCCGGACCGTACGCGAACGCGCCGCGTCTGCCGCTTGCCGAACCCTCCGTCGCGCGCTCGCCCGTCGACCTTCGCGCGCTCGTGAGCGGCGCATGGCTCGAGCTCGAGATCGGGCCGGGTCCGAAGGCAGGGTTCCTCGTCGAGCGCGTGGCCGCAGCGCCGGAGGCGGCGATCGTGGGCCTCGAGATCCGCCGCAAGTGGGCGCAGGTCGGGGACGAGAAGCTCGCGAAGCTCGGCGCGGCGACGCGCGCGCGCGTCTTCTGCGAGGACGCGCGCCTCGCGCTATCTCGCCTCGAGCCGTCCGGCTCGGTCAAACGCGTGTTCCTCCACTTCCCGGATCCGTGGTGGAAGAAGCGCCATCACAAGCGACTGGTGATGGGCGACGTCTTCCTCGCGGAGGTCGCGAGGCTGCTCGAGCCCGGGGGCGAGCTCTACGTCCAGACCGATGTCGAAGAGCGCGCGACGCTCTACGCGGAGCACGTTGGCGCGCACCCGGCATTCGAGCCGGCGGGCGACGACGAAGGCTCGCCGCGCATGCTCGAGAACCCTTACGGAGCGAGGAGCCCTCGCGAGCACCGCGCGATCGCGGACGGACTGCCCGTGCATCGCCTTCGTTGGCGGCGTCGGGCCTGACGCTTCGCCGGTTCAGCGCGCCGGCTCGCCCGGGCCGCCGAGGTCGAGAACCTTCTTCTCCGCGGGGTGCGCGTTCTTCTTCATCTCGGGCGCGAGCTCGTTCGCGAGCTCGAGCTCGATGCGAGCGGACTCCGTCTCCGGCGGCGGAGCGACCGCATCGGGGCGGAACATGCGTTCCTCGAGGAGCTGACGGAGTGACTCGACGGCCTCCTTCGAGCTCTTTCCCTCGCCCGCGGCCTCCGTCTCGACGCACTCCGCCAGCCAGCCGCTCGCGTCTTTGACGAGACGATAGGTGAGCTTCATCGCGTCACCGCGCCCCGGGCATGACGGGCTGCTTCGGATCCGTGCCCTCGTGAATGGGCTGGACCGGGACGGAGGGATGAATGGGGTGGGATTTCGGGTCGGGATTCACCGGAGAGGCAGGATGCTGCTGCGGCTCGGGCGAGGTGGGGGCGGGGCCGGGACGCGAGGTCGGGCCTGCAGCGCCGAAATCATGCGAGGCGTTCGCGAAGGGGATGGTGGCCATGCTCGAGGACGATGCACGCATGGTGCCGCGATCGACGATTCGCAGCGCGAGCGTGCCTCGTTGCCACGTTCGGGACTGCTTGGGATGTCCACGCCTGCGGTTGCGTGTCCGCACGGACGAGCCACGAGCGCGCTTCGGCGGGAATTCCGCGATTGCACGCGTTCGGCACGAACCTCGCTACCTCGTCCTCCCGGGCAGTCAACATCAACCACGGAGTTCGTCATGCTCTATTGGGCAGCCGTCTTTTTCGTCATCGCTCTCGTTTCTGCGGTCCTCGGCTTCGGTGGCATCGCCGCCGGCGCAGCGGGCATCGCGAAGATCCTCTTCTTCGTGTTCCTCGTTCTCGGCGCTCTGTCGCTGATCTTCGGCCGCCGGGTTCCCGCCTGAGCGTAGGGGCCGACTCCGGCCATGCAGCTCTGCGCCGTACTGACCCGCGATGATCTCGTCGGGCTGGTCGAGGAGATCACACCGCTGCGCGTCGAGCTCGGCTCGCGTTCGCGGCGTGTGATCTTCGTCGGCCGCCCCTCGCGTCTCGAGCTGGTCGCCGGCGCAGGGCTGCGTATCCGGGGAGACGCCCGCTTCACATGGGACCTCGCGGGGATGACCATCCCGGTCACTCTCCGCGCGTTCCAGATCTTGCTCGTTCCATCGATCGTCGTGCGACGCGGGCACCACGTCCTCGCCTTCGATCCCGTGCTCGAAGATCTCGACTTCAAGCGCGTGCCGATGTTCCTCGATGGCCGGATCGCCGAGGCGATCAACGACGCGCTCCTCGCGCAGCGAAGCAAGCTCGCGTGGGACTTCACGAAAGCTCTAGGCATCTCACACGAGCTGCCCGCCAGGCTCCAGCCGGCGGCGCGGTTCGAGCTCGTTCCATCCGGCGGCAACGTCGTCGTGACGTCGGACGAGCTCCGTCTGGACATCGCCTTCGAGGCCCACGTTCTCCGTCGTGCTGCGGCCGAGCCGGTCGCCGCGCCGCGGCAGCCAGCTCCGCCGCGGGCTGGCGGGTCGTCGCCGCGGGCCGCCGCGCCGTCCCCGCCGTCGTCGGCCGCGCGCGTGAGCGAGGTCCCCATCGGGGCGCGTGCTGGGCACGCGCCGGATGCCGCTCCGCCAGCGCTGAACGTGGCGGAAGCTTCGGCCGACGCGCCGCTGTCGGCGAGCACTGCTGGCTCCGCGCCCGCGCCCGCGCCGCCACCGCCGGTCGTTGCGGCGCCGCCGACCGCGCGCTGACCGAGCCTCCGCCGAGCGCGCTCGCGCGAAGGCCGCGCGCTGCTTCTCACTCGGCGGAAGCGTTCGCCGTACGCGAGCTCGGCGTGCATCCCGCGCCGTCGCCCTTGCCGCCGCCGGTACCTGCCGCGGCGCTCGCGGCTGCCGTCGTCTCCGCCTCTTTCGTCGCCGCTGCGCAGCCCGTCATCTCGCAGTGGATGCGCGTGAGCGTCGCGCCGAGAAAGATGATCTGCGAGGAGAGGTAGATCCACGTCGCGAGCGCGAGGACGCCGCCCACGATGCCGTACGCCGAGTAGCTCGTGAGGTGCGAGAGGTACGTGGCGAAGACCGTCTTCAAGATCGTGAGGAGCACGGTCGTGAGCACGGCGCCGCCGACGACATCCTTCCACGGCGGCCGCGAGCGAGGCACGAAGTGGAACGCCGCCGTGATGCAGAGCGCGACGAGGAGGAGAGAGCCGGAGACCTCCGCGGCGCGTAGAAGGGCAGGGGTGAGCGACGCATTGAACGTCTCGCTCGCGCGGTTCGCCACGGCCGCGAGCACGGAGCTCATGACGAGCGAGGCGAGGAGCGTCAGCCCGATTCCGCCGACGAGGGCAAAGCCACTGAGCCGCTCCTGCACGTACGCGCGAACCGTTCCTACGAAGCCCTTGCCGACGCGCGGCGGGACCTTCCAGATCTTGTTCAGCGTGTTGTCGAGCTCGACCATCGCGCCGCTCGCGCTGAAGAGGAGCGTCAGGACGGCAATCGCGGCGCCGATGCCGCGGCCGCTGCGGCTCTCCTGCATGGCCGTGAGCGTCTTGTCGATCGCCGCGCGCATCGGCGAGTCCGCCGTCGCGACGGCGGCGAGCAACCGGTCACGCGCGGGTACGTCGTCGCCGATGATGAAGCCGGTGACCGTCACGATGAGGAGGACGAGCGGGAAGATCGAGAATGTCGCGTAGTACGAGAACGCGGCTCCGAGTCGAAACCCCTCGATCGCGTCGAACCGCTCGAAGGTGCGCTTGAAGAGATCGACGAGGAACCGGAAGCGCTCCTTCATCGGCGAACCCTGCGATTGACCCTTCATCCTCGGCGTCCCTCTCTTGCTCGTCGACTCGCCGGATCGCGGTCGCTCGCCCGCCGGGGCGCCGCGATCCGTGCTCCGCGTGCGAGCGAGTTGCAACGCTCGTTCCCGTGCTCTACCGTCGCGTCCCCGTGCGCTTTCGCGTGATGACGTACAACGTCCACCGCTGCGTCGGTGCGGGTGGACGCGAGTCGATCGACGACATCACGAGCGTCTGCCGTGAGGTGAACGCCGACGTCATCGCGCTCCAGGAGCTCGATGCGCCGGAGACCGATCACGAGGAAGGCGCCCACCACGCGCGCGATCTCGCGGCGCACCTCGGGATGACGCTCCTCTTCTGCCGCACCTTCCGTCGCGGCGTCGGCTACTACGGCCACGCGTTGCTCAGCCGGCACGAGATCCAGCTCGTGAAGGTGACGACGTTCCCCTCGCCGAACACCGACGCGGAGCCCCGCGGCGCCATCTGGGCGCGTGCGACGTTCGCGCCGGGTCGTACGCTGGACATCATCAGCACCCATCTCGGCGTTCACCGGAACGAGCGGAGCATACAGTCGGCCGAGCTCGTCGGGCCGAACTGGCTCGGGAGCCCCGAGATGCGACGTCCGTGCATCCTCTGCGGAGATCTCAACGCCGTTCCGAATGCGACGACGTACCGGCGCTTCGCGGGCGTGCTCCGCGATGCGCAGCGGGTGCTTCCGCGCCATCGCGCGCGGCCCACGTTCCCGGCGCGGCTGCCCCTCCTCAGACTCGACCACGTCTTCGTCTCCGAGGACGTGAAGGTCCGCGGCGTGGTCGTTCCGAAGAGCGAGCATTCGCGGCGCGCGTCCGACCACCTGCCGCTCGTCGTCGATCTCGAGCTGCCCTGAGGCGCGCGCACGGCGCGTCGCGAGAGCTCCCGAAAAACGCACGAAGCCGGCGATCCGCGGGCGACAGCACGATCGACGCCGGTTTCACGTCGCTCGCCCGGAGACGGATTGCCGGATCCGTTGCCGGGCGAACGGCGGAAAGCCGGCCTCCATCATGCTGTCGCCCGAAGGCCGCCGGCTTCGCCGACGTCGGAGCAGCCGACGGCGCGGGGAACTTATTCCCCGATGCCGCCGCCGCCGATGCCTTCGCTCTGCTCCTCGCCGGCGCCGAGCCGGTTCTGGAACTCGCCCATGAAGTCGCCCGCGAGGCGCTTGATCTCGCCGCCGAGCATGTCGCTGACGACCGTACCCACCGCGGTGAACAGGATGAAGCGCGTGATCTTCGAGCCGAGCAGGACACCGATGCCGAGACCGACGGCGCCAGCCGCGACAGGCACGAGGTACGGCTTGTCACGGAACGCGACTTCCGCCCGATCGCGCACGTTCTCCACGATGTCGCGGACGTGCTCGACGCGGTCACGGAGCGCGTCGGCGTTCACCGCGGCCTGCTTGTTCGACTTGCTCCCGTTTTCCTGCGCGTAGTTCATTTTCAGTCGTCTCCTTCGGTTTCCGTTGCGTTCAGCGACGCTTCCTCCGTGCAACGCTCGCGCCGGCGATGCCGAGGGCGAGGGCTGCGGGGGCGAAGGACGCTGCGTGATGAGAGAGGTCGGGCGACGTCGAGCACGCCGACGCGCTCGCCGATGCCTCGGCGTTGCAAACGCCGTTCGCGCACTCGGCGCTGGCGCTGTAATCGACCTGGATGTTGAAGAGCGCGGCGAGCGCATCGCCGCACGCTTTGAGATTGTTGCCGGTGTCGATGAACTCGCCGTCGCAGAAGAGCGCGCCTTCCGGCGTCTGGCAGCGTGCTTCGCAGCCGCCCTTCACTTCGGCCTGGCACTTCGGCGGATCGAACTCGCCGCGGCACTGAGCCTGGCAGGACGCGTTCAGCTTTCCTTCACAGGACCCCTTGCACGAAGCACTGCACTTCGCCTCGCACGTCGCGCTGGGCGGGGTGACATTGCACTCGCCTTCGCACTTCGCGTTGCAGTTCGCCTGGCAGTTCGCCTTGCAGCTGCCGCTCGCCGAGCCGCCGCCGGCCTGGCCCTCGCACGCGGCATCGCAGTTCGCCGTGCACGAGCCCGTGCAGCTCGCCTTGCAGTCGAACGAGCCCGGGTTCGCCTTGCACTGCCCCGTGCAGTCGGCATTGCAGCTGCCCGTGCAGCTCGCTTCGGCGGTGACGTTGCACTTCGCGTCGCACTCGAGCTCCAGCTTCCCTTCGCAGGCGGCCTGGACGCTGACCGGGGTGCACTTCGCGGTGCATCCGCCCTGCACTTCGACCTTGCAGGTGGCGTTCGCGCGCACGTCGATGTTGCCGCAGGCCTCGATCCCGGCATACGCGAGCTTCGGCGCGAGCAGCAGGGCAGCAACGGGCAGTGCGGTAAGGAATCCAATGGCAAGACGAGACATCTCTGCGTTCCTCCTGCCCGGCGTCAGGCCGAGCTTCATCAGCAAACGCCGTTCCGCGGCGGCGGACAACTGACCGACGCCCCCGTACGGCAATCCAGACAGCGCAATCTCCGTTCGACGAGCGCGGCGGGCCGTAATTCGCGTCACGTTGCCCCGGGCGTCCACGCCGCAGGTTCGTAGCGGAAGGCCCCACTGACGCGCGCGCGCGCACAGCCCGAATGCCGCGCGGCGAGGCCGAGAGGGCGCGGTCAGTGCGTTCGCAGCTTCTCCGCGAGCCACTCCGGGCTCGCGAACGGGTGGACCGACATGCCGCCTCCGTCCAGCGACAGCCCCGCCCGCGCCGGGCCGAGCGTCAGGAGGAACGCGCCCGTGAGCGGCCGTTCGGCCTGCTTGTGGAGACGTCCCGCGCCGCCGAGAGCGCCGTTCTTCGCCTGCTCGACGGTGAACAGCACGTCACGCGGGCGGAGCTGCACGTGCATGAGGGCCGTGAGGTCCTCGCCGGCAGCGGCCTCGGCCGCAATGTCCGGGAGCGAAGCCATGCGCGTGAAGAACGCCATCGTGCGGTCTCCCGGACCGGACGTCGCTGCGATGGTGATGTGCGCCGTGCGGGCCTTCGGCGAGATCGTGGCGGTCGTCGTGCGCGCGCGGAGCCAAAGCCCCTCCGCGTGCCCGCTTCCCGACCGAATCGCGATGTCGTGGAGATCGACAGCCGAAGACGGCAGCACGATCGACGTCGCAACGTCCTTGGCGACGACGTTGCTGAACGCCTTGCCAGTCGCGACGAGGCTCACGTTCGCGAGCGTCGCGCGGACGGCTTCGAGCGACGCTTCGACGCGGCCGTCGAGCCGCCCGTCACGGTATTCCCCGCGCGCCGACATACCGAGCGCGCCGCTCTCGAACGTCACGCGCTCCGGCGCGAGCGGCTGCAGCTCGCGCACGTTCGCCGCGTACGCCGAGGTGACTCCGACGGAGACCGCGGCGAGCGAAAACGAGGCGGCGAGGTCCGCGTTCCCGAGGTCCGCCGTCGCGTGCGCGTCGCGGACGTCGACCGCGTCGGCACGCGCGCCCGGAAAGCGCAGCGCGGCGCGGCCGATCGTGGCGTCCGCGAGGAGCGTCGGCTTCTCCGCGCTTTGCTGAACGCGTGCCACGAGCGCGACGTCGCTGGCTACGCTGCCGACCGGGGTGGTCACGCGCACGTCGCTCGTCTGGTAGCTCGCGCGGCTCTCGGGGAGCAGGACGCCGTGCTCGATGCGGACGTCGCTCGCGAGCGAGCCAGCCCCGCCCGACACCGTGACGCCGCTTCCTGCGCCGTACGTGCGAGCCACGCCGGCGAGCGACACGACCTCACCGCTCTGGTGCACCGTCGCGGAGAGGTGCCGGAAGACCTCGGTGCCCTTCGGAACGCGTACGTCGTAGGCGTCCATGTTCGCGGCGATGCGCGAGACGTTGCCGCGAACGAGGTCTTCTTCGCCGATCGAGACGATGCCGCCGTCGAGCAGCACGACCGACGGCGCGATCGAGAGATCACGACGCGGCCGCAGCTTGAAACCGCCGGCGATGGAACCTGCGCCGCGGTAGCGGACCTCCATCGTCCAGATCTCCCGGATCGACGCGGAGATGTCGTCGAGCTGGACGGCCCAGAGATCGTATTGATCTTCGGGGATCGGCGGCTTCTTCTTGCGTGCCTCGCGCGGGTGCACCGGCGGATCGGCGAAGCCGTCGATCGGGGGGAACGCAGCGACGCGGCCGGCGACTCCCTCGAGGCTTTCGACGCGGTTCCTCAGACGGAACACCGCATCCGTCGCTCGCAGACGTTTGGCGCGGAACGTGTGGTTCGTGAGCGCCGGCAGGTCGATGTCGACGGTTGCCGTGCCGAGGCCGAGTAGCATCTGCAGGTTGTCGTCCTGGTACCGCAACGAGAGCCCGCGCACCGAGATGCGACCGGGCCACGGCGTCCACGCGCTCGCGTACTCGACCTTCACCTTCTCGGGGTTGCCGTTCAGCCAGGAGCGTAGGAGCCCCGTCCCGAGGATCACGTTACCGGCGACGAGATAGAGCGCGTAGACGGCGACGAGCACGAGCGCCACGATGCGCAGGAAACGCGGCGTCTTTCCGAACCCGCGGCGCAGAGCACCGCGCCACGACGCCCAGCTCGAAGGCGCTCGCGACGGCGACGACGGACGCGTCTCCGCCCGATCCCTGATGACGCGGCGGCCGGAGAGCGGCACCGCTTCCACGTTCAACGCTTCGGCTCGGCGGCATCGCCGCGGGTCGCGAGCAACACCTCGACGCGATCGTTGCGAGCGCGTCCTTCGGCAGAGGCATTGCTGGTCACGCGGTCGTCACCGCGGCCCTCGACGCTGAGGCGTTCGTTCGGGACGCCGCGCGAGGCGAGGTGCGCGGCAACCGCCGTCGCCCGTCGCCGCGAGAGGTCTTCGTTGCGCTTCGTGTCGCCGGCATTCGTCGCGAAGCCCGCGAGTACGACGCGCGGTGCGTCGGCCTCGATCAGCGCACGAGCGACGCGGTCGAGCCGCTCGCGTCCGCTCTCCATGAGCGCGTCGCCGGTGCGCTCGAACAGCGTGCTCGCATCGAGCGTCACGACGACCCCGCGCGGGTCTTCCTCGACGGAGCCGAACGCCGCGAGCGGCGCTGCCGCCTCGCGGGCGCGACGCTGCAGCCGCGAAGGCGACGTGCGGGTCGTCTCGTCGCGCTCGGTCTGGAGGATGCGCGCGTCTTCCGCCGCGAGGGTCGCGCGGTCGCCGCTGGCCGACGCACCGGCATTGGGGTAGGTCGCGCGCGTGAGCGTCGCACGACCAGGCGACGTGTTGCTCGCGCCGCAGCCGACGCACGCGATGTACGCGAGGAGCGCGGCGCACGCAGGAAGCACGGCGGCGGATCTCATGAAGCGGAGCCGGTGCATCGCGCATGCCGTGGCGCGCTCGCCTCGCGTCCTCCTCCGGGGGAATGCCGCCACGCTCACGTCGTGGCGCTTCGCCCCGAGCGAAGCGTCTGCGCCACGGGCGAGCCGTCGCGCAGACGCCTGGATCCGGCATTGGAGCCTCGCCCGCAAAGGGCACGATCCTCGCACCGGCGGAGGGATTGGAGCAGTGCCATGGAGCGTGATCCGAGAACGTCCGGCGCGTCGCTGGACCCGTCTGCCGCGTTCGGATTGCCGATGCCCCAACCTGGCGACGTGATCGCGGGGAAGTACCGGATCGAGGCGGTGCTCGGACGCGGCGGCATGAGCGTCGTCTACCGGGCGACGCACCTGCAGCTCGACCAGCAGGTCGCAATCAAGGTGCTGTCTGCCGCAGCGCTCTTGCTGCCCGAGTACATCATCCGGCTGGAGCGCGAGGCGCGCGCCGTGTCACGGATCCGCAGCGAGCACGTCGTCCGCATCCACGACATCGGCGAGCTCCCGCCGCCGTTCACGAGCGGGCCGCTCGCGCGAGGCGTGCCGTATCTCGTGATGGAGCATCTCTCGGGGCAGGACCTCGCCGCCGTGCTCGCGAAGCGCGGGCCGCTGGCGATCGAGCTCGCCGTTGAATGTATTCTGCAAGCATGCGAGGCGCTCGCGGAGGCGCACGCGCTCGGCATCATCCATCGGGATCTCAAGCCGGCGAACCTGTTCTTGACCGAGAGCGTCGACGGCTCGCCGTGCATCAAGGTGCTCGACTTCGGGATCTCGCGCATGACGCGCCGCCCGGGGCTCTCGCCGCTCACCGATCCGGGCACCGTGCTGGGCACGCCGAGCTACATGGCGCCGGAGCAGATGGAGGCGGCGGACACCGTCGATACCCGCTCGGACATCTGGGCGCTCGGGACGATTCTCTTCGAGCTGCTCGTTGGTCGTCCGCCTTACACCGGCGAGTCGCTGCCGCAGATCTTCGTCAAGATCATGCGCGCGCGTTCGGCGCCGCGGCCGTCCTCGTTCCGCAGTGACGTCCCTGCGGCGCTCGACGCGATCGTGGCTCGTTGCCTGGCCGTCGATCCCGGCAAGCGTTACGCGAACGTCGCCGATCTCGCGTGGGCTCTTTCTGCGCTCGGCTCCCCGCACGCGCGCGACACCGCCGAGCGGATTTCCCGCGTCTACGACCGGCGGAGCATGGAGCCCGGCGCCGTGCGCGAGGTGCCGCCGCCCGTCGTCGTCACCGCGCGAAAGCCCGAGAGCCGTACGGCACGTCGCGTCGCCGGAGCGCTCGCTACGAGCGTGTTCCTCGCGGCCGCCGGCGTCTTCTCGGTGCTCTCGTTGCGCGACGTGATCCGGACGACGCCGCCAGGCGCGGCTGCCGAGCGCGCCGCGGTCGCCGAGGAGCCGCGCGAGCCAGAGCAAGAGGGCGTGCTCGAGCGCGAGGTCGCCGACGGCGCGCTCACCATCGCGCCCGTCACCCGGCCGGCACCGGCCGAGCCGGCGAAGGCCGCCGCCCCTGCGAACGTGGTCGCCGCGCTTCCCGTCAGCGTCGCGGCGCGTGCTGCGCTCGAGCCGATCGTCCCTGGCGCGGGGCCCGCCAACGTGGTGGATGCCGCCGGCGCGGCGACCGCGGCGCCGGAGCCGCTTCTCCCGTCGAACGACGAGGGTGCTCCCGCGGAAGAGCCGAACGGCAACTGACCATCTTCTTCCCCGCACGTGTGACGCTCGCCACTAGACTCGCCGCGTGCGCACGCGGGCGCGGCTCGGCGGATTCGGTTCGTTGCTCGTCGCGACGATGCTGACGTGCGCCGCGCGGGCTGCGCACGCTGACGAGCCGGACCCGTCCGCCGACGCGATCGTCATGCCGCGCGTCCTCACGCCCGTGCAGCCCGCGTACCCGGAAGACGCCGAGGGGGACGCGTCGGTGACCGTCGCGGTGACCGTTTCGCAATCCGGAGACGTCAGCGCGGTGCGCGTCCTGGAAGGCGACGAGCCCTTCGCATCGCGCGCGGTCGAGGCGGTGTCGGCGGCGCGCTTCGCGCCGGCGACGCGCGGAGGAATGCCCATCGCGTCGACGATCCGCTTTCGCGTCGACTTCACGAAGGTGAAGCGAGCGCCGGAGCCCGCGCCGGAGCCGCCGCCACCCGAGGCGGCTCCTCCTGTGGTCGTGCCCGAGGTGCCCGCCGTGCCGACGACGAGCGGTCCTCCTCCGCGCCGCGACGCGGAGGAGGTCACCGTCCGCGGAGGACGAGGAGCGGTCGGCGTCGGAATCGCGGAGACCCTCGCGCGTGCGGAGGTGCGTCAGCTACCCGGCGCGTTCGGCGATCCGTTCCGGGCGATCGAGGTCGCGCCGGGCTTCACTCCCGTCGTCAGCGGTCTGCCGTACTTCTACGTCCGCGGCGCTCCACCGGGGAACGTCGGTTACTACTTCGACGGCGTCCGCGTCCCATACCTCTTTCACTTCGGTCTCGGCCCCGCCGTCGTGCAGCCGGGGCTCATCGCGCGTACCGACGTGCACAAGGGCGGCTACCCGGCGGCGCTCGGCCGCTTCGCGGGCGGCATCGTCGACGCGACGACGATGGCCCCTTCCGATCGGTTCCACGGCGAAGCGCAGCTCCGCGTCATCGACGCCGGCGCCCTCGTCGAGGCACCGTTCGCGAACGGACGCGGCGCGGTGCTCGCCGGCGGCCGCTACTCGTACGCCGCCGCGCTGTTCTCGCTGCTCCAGACCGACACCTCGCTCGACTACCGCGATTACCAGACGCGAATCTCGTACGCGGTCGGCGACCGGGACGTGCTCTCGGTCCTCGCGTTCGGCGCGTACGATCTCGCGTCCCAGCGCACGGTCGAAGATCCCCAGACGCTCGCGGCAGCAGGGGTGCCCAGCGCCAACATCGATCCCGCGGGACGCGTCGTCGAACGACTGCTCTTCGCGTCGGAGTTCCACCGCGTCGACGCACGGTGGGACCACGCGCTCCCCTCTGGCGGCCACATGCGCGTCGGCGCGACGGTCGGCTACGATCGCACGCGCATCGAGCAACGTCGGGCGGCACAGGACGTCATGACGGGCGCGCGGCTCGACGTCGTGCAGCCCGTCTCGCGCCGCGTCGTCGTTCGCGCCGGCGCCGACGTCGTCGTCGATCGGTACAGCGCCGACGCGCTCGCACGCTTCGCCGACGACGACGACGTGGTCGCGCGGCAACAGCACATCTTCGCGACGCGCGAAGATTTCGCGGCGGGCGCGCGCGCCGACGCGGTGCTCACCGTCGACCCACGCATGGAGGTCGTGCCTGGGATTCGCGTCGACGTCTTCGGCTCGGGCGGGGTCCGCGCGGTCGGCATCGACCCGCGTGTCGCCGCACGCTTCGCGGTGACGAAAGACGTCCGCATCGTGCACGCGTACGGCATCGCCACGCAGCCGCCTTCGACGCCGCTCGCCTTGCCGGCGATGACCGTCGCACGCCTGCACGGCGGCCTGCAGCGTGCCGCCCAGACGAGCGCCGGCGTCGAGGTCGACCTCCCGTCCGATGTTTCGTTCAGCGTGACGGGGTTCCACAACGCGTTCTTCGACCTGAACGACGCGCTCGGGTCGGCGCAGCTCGAGATCATCGACATCGAGAAGAGCGACTCTCTCATCGGCAAGAGCCGAGGCTCCGCTTTCGGGCTCGAAGTCGGCATTCGGCGCAAGCTGACCCGCCGACTCGGCGGCCTCGTCGCGTACACGCTCTCCCGCTCCACGCGCACGGTCGGCACGCGCACGTTCCTTTCCGCATACGACCGGCCGCACGTGCTGAACGTCGCCGTTTCGTACGACCTCGGTCGCGGCTGGCGCACCGGCGGCCGCTTCGTCCTCTACAGCGGCATCCCGTATTCGCCCGAGGAGCCCGCGTTTCCGGGCCAGGTCGTAGGCATACCGCCGGAGCGCACACCCGCATTCTTCCGCCTCGATCTCCGCGTCGAGAAGCGGTGGACCATCGGCAAGCGCGGTTGGGTGTCGTTCGTCGTCGAGGGGCTCAACGCGACGCTCTCGCGCGAGGTGAACGGCTACCGCTGCGGAACGGCCATCGCCGCGCCGGGCGCGCCGCGGCCCGTGCCCGGCTGCTCCGAGCGCGTCGTCGGACCCATCGCCGTGCCGAGCATCGGCGTCGAAGGAGGCTTCTGATGCGTCGGACCTTGCTCGCGCTCGCCGCCGCGCTCGTCGCTTGCGTCCCCGCGGACGAAGCGCTGCCCACCGGGTCGGTCGAGTTCACGATCTTCGCACGCGAACCGGAGACGTTCTTCTCCGCAGGCGCGTTCGTCGACCGCTTCGTGACCTCGCGCCGATCGTGGGACGTGCGTATCGATCGCGTCCTCCTCTCTCTGAAGACGATGACCATCGGCTCGATCGAGAACCCGGACCAGTGCTCCTACCGAGGACGCGGCGCGCGGAGCAACGTGGTCTTCGAGCCGGAGCGCGGCAACGTCCAGACGTTCAACGGGATCATGCCGGGACCGTGTCCGGACGTCGGCATCGTCCTCGGCCCACCCGACGCGCGGACGTTCCTCGCACGAGGCGTCACCCCGGCCGACTACGCGGCGCTCGTCGCTTCGCCCGCGTCTCACGTCATCGTCGCCGCGACGGCGACGCCGGCGTCGACCGATGTCGAAGCGCGCGCGTACCGGCTCTTCCTTCGCTTCGACGCGGAGCGATCGTCGACAACGTACGGCGGGTGCCGCGTCGCGCAGAAGGGCGTCGTCGTGCAGGCGGAGGCGCGCGCGCAAGAGACGGTGGCGTTCTCCGCGCGTGCGCTCTTCCGCGATGCGTTCACGACGTTCGCGAATCTGAGATTTCAGCCCTTCGCCGACGCAGACGACGACGGCAACGCGGATGGCATCATCACGATGGACGAGCTCGACGCGGTACGGCTCGCGACGGTCCGCGCGACGTACTCGAGCGGGTACGTGCTGCCGGATGGGCGGCTCGCCGGCACGTTCGGCGACTACGTCCGATCGCAGCTGCGCTTCACGTTCGAGTACGGCGACGGCGGCCTGTGCACCGGCAACCCTCCCGGCGTCGAGTGACCGCGCGCGCTCCGGCCGCGAGGAGCGTCAGAGCGTGAATTTGTAGCGGGCGACGCCGTCGGCCGGCACGGTCACGGTCGCCGCTTGCGTCTTGCCCTCGGGCGTCGTGCACGTGACCTTGTGCGGGCCCGCGCTGAGCTCGACGCCGGCGACGGGCGTAGCGCCGCGGGCGGCGCCGTCGACGGTGACGTTGCACCAGCCGCCGGACGCGCCGACATTGAGCTTGCCCGCGCCCGCAGGCTGCGGAGCGCTCACCGGCGTGGCTTGCGGCGGCCGTGCCGCGGCATGTCGCTCGGGCGCCTTCTCGAGCGTGACGTCGAGGCGCTTCGTCTCCATCGCGGCGCCCGTGAAGGTCAGTGTCTGATCGGTGTAGCCCGGAGCGCTGACGACGAGCCGGTGCGAGACGCCGGACGTGACGCCCTCGATGCGCGCGCCGGGTTGCGGCTTGCCGTCGATCGCAAACGTGGCCGCGGCGGACTCGGGCACGACCTTCACCTCGACGACGACGGAGCCCTTCCGGAGCTCGAGGTGGAGCTTCGACGTCTCGCCGTCTTTCAGCGTGACCTGCTGCTTCGCGTGCTCGAAGCCGTCCATCGTGAGCTTCACGTCGAGAGGCATGCCCGTCGGGAGCTTGTCGATCGTCGCCGGCGTCACCTCGGGTCGGAGGTCGCCATTCACCCAAATCGAAGCACCCGGCGGGTCGCTCTCGATCGCGACGGCGCCCTTCACGGGCGCGGGCGCGACAGGCGCAGCGTTCGTCGCCTGCGTCGGTTCGTCGGCGTTCTTCTTGACGAGGAGGTACCCGACCCCTCCGCCGATGGCCCCGAGCGCGAGGACCGCTGCGGCGACGCCGAGGATGGTCCCGCCCTTGCGATGCGACTGCGCCGTCACGTCGGTGACCGTGCGCGCGGCAGACGGAATGCTGAGCGTGCTCGCCGCGTGGCGACCGCTGGCGTCGACGTCGAGGCCATCCGGGGCCGACGTGAGCGCGTGCTGCATCTCGATGATGTCGGCGAGCTGCTTGCCCTGGAGGAGCGCTTCTTTCTGCGCCGCGAGCTTGTCCTCGAACAAGCCCTGCATGAACTGGTTCAGCGCGATGTGAGACACGGCGATCTGGTGGCGGCGGACGAACGCCTCGATGTCGGCCTGCATCTCGCGCGCGCTCTGGTACCGCTCGCTCGCATCCTTCGAGAGCGCCTTCAGCACGATGGGCTCGAGGTCCATCGGGTAGTCGGGCCGCACGTCGGAAGGGCGCGGATACTCGCGGTCGCAGATCAGCTTCAGCGTCTCGTACTCGCTCGAGCCCTTGAAGAGGCGCTTGCCCGTCGTCAGCTCGAACAGCATGACGCCGGTCGAGAACACGTCGCTGCGCGCGTCGATGTTCTCGCCGCGCGCCTGCTCGGGCGACATGTACGGGACCTTGCCTTTGAGCTTGCCGCTCTTCGTCTGCTCACCGACGCGGCTGTCCGACTTGGCAATGCCGAAGTCGACGATCTTCACGTCACCGGTGAACGTGACCACGACGTTCTGGGGGGAGATGTCCCGATGCACGATGTTGAGCGGCGACCCGTCGAGGTCGTGCCGCTCGTGGGCGTACGAAAGGCCGGCGCACATGCCGAGGACGATCGCGAGCGCGTGCTCGAGCGGGAACTCGAGAACGCCCTTCTTCTTCATCTGCCGCACGATCGAACGGAGGTCCTCTCCGTGCACGTGCTCCATCGCGATGAAGTACTGGCCGTCGGCCTGACCGACGTCGAAGATCTGGACGATGTTGGGGTGCGAGAGCGTCGCGGCGACACGCGCCTCGTGGAGCAGCATCTCGATGAACGCGCGGTCCTGGTTCATCGACGGGAGGATGCGCTTGATGACGAGGAGCTTCTCGAAGCCAGCGACGCTCTTCTGGATGGCGAGGAAGAGCTCCGCCATCCCGCCGGTCGCGAGCTTGCGGATCAGCGTGTACTTGCCGAACCGCGCCGGCATCCCGTCCATGCCGAACGAGTCCGCGCCGCGCGCCTGCGCCTCTCCAGCATTGGCCGGAGGCAGGATGGGCGGCGACGACGGAGCGTGGGCCATTCTTCGAAAAACCCTAGTCTGCGGGGGTACCTGGGTCAATCGAGCGGCCGTCGGGTTCCGCCGTCGTTACGGCGACGAGACGCGTCCACTCGGATTCACGACGCGAGGCGGCGAACGCCTCCGCGCCCGGCGGGGAGGTGCGCGCGCCGCGTCCCTGCCCGCCAAAACCGAGTAGACTACGGCTTTCCTTCATTCTTCTCGGCTCCTCGCGTGCTTCCGCCCCGCCTCCCGACCCGGCCTTCTTCACCCCTGCGTCGCCTTTACGCGTACGCGTCGGGCGCGCGAGCCCTCGTCGCGAGCGCTCTAACCGCTCTCGTCGTGACCGCGGCGCCGTCCGCCGAGGCCCTCGGCCCGGTGACGAAGGGCCCCTGGATCCAGAAGGTCGGCCCGACGTCCGCCGTCATCCGCGTCGAGGTCGATCCGCCCGCGCCGGTCACGTTGGAGCTCGGCATGAGCGCTGCGGGAACGAGCGATGGGGGCTCCGGGCACGTCCTCGAGAGCAAAGAGACGCGGACGCTGCATTCGATCCTCGTGAGCGGCCTCGAGCCTTCGACCCGCTACGCGTTCACCGTGCGCGCCCACGGCTCGCCGAAGTACGGCGCCGTCACGACCGCGCCGCGCGAGGACTCCGGCGCGCCCTTTCGCTTCCTCGTCTACGGCGACAACCGCACGGACGAGGCCTCGCATGCGGCGGTCGTTCGGGCGATGACGGCGGTCGCGTCCGACTTCCTCGTCAACACGGGCGACATGGTCGAGAACGGCGGCGTGCCGAAGCAGTGGCAGACGTTCTTCGACATCGAGGCGCCGCTGATGCGCGAGCGGTGCCTCTTCGCGTGCGTCGGCAACCACGAGCTCGTCGAGGGCGCCGGCATCGAGTTCGTCCGGTACTTCGGTCCTTCGGAGCTTCCGGTGCCGCCTGACGCCGACGCGGGCGCGCTGCCTCTGCCGCGCGCCCTCTCTCCCGATCTGCTGAACGGCACGTTCCGCTGGTCGAACGCACGCTTCTTCCTCGTGAACGGCATGGTCTCCTACCGCACCGGCGCGGCCAGCCGCGCGTGGCTCGAGAAGGCGCTCGCCGACAGCGATGCCGAGCCCGGCCTCGTCTGGCGCATCGTCGTCACGCACCACTCGCCCTGGTCGAGCGGTCCGCACGGCGACAACACGCTGTTCCACGACGCCGGCGTCCCTGCGCTTCTTCGTGCTCACAAGGTCGACCTCGTCATCGGCGGTCACGATCACATCTACGAGCGCGGCGCGGCGGACGGCCTCGCGTACCTCGTGAGCGGCGGCGGCGGCGCACCGGCGTACAAAATCAAGACCAAGAGCCCGCACTCGAGGCGCGCAGAATCCGTGCGTCACTTCATCGAAGCGTCGGCGAGCGCGGTCGCGATCCAGTTCGTCGCCACGCGGCCCGACGGCACCGCGATCGAGCGCTGCGCGCTACGCAAGAACGAGGGTTGGGATTGCGACGGCGCCGCGGCCACGGAGGCAGCGACGGCCGCCGCTCCGCAGGCATCTTCCTCGAGCGGCGCGAGCGCGGGCTCACGCTGTGGATGCCGTACGGTTGGCCGTGCTGCGAGCGCACCTGCAGAGGCCAGCGACGTACGCGAGCTCGCGGTGGGATCGTTGCTCGCGGCCTTCGTCTTCGTGGCCCGCCGGTCGCGGCGCCTTGCGAGCACGCATCGACCGCGCTGACCGGCATCGACGGAGCGAGACGCGCCTCGCTCGGCGCGCGACCAGCAGGAGCCGGCCAGCGTGCACGAACGAGGCGCCCTCGCGCGGGAACGTCAGCTGCGCGCGACGCTCGCGAGACGGTCCTTCATGGCCAGGCGAACCTTTTTCAGCTCCGTCGAGAGCTGACGCTCGGTAGGTGTCGGGCGTGGGCGATGGGCGAGCTTTTTCAGCTTCAGCTCCAGCTCACGGGCCTGGGACTCGAGCTCACGTGCACTCAGACGCGTCAGGTTCATCTCTCCTCCGGTCTTTTCCGAGTAGCGGGCGCGTGACGAGGCGGGACGCGGGCGCGAGACGCAGACCGACGAACGAGCGGCGACATCACGCGGATGGCGCGCACGATCACGGCTTGCTTCATGTCCGTGGTACCCCCCGGCACACGACCGTCACGGATGGACCTACGTGTTAGCAGCGTGAGCCATTCCCGCTAGACGCGCGGTCGTCTCTTCCCGGTCACGCGCGAACGCCGCATGACGCGGGAACCACGACGCGGAGCGGCGCGTCTATGCTCCGTGCATGGTGTCCCGCGCAGTTGGCAGCCGATCCTTCACGTGCCTCGTCGGTACCTTCGCTCTCGCCTCGTGGGTGATGGCGTGTGGAGGTGCGCCGCAAGCTGCCAAGGTCCCGCCGCCGTCCGAGGTGCACGCGTCGAACCAGATCATCGCGACGCGCGTGGAAGGGACCGCGAAGGAGCTCCTCGAGAAGGGCGAGCGCGCGCTGCTCGCGCAGCACTGGCAAGAAGCCGTCGATGCGTTCGAGGCGGTGCTCGCGGGCGATCCGCAGGCCGCGAACGACCCGCAGGTCCTCTACGATCTCGCCGTCGCGTACGAAGGCCTCGGCGAGCGTGAGAAGGCGAGGGCGCGCTATCGCGACGTCGTGCGCCGCTTCCCGAACGATGCGAATGCGCGCAACGCGCTCGTCCGCGAGGTCTCGCTCGACGCGTACCTGGAAGACTGGGCGGCGCTCGGCGAGGCAGGGGCGACGATCCTCGCGCGCAAGGACCTGGACGCGGCGGAGCGAATCCTCGGGCTCGGCGCGCGTGCGCTCTCGCGCGTGCAGGCGGGCGACGAGACGGGGGCTTCGCGCGACGTGCACGAAGGCCTCAACTTGATCGAGGAGCACCGCTACGGCGCGACGGGCCAGCTGCCGGTGGCGGCGGCGATGATCCACTTCGCGAATGGCGAGCTACGGAGACTCCGGTCCGAGAAGATTTCGCTGAACCCGCCGGGCGCCGACTTCCTGACGAAGCTCGAGACACGCTGCATGCATCTCCTCGAGGCGCAGTCGGCCTACGCCGAGGCGATCCGATCCATCGATCCGCACTGGGCCGCGATGAGCGGCTTCAAGGTCGGCGAGATGTACCGCTCGCTGCATCACGACCTCATGATGATCCCGCCGACGGAGAAGGCGAAGACCGAGCGCGACAAGCAGCTCTTCTACGGCATCATGCACGTGCGCTACCGCGTGCTCCTCGAGAAGGGCCTCGAGATGATGAAGCGGACCCTCGCTCTCGGCGAGAAGACGGGCGTGGCAACGGCCTGGATGAAGCGCGCCGAGTCGGCCAAAGGGGAGATGGAGCAAGCGCTCGAGGCCGAGCGCGCCACGATCGCCAAGATGCCCTTCACCGAAGAGGAGCTGCAGAAGGCGCTCGAGATCATGAAGAAGCACGCCGACGCCCAGGCCGCTTCGCCGGCCGCGGCGAAGAAGTGACGTCGAGGAGGAGCGGCTTGACAGCGCGTTTGAGCAATGCGAGTCGCCGTCGCCTCGCTCGCGCGCCGTGGCGTCTGTCTTGCTTCTGCGTTCGATCTCTCGCGCTTGCGTGGAGGCCGCGTGTGAGCTAACCTCCGCGCCCCTGTCGCCCGGGCGGTAGTGTCTCCCGCGGCGGTCTCGTTCGTGTCGCTGTTTCTGTTCTCGTTTCTGATTCTGGTTTCGTTCGTCGCGTGTTGCTGGCGTAGCTCAATCGGTAGAGCACCTGTTTTGTAAACAGGCGGTCAGGGGTTCGAGTCCCCTCGCCAGCTCGAACCGAGAGAGGCTTCGCCTCACGCTCTCGGGATCTGATTCTTGAAAACCTGAGTTGTCCCGGAGGGTTGCCCGAGTGGCCAAAGGGAGCAGACTGTAAATCTGCCGGCTATGCCTTCGTTGGTTCGAATCCAACACCCTCCACAGTCCCTGTCCCTGTCCTTCGTTCCTTTCTTCACGCGCTCGTTCGTTCGTTCGCGTTCCTTCAGGTTCCGAGGTTTTTTGCGGGAGTAGCTCAGTTGGTAGAGCGTCAGCCTTCCAAGCTGAACGTCGCCGGTTCGAACCCGGTCTCCCGCTCTGCTCGTCGTTGGTTCCTAGTTTCACGTTGCTTCGAGGACACGTATCCAAGCCCACCTAGCTCAGTGGTAGAGCACTTCCTTGGTAAGGAAGAGGTCACGGGTTCAAGCCCCGTGGTGGGCTCGCAGAGTCACGCAGAGCTGATCCGGAGAGAGACATGGCGAAAGAAAAGTTCCAGCGTAACAAGCCCCATGTGAACGTCGGCACGATCGGTCACATCGACCACGGCAAGACGACGCTGACGGCAGCGCTCGTGAAGGTTCAGTCGAAGAAGAACCTTGCCAAAGCGATCAGCTACGCAGAC